>Ga0075163_10013840_pt1 | contig 10435 bp, 7 predicted proteins | sample JI1023141ADNA_FD_71478 | JGI IMG/M metagenome (GOLD analysis project Ga0075163, IMG submission 71478) | Wastewater effluent complex algal communities from Wisconsin, to seasonally profile nutrient transformation and Carbon sequestration -... | ecosystem: Engineered > WWTP > Effluent > Algae... | reverse complement strand
GTAGCCCTTGAACTCCGCCCAGCCCTTCAGGCTCAGCACCCGGGTGATCGCCGCCGTCAGCGTCGTCTTTCCATGGTCCACGTGCCCGATCGTTCCGATGTTCACGTGGGGCTTGTTACGAACGAATACTTCCTTGGCCATGGCTGCTTCTCCACGAAGACGGCCCTGCGAGCGGGCCCGGAGCTGGGGTTTAAAGCTGGGGTGGTGGCGTCTCGGGGCCCCGTGGACCGTTCGAGACGGGATCTTGCAAGAGCCCATGAGCGGAGTCGAACCGCTGACCTCATCCTTACCAAGGATGTGCTCTACCAACTGAGCTACATGGGCGAGATTATTCGGTTTTCGGGCGAGAGCGGGAGACGAGGTTCGAACTCGCGGCATTCAGCTTGGAAGGCTGACGCTCTACCAACTGAGCTACTCCCGCGGGGAGTGGATGGGGAAGGATTCGAACCTTCGAAGCGGTGACGCGGCGGATTTACAGTCCGCTCCCTTTGGCCAACTCGGGCACCCATCCGGGAGATCGTATGTTAAGTGAAGCGGTCGGGGGGTCTGGCGGGGGCGAGAGAGCTGGCGATGGGACTTGAACCCGCAGCCGCCTGATTACAAATCAGGTGCTCTACCATTGAGCTACGCCAGCAGAGAGAGCGCGGTCCCTCCTGGTGGAGGTGGAAAAGGGTGGGTCGGGGTGGTCCTGGCGGCTGGACGCCTGGGGGTTAAATCGGGGATGCGAAAACCCTGGACCTGGGGAGGCCCAAACGGAGGCGCTGTATAGCGTCCGATCGCGGGAGGTGTCAAGCCGCGCCCGCGTTCGTCCGCGGCCTGATCCGCCTCGATCGCGGGCGAGGCCGTGTGAGCTGTTGCACGAGCCTTCAGAGGGGGGTCGGCTCGGGGACGAACAGCTTGCGGTCGACGGGGCTGGGCTCCTCGGCGGCGGGGTCGCCGGGGCCCGGCTCGGGGCGGGCCTCGGGGGCCAGGCGGGGGTGCGGGCGGCCGAGGGTGGTGTCGCCGGCGAGCAGCACGGACTGCAGCTCGCTGAGCTTGGCCTCGGTTTTCTCGGTGAATTCGCTCTCGTAGCCGAGCTTGCGGGCGGTCTCGAGGTTCTTCTCGAACACCCAGATCGCCTTGTTGACGACCGGGCGCAGCTGGCCCTTGAGCTCCTCGTAGTAGGCCTGGCGCTGGGTCTCGTCGAGCCACTCGGGGATCGGCGCGTACATCATCGCGTCGTAGAACTCCTCGAACAGCGCGCCCAGCTGGTAGCCCGCGGCCGAGACCCAGAACATGTGCTTGGCCTTGACGGTGTAGTTGTAGCCGTCCTGGGCCTTCTCCAGCAGGGCGAACTTGCGGGCGAAGTCCTCGGCCATGACCCGCTCCGGCAGGCGGATCGCCACCTCGCGAAACTCCCGGTGGTGGATCGCCGCGCGGTAGAAGCGGGCCATGCCGACGAAGTAGTACGTGGTAAAACGCTCGCGTCGGGCGTCCTGCGCGGCGAGGAAGATCTCGTCCGCGCGGGCGAGCAGCGGGTCGGCCTTGGCGAAGTCGCCGAGCTGGAAGTAGGCGAAGCCCTGGCGGGTCAGGGTCTCGACCTGGACGCTCGGGAGCTTCGCCAGCGCGAAGGCCGCGGCGAAGTCGTCGGCCGAGGCCTGCCACTGCTCGAGCTCGGCGTTGCAGGCGCCGCGGGCGATGTGGAGATCTGCCGAGGCCGCGTCGGGGAAGCGGCGCAGGTGCTCGTCGTGGGCCCGGATCGCCGCGCCGCAGTCGCCGAGCTGCTCGTGGGCGCGGGCGAGGCCGGGGTAGGCCTGGCGGGCGCCGGCCGGGTCGGGGTCGCCGGCGAGGTATGCGGCGAACAGGGCGACGGCGCGGGCGGCCTCACCGGCGGCGAGCGCCGCCTCGGCCTCGGCGAGGCTCGCCGGGGCGGGCAGATCTCCCGGGGCGGGCGCGCCGGCGTGGACCACCGTCGGGTCGCCGGGGGTCACGCTCGTGACGCTGGTCTTGCCGGCGCAGGCGAACAGCAGGACCGCGGGCAAGAGGGCGCGACGCCGGGGAGCCATCGCTCGCAGCATGCCACACAAGCCGGGCGGCGCGGGCTCGCCGGGGCTCGCGCGCGAGGCCGCCGACGCGGGGCGTGGGCGGCCTCGTGAGGCGGACGTGCGCGAGGCCGCCGACGCGCGTGCGTGGGCGGCCTCGTGAGGCGGACGTGCGCGAGGCCGCCGACGCGCGTGCGTGGGCGGCCTCGACGCGGCGGGTCACTCGGCGATGCGAGCGATGCTGGTGCGGGCGGTGAGGACGGGGAGCTGCATGGTGGCGTCCATGCTGCCCTTCTCGCCCTTCATGACGTCCTCGAGGGCGGCGGCGCACTCGGGGCACTTGGTCGCGCCGAGGACGCGGGGGACGAGGAGGGCCATGGTGACGCGGGCGTCGGGGTTGCGGACCTTGAAGGCCTTGGAGAGCTCGAGGGCGACGGTCTTGTCGCCGGGGGACAGGCGGGCGACCTCGTAGGCGGCCTTTTCACGGGCGAACCAGTCGGCGTTCTGGTCCTGGAGGGTCTTCATGTAGCAGGCCTTGTCGGCCTTGCAGGTCTCGAGCAGCTTGAGGCCGGCGTCCCACTTGGCGAGCTCCTCGGGGACCTTCTTGTCGCCGTTGGCGGCGGCGCCCTTGAGCGCGTCCTGCAGGACGGGGATGTCCTGGTCGCTGGCGACGAGGATCGCGAAGCGGGCGGCCTCCCAGCGGATCTGGTAGCGGAAGTCGGAGTTCTCGAGCGCCTCGGGGTCGTACTCGCCGGACTTGGTGGTCTCGGCGAGGCACTTGAAGGCGTCGGAGCCGCCGATGCGGCCGAGGGCCTCGGTGATCGGGAACATGTCGCCGGGGTTGTGGGTGGCGTTGATGCACTTGCACAGCGCCGGCACGCCCTTGGGGTCGCCGATCATGCCGAGGGTGTTGGCGACGAAGGCGCGCAGGCTGGCGTCGTCGACCTCCTCGCCGGTCGGCTCGTCCTCCTCGTCGTCCTTCTTCTTCTTTTTGTCGACCTTCTTGGGCTCCTTCACGACGCAGTCGTTCTGCGGCATGAAGGCGATCAGCTCGTCGGTGGCGCTCTGGGTGCCGAGCGCGCCGAGGATCGCCACCGCGGTCTGGCGGACGACGAGCAGGTCGACCTCGTTGGCCTCCGCGAGCTTGTTCACCTCCTCGAACTTGCCGGCGAGCATCTCCTTGAGGCGCGAGACCGCGGGCTCGCCGATCGAGACGAGGGCGATCTTCGCGCGGTTGCTGATGTCCGTGGTCGAGGGCGCGTCGGGGACGCGGAAGCTGACGGTCAGCAGCGCGTCGACGGCGTCCGGGTCCTTGATCATGCCGAGCGCCTTGGCGGCCTCGCGGTGGACGGAGACGGGCTGGACGTCCTTGGTCTGGCGCATCGCCTCGATCAGCACCGGGACGCCCTTCTTGTCGCGCAGCTCGCCGAGCGTCTTGGCCAGCTCGAGGCGCAGCTCGCCCTCGTTGGTCTTGCCGCGGTCCTTGCTGGGGTCCTTGATCAGGCCGAGCAGCAGCGCCGTGACGTTGTCGGCGACCCCGGTCGCGCGGGCCTTCTGGATGCCGTGCAGCGCCGCGATCACGCGCTTGCGCGCGGCGTCGGAGCCGTCGAGCGTCAGCGCCTTGACCCACAGGGGCGTGGCCTCCGGGCGGCCGACGTCGCGCACCATGTTCAGCACCGAGATCTGCTGCTCCGGCGTGAACTGGTCCCACACCTCGTCGAGCACCGGGATCATCTTGTCGACGAACTCCTGCTTGCGCGCGCTCTGGTCGCCCGGCGCGGTCGTCACCGTCTTCACCAGCGCCTCGAGCTGCGAGAGGCTGGTCGCCCGGTTGTTGAGGTCGCGGAGACCCTCGATGTGCGTCTCGAACGCGTTCGGGTCGGCTTCCTTGCAGCCGGACCACGAGACCATCGCCAGGGCGAACAGGGACGATACGACGAGCTTGCGCAGCATGAGACCTCTCTTGCGAGGCATGGTACATCAGCCTCGCGCCCTTGTTTGCCTCAGTCCGTCGCCGGGGCCAAAAAAGCCGAGGCGCCGGCCGCCTGCGCCGCCCCGGGGACCACGCGGGCGCGACGGGGACGGGCGGGGACGACCGTCACGCCGGACGGCCCATCTTTTAAAAAGGGGGGCGGCTGGACGGGGGACGCGAGACAGGCTCCGGCGACCTGCGTCGCGCGGAGCCTGTCCGGAGCGCCTGAAGTGGACAGGACGGGGGTTCGCGTCAGTCGACGCGCTCGACCTTGTGCTTGCCGCGGGCCAGGGTCTTCGGGCGGGCGAGCTTCTTGCGCGGCTCGTCGCCGGCCCCGACGGCCAGGTCGGAGGTGCGCTCGGCGGCCAGATCGGAGGGCAGAGCCCCGGTGCGGCGACGCGGGCGGTCGTCGCTGCTGCGGATCGCGGCGTGCTGGACGATGATCGTGTCGTCCTCGGCGGGCTGGAAGGACGAGGGCTGGAAGGGTGCGGGCTGGAAGGCGACCGGCGCGGCGGGCAGGCGCTGCGCGGGGCGCACGGGCTCGCGCGCCCACACGCGCGGCTCGGGGGCGCGGGTCGGGGCGGCGGTGAAGGCCTGGGCGCGGCGCGGCGGCAGGCGGACGCTGCTCTGCTGGGTGCGCGCGGGCGCCTGGGCGCGGCGGGTCTCGCCGTTGGCGGGCGCCTGGCGCTCGGAGATCGCCCCGCGCACGGTCGGGGCGGCGGCGCTGCGGCTGGCACCGTAGCCGCGCGACGCGCTGGCCTCGGCCTCGAGCGCCTCGACGTCGGGCGGGTCCATGCTGATCGCGCCGCGGAAGGCCGCGCCGGGCTCGAGGCTGATGCGCGGCGAGCGGAGGTCGCCGACCACCCGCGCGGTCGCGGTCAGGACCACCGCGTTCTCGGCGTGGATGTTGCCGACGACGGTGCCCGAGACGACGACGTCGTGGGCCCAGACCTCGGCGAGGACGACGCCCTCGGGCTCGACGAACAGCGCGGCGCCGAGGCGGACGACGCCCTCGACGGTGCCGTGGACGCGGATGTCCTCCTGGCCGGAGAGGCGGCCGACGACGCGGGTGCCGGAGCCGATGTGGGTGACGACCTCGGCGCTGGCGTCCGGGGAAGGAAGGTTGTTCTTGGTCTTTTGTGCCATCGTCCCGCTAGCCCCCCATGTCGACGTTGCCCTTGAACGACGCGCCGTCGGCGATGAGGATCCGCGGCGCGCGGATGTCCCCGATCACCGTGCTGTTCGGGCGCAGCTCGGCGCGTTCGCTGGCCGAGATGTCGCCGTTGACGGTGCCGTTGACGGTGATGGTCGAGGACTCGACGGTCGCCTCGACGAGGCCGCCGTTCTCGACGACGAGGCTGTCACGGACGTTGATGCGGCCCTTGACGGTGCCATGCACGACGAGGTGGTCCTCGCCGGAGATCTCGCCGTCGATGACGATGCTGCTGCCGATGACGGTGCTGGCCATGAGCGGGTCCTCTTGAACTGAAATGAGAAATTCGTCAGCGGCGCTGCTGCCGCGTGATGCTGGCGGGGAGCTGGACATCCATCTCCACCGTGCCCTTGAACTGGGCGCCGTCGGCGATCACGACCCGCGGGGCGCGGAGGTTGCCGACGACGCGGGCGCCCTCGTGGAGGGTGATGGTGGTCTGCGCGACGATGTCGCCGTCGACCTGGCCGTGGACGTCGATGCTGTCGACCTCGAGGTCGGCCTCGAGGACCGCGACCTGCGCGATGGCGAGGTGGCCGGAGAGCGAGATGCTGCCCTCGACGCGGCCCTCGACGATGAGGTCCTCGTCGCCGGTGATGGTGCCGCGGATGGCGATCCGCGGGCCGATGTTGCAGGGTGCCGTTGACGGGTTACTCACGGATACGGCCATCGTCGAAGAGGTCCTGCGCACGCGGCTCGCGCGACACGCGGGGCGGAGATTAGCGGTGCGAGACCGACCGGGTCAAGCGAGGGTTTGCGGCGCGGGGCGCCGAAGTTTGTCGCCGGGCGCCAGTCAAGTCGGGTCGGGCCGGGGATACACTGGCCGGCGTGAGCAGCACAGTGACCACGCCCGCCTCGTACGAGCCGCTGACGGCCGAAGACCTCACGGCGGTGTTTCGGCGGGCGGAACGCCCGGACCAGAAGGACCACAAGGTGGGCACCGAGCAGGAGAAGTTCGGGCTGTTCCTGGATCCAGAGGTGGGGCCGCGTCCGGTCGAGTACGGGGCGCACGTGCTGCCGGTGCTCGAGGCGTTCGTGAAGGAGTTCGGGTGGCAGCCGGCCGCCGACCGCGGTCCGGACGGGGAGATCATCGCGCTCGAGCGCGACGGGGCGTCCATCACGCTCGAGCCGGGCGGGCAGTTCGAGCTCAGCGGCAAGCCCCTGCCCCACGTCCACGCCACCTGCGGCGAGTTCACGACCCACTACCACGAGCTCCACGGGGTCTCGCAGCGGCTCGGGCTGGCCTGGCTGGCGACCGGCTTTCACCCGTTCGCCACCCGCGAGGAGATCCACTGGATGCCGAAGGGCCGCTACCGGGTCATGCGGGCGTTCCTGCCGACCCGCGGCAGCAAGGGCCTGGACATGATGCTGCGCACGTGCACCGTGCAGGCCAACTTCGACTACGCCTCGGAGAAGCAGGCCGGCGAGCGGCTGCGGGCGGCGATGGGGGTCAGCGGCCTGAGCACGGCGCTGTTCGCCAACTCGCCGTACCGCGAGGGCGAGGACCGCGGGTTCGCGTCGCTGCGCAGCGACAACTGGACCGACGTCGACAACGCGCGCTGCGGGCTGCTGCCGCTGGCGTTCGAGCCGGGCTTTCATTACGAGCGCTACGTCGAGTGGGCGCTCGACGTGCCGATGTTCTTCGTCCGTCGCGCGGGCCAGTACGTGCCGCACCACGCGCCGTTTCGCGTGTACATGCGCGACGGCTTCACGGCGCCGGACGGGACGCACCACCGGGCGACGCGCGGCGACTGGGACCTGCACCTCAGCACGCTGTTCCCGGAGATCCGGCTCAAGCCGTACATCGAGGTCCGCGGCTGCGACTCGGTCGGCTCGCGCCTCGTGTGCGCCCTGCCGGCGCTGTGGAAGGGCATCCTCTACGACGACGACGCGACCGCGGCCGCGTGGGAGCTGGTCGCGGACCTCGACTTCGCGGCCCGCCAGGACCTGTGGCTCGAGTGCCGCCAGCACGCGATGCGGTCCGAGCGCGTGCAGCGGCTGTGCGCGCGGCTGGTCGCCATCGCGCGCGAGGGGCTCGACCGCCAGGACGTCCGCGACAGCAAGGGCCGCACCGAGGCCCGCTTCCTCGACGGGCTCGAGGAGCTGGTCCAGTCGGGGCGCTCGGCCGCCGACCTCGCCCGCGAGGCGCTCGGCGCGAGGCCCGGGCGCGACGCGGCGGCCAGGCGCGCGTTCGTGCGCCACTTCCACTTCGCGGGCGCGGGGCTCGAGGAGTCCGCGGCCGACCCCGACGCGTAGCGCCTGGCCTTCGGGACAGGTCGGCTCGCGGGGCGCCTGGCCTTCGGGACAGGTCGGTTACTCGTCGTCGTCGCGCAGGTAGGACGGGAGGTCGTGGCCGGGCGTGCTCGCGGGCGACGCTTCGGCCGCGGGGTGCGGGCGGCTCTCGGCGCGCTGGACGGGGGCGCTCGTCGGGCGGGAGACGGGCTGGACGCGCGCGACCGGCTGGCCGAGCTCGACGATCTTCGTCTTGCGGCCCTTGGTCTTCTTGGCGGGCGCCGGCTTGGCGGGCGGGGCCTCGCGGGCCGGGCCGGGCGGCGGCGGCGGCGGCTTGTTCTTGCCGCCGCGGACGATGACCTTCGCCGGCGGGGGCGGCGGCGAGCGGCGGGCGGCCGGTTGCGGGCCGGAGCTCGGCTGGCCCGCGCTCGCCTGCGGGCCCGAGCCGGCGGCCCGCTGCGGGCCCGAGCGCTCGGGGGCGGCGTGCTGCGGGCCCGAGGTCTCGCGGACGTGCTCGGCGTGCGCGAGCGACAGCTCGGCGACGAGCGAGCCGGACAGCTCGGCGGTGCCCGACAGCTCGGCGAGGTGGGAGCCCGACAGCTCGGCCTCCGGGCTGTCGTCGTCGTCGGGGATCGCGGGCGCCGCGGGGTCGGGCTCGACGGGCGCCGCGGCGGCGACGGTCGCGGTCGGGTGCGGCGTGCTCGTGGCGCGCGGGGGCGGATCGAGCTCCAGGGCGTCGAGCTGGAGGTCGAGGCTGGCGAGGTCGAGCGCGCCCGAGTCGAGGTCGGGCGCGGGCGCCGGCGGGGCCTCGAGCTCGTCGGCGTCGACGGCCGCGTGCGGGCCGGAGTCGTCGTCGAGGGCGAGCGCGCTGCGGCCGGCGCTGCGCGGGCGCGGACGGAGCACCGGGATGTCGATGCCCTCGTCGTCGGGGATGCCGAGCACGAGCGCGCCGGAGGCCTCGGCGTCGCCGGGCAGGCGGTTGCGCGGGGCCTCGCCGCGGCCGACGAAGCCGGGGGGCTCGAGCAGGTCGAGGTCGGCGGTCTTCCACTCCGGGGAGCTGCTCGCGTTGGCCTCGGCGTGGAGCTCGAAGCCGCGGGTCAGGGTCGGGCGCTTGACCTCTTCCTCGGCGGCGGGGCGGTGGGTCTCGGCGGGGCGGCTGGTCTCGACGGCGCGGCGGCGCAGGCTGAAGGCGAAGCGGTTGAACCCGCCGATCGACGCGTCCTCCTCCTCGGTGTTGACGGGCTCGGGCTCAGGGGTCGGGTCGGGCCTGTCCTCGAGGACAGGTGCTTGCTCGGCGGCGGCGACCTCGGGCCCGGCATCGGCCTCGGCGGCGGCTGTCTCGAGGGCCAGGTCGAGCGCGGGCTCGTTGCCGGTGAGGGCCGCCTCGACGGCGGCGCCGAGGTAGGGTCGGCTGGTCGCGCGGCTCATCGGGCGCGGGGCGCTGCGCGAGGGCTGGCGGCCGACCGGGACCGGCACGTCGGAGGCATGGCCCGCGTGCGCGCGCTCGAGCGTGGCGCCGAGCAGCTGCGCCAGCGGGGAGTCGGGTTCGATGCGCGCGACGAGGGCGGCCGAGCGCTGGCGGGCCCAGGCGACGAGGGCGTCGACGTCGGCGTCGGAGTCGATGCCCTCGCGGGCCAGGAGCGCGGACAGGTCCATGCCATCACCACGCTAACACAGGGCGCTGCGCCGGCGCGAGCGGCCGCGGGGGCCCGGCGGGCCGCGCAGGCCCGCCGGGCGGGCCGGCAAATCTCCCACCGGCCGCGGCCTTGAACCGAGTTCTGCGCGGGGCGGGTGGTCGCGGCCGCGGTCACGATGCGCGGGCACGGTGCGCGCCGGGCCACCGATCTCCGGCGCGCCCTGGAGCCGGCGCGCAGACACCTGCGGGCTCAATTGGCCGCGAGCTGGGCCGCGAGGGCGGCCTGCGCGGCCTCGAGGGCCTTTTTTAGACCGGCAGGGTTGGCGCCGCCGGCCTGGGCGAGGTCCGGGCGGCCGCCGCCGCGGCCCTCGACGTGGCCGACGATCGCGGCGACGAGGTTGCCGGCGTGGACCTTGCCGGCGAGGTCCTTCGTGACCGCGACGAGCAGGCTCGCCTTGCCCTCGCGCTCGGCGCCGAGGACGACGACGCCGGAGCCGAGCTGGCCGCGCAGGGTGTCGGCCGCGTCGCGCAGGGCCTTGGGGTCGCCGACGGTGACGAGCTTGGCGAGCAGCTTGACGCCGCCGACGTCGACGACGCTGTCCCCTGCCCCGCCGCCGCCGACCGCGAGCTTGCGCTGCAGCTCGGAGATCTCGCGCTCGCGCGCGCGCAGGTCGTGTTGCAGGCGCTCGAGCTTCGGCAGCAGCTCGTGCGGGCCGGCGGCGTGCAGCTGCGCGGCCGCCTCGCCGACGATCTGCGCGGTCTGCTGGACGTAGGCGACGGCGTTCATGCCGGTGACGGCCTCGATGCGGCGCACGCCCTGGGCGATGCCGGCCTCGCTGACGATCGCGAACAGGCCGATGTCGCCGGCGCGGGCGACGTGGGTGCCGCCGCACAGCTCGACGCTCTCGCCGCCGATGCTGATCACGCGGACGACCTCGCCGTACTTGGCCTCGAACAGGCCGATCGCGCCGGTCTCCCTGGCCTGCGCCATCGACAGGTTGCGGATCACGCTGTCCTTGTTGCGCAGGACCTCGGCGTTGACGCGGCGCTCGATCTCCTGGCGCTGCTCGAGCGTCAGCGGGCGCGGGTGCGAGAAGTCGAAGCGCAGGCGGTCGGGCGCGACCAGCGAGCCCTTCTGGGCGACGTGCGTGCCGAGCACGGCCCGCAGCGCGTGGTGCAGCAGGTGCGTCGCGCTGTGGTTGCGGCGGATCGCGTCGCGGCGCTCGGTGTCGACGATGAGGGTGATGCGCTGGCCCTGGTGCAGGTTGCCCTTGACGAGCACGCCGCGGTGTACGTGCAGGTCGCCGGTCGGCTTTTGGGTGTCGCGGATCTCGATCTCGACGCCGTCGCCGGTCGCGCGGCCG
>Ga0075163_10013839_pt1 | contig 10436 bp, 4 predicted proteins | sample JI1023141ADNA_FD_71478 | JGI IMG/M metagenome (GOLD analysis project Ga0075163, IMG submission 71478) | Wastewater effluent complex algal communities from Wisconsin, to seasonally profile nutrient transformation and Carbon sequestration -... | ecosystem: Engineered > WWTP > Effluent > Algae... | reverse complement strand
CTCAATCGTTACAATCAATAATTGTGTTTTGGTTCCTGCGCGAGACAATACAATCGAATTGATTGGATTGGATGGAACCGACAAACGACGATTAACCGATTTCAATCTTGCATTACCTGCATTATTACGAAAATTTCATCATTTTTATCGAGTATACTTTCCTTTATCGCAATTACAATTTCAGACGCTTGTATTCACTGGATTTGATTTTCCAAATAATCCAGAAATTGGAGATACGAGTTATTCTCTTTGTTTTTTTATGAAAGGAATAGCCACAATATTAATCAATCTTGATATTATCGAAAAAATTTCAAAATTAAAATCTCATTTTGATTCTTTAAATCTAGTAATAACTGGAACGTTCGATAATCAAGATGATTGGAATTCAATTAGTTCCGTTGGGCTTATTGCGGATAAAGTCAAATCTACCATTGCATATTTTTCTAATCAAGAAAAGAAGTCAAAGGGAGAAATATTATTTATCTATGCGGCTGATTCTAAAAAGGATACCGAGTCCGTAAACAAGGAGATTCGAGATAAGTTAAAAGAATCTAATATTGCTTTTACGGAGATTCCTTCTGAAAAGGATTTGAAACTTACCTTTGGAGAAAATCAAACTCTTCGAATCAAATCAATCTCAAACACAAGCGAAGTATTTCAAGAATTACTTGGACCAGATTGGAAAAAAGTTTTAAGCAGTTTAGAGCCAACTCTCCGCAACGAACATACAAGAGCGGCTAATACCCAATCAGCGAACAAGCCAATTCTAAAAAATAGTAAAAGCGATTATTTTAATTTAGGTTGTTGTGTAGGAAGTTTTTTTAATTACCTAAATGAGTTGGCTGAAGGAAAGATTTCGAAAGATGACTGTGAACTTCTTGAATATATAAATAAATTAAATGCACTGGACTCAGCGCAGAAAGTTTATTATGACAAAATATTTATTGAAGTTGAAGCTAAACATACTGAGGATTTAACAGAAGTAGAAAAAAAAGAAAAGTATAATAATTTCTCTAAAGCAATGACTAACTTTTCAAATGTATTAATTTCAAACATAGATCAAAGTGATTTTCAAACTTTTGAATTAGGTAGACTGATATGGACGATCCCAACAATTAGCAGTGCATATGGAATCACGCAAGAAGAGATAACATCAATTAGTAAACAAATACTCGGAATAGCAGATGAGTTAAAATTGAGTTCCTTTTTAATATCACAAATTTTAGATTATACAAAAAAAATAAAAGAGAAGAAGATGAATGGAATAAAGCAAATTGTAGAAGCTCAGAAAATTTCAGTATTCATCCATAATTCAATTGCGAATGGAAGTTGGATTCATGAGTCGAATTCCGCGAATCCGACCTTGCTTGAAAAAATTAACCTCGTTGGGAGTATTTTGATCAAGACACTTTTATCTATCGTTTTGATATTGTCTTCAGCATTTATTGTTTATTTATTTTATAAAGGCAAAACTGAAAATCGGGTTTTTGTGAAATCTACAAAAGATAATAGCATATATACCGCAAAAAAATCCAATCCTGAATTCGGGGATCTTCTATTGGCGATTAAAGATTTTCAAGAAAATTTTATTCAACCAACGAAAGACTCAAAACCTGCTGATGAATCCAAGAAACTTTCTGTGGATAACAAAGATACTCCTCAAATGAATTCTTCTAATCGTAGTTTTTTTACTTTTATTACGGATAACTTTGTTTCTTTTTTTGAAGAAGTAACGCAAATTGTTATGATACCAATTAAAGCAATGGCGAAAGTATTTGTTACAGAAGACCCTACTAATGAAGAACAAAAAGATATTCCACAAGTGGTGACACCTGTTCGAAGACAAAAGTTTCTCCCGCAAGAATATCAACGTATCCCTGAGACGCCGCTTAAAAATTACGTTGATGAAGATAAAGCTCACAAGGGATCGAAGTCGCTGGAAGGTTTATGCGAACATGATTGTACGAATCAAAAAAATATGGAGGAAACACCATTAACGCAACTTGTCGAAGAAGATAAGAATTTTCCGAATAAAAAAACTGACAAGTCTCCAATCCCAAAAAATCAATCTACTTTAGGTCAATATGACCCCGATGAAACGGGGGAGTTCGCTTCAATATGGAGTGGATATTTAGGCATTGTAGATTACCAAGAAGCCGAAAAAAAATGCAGAGAGCGAAATATGGTGATTCCAAGTAAAAATTTAATTAATTTTTCTTATAAGAGAACTTTCGAGCGAAACTGGGATGATTTTTCAATTAATAAAGAAGGAGCATATTACGGTTATTGGGTAAATGATCCAGATTTAAAACAATATCCGAATTATTTCGATTCAAGTAACGCTAGAAAATTAAGATGTATAAAGTAGATGAAGCGATACGCAAATCTACAAAAATCTTCCTAAAGATTGATCTTAATGAGTAGTTTTTATAAAATGAAAACTTTCTTATCTGCGCTTTAAGCAGCCCGCTCATATTATTCGAACGGGCTAAACAACTGACGTACTGTAACCCCTACGGATTAAAAACATCCAGCGTATAATTCGCATCAGCCCCACTGAAAATGTAACCTGTGCCAACTAATATCCCATTTCTCCAGGCAATGCTTGTAAGAGTTGTTGGAATAATTTCTGTCTTGATTATATTCCCTTCTAAATCGAATTTTGTAAGAATAGGATTCCCGCCAGAGTACGATGACACATAGATAGCATCATTTAAAAAAGCTAAACTCTTTAATGTCTCGATTGTAAAGCGCAAAGATTTTTCAATCGCACCAGTAGTTGCATCAAGTCGAATAAAATCCTTTGTTGGAATTGCAAGGTATAATTTTCCACCACTATTCGCAATTGAAAAATTATTAGTATTTAAGGTAATTCCTAATAACTTTGTATACGATTTTACGCCAGAAGAAGTAAACTTGGTGACAAATGCATCTCGCCTAACACTATTTGTATTTCCATCTAGATTTCCGTCAGTGTATCCTGTAACATAAATGTTATCTTGTGCATCGATAGTAATTGATCCTGCGCGATCATCTCCAGTGGTTCCTAAAAGTCTTGTCCAAAGAAGAGTGCCTGCTGAGTCATATTTTTGGATAGCCGCATCTAAAGATCCAGTAATTATCTGATCTCCTAAATGCCAGCCAGTATATCCCGCAATAACAATATTTCCCGCTGAATCAACGGCGATTGCATGTGCATAAGATTCAATTGCAGTACCTGCAAGCCTTGTCCAGATATGATCTCCAACACTGCTGATCTTAGAAACAAACATTACGTTACCACCCGCCCTGATTTCCCCGTTTAGGTTACCACTTGTTAACCCACTGATATAAACTGACAAGCCATCCGAAGCTAACGCAATACTACTACAAATTTCAATTCCAGAACTGCCAAAAAGTTTTAGAAACTTTTGTTGACCCGTAGGAGAATACTTAGCAACAAAAAGATCACCCCGTCCAGAATAGGTTTCGTTGTTAAGGCTAACGCTTGTATCCCCACAGGTATAAATATTCCCGATTGAATCAATAGCTACTGCTCTACCAAACTTTGTTCCTAATCCAGTTGTCTGCTGAGTCCAAACACGAAAAATATTATCGGTAATTGCAATGCTCACCCCTGCTCCCATTTCTCCTATAGTGTTTTTAGTCCTAACTAAAATATGCGTCGCACCAATTGGAATACTTGTGACAGGAAGGGGGTAAGTTAGATTAGCTCCTGTTTTTGGTAATATAGAAATTGCAGTACCTAATTTTATATTTGCTGATGAACCAAAATAGAAAACATAATGAGTGATGTCAGCTTCACTTAACGCTTTCGTTATTTGAATCAAGCCTTGTATTAAGCCGGCATCGATATTTTGATCTGTAAAAGATACCGTTTGAGCAGCATTGACAGGGATACTTGCTGAAATTGGCATTGGTGTTTCGGTTGGATTTGAACTAGATGTTGCATTTCCAGATCCTTGGATAGCGTGGGCAATAGCAAGTAACCCTAAAATTATCTTATTTTTATCTGGGCTGTTAGGTTGATTGCAATTCATAATTCCAACTAAGACCAGTCCAATTGTGATGATGCTAGTCAAACCTTTTACAAAGAATTTTGGGTTATTACTAATTTCAAGCTTGTTCCTTTGTGTTATTAGTGTTTTCATAAAATCTCCTCTTTTTGCGTCCTATGTAATAACTAGTAGGCAACAAAGGGGAAATTTCTAAAACGAGTTACGTTTTTTAAGAAAATATGATAAAAATTTTCCGTCAAGGTTTTACATAATTCATAAAAGTAATCAATGTTCGAACCAAATCCAAAATTGAAAAATTAACCGTGTTCGCATGATTCAAATCTGTATAAAATATGAAAGCGTATGCATTCCCATTTTTTTGCAATTCAGATTTTAGAGTTTCTGCTTCCGAATAAGGCATATAGTCTGAATGGGAAGTAATAATATTAATCTCGATATCTAATCCTTTAGGCAAAATAGTTTCAAATTGTTTTCTACCTTTGAATATGCCCTCAGTCGCTCTAAAGGTTTGAATTTTTTGAAACAATTGCTCACCTAAATACTTTTTTGCATTACCAGAATCATCCCCTGGCTTTGAGTCTAGAAAATAATCCGTAATCCTTTTCTTTTCTTCAAGGCTTATGCCATGCTTAGCATTATAGTAAATGATTGCTTGGATATGACTATCTGATTTATCAGTAGGAACAGATAGAAGTAGCGACTTATAGCTGTAATACGGTGTATAAAAAATAATCTTACTGGGAGTTGAAACTTTCCCTTCTGCTAATACTTTCATATAGGCACTTGACGACCCACACACAGAATAAACTGAAAATTTCTTCTCTTCGAGTTGCCATTCCTTTTTTAGAAATTCAAAGGATTGAGAAATTTCTTCTTCTGTTTTTTCGGGATTCCATTCAGGAGTTTTTGATAGAGATGGAATTTCTAAAATAAAAACTCTTTCCGATAATCCTGAAAAAATAAGAGCAGATGCAAATCGAATCAGAGTAGGATGACTCGCACCTTGTGGAGAAAAACCTGGGAGTAAAACCGTATTCACTGTCTTTCCAGTAGAACCACATTTTTCTATAAGAGTATGTTCATCGATTTTCTTCTTGCAGTAATCTTTATTCTCTGTTATGATTTTCAATCCTTTAATCTCTATTAATGCTAGTGTAAAAAGAATTTCGTTTTTATACAAAAGAAAAAAGAAAACTGCCAGAGCGGCTAACGCTGCAATAAATATTCTGGCAATCTTCTTCATTTTCAATCCTCCTATTTTAATGGCTCTATACCGAGCGATGGTATTTTTGTTGAACCTGTAGGAATGGTAGCGACATGAAATCCACCGTTCCCTTTTCCGAAAAGATTAATTCTGATTTCTATGCGGCAATCAGCCCTACCCTCTTCAATTAAAATATTATTTCCTCCTCTAACTGTAACAGGTTGTGAAGGGCATTGCCCAAGAGTTCCTCCGCGTCCCGAAATTCTAAGATCACTGGAAATAATCGAAACTTTTTTATCTGGAGTTATTTTAAAGTTAATGGTACCCTCTTCTATCGCGTCGCTGAACACATCCCATCTCGCTCTTTTTAGCGGCATAGTGTAAGTATCCTCTTTAAGATGAGTCAAGGTAAGATTCAAATTTTCCTCCGTGATAGTAAACAATTTCAAGAAAGCGGAAGCTCGAATCTTTGCGTTTAACGTAATTTGTCCTTTTGATTCTGTCTTTGGATTAGCTCCTATATTTGTTAGAATCGAGAAGGAGCTGATGCTAGCATCCGCAGAGAGAATATCAGCGAAAAATACTTTGATCGTGCCCGTAAGACTTCCATCACCAGACAAAAGAAAGGTCTTACTTAAATTTAAAGATTCTATATAAATATTAAGTGATCCGCCTGCGGCTAATGTCAAATTTGGCAACTCGCTTATTCCGAATAGTTTCCACGCCGCATTCACATCCGCACCAGCACCAATGATTTTACTTTTGGGGATAGAGAATACATTATCTTTTAGTTTCATCTTGAGTGCTGTTTCAAAATTTACATTGGCATCTACTTCAACCTCACTGAAAAACGCCATGAGAGCAGGAATAGCTGCTGCCGGTCCGATAAGTGCGCCTCCTACTGTTGCACCCCAGGTAGTCCCTGCTACAAATCCAGTCACCATTTGTTTTTGGTCAGACCCCGCATTACTCACTGCAACAACTGCAGCAGTGAAAGCAATTGGATTGGTAACAGCTGTTAATAGTCCGGCACCAAGAAGTCTCATTTCCATGGAAGCATTTTTAATTTTTTTATGGATTCGAGTTCCACCAAGAATTTCTAATTCTCCAGAAAGATTCTGTCCAATATTTCCTCTGAGTTCAAATTTTTTCACGTGTAGCAGTAAATTATTGTTATTCTCAATAGCTATTCGAATAAAGCTACTATTATCAAGCGTTCTTAAATAAATTCCCTGCGCATCCTTACCTAATACGAAAATTAGTTCAATAGAAGAACCATTTCCTAAGTCCTTAGATATATGGGTGATTATGCGCTGAGCAGGGTCAACGGTAACTGAATTAACAACAAGTCCTTTGGTGATTGAATCGAATTGAGTTTTTAATTCTGCTGGAATTTCATTCATGACCTGCTGACTAAATTTATCCAACTGACCGTTTATATATTTACTGAAAGATCCAAGAAGAACACCTCCTAGATAAAGTTTATCTTCAGCGAAACTAATTCGAACAGCAATCTCTTGCCCCCAAAAAGCGTCTTTATATATGCCGTTTAACGTATTTTTGGAAGGGTCATATGTTATTTTTGTTACGAGAATGTTACCTGCCTTTACATCACTAATGGGAACGCTTATAATTTTCATGTTAGAAACATCTGAAATCTTTCCGACTACTGTACCGTTGATTGTCATAGTTTGTGTGTTCAAATCAATTGAATATGTTTCATTTCCATTGCTCGATGTGAAACTTTGATTTTTGACATTGAATGTAAAAGCCAATCCGGGAATTGATGGAAAAGTAATTGATGTAGCATTGAATTGAACAGCCCCAATGCTATCTAAATAAAATTCACCTACCTTCAAATTTCCGAGATATAAATCCGGGTTACCCTTTAGGTCTACTATTCTTAGACTGGCAATGCTTGTTCCGCTCTGTGTCCTCAATTCTCCGACCAACGATGCACCATCTAAGCCCATTGAAACATGCAATCCACGAAGATCCGCTTCTTGGTTAATTTCGTTTAGCCATGCGAGGGCTCCTGAATTACTTGGATCAACAATCTCGGAAGGCATTGTATCTCCTTTTAGTGCGGCTAATGTAATATCAACTAATCTAGGATCAGAATCCATGGAAAAATGCGAATAATTTGTTTTGTAAACTACCCGACCAGTTTGAGGCGCACAATAGAAGTGAGAGGTTTGAGGTAAAAGCATATCTCCATTAGACCCAAGTGTATTGATAGAAATCGTAATCGCATTTGTCTTTGTTCGAAACAGTGCGCAAGTTGTTGCAATGTTTTCATACATTTTTGACTTTGTTGGGCTCCAGATGAAATCCGTATACTCCGGAGAAAGAAGAAAGAGAAAATCTTTGTTGGCGAATGCCTTTTCATTGATTAATCCCAATGTTCCCATATCTGGTGGGACTAAACGTACGATTACACCATATGATTTTATAGTACCAAGTTTTTCAAGATTCTCCTCTACATTGTTCCCCTGACTAACGGCGATTATCCCATCCCAAACGCCTGTGTAACTCGGAGAAGCTTTAAGCTTTTGATCCAAGATAATTGCTTTGGCTTCTATTCCCATACCGATTGTATATAGAAGCAAATCTACTTGACCTGTCTTTTGCAATTCGCTAATTAGTTTCTTGATGTAGGCAGAGGTCAAAACTGCATCGAACGTTGTGGAATTATTAGTACCTGCAACAATCATATATTTTTTAGGATTAGCGACTAAAGCTGGAAATTTTATGATGTCCACCTGCGGATTTAATAAATCCTTTAGCCCAACTAGCTTGCCACCGCTCAAAATTTTTGTAAATGGTAGATCAGTTGAATAGGTAAATCCTGATTTGCCGTCAAAGATCTTAACAGAGCCATTCGCATATTGAACTGCGTACTGCCCATCTTGGAGCGGGGAGAAGAACAATTTAGTGGGGCTAGCATAGACAGAAAGAGTGTTGATTGGAGTTAGATTACCTTCATTCGAAGTAGCGGTACCAGTTCCATGAGTCGGTTGAACGGGATTTCCATGCGTCGGGTTAGTAACTGACGCATTTCCACTGCTTGAACTACTTTTATTTCCTAAAAGCAATGATGCAATGGGTAGTAACATGTTTTTTGAATTACCTTCGCCACCACAATGCATAATACTAGAAAGCGCAAAGGCGGAGACTGCTAATGCAGTGCCAATATTTTTCCCTATTTTTTTTGCCGTCGAATGTTCTGACTTTGGTTGAATTTTTGCAATTAACTTCCTATGTTTCTTTCCTCTGGAAGTTTTTCGTATTCTATTTATGTTCTTCATAAGAATCTCCTTTTCTTGTACTGCACTATCATCAGTAGGGAAGAATTGTGAGATTTCTGAAATATTCTAAAAAAAATTATGATTTTTTTATCTCATAATTTAGCCTAAATTGTGTATTTTCTCTCTTTATTTTTCGCACCATTAGCTTTTTCACAATCGTTGCCTACTAATGTATTTACAAATAGGAGATAACATCAATGAACCTCAATAACGAATCAAAAGAACGGAGTAACAAAGTAATTCCAACGAATAGTTCGAATAAAGCCAATGAACCTATTGAAGATTTAAAATTTCTTAGATTAAACAAATGGGGAAATTATGAAATTGACTCGAAAGAATTATTCCGGTTTTTAGAAAAGAACGGTTTCCGTTCGTATTTTATTTCTGATTCAAGCCATATTTACGTCAGAATTCAAAATGCAATAGTAGAACGAGTCTATCCTAAGAGGATGCAGGATTTTCTCCGGGACTATATCGAAACTCATTCAACGATCGAACAGGAGACAAAGGAATTAGCTCTTAGCCTGCTTATGGAATCAAGATTCAAATTTTTTTCTGAATCACAATTATCAAAGTTAAAGCCTATTACCCTCAAACTTCATAGAGATACAGAAAAAGTATCTTTTCTCTATTTCCAGAATTGTGCCATTAGGATAACTTCTGATAGCATAGAGAAAATAGAATATGCAGAGTTAAAAGATTTCCATTTATGGAAGAACTCAATTCTCAAAAGAGATTTTCAGGGATTTGATGATAATTTCAAAGATTTCGATACCTACCAATTCTTGTATCGAATCAATGGACAAGATAAAGACAGAACAGAGTCTTACCTGAGTATGCTCGGTTACTTGCTTTCCAATCATAAAAAACAATCGAACGTAAAGGTGATTATCCTCAATGATGCAAAATATTCTAAAATACCAAACGGAGGAACTGGTAAAAGTTTGACGGTAAAAATGATAGATCAATTCAGAGCAGTTACTTTTGAAAACGGCAAAGCGGTTAATCTAAATACCCGCTTCTTATTCCAAAAAGTTACGGAAAACACTGATGTATATCACCTTTCAGATGTAATGCCGAATTTCGATTTTAAACGATTATTTTCTATTATCACTGAAGATTGGGGCGTTGAGAAAAAATTCAAGGATGCGCATAATATACCATTTGCCTTAAGTCCTAAAATTGTAATCACTACTAACACGCGCATTGAACTTAAAGGCGACTCTGCGAAGCGTAGAAGCACTGAATATTTTTTAGATAAATATTACACTGCTGATTTTACTCCAATGAGTGAATTTAAAGAAGAGTTTTTTACATGGGAAGACCCAAAGAAGTGGGAACTATTTAACTCAATGATGATTGCTTGTTTGCAATTATTCTTGAAGAAAGGTTTGATAGTAAATGAAAATCCAAATAGTAAAAAAGAGGAACTGATTTCAAAGACCAATGCAGATTTCGCAATGTATATAGAATCAATTTTTCCTGATGGACAAGGCAGCGTGGCTAACGTCACTAAGGCTCAACTATACGAAAACTTTGTCTCTGCTTGTCCCGCTTCTGTAATATCGGAATTGGATTTCAGGCGGTATTTGAATGAGTATTGTTTTATTTATGATAAGCAGATTTCCGAAAAGGTAATGAAAGTGAATAAAAAAGCAACAAGAGTCATTTCGATTTTGTAATTTTTTATATTTAATACGGTTTTGGGTGTAACTTTGTAACTCGGAATTTCATTGCTCTTCTTCTTTACGTTATCTCAATGGAAAAATTATTCCTTTTACCTTTCCATTTTCATCAAATTCTAGCGAAATATCAGGTTGAAAATATCTACCATTAATAATGGTTTCTTTAGCAATAATTCCTTCTTTGACATTTCCATTTGCATGAAATTTCAGAGAGGATTCC
>Ga0075163_10013838_pt1 | contig 10436 bp, 7 predicted proteins | sample JI1023141ADNA_FD_71478 | JGI IMG/M metagenome (GOLD analysis project Ga0075163, IMG submission 71478) | Wastewater effluent complex algal communities from Wisconsin, to seasonally profile nutrient transformation and Carbon sequestration -... | ecosystem: Engineered > WWTP > Effluent > Algae... | reverse complement strand
GTCCAGCCGTCGCCGGCCTTGGTCGCGGTGGTGGCAATCGCCGTCGGGTAGTGGCGCGGGCCTTCGTCGATGGCGAGCGTGCCGACGGCTTCGCCCGATGCCAGCTTGGGCAGCCATGCCGCCTTCGCGCCGTCGCTGCCGCCGAGCACCAGCGCACTGGCGGCGAGCGCCGATGATGCGAGCGGGCTGGCGGTCAAGGTCTTGGCGGTTTCTTCGATCACGAGGCCCAGACTGAGCCAGCCGAAATCCGAGCCGCCAAACTTTTCCGGGATGACGATGCCGGCCCAGCCCATTTCGGCCATGGTCTTGAAGGCATTGGCGTCATAGCCGCACGCCGGCGCGAGATCTCGGAACTTGCGGAACGCGGTCACCGGGCTTTCGTTCGTCGTCCATTCGCGCGCCATGTCGCGCAGCATTGTCTGTTCTTCGCTGAGTACGGCCATCGTAACTGTTCCTTACTGGTGGTCGAGCATGCCAAGGATGCGCTTGGCGATGACGTTGTTCTGGATTTCGGTCGAGCCGCCGTAGATCGTCGTCGCCTTGCCGGCGAGCCAGCCGCGCGTCGCTGCGAGCTCGGCGTCCGAAAAGCCTTCGCCTTCCCAGCCCAACCCCTGCAGCCCGCTGATTTCGATCAGCAGTTCGGACCGTTCCTGCACCAGCTTGGTGCCGACGGTCTTGAGGATCGAGCTGACTTCGGACACGCCGCCGGCGGCCTTCGATTCCTGCGTGATGCGCTGCGTCGTCAGCAAAAACGTCCGCCAGTCCATTTCGAACTTGGCGATGCGGGCGCGCAGTTCGGGGTCGGCGATGCGGCCCTGTGCATCGGTGCCGAGCGCTTCCTTCGCGGTCGCGACCAGCCCCTGCGCCATCGCAGCGGCCATGCGGCCACCGCCGCCCGAAATGTTGGTGCGTTCGTGCTGGAGCAGCCGCTTGCCGATCGTCCAGCCCTGGCCTTCCTCGCCGACGCGGTTTTCCTTGGGCACTTTCACATTGTCGAAGAAGGTTTCACAGAACGGCGACATGCCAGAGATCATCTGGATCGGCTTGACGCTGACGCCCGGCGATTTCATGTCGATGAGCAGGAAGGTGATGCCTTCGTGCTTCTTCGACTTGTCGGTGCGGACCAGCGCGAAGCACCAGTCGGCCCATTGCCCGCCCGACGTCCAGGTCTTCTGACCGTTGACGATGTAGTGGTCGCCGGCATCCTCGGCGAACGCCTGCAGCGAGGCGAGGTCGGAGCCGGCGCCGGGTTCGGAATAACCCTGGCACCAGCGGATATCGGCGGTGCAGATCGCCGGCATGTGCCGCAGTTTCTGTTCCTCGCTGCCATATTCGAGCAAGGTCGGGCCGAACATCAGGATGCCCATGCCGCCGATCGGGTTCCACGCGCCGATACGCGCCATTTCCTGATTGAGAATGGCCGCCTGCGCCTTTGACAGCCCGCCGCCGCCATAGGCCTTGGGCCAGGTCGGCGTGCCCCAGCCTTTGCCGCCGAGCGCCTTGCGCCATGCGGTGCCTTCGGGGCCGGCGCTGTCGGCGCCATAGGGGGACGTCATCGCGCCGCCCTTGCCTTTGAGTGAGGCGGGGAAGTTGGCGGCGAGCCAGTCCTGCACTTCGCTGCGGAAGGCGTCGAGCGCGTCTGGCTGTTCTTTTGCGGCGGTGGCCATGTCAGTCTCCGGACGGGGTGAACATCGGGTAGGGGGCGCCGGCACTGCCATCGGGCGCGCTGCTCGGCACGAAGCGCACCTGCACGCGCTGGCCGATCGCCAGTGCGTCATGGTCGCAGTCGGTGATGTTGGTCATGATCGACGGACCTTCGTCGAGCGTCACATAGGCCAGCGTGAACGGCGCGTTCGCGCCGCGCCGCATCGTCGACAGCGTGTAGATGCTGCCCTTGCCCGAACACGTCTCCCACACCGTCGCGTCGGAGCCGCAGAACGGGCAGATGGTGCGCGGATAGTAATGCGCCTCGCCGCACGCGGTGCAGCGTTTGACCAGCAACTGGCCTTGCGCGGCGGCGTCCCAGAACGGCTTGGTTTCGGGGTTGATTTCGGGGGCGCGGAGTTTGCGGGGTTCGGTCATCACTGGCGCTCCAGAATCAGCGTCGCGGCGCCGTGGCGGATGCCGAGCGAGCCGCCGATGCCGGTGGCGACGGCGAGGTCGCAGTTGGGCACCTGCACCGCCGGATGCGCTTCGCCGCGGAGCTGGCGCACCGCCTCGATGACCTTGGTGATGCCGCCGCGGTTCGACGGGTGGTTGTTGCAGAGCCCGCCGCCGTCGGTGTTGAACGGCAGCTTGCCGACGCCCGAAATCAAATTGCCGTCGGCGACAAAGCGCCCGCCTTCACCCTTGGCGCAAAAGCCCAGGTCCTCGATCTGCATCAGCACGGTGATGGTGAAGCTGTCGTAGATCGAGGCGTATTTGATGTCGGCAGGCGTAACGCCAGCCTCGGCGAATGCCGCCGGGCCTGACCGTGCTGCGGCCGAGGTCGTGAGGTCGAGGTTGCGGCCGCCGTTCGGTCCCTTGAGCGCCTCGCCGGCGCCGCGCACTGCAACCAGCGGGCGTTTCAAGCCACGCGCGATTTCGGGCGCAACGACGACCAGCGCACCGCCGCCATCGGACACGACGCAGCAGTCGAGCCGGTGCAGCGGGTCCGAAATCATCGGCGAGTTGAGCACATCAGCGACCGTCACCACGTCGCGCAGCATCGCGTGCGGGTTATGCTGCGCGTGCGTCGAGGCAGCGACCTTGATCCACGCCAGTTGCTCGCTGGTCGTGCCGTATTGATACATGTGGCGCGCCGCGCACATGCCGTAGCTGTTCTGCGTCGATTGCCCGACCCAGTTTTCAAACCCGGCCTCGGGCGCGCCTGGGCGGAAAGCGCTGAACGCTTCGGAGCGCGGCCGGCCCGCCAGCGTGATCAGCGCCACCGAACATTTGCCCGCGGCAATCGCCGCTGCCGCATGCGCGACATGCAGGATATACGACGAGCCGCCGGTTTCGGTGCTGTCGATATGGCGCGGGGTAATCCCCATATAGTCGACCATCGACAGCGCGCCGAACCCTGCCGCGTCGCCGGCGCAGAAATAGCCGTCGACATCGGCGAGCGTCAGCCCGGCGTCGGCCAGCGCGCCGCGCGCGCATTCGGCGTGGAGCTGCGGTGTCGAATGGTCGGGCGCCAGCCGCAGCGGGTGCTCGAATGCACCCGCGATATAGGCCTTGTTGCGGATCGTCATGCGGCAGCAGTGCCGAACGCCGCAATCGCCCGTTCCTTGATGACCTTATAGTCGAGCTTGCCGTTGGGCGCGCGCGCGACGCTTTCGACGATCAGGATGTGGCGCGGTGCCTTGTAGCCCGACAACAGCGCCTTGACGTGCGCGATGAGTTCGTCGGCGTCGGGCGCGGCAACGCCTTCCATCAGGTCGACCAGCGCTGCGATGCGTTCGCCGAAGCGCGGATCGGGCAGGCCGGTGACGGCGGCGTCGCGCACCGCCGGATGGCGCTTGAGGACTTCCTCGACCTCTTCGGGGAAGACCTTTTCGCCGCCGGTGTTGATGCACTGCGAGCCGCGGCCTAGCAATGTCAGCGTGCCGTCTGCCGCACACGTCGCCCAGTCGCCGGGAATCGACCAGCGCCGGCCTTCGAGTTCGGGGAAGGTCGCCGCCGATTTCGCCGGGTCCTTGTAATAGCCGACCGGCAGGAAGCCGCTGACCGCGACGCGACCGCGTTCGGGCGAGCCGGGTTCGACGCGGCGGCCGTCTTCGGTGAAAAGCGCGCAATTCGGCCCCAGCGCAAACGCCGCGGTCGCCACTTCGGCGTCCGCCGTCATCGTCGAACTGCCCAGCCCCAACGCCTCGGACGACGAGAAGGCGTCGATCAGCGTCACTTGCGGCATGTGGCGGATCAGCCCGAGCTTGTTCTCGCGCGCCCACATCGCGCCCGACGATGTCATCATCATCACGCTCGACAGGTCCCAGCGCCCCGGACTGGCGTCGAGCACTTCGAGCAACGGCTGTGCGAACGGCTGGCCGACGATGGTGATGCGCGTCGCCTTGTAGGTCGCGACGATGTCCCACAGCTGCGCCGCGCTGAACGCGCCCTGCGGCAGCAGCAACACGGTGCCGCCGGCGACCAGCGCCGCCATCGCGGTCAGCATGCCGGTGCCGTGCATCAGCGGCGGGCCGATCATCGCGCGCGGGCGGATCGGCGCGGCAGCGGCACGCGGGCCGGCTTCCTCGGGGCTGCCGAGCGCTGGCACGCCGGCGAGCGGGTTGGCACCATAGTCCGACAGCCCGAGAAGGTCGCCGGTGCGCCACATCACGCCCTTGGGCATGCCGGTGGTGCCGCCGGTGTAGATGAACATCATGTCCTCGCCGCTGCGACCCCAGGGCGCGATGACCTGCTCGGCGCGCGGGGCGATTGCAGCGTAATCGACCGCCCAGGCGGGGACCGGCGCACCGTCGCGGGCAATCGCGATCCACAGCTTGACGCCGGGCAGCTTGGCGCGGACGGGCTCGATGACCGAAGCATAGCCGGCTTCGAACACCACCGCCTCGGCATCGGCATTGTCGAGCAGATAGGCGATTTCTTCGGGGCCGTAGCGGTAGTTGACGTTGAACGGCACCATGCCCGCCTTGAACGCGGCATAGTAGGCGGTCAGATACTCGGCGCAGTTCTGCGTGTACGATGCGACCTTGGCTTGCTGGCCCAGCCCGGCGGCGAGCAGTGCAGCGGCGATGCCATTGGCCTTGGCGTCGAAGTCGCGCCACAGCAGCACGTCATCGCCCTGCACGAACGCGGGCTGGTCGGGCAGCGCTGCGGCGACCGATTCCCAGATGTTGGCGTAGCTCCAGGCGCTCATGCGGCGAACTCCCGGCTGGACGTCGGGCATACGTTTGCAGGTCGTGTCATGTGTCGGTTCCCAAGGTGTGCGGCACTTGGCGGCCGCTTGTTTTCGATTGTCAGCATCCGATAGTCCGGCCTAGGAAGGCCGACGTCAAGCGGGTGCGCCGTCGATTTTGATATTCGCGCCCGCGCAAGCAATCAATCGGGGCGATGCCATGAGCCAGACGACGATCGAAGAGCGCAACGCCATCCAGTCGAGCGTGCGGTCGCTGATGGAGGGCCACAACAGCGAAGCCGATGTCCGCCGCGTCATGGAAACCGCCGAAGGCCATGATCCGGCGGTGTGGCAGCAACTGGTCGAACTCGGGCTGACCGGGCTGATCATCGCCCCCGAATTCGGCGGCGCCGGACTCGGGCCGGTCGAACTCGAACTGGTGATGGAAGAAACCGGCGCGGCGCTGCTCGCGTCGCCGTTGCTGTCGAGCAGCGTGCTGGCGGCGGGGCTGCTCGCGGCGGCCGGCGACGCAGCGGTCAACAAGCGGCTGCTGCCGGCAATTGCCGCGGGCAAGACCATCGCCACCGTCGCGATGACCGGTGACGCCGGGACGTGGACCGCCGACGGCGTCGCGGTGACCGCGCGCGCCGATGGCGACAAATGGGTGCTTGATGGCGGCGCCAATTTCGTCACGCACGCGGAGCTTGCCGATGTGTTGCTGGTGCCGGCCCGCACCCCCGCCGGTATCCGGATTTTCGAAGTCGCCGCCAAGGCGCCCGGCGTGACGATCTCGGCGCTGCCGACGTTCGATCGCACGTTGCGACTGGCACGTATCGACTTCGCTGGCGTCGCCGCGACCCCGGTCGGCACCGCCGGCTGGCCCGCCGCCGAGGCCGCGTTGCAACTGGCGCTGGTGGCGCTCGCGGGCGAGCAGGCCGGCGGCGCGCGCCGGATGTTCGAAAAGACCGTCGACTATGCCAAGACGCGCATCCAGTTCGGGCGCGCCATCGGCAGCTTCCAGGCGATCAAGCACATGGCCGCCGATTTGCTGATCGAAGTCGAATCGGCGACCTCGGCCGCACGTGCCGCTGCGGTCGCGCTTGACGCCGCCGGCGAAGGCTCGAATGAACCTGCCGATGTGGCAGTTCACCTCGCAGCGTTCGCCTGCGCCGATGCCTACACGACCGTCACCGCGACGGCGGTGCAGATGCACGGCGGCATCGCCTTTACGTGGGAACACCCCGCGCACCTCTACCTGCGTCGCGCCCGTGCGCAGGCGCAATTGTTCGGCGCCCCCGCGTATCACCGCGAGCGCTTTCTCACTGCCTTGGGAGCCTGATCATGACGACTGAAATCAGCGACGATGCCCTGCGCGCCGAAGTCCGCGCCTGGCTCAAGGCCAACTACCGTCCCGAAGAGCTGCGCGGCGCAACGCTGTGGAGCTCGACCCCCGAAACCCGCGCCTGGCTGACCAAGGTTCTGGAAGCCGGCTGGGCGACACCGCGCTGGCCGGCCGAATGGTGGGGCCGCAGCCTGCCCGAACATCAGGCGCGCATCGTCGAGCGCGAATTCGCTGCCGTGAAGGCCCCCGGCGCCGGGCAGGACCGCGGCAACCTCTACGCCAACACCGCGATGGCGTACGGCAACGACGTGCTCAAGGCGCATTTCGTTCGTGGTATCCTCACCGGCGAAATCAACATGTGCCTGCTCTATTCGGAACCCGGCGCCGGCTCCGACCTCGCCGGCATCCGCACTCGCGCCGAGCTGCGTGGAGACAATTACATCGTCAACGGCCAGAAGGTCTGGACCTCGGGCGCGATGACCGCCGACTATGGCATGCTGATCGCGCGCACTGACTGGGATGCCCCCAAGCACGGCGGCATCAGCTTCTTCTTCCTGCCGATGAAGCAGCCCGGCGTCGAAGTCCGGCCGCTGCGCCAGGTCACCGACGAATCGCATTTCAACGAGGTGTTCATCACCGACGCCGTCTGCCCCGTCGACAACCGGCTCGGTGCCGAAGGTGCCGGCTGGCGCGTGCTGCAGACCGCGCTCGCCTATGAACGCTCGGTGATGGGCGACGGCGCGCGCGGCCCGCGCAACGCCAGCGCCAAGGTCAGCCTGATCGATCTGGCGCGCGATGCCGGCAAGCTGAATGATCCGGTGCTGCGGCAGGATCTGGCGCGCGTCATCGCCTATCGCCGCCTCAACGACCTCAACAACGCCCGCGCCAAGGCCGATCTGAAAGAAGGCACGTCGAGCCCGATCATGTCGCTCGGCAAACTGGCGATGTCGCGCATCCTGCACGAGGAAGCGCGGTTGCGGACGCAGATGCTCGGCGCCGCAAGCTTGCTCGAAGGCAAGGACTTCCCGGTGTCGGACGACGCCAACTTCCTGTCGCTCAACGCCTATTTCACCTCGATCGGCGGCGGCACCGACCAGATCCAGCGCAACATCATCGGCGAACGCGTGCTCGGCCTGCCCAAGGAACCCGAAGTCGACCGCGACGTGCCGTTCCGCGAGGTGCGCGCCGGCTGAGCTGCGGCTCAGACGCTCGTCGGATTGTCGTCCTTGCTTGCGGCAGCCTTGGAAGCCTGACGCTGCTGGCGCCTGATAGCGTAGCCGGCCAGTCCGAAACCTGTGGTCAGCATGACCCAGGACGCCGGCTCGGGAACCGTCGCCTGCGTCGGCGGTTCGGGCGGTGCGGGATTGACTCCGCCGCCGCTACCGCCGCCACTGCCGCCGCCACCACCGGGGATGATCGGGTAGAAGGGTTCGATCGGATATTCTGCCGTCGCCCAGACGTCAGGCTTGGGTTCGCCTGTCGGCCCGCCCGCCGTTTCGGTTTCAAGCAAGGCCAGACCCTGAACTGCTTCGGCGGCCAGTGGCATCACCGGCAACGGCTCGGCGACGACTTGCGCGCCAACGAGCGTCGTGCACGGCGCAGCGGCCTTTGGCGCGGACTTCTTCTCGATGCGATCCGCGGCCCGGTGCAACGCGCGCGCCGTGTGATGCGCCGCCTTGTGGCGCACGCTCGGTACGGTCAGCGGTGCAACCGCCAAAGCCGGGCACACACACAACGCAAGCAACTTGGCAGACATGTTCTCACTCTCAAAAAAAGCGCGCACGCCGACAGTCGGGACGCGCCGGCTTCACCAGCCGACGTCCCCGCATCATTTAACGGCACTGAACTTTCAAAATATTTTATTAATGATAAGTATATGCGGTGATTCGGGCGCATTTAAGGCGCAGCTTCACGCTTTCGTGCACAGTGAACAGTACATTACCGTTTCTAGAACACTGTTGGCAGCGCGACCGCGTGCAATCTCTCCGGGGTCGCACCGAGACTTCGGCAATATCAGCAAGACCCGGCCAGAACAGTGTGGCGGAGCGGGTGGGATTCGAACCCACGATAGGCTTTTGACCTATACACACTTTCCAGGCGTGCGCCTTCGACCACTCGGCCACCGCTCCGCATTCGCGTTTCCGAGCAAAATGTCTTGATTTTGCGCTTAAGGAAACGGGAACGACTTAAGTCGAACGGGGCGGGTAGCACCGCGAAGCGACGCGTTCAACGTAAAAGGGCGGCCCGTTGCCGGACCGCCCCTCCACGCTAGTTTCTGACCCGTGCGGCTTAACGCAGCAGCTGCAGGACCTGCTGCTGCGACTGGTTGGCCTGCGCCAGCATCGCCTGTGCCGCCTGGCTGAGCACCTGCGACTTGGCGAGGTTGGTGGTTTCGGCCGAGAAGTCGGCATCGATGATCCGCGACCGCGACGAGATCAGGTTGGTCGAGGTCGAGCTCAGGTTGTTGACCGTGGCTTCGAGGCGGTTCTGCACCGCACCGAGGTTGGCGCGGTCGAGACTGATCGACGACAGCGCTTCGTCGATCGCGGTCAGCGCGGCGTTGGCGCCTTCCTGCGTCTCAAGGTCGATATCGGCGACCTTCAATCCGCCCTTGTCCGAACCATAGCCATTCTGTTCGAAGCCGAGCTTGGTGAAGTTCGACGTCGCGCCGAAACCGAGCGAGCCGGCTTCGATGTCGATGCTCTTCGACGAGGTCAGCGACACCGTCGAATACGCCGTCTGCACGGTATCGGCGCTGTACACCGTCGTGTCGGCCAGGCCGGTCGCAGTATAGGCCGTGCCGGTGCCGCGCTGGGTGATGTTGCCGAGGCCGAAATTGGCTGCGGTGACGCTGGCGAGGTTGTTGAACGACACGCTGATGTTGCGACCGTCGGCAGCGGTGAGCGACAGCCCGCCCTTGCCGCTGTCGCTGGCGGTGACGCCGGTGAGTCCCGAGAATTTGTTGATCTCGTCGGCCACATTCTGCCGCGTGGCCTGCGCGCTGTCGTTCTGGTCGAGCGTGATGGCAATCTGCACGCCGTTGATCGCGACATTGGTGGCGGTGGTCGCGGCAATCACCGTCGTCGGTGCCGAGCCGTCGAGCGTCAGCGAATCGGCCTTGGCGCTGACGCCGGTGTCGGCCGTCGAGGCATTGATGGCAGCGGCAATCGCGATGGCGCTGCCCGCCTTGTTGCTCGAAAGCGCCAGCGTGTCGGAGTAGGTGTCGTCGGCGGCAATCGCACCGCGAATGGCAGTGCCGTTGATCATCAGATCGCCCGAATTGAGCGAATAGGCCGTTGCCGATGTCGTGGCGACGGCGCGGGCATCGGAGTTCACCGAAGAAACACCGCGCGCAAACGTGCCTTCGTGCAGACCCGAACGGTTGATCTGCCCCGATGTCGTGGACGACAGCACGACGGGGTTGCCGTTTTGCGAGACCAGGCTGAAGCTGCCCGACTGCGCGCCGGTCTTGAGCCCCGTCGACGCCGCTGTCAGCGTGCTCAGCGACACGACGATGTTGCGACCGTCGGCGGCCTCCAGGCGGATGCCGGCCTTGTCATCGCCGGTGTCGACCGCCTTGACGCCGGTCTGGCCCGACATCAGGTTGATCGCATCGATGGTCAGCGTGCGGCTGGCGGCGGCGTTGGTGGTGGTGGTGATTGCCGCCGAGGTGAAGCCGTTGATGGTGACAGTGCCGGTCAGCGCCGCACCGGTCATCGTCGTACCGGTCATCACCGTCTTGCCGACCACGGCGGTGACGCCGCTCTGGTCGGACACGCGGTTGATTGCGGCCGCCTTGGCAATCGCCGAGGCGCCCTTTTCGGCCGAGGACACGCTGTCATCGGCGGCCGAGGACGCGCCAACGACGACGCCGTTGATCAGCAGGTCGCTGGCAATCAGCGATTCGTTCGCCGACAGGTTCGATGCGGTCGCCTGGAAGGCACCCGTGGCGCTGAGTGCGGCAGTCGCGCCGGTGCCGAGATCGGCAGCACGTGCCGAACCGATGCCGAAGGTCACAGTTTCGCCGGCGCGGCTGCCGGTCTGCAGCTGCAGGCCCTTGGCCGAGCCGTCGAGCAGCTTGATGCCGTTGAAGTTGGTACGCGCGCCGACGCTGTCGATTTCGCCGGTCAGCTGCTTGATTTCGGCCTGCAGCGCCTTGCGGTCATCGCCGGTGACAGTGCCGTTGGCGGCCTGCACGGCGAGTTCGCGCATGCGCTGCAGCATGTTGGTGACTTCGCCCATCGCGCTTTCCGC
>Ga0075163_10013837_pt1 | contig 10437 bp, 6 predicted proteins | sample JI1023141ADNA_FD_71478 | JGI IMG/M metagenome (GOLD analysis project Ga0075163, IMG submission 71478) | Wastewater effluent complex algal communities from Wisconsin, to seasonally profile nutrient transformation and Carbon sequestration -... | ecosystem: Engineered > WWTP > Effluent > Algae... | reverse complement strand
CGGTATTCCCGATCTCGGCATGGCCCGGTTTCGCCTGCTCGAGCGCGGTCTGCGCATCGGCATCGAGGGCGTGGAACTGCACGAGGCTGACATCGTTTTCGCCGCGCCAGACCTTGAACGGCCCACCCTCGAGCCAACGGCGCGAGACCAGGCGGTCGTGACCGCGCCCCTTGAAGGCAGCGCCCCAACCAAGTCGCTCGTGACCGTCGCCCCACCCCGGCGCGGTGTACGGCTCCCAACTCGCACTCGGGTACATCCTCCCGAAGGCGGCGAGCTCGAAGGGGAGCTCGGCCAGCACTCGCAGGGCATGCGGAATCTCGATCTCGGCATCCATCGAATCGAACTTGACGTTGATGCCGGGCCTGATCCACAGACGGCCTCGTCGCTCGAACATCGCCTGGATGTGCGTGCCCCCCCGTGCAAGCGCGGCATCGAGAGAGAGCTTGCTTGGGGTGTAGTCGATCTCCACTTCCTCTGGTTCGTCGCTCCGACACCAGCCTGCACGACGCAAGCCGGCAACCAGCGACCGCGTGTCATCACCGGCGAACGAAGCCTCGAGAAGAAACGGACCAGAACAAGTTACCGTCATGTATCCACCCACGCTCTGATGTCAGCAGCCAGCGCACGTGCGTCGCGCTGATGTCGCTCGAGTGACGCCTCGTTGATCGTACGGCGTTCGCCGCTTCGATTGAAGATCTCGAACTCGAGGTCCTTGCTCGTCTTCGCCGCGATGTAATCGGCGTTCTTGCCGCCGCCGACCGGCTCCGTGAAGACGACCGTGGCCTTCTTGAGATTGTACTCTTTGCCGTTGATCGTGATCTTCTGGCCAACCAGCACGTTGACGTATTCATCGATCTGAGCCCGATCGCCTTGGTCTAGCACGCTCTTGACGTGCTTGACGTCCTTCAGCTGATCGCCGTTGACGAGATCGGGCACGCGATCTTTGGTGAGAGGGAGGTCGCGCGGCGTCTGCCCCTGAGTCGGCTTTTTCGGGTCGACCGGCGTCTGGTCGCTCTTCTTGAACTCGACGTGCGCCGTCGCGCCGGACTCGTACTTCGCCTTGTACCACTGCTCCGAGATCGAGCCGCGATCGCCCGAGCCCATCTTGCTCGTCACCTCGAGCATCGCCTTGTGGCTCTCCTTGAGGTCGGGGATGTCGGTCAGCGTCTTGACGAGCTTGTCGGTGTACTGCGCCTTCAGGTTCTCGCGCACCGTCCGATGCGCCATGCCGTCGAACGTGCCGCGGCCCTTGATCGGACCGCCCTTGTTGCCCTCGAGCTTTCCGATCAGCTCGTCGATGGTGACCTTCTTGCCCGGCCCACCCGCGCCATCGACGCGCTCGGTGATCTGCTTGACCCATTCGCCGAACGGACTGCCCGCATCGTTGCCACCGAGCTGCTCGAACACCTGCTCCTTGCTGAGCCCGACCTCGAACTTCTCGTCGACCGACCCCTTCGGGTTCTCGACCACCGTGCCCGAGGCCTCGTCGTACATCTTCGACTTCTCGCCCGGTATGGCCTCGCCACGGTGATAGCTGAGCTCGCCGTCGTTCGAGAGCGCCCAGTGGTCGCCGGACGCTGCATCCGGGCGTCCGAGGTACGCCGCTTCGTCGGCGCCCGACCAGACCGGCTTCTTCGGGCGACTCTTGAGATCCGCGGGTCGGCGCGCCTTGAGTGCGCGGTGGCGATCGATCGCGTCGCGGATCTTCGCCTCCGACTTGTTCGGCGCGAAATGCACCTCGTACGAGCCGTCCGGTTTCGGACGCACGCTCACGTGATCGAACTTGGCATCCGCGTGGATCTTGACCTGCGTGTCGGCGACACCGAGCGCCTGTGCAGCTTGCACGCGCGTCACGGTGATGTCGGTATGTTGCTGAGGCGGTGCCGCGCCGTCCTTGGCCACCCACCTGCCGTTCTCCTTCACGACGTGCTTGGGATCGACCTTGACCCGCGCATCCGTCTCGAGCTGGTACGTCCCGTCGGTCATCTCCTTGTAGAAGTGGCCGTCGACGTTCGGATAGCCCTCCGCGATCGCCTTCTGGGTCACGGTGTCGCGCGCCGCGATCACGCGCGGACCGGCGCTGAAGTCACCGAGCGCTGCCTCGTACGTGCGCATCTGCTCGCGGTAGTCCTTGATCTTCGACTGCGCGGCCTCGGCCGTGATGTTCCCCTTCGCGAGATCCTGGTGAACGATCTCGATCGCGTGCGGCAGCTTCTGGAGCTCGATCTTCGCGTTGTATGCGCGCGAGCCCGCGGGCGGGTCCGCCGTGCCGCCGCGGAACATCGTGATCATGCGATCGAGCAGGTTGCGCAGGTAGCCCGACAACCCCTGGTACTCGAGCATCACCTTCACGGTCTTGCCGTGGAGCATGATGTGATCCGCGTTCGCGTTCGGGCCCGCGATCACCCGGAGGTTGGTCGGCAGCCCGTAGCCGTCGAGGTCGTAGTGGATCTCGACGCCGTCACCCGCGACCGTCTTGCCCTCGGCGTCGCGCACCACCACGATGTCCGAGCCCTTCGAGCCCGCGGCCTCGCGGAACTTCTGCTGGAGCGCCGGCTCGACGGGAGCGTGGGTGACCTCGACGTGCTTGCCGCGCTGGATCGACTCGCCCTGCGCCTTGCCGTGCGCCGACAGCTGCGCGCCCACCGACAGGCCGAGCTGGGTGAGCTGCGTGCCGAGGAGCTGAGCGACGATCGCGCGCTTCATGCCCACGGGCATGTTCGGATCGCTCGTCGCCTGCTCGATCTGATCGATCAGCGCCGCGCCGGCGACTGCCATCCCGAGCCCGTCGTTGCCGAGACCGAGGATCATCCACGCCTTGCCGAGCGGGACACCACGGACGGCGGCCTTGGCACCGGCTGACGCCTGCCCCGCACCGATCGCGGCGCCGAGGATGTTGACGACATCCATCGCGGTCGCCATGTCGAGACGCAGCGTGCCCTGCATGCCGCGATCGATCAGGCGATAGGCCGAGGGAATCGCGCCGATGATCCCGATCGGCACCAGCAGCGCCAGCGATGCCCCACCCGTGAACGGCGCGGCAGCCATCGCGGCGATCGACGCGATCATCGCGAGGTTGTCGACGGCCTCCATCGCGAGCGAGCCGAGGCTCTTCTCGATGCGAACGGTCTCGACCGTAGGCTTTCCGCCGACCGCGCCCGGCGCCGCGGGGATCGAGAGCGTCACCGAGCCGCGGCCGTAGCCCTGATCGCTCTCGAGGATGCGCTTGATCGCGGCGATGATCGCGGCCTCGCGCGTCTTGCCACTCCCATCTCGGTGACCGCTGTTCTCGGTCGTCGAATCGACCGCGTGATAGACGAGCGACTTGCCCAGGTTCGCCTTCTGGAAGACCTCGAACAACGGGCGGATCGTCTGCGCGTTGTCTCCGACAAAGGCCGCGGGGATCCGCGTGAGGCCCTCGAGGGAACCATCGGTCTTCGCGCCGGCGATCCGGCTCTTGCGCATCTCGAGGACCTCGTCGATCTCCTTGATGCGCTTCGCGAGCTGCTTCTTCTCGCGGTCGTTCGTCGCCTTCGCGAGCGCCCCCTGGAGCTGCGACTTCTCCTGCTGGAGCTGCGCGTCGCCCTTGCCGTTCAGCAGGGTCTCGATCTGCTGCTTCTCGTCCTCGAGCGCCTTGCGCTCCACGGGACCCGGTCCCGGCTGCTTCGCGAGCTCGACGGCGATCTCCTTGAGCCGCTCGACCGAACCCTCGCGGACCTTGGTATCGAGGTCGACGCGCAGCTTCGACATGTCGGAGGCCGGACGCACCCAGATCGGCATCCAGGTGGCCGTCGGGACGCGGTCGATCACCGACGTGTCCGAGGGCTTGGGCCACGCGATGCAGCGCACGACGTAGAGTCCGGGATCCTTGAACGGGATGGTCTTCTCGTAGCGCGGCTTGAACAGCGTCTCGAAGAACGTCTTGATCGCGGTGGCCGCGAACCGGAGGATCGAGTTCGCCGCCGTCAGCGTGAGCGCCGCGACACCCGGCGTACCGAGCTCGCTGGTCAACGCCTCGACGCCCTTTCGCAGGTCGGCCGCGCCATAGTCGGCATCGCGCGAGAACCGGTTACCCAGTACGTCGAGCTGGCCTGGCGTGTCGCCGCGCCGCGTGCGGTCCTCCGCGATCTCGGCGAGCTGCTCGAGCTGGCTCTGAGGGATCTGGAGGACCTCGAACTTGTACGCGTAGCCCCGAAACGCCTCGAAGACGTCCGGGAACTCGATGTTCATCACGAACTCGCGGTCCCCGCCTTTCGGGGTGTCGTAGAACGGAGCCTCGAGCGCCGGATACGTCGACAGCGTGCCGCGCAGGGGTGGCCGCGACGGTTTCGGCACACCCTGGCGCACGATCATGTCGCCGCCGCCGCCCGTGTCACGCAGGCTCTGGCGCGTCGAGAACCGCTCGAGCAACTGCTTGCGCGCGGCGGCGTCGGTCGGCGCGCGGCGCGCGAGCTCGACGTCCGTCATCGCGTCGACGATGAAGTAGTACGCTGGGCCACCGGCGGGACGCTTGTCGGCGGGTGCGGACTTCGGTTCGCCGCCGGCCGCATCGGCGCCGGTGTCCCACAGCACCCAGTAGGCCTGCTCCTTCGCGAGCGCCTTATCCTTACGCACGGCCTCGAGAGCGCGGATCGGAGGATTCAGCACCGCGAGGACCTTGGTGCGCTCCGCCTTCACGGTGCGCTGGTTCGCCGCCGTTGGTTGTTCGCGCGCGAGCCGCACCGCCTTCGCGTAACTCGTGAGGTCGTCGACGTGGGTCGACGCCATCAGCACGGCGTACAGCGTCTCCGACATCCACGGCGGCAGCTCGCTCTTGATGTCCGGCCACGTGTCGCCGCCGTCGAGGCCGGCGTTGAGCGTCGCGAGGTGGGCCGGCGTGAGCGAGACGTTGAGCTTCTTCGTCGTCGTCAGCCAGCCGACGAGATCGAGCATCATCTTCGCCGCGACGCCGAAGGCCTGCACGGCCTCGTCCTGGGTGGCTGGGCCCTCGAGGTGGCCCGGCCCGCTGATCGTGGTGAGCCCGCCTTGCTGCGTGATCGCCTCTTCGAGCAGCGCGACGGAGTACGCGGACCCGCCGACCAGGTCGAGCAGCACGCTCGCGAGCGCCTGCCGCTTCTTGTCGAGGCCACCGATCCATTTCAGATCGCCGGGGGGAACGTACTGGACTCGCCACAGCTCGACACGGCGAGACAGCCTGAGCGGCGACGCGAGCACCTTCTGGTTGTCGGGCTTCGGATCGTCGTGCGCCGCGGCGCGACCGGCGAGGCCGATCGACGGACGCATCAGGCCAAGACCGCTCGCGTACGCGCGCCCGAGCGAGGTGGCCTCTGCCTCGGCCTCCACGTAGCCGAGGTCGTTGCGCGACGGCAGGCGGCGCTGCGCCGCGTGGATCATCTCGTGAGCGAGGAGGTACTTGCCCTCCGTCGTATCGGCGGCGAACACATCGGGATGCACGAAGACCGCGTCGCCCTCCTGCATGCCCCGAACCCCGGCACTGGCGAGCCGAGACGCAGCCAGCTCGTCGACGCGGACGTCGAGATCCTCCGGATCGAGGGCCAGGATGTTGGCGAGCGTGAGGATCTCGCCCGTGACCAGCGCGCGCAGCGCCTCGTCGCGCACGGTCACGCGGACCCGATCCTCGCGCCGGTCCGGCGCGCGGAGCACGGGGAGGCGCTCGTCGATCGCGGCGTAGAGCTCGTCGGAGATCTGGTCGCCTGGAACGCCGAGCTCGGTCGGCACCCCGAGGGTCGAGGCGCGCATGGCGATCTCCGCGAGATGCTCGCCGTAGCGATCCGTGGCCTCGCGCAACTTGTCCTCGAGCGAGCGCCGCTCTTCGGGCTCGACCGCGTGTCGAGCCGCCGCGACGAGGCCGAGCAGGTCGCCGACCTCGCCGAGCAACTCCGTCAGATCCACACCGACCCGCGTCGCCTCCGCCCGTGCTCCGAGGGCTGCGATCGCGTTCGCGACCGTCGTGGAGATCCCCGCCCACGACTGCAGCGGAACGCCCTCCCCGATCGCCCGCATCACGCCACGCAGCGAACCGCTCCATCCAGCAGAGGCGCTTGGTTGATCTGGTTGGAACACGGTCCGAAGGGACTGGTCGCGCAGGGCCGTGACCCCGGTACCGGGTGCGGGCTCGAGGGGACCGCGCTCGCGCACGCGCTCGTCGAGCAGGCTCGGCGCCGACAGGTCCGGATCGCGCTGTCTCGGGAGGCCGAGTTTTAGGTGTCGTGCGTACGCGAGCGCCTCGAGCCCGGAGAGTGGTTCGCCGTCCAGGCGACGCTCTGCGACCACGGCGCGGACGTGCCGCATGCCCGCCAGCGCCAGATCGAATGGCCTCTGCGAGGTCAGCGTCCGCTTGCCGGGCCAGGTTGGCTTGCCGGGTCGCTCGTTCTCCGTGTCGTGGCTCTCGAGCTGCGCGTGCTCGTTGCCGGGACGAAACCGCCTCTCCCTCACCGCCGCAAATACTACGCAGAGAACAGCGCAGGCTCCATCACACGATCACGTCGCGCTCCATGAAATCGTCATGCGACGCAGACCAGGTCAGGTCCGATACACTTCACAACGAAGGTATTCAGCGTCGTGAGGAAGCCAAAGGTACGAGTCGAAGGCCGTTTGTACTCAAACGGTCGCGCGAGTGCGGGACGGCAATGACCGACGCCGAGCGTAGGCTCCTCGAGCAGATCCGCGCGAACCCGCACGACAAGCAGGTCCGCAGGGTCTACGGCGACATGCTCGGCGAGCGCGGCGACGAGCGCGGCGAGTACACGCAGATCGCGCTCCAGGAGACGTGGGGCGATGCGAAGCCGCGGTACGACGAGCTCAGCCGCCGCGAGGGCGAATGGGCCGCGGAGCTCGGCCTCGGCACGATCTTCTGCCAGTGGCACCGCGGCTTACCCGCGCTGATCTCGACGGACGTCGACGCCTTCGTGAGCCACGCCGAGGCCCTCGCTCGCCTACCGATCGAGAACGTGACGCTGTCGGGACCTCGTCACGCGACCGTCGAGAGTCTGTGCGAGGCCCTGGTCGCCGTGTCGTCTCCCGCGTTCGAGCGGTTGGCGTTGTTATCCCTGCAGCTCGGAGCGGATGCGCGGCACGTGTTCGAGTCGCGAGCCCTCGCACCGCTACGCTATCTGCACGTCCGCGACGACTTGCGAGACTCGATCGCGAGCCTCGGGAGCACGGAGCACGTCCGTGACCTGCGCGAGCTGGAGCTCCCGCAGTGTCGGATCGACGATCGCGGCATCTCCGCGCTCGCGCGCTCGCAACGCTTCGCGAGCCTCCGGTCGCTGAGCCTCCGGGGGAACGACCTCGGGCGCGAGGGCGCACTCGCACTCGCGACCGCGACCGGCATGCCGAACCTGAAGAAGCTGGATCTGGTGGACAACCCCTTCCGCTCCGGTGGGACGCACTACACCGAGCTCTCGGACGACTCCGATGGCGTGAGCGGCTGGTACGATAACCGGTACGCGCGAGAGACGATCCTCGCGTGGTTCGCCCACCGTCCCGGGCTCCAGGTCGATCTATGAGCCAGTCCCCTCAATCGACGATGAACAACCGAGCGCCGGTCGGGCTGATCGAGCGGTGCGACGACGCGCCGTCGGCGACCTGATAGGACATGCCGGCGCGCAGCGTGAAGCGCCTGCCATCGGCGAGCTCCGTGATCAGCTCGCCCTCGAGGACCAGCAAGACGTGGCCGCGTTCGCACCAGTGATCGGCGAGGTAGCCGGGCGAGTACTCCACCATCCGCACCCGGAGGTTGCCTTGCTCGAGCGTGCGCCAGGTGGCCACGCCCTGCTCACCCGGGTGTTCGATGGCGGACACCTGGGCCCAGTCGGTCGTGCAGAACGCGACGTCGGTGATCTTCATGCGTTCGGCAGGATGGCCATGGTCCACGTCACCATGCCACTCGGTCATCGGCCGAACCCATCGATCCGTACCGGGGGTCGCGCTCGGCGAGTGACCGTGGAACCCGGCGGCGCGGCGGTTGTCTGACGGCCCATGCTCGCCCGGATCGCCCTGTTGCTGGTCTTGCTCGCGGCGCCGGTCGCCGCCAACTCCATCGACAAGGAGGTCATCCGGCGCCCGATCCAGGCGGCAACCCCGCGGATCGCGAGGTGTTACGAACGCCAGCTCGTCGTGACGCCGGGGCTCGAGGGCACGGTGGTCATCACCTTCACCATCGCCGTCTCCGGGAGGGTGGTCGAGTCCCGCGGGACCGGCATGGACGAGGCGGTCGCGAGCTGCGTCGCGCGGGTGATCCGGACCCTGCGGTTTCCCCGTACGCCGTCGGAGATCCGGGTTTCGTACCCGTTCACGTTCCACACCTGACGATCGGGGTGCGACATCCAGGCCCGGGTGTCGTCCGAGCTGGCAATGAAGAAACTAGCGCTCACCGGTCTCGCCACCGCCCTGCTGACCACCACCGCCCTCGCCGGCACCATCCGCGTCGAGAACCACGACTCGAAGACCTACAAGGTCGAGCTCAAGTGCAGCGGCTCGTCGACGTCGATCGAGATCAAGGGCTCGACGACGACCTCGTACACGTTCCACTCGTCGGCGAAGGAGTGCGACATCGTCGGCGGCGGCCTGTCGTTCCCGGTCAAGAAGCTCGAGGACGGCCAGAAGTGGAAGATCAACAACGGCAAGGCCGAGAAGAACTAGCTCACAGTTGGGCCGCGTCGACGTCGAGCCCGAGCAACGCACGCCCGGCGGTCGTCAGCGCGGTGCTGCTCACCATCAGGTGATGCGTGACGACGTGGGCGTCGCGGAACAGCCGCTGGAGTGGGTGCTTGGTGTAGACCGCGGCGCCACCGCCGAGCTCGTACATCGCCGCGGCCACCGCTGCGGATTCGGTCGCCGCGTGGCAGGCCGCGATCCGGAGCCGGGCCCGCGTCTCGATCGTCTGCTCCGCGAGCGCGGTGGAGAGCGCCTCGAACAGCAGGCCTCGCGCTGCGCGGGTGCGGGCGTCGGCGCGGGCGATCTCGACCTGGACGAGCTCGCGATACGCGAGCGTGCGCTTGCTGCCCGGCGGCGACTTCGTCTGCACCAGTGAGGTCGCCGTGGTGATCGACGCGCGCGCGATGCCGAGCCCGACCGCGGCGATGCACGAGGCGAGGACACCGAAGAACGGCAGCTCGTAGCCGGCGATCCGCGGCTTGCCGGTGAGGAGCGAGAACGTGCGCTCGCGCGGGACGATCACGTCGGTGGCCGAGATGTCGTGGCTGCCGGTGCCGCGCAGCCCCGAGGTGTCCCAGGTGTCGTGCACCTGGGTCTCGGCCGCGGTGAACACCACGCTGCGCACGTCGGGCGCGCCACTCGGCAGTGGCGCGTCACCGTCGGCGATCGTGCCGCCCATCCGCCAGCGCGAATGCTCGCAGCCACTCGCGAACGACCACCGCCCGGTCACCCGATAGCCGTCGCCGTCGCGCACCGCCCGCCCCATCGGCGCGAACACGCCGCAGGTGATTGTGTCGGCGGGGCTGTAGATCTCGCGCGCGACCGAGTCGTCGAGGTACACGCTCATCAAGCTCGACGTGATCCCGACCATCGCGCACCAGGCGACGCTGCCATCGTGCTTGCCGAGCTCCTCGAGCACCGCGATCGCCGTCAGCGGGCTCGCCTGCGCACCACCGTAGATGCGCGGCACGCACAGCTTGAACACGCCCGCCGCGATCAGCGCCTCCACCACCGTCGTCGGTAGCTTGCGCTCGCGCTCGATCACACTGCCATCGATGAGCTCGCCGAGTGCACGCGCCCGCGCGACGATGTCTTCCATGCGAGCGACCATACCCCTCGACAGGCTCCAATGTCGGCGCAGCGGCTACCTCGCGCCTCTCGGGACGAATTGACAGCCGGCACCTGACCGGGCGAACCTGGCTTCGTGCGTCACCTGATGCGACGGGCTGTGTCTGCCACCGTTGCGACGGTGATCATGGTGACGCTCGCGTGCGTCGGCACCGTGATCTGGGAGTCCACCGCCACGCAGCAGGCGACCGTGCCGCTGCAGAACTTCGACTTCGGCAAGGTCCAGGTCGGGTCCTCGTCGGCGCCCCATGTCTTCACCATCACGCCGGCCTCCGGGCCCCAGTTCGACATGGTCGAGAGCATCGCGGCGTCGTGCCCGGACTTCGCGATCACCGCGAACAACCTGCCGGCCGTCGTGAGCAACACGTGCAGCGGCAGTGGTAGCGGTAGCGGCAGTGGCAGTGGCAGTGGCAGTGGCAGTGGCAGTGGCAGTGGCAGCGGCAGCGGCTCGGTCTGCGGGAGCCCGACAGCGACGACCTACTCGTTCTCGGCGCAGTTCATCCCGGTCGTGGCCAGCGCGACGCAGGTCAGCTGCGCAGTCACCGTCCGGATCAGCGGCGTCAACACGCAGGTCACGATGTTCGGACGAGGCATCGAGCCGGCGATCAGGCTCGGAGTCACGCCCGCGCT
>Ga0075163_10013835_pt1 | contig 10437 bp, 10 predicted proteins | sample JI1023141ADNA_FD_71478 | JGI IMG/M metagenome (GOLD analysis project Ga0075163, IMG submission 71478) | Wastewater effluent complex algal communities from Wisconsin, to seasonally profile nutrient transformation and Carbon sequestration -... | ecosystem: Engineered > WWTP > Effluent > Algae... | reverse complement strand
GGAAATTTAATAGCTCTTCCTTTTTTTGAAAAAGCAATGGTAAAGGGTAATTCATATTTTATTAATCCGGAAATACTTGTGCCATACAGTAGTCAATTTGATTTTTTGAAAAGGATCGAGGTTGTTAGAATTTCGAAATTGAATAGTTTGTTTAAAGAATATGAAAACGGCAATGGCAAAATTATTCAAGATGATTCAGGCAGTAATTTAACAATAAGCTTGTCTAATGTAGTGAAGGTTTCTAAAGCCGGTCTAACTATTGAGCTAGTCAATTTCCTGAAGGAGCATTTAAATTTTTCAAGTTCAGAATTTATAATTAAAAGCAAAATTGGCGCAAATACATATGGGACAAATCGCTTTTTTAAATTAATAACTGAAACTGATAATGAATTATTAATACCTAAAGGTTTTGTTGGTAAACTCATTCGTCAATGTACTGAAAACAATATTAATTTTAAATTTTTGGACAACAGAAAGAAACTTAAGGAAGTATATTTTAATTTCAATACCCAATTAAGAGACAATCAAATTCCAATACTTGCTGCAACAGTAAAGAAGGATATTGGAGTGATCGTTGCACCACCCGGTTCAGGTAAAACGGTCGTTGCGCTAAAGATAATTAAGGAGAAACAACAACCTGCACTTATCATTGTCCATAGAAAGCAATTACTTGAACAATGGATAGAAAGAATTGAGGCGTTCCTTGGAATTCCTAAAAATGAAATCGGGAAAATAAGCGATGGGAAGTTAAAAGTTGGTGAAAGAATTACCATTGCAACTATTCAAAGTCTGACAAAACAAATTGAGTCGGAAAACGAAAATAAAATTATTTCTTCATTTGGAATAGTGATTGTCGATGAGTGTCATCACATTCCTGCAACATCTTTCAGAAATGTAATTTCAAAACTTGAATCGTATTATACCTATGGGTTAACAGCTACTCCATTCAGGAAGTATAATGACGGGAAGTTAATTTTCATTCATTTGGGAGAAATCATAGCAGAAATAAAACCAATAGAGAATCAGAAGAGTCCAAATATAATAGTTAGAAACACTTCACTTGAAGTACCATTCGATATTAAAACCGATAAGTTTGAAACCCTTTCTAAAATTTTAATACATGATTCTACACGGAACAAGCAAATATTAGAAGATGTTTTGAAGGAACTTAAGAATAGCAATAGGGTTGTAATTATTTCTGAAAGGAGGGAGCATATTGATTCACTTCATCAGTTTTTGAAACAAAAATTCGAAGTCATATCGTTGAGTGGAGAAGATTCAAATAGTAGTAGAAATGAAAAATGGAAGCAAATAAAGAGCGGGAATTATCAGGTATTGATTACAACAGGTCAGTTTTTCGGAGAAGGAACGGATATTCAAAATGTGAATTGTCTTTTTCTGGTTTATCCCTTTTCATTTGAAGGAAAATTAATACAATACATCGGTAGGGTTCAACGATCGGAAGTTGTCCCTACAATTTATGATTATAGAGATTATAAAATTGAATATCTGAACAAGTTATTTCTAAAACGAAATGCATATTATAGAAAAATCGAGAGGCATACAACATTATTCGATGAACCGTTTGATCTTCCAATACAAGCCAGGAAAACAATTGTTATTGAAAAGGAAATTATGGTTCCAATAGAAAATCTGGAATTTGGATACGGAACAATTTCGTTTAAATGGCATTCTGTTGAAAGTAAATCTGATTTGACTTTTGAAATGGAGCATTTGGGTATAAGGCCGGAGTTTGAAGTTTTGAAGTCTTATTTTTCAAAAGCGTTAGGCATTAAAAAATTTAAGGTAAATATTTATGCGGAGTATGAGGACGAAAAAATAATTGCGCAACTAGCGACATCAAAAGACATTGAAAGAATAAACAATGAAATTATTGAAGGTGTTAAGTTTTCTTTTGTTAAGAAGAACATACTTAATAAAATCCCGGGAATTGAAGAAAACTTATTGACTATTGAACAATTGCAAAACAGTGACGTGCCAGGATTATATAATTCAGGAGAAGAGTTGTTGAATGAATTGCTACAGAATGAGAAGTATAAGCATTATAGACAACTTCAGTATTTGGCGGAACACCATGAAAGGCAAATTTTGAAAATTAGATTTGTGTTGAGTCCATTTTCATTTGTGTTTCTTCTTTCGGGGAATGAAAATTATCATTTAATATTAGAAACACTGGACACGGAAGAGGCTACTTATATCTGGAGCATTGCCAAAAATAATTCCTTAATTAAAGACAAATTGCGTGAGATCGATAAACAACTAGAAATTATAAGAAATAACGGTCGGCAAGTGTTTCTAGAAACAAATCCCGAGAATTTCTCCAAAGTTATGCATGATTATTCAGATGATAGAAAGGGTTTTATTCTTTGGAAAGCGAATTTAGAGGAAAGACTGGATTGATGTGAATAAAAAACATATAAATTCTTGGAGAATTTTGTAAAAGTGAATGAATTAGAAATTATTTTCAATGCTCAAATTGATTTTCTCTCAGATCATACGAAAACAAATCTACCGCCATGGGCAAAAAAGATAACATACGACGCGCGAAGAAATTAAAAGTTGCAAAACGCAACAGGGAGTTAGAAATGCAAATCCAAAACAACATGATTGGCAATATTGATACGCTAATTAATAGAAACAGTAAAGATCAGCCGATGTTAATAAACAATTCTCCAATAAAGTATTCCGCAATCATTCTTGATTATTTATCACCGTTTTTGGATATTAAGGATTCTGAGAGCACTACTAAAGAGAAAATTACCGTAGGCATTTACTTGTGGAATTTGGCTGTTGAGCAACAACTGGATATGGTTGATGAAGAAAAAAACAATTCATTTAAAGAATTATTAACTCAAATTGAAATGGGCCTGGAATTATATGATGATTTGCTTACCTACAAGTTGGAAAATTTTTCCGAGCATGAATTTATAGTCTCCGATTTTATAATTGGAAGTGCAAAAAAAGGGAAGGTGCAACTTTCTGTAGCTGCATCAATATTAGACGAAGAAGAGCGATAATATTTTCTCTCCGGATATTTGGTGAAAAAATTCCTCGAACCTTATTTATGCAAAAAAAAACAAAAAAAAGGTAAAAAAAGGAGAACATAGAATTCAAAATTAGCTAAGCAAGATGTTTCGATGTTTATTAAATGTATGAAAGTATGCACGTTCTTAAGATGAAGGATGCTTAAATTTTCTGTTAATTTGCGTTTAATTGTTTTTTATATGAACAATACTTATCAAATTGAAATTGCCGATGAAAATCCAATACTGCTCCGACCTACATTTAGAATTCAAAGAGAATAAAAAGCATCTACATTCTAATCCCATTATTCCTACCGGTGAAATATTATTGCTAGCCGGAGATATTGTTCCTTTTGCGGTAATGGATAAGCACAATGACTTCTTCGATTTTGTTGCTGATAATTTTGTACAGGTGTATTGGATTCCCGGTAATCATGAGTATTATTATTTTGATTTGGCAAGTAAGAATTCATCGTTTCATGAAAAGATAAGAAGCAATGTTTCGCTGATAAATAATGTTTCGGTAATTGAATCAGATGTAAAATTCATTTTCTCTACGCTGTGGTCGAAGATCAGTCCGGTAAACATGAGGCCGATTCAACAAGGCATGTCGGATTTCAAAGTGATCAAACGAAATGGCCAAATTTTTAATCCACATGATTTTAATGAACTTCATGAAGCGAGTTTGCATTTTATTGAGCGGGAAATTCAAAATTTGAATTCAGGTAAAGTGATTGTTGTGACACATCACGTTCCTACTTTCATGAATTATCCGAATGAATACAAAGGTTCAGATCTCAATGAAGCATTTGCTGTCGAACTGTTTGATTTAATTGAAAAAGCTGCAGTTGATTATTGGCTATACGGGCATAATCATCGAAATCAGCCGGACTTTGATATTAATGGTACTAGGGTAATTACCAATCAGCTAGGCTATGTTAAATATGGTGAGAATCAGCAATTTGATGTAAAAAAATGCATAAACGTATAACTTTATCATTTAATATCAGTATATTAGCATAAAATATGCACAACAGAATTGATAGTGATAACGTGCAATATATATGATATCAAATTCAGCAGGAGTGGAAATGGAGCAATTAATAGAATATATCAAGACGACAATTGGTACTGAGATAAAAATAGGTCAAGTGAAGAAGGAAACTATTTCTTCTTTACCATTAGCCTTTACAAATCTATTTGAACTTTACGAAACAATTTTTTTCAATAGAGAAGTACTACTTGTTTACGTTAATGGAGAATTTACAACAGAGAGACTTCGTAAACAGTTAGAGATAATTGAGGAGAGCATGAACAAGCCATGTATTGCAGTGTTCGATACTTTGGAATCATTTACACGAGCTCGATTGATTGAAAAGAAAATTCAATTTATTGTTCCGGGAAAACAAATGTTCTTGCCGAAATTTTTAATTGATTTAAAAGAGTATGGAACGAAAGCGAAAGTGATAGCTCCAAACATGCAACCTTCAGTTCAACTATTATTACTTTATCATTTGCAAATTCAATCATTAGAAGGAATCAGCTTTAAGGAAATTGCTGAAAAACTTCTATACAATGGAATGACAATTACAAGAGCAGCGTACTATCTTCACAATGTTGGCCTCTGTCAAATAGAAGGAACAAAGGAGAAGCACTTGCATTTTAAATCGGACAAAAGAAAACTTTGGATAGAGTCTAAGCCATTGATGTCAACTCCTGTTAAAGAATCGAACTACTATAACGGTTTTTTAGATAACAAATTATACACTGGCGCATGCTATGCAAACATTACAGCATTATCACATTACACAGATGTAAATCCTGATGCAGTTGAATATTTTGCTGTAAGAAATGGCTATGTTGAGCTGCAACTTCTTTCACCAAATTTTAAAAAGTCAAATCACTTGGAAGGGAACATTTGTATTGAAGAATGGAAGTACGATCCGGCACTGTTAAAAAAAGACGGGAATGTTGATCCGCTATCGCTATACCTATGTTTTCGGGAAAGCAAAAACGAAAGAATAGAAATGGCATTAGAACAATTAATAGAAAAAGTAGAATGGTAAAAGGTCTTGATGTATTTAAAAAATATTTTGAAGAGTTTCCAGATAATTATGTGGTTATCGGTGGAACCGCTTGTGATATCATATTGCAAGAATCAGGTTTCACTGCAAGAGCAACAAAAGACATTGATATTATTTTGGTTGTTGAAGCAATTAAACCGGATTTCGTAAAACAGTTTTGGCAATTTATTAAAGATGGGAGATATGAATTTAAAGAAATAGTTGAAGAGAGAAATTGCTATCGTTTTTCAAAACCGGAAAACGATGAGTTCCCATTTCAGATTGAATTGTTTTCCAAGAAACCTGATATTATTGCTTTAGATGAAGATGTTCACCTCACTCCAATACCTGTTGAAGATGGTGTCAGTAGTCTGTCGGCGATTTTAATGAATGAAGACTATTATAAGTATGTAATTGACAATAGTATTTTGGAAAATGGTATTCATCGTGCAAAAACAGAAGCACTGATCTGCCTTAAAGCAAAAGCATATTTAGAAATAACTGCGCGTATTGCGGAAGGAAGTACTGAGGACAGCAAACAACTTCGTAAACATAAAAACGATGTTTTTAGATTAGCAGCTATGTTAACTTCAAACGATACTTTTGAATTACCGGAAAACATTCGCACTGATTTCAAAGAATTTACAAAATCCATATCGAATGAATTACCAAGTAACGCAATATTCAAGGAAGCGGGGTTAGGCAATCTTAAACCGGAAAAAGTTTTCAAGCAAATTCTAAAAAGTTTTCAATTAAGCGAGAAATAAAATAATAGCACTCTGCATATTGATTCATGTTATTAGGTTTTTCTCAATATTTTTCAATTCCAACATATGCCAGTAAATCGACTTTACTGTCTTTTGTTTGAAATAAAACATTAGACATTATTAGTAATTGAGTGGCCGTTAAAATTTGTTTTTATTTTCTTTCACATCCTTTCATTTTTTGTTTCTCAAAATAAATTTCTTACTTTTATTCTTTCATTCATCTTCAAATATTTTTATTTTATTTTTTTTATTAGTAAAATTTATTTAAACATCAATATTGTATCACCATGCAATATTATTTCTTATAAATATTTTACAAAGAAATAGTTATTCCCCCCATGGTAATCCCACTCTCGGATCCGCAATGTCCTTTAAATTTTCCAACGATTTAGTATGATCATCGGCTAAATCTTGTAATATTTCTTTCATGATTGTATTAGTATCAAATGGTATTTCAAATGATAGCATAATAAATCTTTCGTGGCGGACTGCAATAGGACCTTAACACAATTGAGAGAGAAATGCTTTGAGTTTGAGAGGGTAAAAATTTCTTTCTTTTAGTGATGATAAGTTCAGCCGTATTTATTTACAAATGATAGTTGTTATTTGATTTCTACTATATTTGTTTTTAAATGAATTCAATCAAATTATTTTCCGCATAACATTCCGAGCAGGGTACGGCAGAGCTGAAAACGGACTTCAAAAAATTAATTTTGACACTATGCATAATACTATTCGTAAATAGTATTCCCGCTTGTCGAATGTTAATTGGAAATTAGCTTTACACTCTGAATTTAGTCGTGCCATCAAGCGTCATGTCCAGGAATTAGTAGTGCTCTAATCAATCAATGTTAGTGCGGGCGGAATTACGCTTGAAGGATTACGTAATTGAAAGAGTGTTGGGAAATCTGCTTAACATTCCAACGAGCAGGGGAAAATATCCCGACACTTCCAGCCTGAAAAGGCTATTGGAAAAATTGTCCATCTACTTGCGTAAATCATCCATTTTAAGACTTCTTATGTCATTGCATCTTTGCATTGTCAATAATGACATAATTTAAAAAGTAAAAAAAATGGCAAATTTTAAAGTTCCAAGCAGAAGCGAAGTATCTGCAAACAATCAAGAAATTTTTGATAATCTACACAAAGGTTTAGGTATGGTTCCAAATCTTTATGCTGTAATGGCCCTGTCAGACTCTGCATTAGGCAACTACCTTTCTTTCCAAAACGCTAAAACCACTTTTTCAAACAAGGAAAAGCAAACGGTTAATTTAGTTGTAAGTCAAGTAAATGAATGTAGTTACTGTCAGGCAGCTCATACTACCTTAGGTAAAATGAATGGCTTAACTGAAGAACAAACAATTGAAATCCGCAAAGGAAGTGCACCTTTTGACAACAGATTAGATGCCCTAGTTAAATTGGCAAAAGAAATAACTGCTAAAAAAGGTTTTGCGTCTACCGAAACTATTGATGCTTTTATTAATGCAGGCTACTCAAAAGGTCAAGTTGTAGAGTTGGTATTTTTAGTCGCTGAAAAAACTGCTATGAATTATGTACACGCAATTACAAAAGTTGAAATAGACTTTCCCTTGGCAAAAACTATTTAACCATTGAAAGAGGCTGCTTTGATTTTTTCAAGTAGCCTCTTTAATATAATTAATAATATGGAAGACAAACGACAACCAGTGCCGCCATTTACAATGGAAACAGCCTTAAAAAAAGTACAAGCTGCCGAAGATGCTTGGAATACGAAAGATCCTAATAAGGTATGTATGGCATATACTGTAAACACAGAATGGAGAAATAGAACAGATTTTATAAACGGCAGGGAAGAAGTAAAAGAATTTTTAAAAAGGAAATGGGAAAATGAATTGGATTACAAACTCAAAAAAGAATTATGGGGGTTTCGAGAAAACAGAATGGCAGTTCGCTTTGAATATGAGTGGCACGACCACACGGGACAATGGTTTAGGAGTTATGGTAATGAACTTTGGGAGTTTGACGAAAACGGTTATATGCAAAAGCGCTTTGCAAGCATCAATGATATGGCTATAGATGAGAAAGACAGAAAATTAAACTAGTTTCATATGGCTAAAAATTTTGCGGAAATTGCTTTCTCAGAAGCGTCTAAAATGCTACAAGAAAAATACGGTAGTCGAAAAGGTTATGAACGAATCGAAAAATTCCATGTCCTTGACGGGTTAACCGAAAACGAAATACGTTTTATTGAAGATCGAGATAGTTTATATTTAGCCTCAATGGGCACGAACGAATTCCCATACATTCAACACCGGGGCGGACCGAAAGGTTTCGTGAAAACTATCGATAGAAATACCATTGGCTTCATCGATTTTACTGGAAATAAACAATACATTTCGGTTGGCAATTTTGCAACTAACAATAAGGTGGCTTTAATCATGATGGATTATCCAGCAAGGGCTCGCTTAAAAATATTGGCAAAGGCAGAAGTGGTTGAATTAAAAGAAAATACTGAACTTTTAAAAAAATTAGATTTGGGTGAATACAACTACCGCCCAGAACGGATGATACTTTTTCATATAGAAGCTTTTGATTGGAACTGTCCACAGCACATCGTGCCTCGTTTTACAGTCGATGAAATAAAAGTTGCGATGCAACCTCAACTTGCCAGAATGGATGAGCTTGAAAAAGAAAACCTGACACTCAAGAGGAAATTAAAGGAAGCGGGGATAAACTAAATTAAATTTGTAATAATCTTAATTTCATGACAGATACGTCTACATTCACTTTAGTTAATCCTCAAACAGGAAATTTGGCATTTAGGGTTTTCTCCTTTAATAACAAAAGCCATTTTGACCATATTCAGAGACTGAATTATTATTCCCTCATTTGGATAAAAAACGGCCATGGAAATGTAAAAGCTGATTTTTCAGAATACGGCTATTCTCGAAATACCCTATTTGCATTTTCACCTTACCAGCCTTTTATGTTTCAAACAGATGAAAAAAATGAAGGGATTGTACTTAATTTTCACCCGGATTTTTTCTGCATACATAAGCATCATCAGGAAGTGGCCTGTAATGGTGTTTTATTCAATAATATATACAATCCTCCATTTGTTACAATAGACAAAAATGTTGAGGAAACTCTTGAAATGTTGTTGGAGCAAATAATAACCGAAATGCAAAATCCCGCATTGGCTCAAACCGAAATACTAATTTCTTATTTGAAGATTTTCTTAATCACAGTATCTCGACTAAAGGCATCACAAGAGCCAAAAGCAATAAAGGCTATTGCAGACTTAAAAGAACCATTTATTTTACAAAACCTAAAAGAAGCAATTGAAAAGAATTTTAAGAACAAACACTCAGCAAGCGATTACGCAAAAGCCTTAAATATTTCAGCTAAAGCTTTAGCTAAAATCACCAAAACACATTTCGATAAAACCCTTACAGATTTGATTTCTGAAAGAATAATCATAGAAGCCAAACGAGAATTATACCTAACAAACAAGGCTATTAAGGAAATTGCTTATGAATTAGGATATCTGGACGAATACTACTTTAGTCGCTTCTTTAAAACAAATGCAGACATATCACCACAAATGTATCGGGACACGGTTGGCTTTGGACGAGGAGTTAATACTTAAAACGCGAATAGATATTTAAATAGAAAAAAGCGAGAAACTAGACTGTTATTCACTATAGAAAAAAATGTCAATTATGGCAAAATTTTCAATTGAAACTACCGTACTTATTCAAGGGGTGAAAGGTAAAATTAACGAACACGGGCAAATTATTGACAAAAACACATCGGAGAATTTGACAAAATTTGCAACTGCGCTTTGTGCTTTGGTTAATAAGAGTTTTAAAAAATGCGTTTAAAAATTTTAATTTTCAATTCTTTAAAATTATTTTAAATGTTTTTGTAACATTTTAGGTAACCTCGTATCTAAAAGACGAACCCAATAAAACAAACAAAATCAAAAAAGTCAAATTCTTAATCTTACCATTAGTATTTACATTTATAAGTTCAATGGTTTTTGCACAAAACAAGTCCTTTCCCTTTGATGTTAAAATTAGCGGAAAAGGAAAACAATCCATCATTTTTATTCCTGGTTTTGCAAGTTCTGGAGAAGTCTGGAACGAAACAAAATTAAATTACGAAAAAGATTTTACTTGTTACACACTAACAATGGCTGGTTTTGCTGGTATAAAACCACAACAAAATGCAACATTTACAAATTGGGAAACCAGTATCGCCAATTATATTAAAGAAAACAAAATTGAAAAACCAATTATAATTGGTCACAGTATGGGTGGTGGTTTAGCATTAGCAATTGCTTCAGATTATCCGGAGCTTATTAAAAAAATTGTAGTAGTTGATGCGCTTCCTTGTTTACAAGCTCTTTCATATCCAGCCTTTAAGACACCTGAAAATCCAGATTGTTCTTACTTAGTAAATCAAATGATCGCTTTAACAGCAGAGCAATTTTATCAAATGCAAATAAAATCTATTTTCAGACTTGTTGCTGATACTTCAAAACAAGAACTAGTTATAAGTTGGAGTGTGAATTCTGACAGA
>Ga0075163_10013834_pt1 | contig 10437 bp, 1 predicted proteins | sample JI1023141ADNA_FD_71478 | JGI IMG/M metagenome (GOLD analysis project Ga0075163, IMG submission 71478) | Wastewater effluent complex algal communities from Wisconsin, to seasonally profile nutrient transformation and Carbon sequestration -... | ecosystem: Engineered > WWTP > Effluent > Algae... | reverse complement strand
TATCAACGCGAGATCGACAAGGGCATCCGCAAGATCGTGGGTGTGAATGCGTATGCGGAGAAAAAGCCGTTGAGCGTACCGATCTTAAGAATGGATCCGAACGGTTACAACAAACAGGTGGCGCGTTTGAACGAAGTCCGCAAGACACGCGATAGCGGACGGGTTGGACAGACGTTAGATAAGTTGCGAATTGCCTGCGAGGGAACGGAGAACACCATGCCGTACATCATGGAATGTGTCCATGCGTATTGCACGTTGGGCGAGATCGTTGGGGTGATGACGAAGGTGTTTGGGAAGTACGAAGAGCCGTCGATGATTTAAAGTGTCAGGGGTCAGGCGCCAAGTGTCAGGTAAGAAAGAGCGGAGTACGTGATCCGCTCTATTTTTTTGCGAGGGCGCGTTTTTCTTTGAGCAGTCTTTGAATGCGGGTGTATTTTTCGCGTGAAAGCGGATAGGACCATGCGATGATAATCGTCCCAAACAAAATCACAACGCCGATAAATGAAACCATCAAACGGATGGCGAGCAGCGCGGAATCTGGCTGGGTGAATTGGATGACATTATCGGGCGGGGCTTGATAACCAGACCAACCCAAAACTTGCAGCGTGATGAAGATAACTCCCGCGCCCGTCAGCTTGCGGATCAGGGTGCGGATGCCGTAATAAATTCCCTCCTGCCTGCGGCCTGTACGAAGTTCATCCCATTCAATGACATCAGGCAAGATCGAGTCGGGCAAAATGTAGGCAGCAGAAACGCCGATGCCTGCGAGCGCGGCCAGAGTCAGCAGCCAGGGAGTGTTGCCAGGTTGGACGGTAAAGATCATGGCCTGTACGACGATCCATATTGACATACCAACGATATATGCCTGAATTTTGTTGTAGCGTTTTGCGAACCATAACCAAAATGGAACAAAAATAACACAGACCAGCATCAATATGCCAAAGAAGGCAGACTCAAGCGCGAGGTCAACACCAAAGATGTTGATCTTGGCAAGCAGATCTCCCTGTGCCACCCAATACAATAAGAAGAAAGGGAAGGAGATGATGATCATATCCACGGCTGACCAGTTGAACATGTAAATCCCTGCCGCATAGCGGAAAGGAACATTCTGCCATGCAAGGCGCATAGTTTCGCGGAATGGAAGTTCCTCTTGCGCCTGTTCCTCTGATGCAAACCGCTCGCGCACAAACAGGCCAATAAAGAAAAGTGGAAGAGAACCCAGCGCGCCGAAAACCGCACCTGCCATTAAAAATCCCTGCTGCTGCGAGCCGCCCCCCAGGATGACGGCATCCACGATCATAGGGGCAGTCACCACCACGGTAATGGCGGATAATAATTGAAAGACAGTACGAAAACTAGAGAGCGAAGTCCGCTCGTCGTAATCTTGAGTTAATTCAGGGGTGAGGGAAAGATACGGCACGGCCACGAGCGTGAGCAGTGTGTCTGAGAGCATAAAGGCAAGGGTTACATAAATCATCAAACCGACCTGTGTATCCCAGTTCGGCGCAGACCAAAGCATGACAAAACTTAATCCAAAGGGAAAGGCGAACCACAATAGGAATGGCCGCCGTCTTCCGAGCTTGGATTTCATGCGGTCACTGAGCGTTCCAATGATGGGGTCATTGATTGCGTCCCATACGATTCCCACCAGCGCACCAATGGACGCCAGACGCGGCTCAATACCGACCACATCCGTTAGATAAATTGCATAAAAAATGGAACGCAACATGCCGATGCTGGCAATGCCCCAATCTCCAGAACCATATAAAAGTTTTAGCCAAAAGGGAAGCTTAGAAGAAGATGCCTGCATTGTGTACCGATAAACCCTGCTCACAGATGTTGGATACGTTCAGTATGACAGTGTAGCATGAAAACAAACAAAATTGGGCAGGGTCTGATGACCCTGCCCAATTTATTTAATACTACAACAAAGGCTTATCTCTCAGGAACAACGCTGATCAACACAGCCCGTACCATACGCCGGTAATAATACTCCTCTATCTTCGCATTGTAATCTTCACAAGTCACAAGCGTAACCCATGAATATTCTTCATGTTTGAAAGCAGTGGAGATGTCATTCGGCTTGATCTTTGCACTCTCCTGCACTTCGTACACATAGACCTTGCCGTACGCATGAAGCAATATCTGATCTCCCAATTTGAGGCCCTTGATATCGGAGAATGGTCCAAGGTTCTTGTTGGCGTCCCTCACATGGGCGGTCAGCACAGTGTTCCCATTAAAGGTCGGGTACGCTGAGCTTTCAAGGTAACCAACATTATCCTTTAACCATGTCAGGTTCCAGCCATTATCGGTGACCGAAACTCCAACGATGGGGAACTTGATACCAAGAGATGGAATCTCAATGGTGATCTTATCCATGGAGGAATAGGCCATATCCTCTGGCTGAGCAGGCAGCTTGGTAACTTCATTTGGACTAAAGCCAGTGACCGGAATGAGGAAGCCGGGTGTTGTGAGAACAGAATTTGATGTTGAGGCACCATTATCTTCATCATCTCCGCCACCACCGCCGCCGCCATTGTTGGCGATTCTGACGGTGAAGCTATGGCGATAGTCTGTGCCTCCATTACCACTGCTACCCACCAAAGCCAGTGAATTATCCAACGGGTCAACAATGGAAGTGGTACCGCAGACGAACAAGTGGTAGTCGCCATTTGAAAGCGGCAAGCCGCTATTGATCGTAAAGGTTGCCGTGTAAGTCTGGCTATCATAAGTCACTGTACCGATCGCAATCTTGGTATCAGCGGGAACAACTGCTCCGGCAACACAACTGACCGTTTGCAGACCACCCGTGTCACCAAGGTCGCGGAGGAGCATGTAGTTATTGGGATTGGTCACATCCTCTGCATCGCTATCGCCTAGAGGATCATAGACAGGCTGGTTGAATTGTACTTTGAATTGGGTGATGTCGAACGTGACCGTCTCTCCACTATTGAGAACGTGATCTGTTGTTTCAGGAACCGTGTTGACCAACTGCACAAAGGGACCTACGCCATCCAAATATGTAATGGTAACAGCGGCGCTTGCAGGGTTGGGGTTATTGCTCGGGTCCGTTGCTGCGCCCGCCGGAATGGAAATTGTCACAGTACCATCGTTCGTCATACCGCTGACAGTGACCGTATAAACCGGACCCGCGCCTGTGACGACAACATTGTTGGCACCTGCTGTTCCACCAAGAACCACATCCGTATCGGTGAAGCCAACCACCAGCTCACTAAATGTCACAGTGAAATTGATAGGCGAGATATTCGTCGGATCAGCCTGACCAACAGCTTTTTCAACGAGCACGGTTGGGTTGGTCGTATTGTATGTAACTTCATTGTCTGTGCTTGTGGCGGCAACATTTGAATTGCCAGTAACATCTGTTACAACTCCGGCGCCAAGGGCTGCCGTTACTGTGCCATCCGTTACCATACCGCTCACTGCTACGTTGTAGGTCGTTCCGCCACCAGTGACAACCGCCGTAGTTGCGCCTGCCGTGCCACCCATCGTAATATCAGCAGATGTAAAGCCAAAGACCGGTTCACTAAATTCAATCGTAAAGTTGATCGGTGAACTATTGGTCGGGTCGGCCTGTGCGGCAGCTTGATTGATCGTTGCCGTTGGGTCAGAAATATCATATGTCACTGTGTTATCAGTGCTCGTACTGGCGATGTTGCCATTATTCGCAGAATCTACCGCACGGCCCGCCGGTATGGAAGCGATCACGGTACCGCTCCCAGCCATGCCGCTGGCCTCCACGTTATAGTTGGCTCCGCTGCCAGTGACCACTACAGTAGTCGCGCCTGCGGTGCCGGTCAATAGCACATCGGCATTCGTAAAGCCTGTGACCGGTTTGTTAAAGACTACAGTGAAGTTGATCGGTGAGGCGTTCGTTGGGTCTACCTGGGCAACTGCCTGGTTGATCGTCACGGTTGGAGCGCCTGTGTCATAGGTGACTGTATTATCCGTGCTGGTGCTGGCAGCGCTGGGGTTACCCGCAGCATCCGTTCCCGCTGTATCTGTGATCGTAACGAACACTGTACCTGTGACGGTCATACCGCTGGCCGCCACGTTGTAGTTCGCGCCGCTCCCTGTCACAACCACGGTTGTCGCACCCGCTGTTCCACCCAGGTTTAGATCTGTATCCGTAAATCCTGTTACTGGCTCACTAAACACCACGGTGAAGTTGATGGGTGATGTGCCAGTTGGATCTGCCTGAGCAGCCGCTTGATTGATCGTTACTGTAGGCCCAACCGTATCATACGTGACCGTGTTGTCGGTGCTGGTGCTGACAGTGTTGGTGTTGCCGACAGAATCAGTAACAGCTCCGGCTGGGATAGAAGCGATCACTGTTCCATTCAAGGTCATTCCTGATACCGTCACAGTGTATGTCGTTCCTGCACCTGCCACAACTGCAGTGGTCGCGCCTGCGCTGCCGCTCAAGATGACATCTGTGTTGGCAAAACCAGTGACTGGCTTGCTGAAGATCACATCAAAAACAATTGGTGAAGTATTGGTTGGGTCGGTCTGGCCAGCAGCTTGATTAATCGTCACCGATGGAGCTGTGAAATCGAAAGTGACGCTGTTATCTGTGCTGGTACTGCTTGCGTTGCCGTTCCCTGCCACATCCTGAGCATTTCCTGCGGGGATGGTGGCGATCACAGTGCCAGAGGCTACCATACCGCTAACTGCTACGTTGTAGGTTGTACCGCCGCCGGTTACTACAGCGGTGGTTGCGCCCGCTGTACCAGTTAAAGCAACATCTGCGCCTGTAAAGCCAGTCACTGATTCACTGAAGACCACTGTGAAATTGATCGGCGAGGTGTTGGAGGGATCCACCTGGCCAGCCGCCTGATTGATCGTTACGGTTGGAGCCGTGACATCATACAGAACGCTATTGTCTGTGCTGGTGCTGGCGGTGTTGCTGTTTCCGGTTGTATCCAGAGCAGCGCCGGCAGGAATCGTCGCTATCACTGTCCCTGGGAGGGTCATGCCGCTGACTGCCACGTTGTAGTTCGCACCGCTCCCCGTCACAGCTACGGTTGTTGCACCGGCTGTTCCGCTAAGAGATACATCTGCATTGGTAAACCCTGTTACCGGTTTACTAAACACAACAACGAAATTGATCGGTGAAATGTTGGTTGGGTCTGCCTGACCGACAGCTTGATTAATCGTCACCGACGGGGAAGTAAGGCCATACAACACAGTATTATCTGTGCTGGCGCTGGCAGTGTTGGGGTTGCCAACCGTATCTACAGCCACACCTGCTGCAATTGTTGCAGTCACTGTTCCATCAACGGTCATGCCGCTAACTGACACAGTGTAAGTGGTGCCGCTGCCAGTTACTACTACTGTGGTCGCACCAGCCGTACCGCCCAGAGTGACATCAGCATTGGTAAAGCCGGTCACTGGTTTGCTGAACACTACATCAAAGATAATCGGTGAAACATTGGTCGGATCGGCTTGAGCCGCTCCCTGATCGATGGTTACCGTTGGCGCTGTGGCGTCATACAACACATTGTTATCTGTGCTGGTACTGTTTGTGTTGCTGTTCCCAGCGGCATCCTGCGCATTACCCGCAGCAACTGTTGCAATGACTGTGCCAGAGTTTGTCATGCCGCTAACCGCCACATTGTAGGTGGCACCCGTACCAGTTACCACTACAGTGGTTGCGCCGGCTGTGCCACTTAAGGCAACGCCCGCATTCGTGAAGCCAGTTACCGGCTCACTAAAGACCACGGTGAAGTTGATCGGCGAAGTATTGGTTGGGTCAGCTTGGCCTACTGCGCGATTGATAGTCACTGTTGGAATAGCAACATCGTACGTGACAGTGTTATCTGCGCTGGAACTAGCGAGGTTGGCATTATTAGATGCATCCACAGCCACGCCCGCCGGAATAGTCGCAATCACCGTACCAGAGTTAGCCATGCCACTGACTGCTACATTGTAGGTGGTGCCACCACCGGTTACAACCGCAGTGGTCGCGCCCGCTGTACCAGTTAAGGCCACGTCGGTACCAATAAAGCCGGTTACTGGCTTACTGAATACAACTGTAAAGTTGATCGGCGAGGTATTCGTTGGGTCGGCCTGAGCCCCAGCCTGATTGATCGTTACCGCCGGAATAACATTATCGTATGTAACTGTATTATCTGTACTAGTGCTGACCAGGCTTGTATTACCAGAAGTATCAACCGCAGCCGCAGCTGGGATCGAGGCGATGACTGTGCCGGAAGTCGTCATACCGCTGACAGCCACGTTATAGGTTGTTCCGCTTCCGGTAACAACCGCTGTGATCGCACCCGCTGTACCCGTCAGGGTGACATCCGCATTGGTAAAGCCAGTCACTGGCTCGCTAAAGACCACAGTGAAGTCGATTGGTGAAGCATTGGTTGGGTCTGCCTGACCGACCGCCTGATTAATGGTGACTGTTGGCGCTGTCACATCATAGGTGACAATATTGTCTGTGCTGGTGCTGTTCGTGTTGCCATTTCCAGCCGAATCGATTGCGCCTCCTGCCGGAACTGTTGCGATCACTGTGCCTGAGCCGGTCATGCCGCTGACAGCCACGTTATACGTTGTGCCGCTTCCTGTCACGACTGCTGTGAGGGTGCCTGTTGCAGTGCCAGCCAGGTTAACATCTGCATTTGTAAAACCGGTCACAGTTTCACTAAAGACCACTGTGAAGTTAATCGGCGTAGCAGCAGTCGGGTCGGCTTGAGCCACCGCTTGATTAATTGTTACCGAAGGAATGGCATTGTCATACGTGACAGTGTTATCGGTACTGGTACTGGCAAAGTTGGTATTGTTCGCCACATCTATGGCACCGCCTGCATTCACAGTAGCGATCACTGTTCCACTGGCGGTCATACCGCTGACTGCCACATTATAGACAGCCCCACCACCAGATACGACTACCGTGGTCGCGCCGGCAGTACCGCTCAAAGTCACATCAGCATTTGTAAAGCCAGAAACTGGTTCACTGAACACCACTGCAAAATTGATCGGTGAAGTACCTGTCGGGTCAACCTGCGCCCCATCCTGGTTAATCGTTACAGTTGGGCGGGTGACATCAAATGTGACCGTATCATCCGTGCTCGTACTGGCCGCATTAAGGTTGCCGGAAACATCCGTCGCGCCACCAGCCGGAACGAATATGATCACTGTACCTGAGCCTGACATACCGCTAACAGCAACGTTATAGGTTGTGCCGCCGCCAGTTACAACAGCAGTTGTTGGGACTGCGGTTCCAGTCAGAAGAACGTCGGTATTCGTAAAGCCCGTCATCGGTTCGCTGAACACCACTGTAAAGTTGATTGGGGAACCATTTGTCGGGTCAGCCTGACCGACAGCCTGATTCACTGTTACGGTTGGCAAAGTGATATCGTACGTAACAGTATTATCTACGCTGGTGCTGGCCGTGTTGCCATTTCCTGCTGGGTCTTGAATGCCGCCAGCCGGAATTGTCGCGATCACTGTACCGGAAAGAGTCATTCCGCTTACAGCCACGTTATAGGTTGTTCCGCTGCCTGTTACCACCACTGTAGTTGCACCAGCGGTTCCACCTAGAACAACGTCTGCGGCGGTAAATGTCGCGCTGTTCACCGGCTTGTTGAAAACTACTGCAAAGTTGATCGGTGAAGTGCCCGTCGGGTCGGCTTGTGCAGAATCCTGATTGATGGTCACCGTTGGTACAGAGTTATCGAAGGTGACGGTATTATCCACACTGGTGCTGGCAAAGCTGCTATTGCTCGCGGCATCCTGCCCTGCGTTGACCAACACAAACGCTGTGACCGTGCCTGAGCCTGTCATGCCGCTGACCGCCACATTATAGGTAGTGCCGCTACCAGTTACCACTGCTGTGGTTGGGCCAGCTGTACCGGTTAATGTGATATCTGTATCTGTGAAACCAGTCACCGGTTCGCTGAAGACCACTGTGAAGTTGATGGGGGAAACATTTGTCGGGTCGGGCTGAGCCGCTGCCTGATTGATCGTTACCGTTGGGCGGGTTGTATCATAGGTAACAATATTATCCGTGCTTGTGCTGGCTGCATTACTGTTTCCAGTGACATCCTGAGCACCGCCAGCCGGAACTGTCAAGATGACTGTTCCATCTGCGGCCATACCGCTGACGGTTACATTGTACGTTGTACCACTGCCGCTGGTGACGATCGCGGTTGTTGGAGCAGCCGTGCCACTCGGAACAACATCGGCGCTCGTAAAGCCTGTCACCGGTTCGCTAAAGACCACGGTGAAGTTGATCGGTGAAGTATTGGTTGGGTCAGGCTGAGTGACTTCCTGATTGACTGTCACGGTTGGGACGAGAGTATCATACAGAACACTATTATCCGTGCTGGTGGAAGCAACATTAACAATGCCCACATCATCCGTTACACCGCCGGCTGGGATACTAGCAGTTAACACGCCCTGTACCATACCAGTAACAGAAACATCAAAGATCGTAGCACTAACCGGAGTAACCGTTGCAGTGCCAGAAGAGAGGGTTACATCTGCACCAGTGAAACCGCTGACCGGTTCGCTGAAGATCGCAGTAAAGTGGATCGGCGAGATATTCGTTGGGTCTGCCTGACCGACTGCCTGATTGATCGTCACAGTTGGGGCAATGGTATCGTACAAAACGATATTGTCTACGCTGGTGGAGGCCGTGTTGGTATTTCCAACTCCGTCCACTGCAACACCGGCGGCAATCGTGGCAACCAGATTACCCTGCGCCATGCCACTGACCGAAACATCGTAGATCGTGGCACTAACCGGAGTAACTGTTGCGGTGCCGGACGAGAGTGTGACATCTGTATTCGTAAAGCCAGTCACCGGCTTGCTGAACTCTACCGTAAAGTGGATTGGAGAGACATTGGTTGGGTCAGGTTGACCGACAGCCTGATCCACTGTAACGGTGGGACGGGTTACATCGTATGTGACGGTATGATCCGCACTGGTGCTTGCAACATTATCATTTCCGGCAGCATCAACCGCCACACTTGCAGCAATATCAGCAATCACAGTTCCACTACCTGACATTCCAGTTACAGCCACGTTATAGGTAGTGCCGCTGCCTGTAACTACCGCAGTGGTCGCCCCAGCCGTACCACTAAGCGTTACATCGCCGGTGGCAAATCCAGTCACATTCTCGCTGAACACAACTGTGAAGTTGATTGGGGATGCATTTGTCGGGTCTAACTGTCCGCCAGCCTGATTAATAGTCACTGTTGGAACAGTAGTATCGTACGTCACTGTATTATCCGTGGTTGTACTGGCTGCACTGCTATTACCAGCAGTATCAGTAGCGGCACCCGCATTGATAGCCACGATCACTGTGCCATCATTAGCCATATCGCTAACTGCCACATTGTAGGTGGTACCGCTGCCGGTAACAACTCCCGTTGTTGCCCCTGATGTACCTGTTACCACAACATCACCAGTGGCAAAATTGACAACCGTTTCATTAAAGATCACGGTGAAGTCGATCGGGGAAAGGTTTGTTGGGTCGCTTTGTCCAGATGCCTGATTGATCGTCAAAGTGGGACCTGTTCGATCAATCGTAACGGTTGGGCCAGTAGTCTGTGCATTTGCGACTGCCGCAATATTAGTCACTGCGCCGCCTGCAAGTCTCAGAATCAGTGTCCCTTCGGAACATCCAGAAACTGTCACAGGGTAACTGTTGCCGGTAGGCGCACCTACCGCGAAGGTACAGCCTGTAGCAGTACCCACATTGGAGAAGTCTGTATTAGTAAGCCCGGATACCGCTTCATCAAAAGCGACATTAAAGATGGGGCTGGCAGCATTGGTAATATTGTCCACATTGGAAATGCCCGAGTCAGAAGTAATTTGCAGATCAATCGCCACAATCGGTGCATTCGAGTTATAGATCACACTATTGTCAGTGCTCGTGCTGGGAAGGTTGCCGTTACCTGCTGCATCCGTAGCAACACCAGCACCGATGCTGGCGATCACCGTGTTGGTGGGTCCGCTGGTGGTCATATTACTGACAGCCACATTGTAGGTGGCGGGGCCGCCCGTCACATTTGCAACTGTCGGGTTAGCTGTGCCGCTCAAGGTGACGTCCAATCCGACAAAACCGTACGTCGCTTCGCTAAAGACAGTTGTGAAGTTGATCGGTGAAACGCCGGTGGGGTCAACCTGACCGGAGGCCTGGTCGATCGTTACACTGGGGCCTGTTCGGTCAATCGTGATCGTTGTCCCATCTGTCTGTGCATTCGGGCTGCCGGATGTATCAGTAACTGAACCAGCTGCCAGACTGAGAATGAGCGTCCCTTCCGAACATGCAGATACTGTTACAGGGTAGGTATTTCCAGTAGGTGTACCAACAGCAAATGTACAACCTGTCGCAGTTCCTAAATTAGAAAAGTTACCAAAAACTGGTGCGCTGACATCTTCATTAAAGGTAACATCAAAGATGGG
>Ga0075163_10013831_pt1 | contig 10440 bp, 10 predicted proteins | sample JI1023141ADNA_FD_71478 | JGI IMG/M metagenome (GOLD analysis project Ga0075163, IMG submission 71478) | Wastewater effluent complex algal communities from Wisconsin, to seasonally profile nutrient transformation and Carbon sequestration -... | ecosystem: Engineered > WWTP > Effluent > Algae... | reverse complement strand
ACTATGCAACCAGTTGCACAAAAGTGTAGTGGGCTTCGGATTTTTATGCAACTGGTTGCATAGTTGAACCGCCCTGCGTAGACTTCCACCCATGTCGCTCGCCCACGCCGTGCTCACCTCTCTGCTGGAAAAAGCCTCCTCCGGCTACGACCTCGCACAGCGGTTCGACAAGTCCATCGGCTATTTCTGGCACGCCACCCACCAGCAGATCTACCGCGAACTGGGTCGCATGGAGGCCGCAGGCTGGATCGCCAGCAGTGTGCCGCCCGACGCCGGCAAGACCCGCAAGAAGGAATACCGGGTGTTGGCGGCCGGCCGCGCCGAACTGGCCCGCTGGGCACAGACCGGCGCGCAACCCATGGACTTGCGCGATGAATTCACCGTGAAGCTGCGCGCCGATGCCGTGCTCGGTGAGGTGGACCTCAGCCCCGAACTGCGCCGCCATATCGCCCTGCACCAGGTGCGCCTGGAACAATATCGCACCATTGAAAAACGTGACTTTCCTCTCGGCAAGCCTCTGAGCCGCGCCCAGCAGATTCAATACATGATCCTGAAGAAGGGCATTCTTTACGAGAGCGGCGAGATCTCCTGGAACCAGGAAATGCTGACGCTACTGAGTTCAACCGCGTAGGCCGCGCTGGAATCCAGAGTCCCACTGGCGGCGGATCACCGCCTCAACCCATGCGCAGGCCATGGAATGCGGCCTCAATCGGAATTCATGCCGTTCGGGGGCGCGATGCCCCTGCTGGTGGTGATTTTCAGGGCAACCAAGCCGCAGCTATCCACATCGTCAGGACCGATCCAAGCCAAGGGTCAGATCGTGCCCACTGAATCACGCGCGACCCACGACCGGCCAAGCCGGCATTCCTTCCGGCGAGCGCCTGGCACCGCCGGTCGTTCATTACTCCTCGTCCGCGCCGGGTCTCTTGTATCCCTTGGGCAGCCTGTGGGCGATGCCCTTGTGACATTCGATACATGTCTTGCCTTCAGCCTTCGCTTCCATGTGCTTCTTGTAGGGAATCTTCTTTTGCAACTCGGCGCTCATCGCCTCAAAGCTGTGGCAATTGCGGCACTCGATGGAGTTGCTCGCCTTCATGCGCGCCCACTCTCGCTCAGCCATCTCCAGGCGATGAGCCTCGAACTTCTCCTTGGTGTCGATCTTGCCGGTGATCTTTCCCCAAACCTCGTAGCTGGCCTTGACCTTGCGGATCAACTTGTTGGTCCAGTCCTTGGGCACGTGGCAATCGGAACAGTAGGCCTTGACCCCGGTGCGGTTGCTGTAGTGGATGCTGTACTTGTATTCCTCGTACACATTGTTCTTCATCTCATGGCAGCCAATGCAGAACTCCTGCCGGTTGCTGGCCTCCATGGCGGTATTGAAGCTGCCCCAGAACACCAAGCCACTGACGAAGCCAATCGCCAGCAGACTGAGGAGTGAGTATTTGGCGCTGGGCCGCCGCAATGCCGCCCAGATTCCGCCCTTGCCCGATTCCAGATTGGCCATGTTGGATCAGCCCATCACTTGGCCTGGATCGACAGGATGTACTGCGCGAGGTTCTTCAGCTGGGCCGCGTCGTTGGGCGGTATCGTCTTGGCAACCTTGTGGTTTTCCTGCGTGCCATCGGCGAGCTTGACCTTCTTGCCCGACGTCATGTGCTTGACGATCTCATCGACCGCGTTGGCCTTGCCTCGATACTTGTCGGCGGTGCTCAGGAAGGACGGCCCATCCTTGTCCTTTCGCAGTCCGTGGCATTGCATGCAGTTGTTCTGTTCCGCAAGCCCCTTGGCGGCCTCGACGTCAAGCGCCAGGGCAGTAGTGGAAAAACCAGCGGCCGACATTGCCAGCGCCGACGTGGTCACGAAAGCAGCGAACGATTTCATGGGAGCAATCTCCAGCTAAGTGAAGTGGTTGATAAGACTATTTGGTGACGCCGACAAACTGGCTGTCCACCAGTTCCTTGGCATCGACTTGTGGCACGTGACAGGAGTCACACTGGAAACGGGTCATTTCGACCGCTGGCTGGCCGTCCCTTCGCTTGAGCGTCTTGGATAGATGGCTCTCACTGATCTTGGGCACCTTTTGACCCCGGAGGTCGTCCGTGATATGGCATTCCAGGCAGGCATTTTCTTCCTGGGTCAATGGGACATACTTCTCGATGGTGTGCGGCACCAAAGGTGGCTGGCCAATGAAAGTTCGGACAATCAGGGTGGGCTGACCGACACCCGGAACTTTTTCCGAATAGCTCTTCACCGCAGGTGCACGATCAGGCGCCGACACATCCGCTCCACGCATCGGAGCGGGAGGCGTGCTAGTCGCGCAACCGATCGCCGTGGCCACCAGGGTGGCGATAACGATGCTTGCAGTCTTCTTCATGATGAACTCCTCCGAGCGGATAAAGGTGAATCACAGTGCGCTATTTCAGCGCCTCGGCAATCGGCTCCGGCGCCTGCGTGATGGGTTTGGAATCGGGCACAGAAAAGCGTGCCCCGAAAGCAAAAACGTCCTTGGAGCACACATCGATGCAACGCCCGCAATTGACGCACTGGGCGTCCAGAATGATGGGTGGCGCGCCATCGACGGCCTTGAGCGCGGGCTTGATCACCTGGAACTCAGGGCAGACCGCGTAACAATCCATGCAGTTGTTGCAGGCCTCACGTTGCGGCAGATGAACACGCAGCACCGAAGCCCTGCCGATCAGGCTGTAAAACGCGCCGACCGGGCAGACATGGCCGCACCAACCCCGTTGCGCAACGAACAGATCGAACAGGAACACAGCGAAGATCACCAGCCAGGCGAATCCCATGCCGAAAATCAAGCCTCGATGCAGCATCGAAACCGGATTCAACATTTCCCAGGCGACCGTCCCCGTAAGGACGGAGACAACCAGGGTCATGCCCAGCATCCAGTAGCGCGTCGTGCGCGAAAGATGCACGCCGCCCTTGACTCCAAAACGCCGGCGTAACCAACTGGCTGAGTCCGCCACCAGGTTCACCGGGCAAACCCAGGCACAGTAGCTGCGGCCGCCGATCAGGATGTAGAACAAGATGACAATGGCGGCACCGACGAAAGCCAGGGTTTCCGGCAACTTGCCGTTCAGCATTGATTGAAGGAGCAGGTAGGGATCGGTCAACGGCAGCACCCCCAGCGTATAGCTGTAGTTCAGGTTGCCTTTCACGATCCACAGGCCCATCCACGGCCCGACCAGGAAGGCGAGCAAAATCCCGATCTGGCTGCTGCGGCGCAGGATCAACCACTTGTGCGCGGCAAGCCAGCCTTTCTCGGCAATCGCCTCGGCGCCAATTTTTTTCGGGAGAGTGCTCACAGCTTATCTCCCTGCAAGGCCTTGACAGGCGGCACGGATGGGACGCTCCCCGACCCTGCCTCACCCGGAGGAACGACGGACAAACCCTTGCCATATTCGTACTTCAGGCCTTCCGGCATGTGGTACCTGTGCTCAACATCGGGCGCAACCAGGCTGCCGCCCGCTTTTTCCTTCTCAACCCAGCCGAGACGGTAATGTGCCGACAACTGCCCCTTGGCCATATAGAGCGGGAAGACCTTGATGGCGGCGATTTCCGTCGGGCAGGATTTTTCGCACTTGCCGCACCCCGTGCAGTGCTCGGAGTGCACCACGGGGATGAACAGCGTGTGGCGCCCGGTACGCGCATTGGTTTGCGGGTCCAGCGTGATGGCCTTGTCGATGACGGGGCAGACCCGATAACAGATGTCGCACCGCAAACCGAGGAAATTCAGGCAGGTCTCCTGGGCCACCAGCACCGCGAGTCCCATCTTGGCCTTGTTGATCTCCTTCAGCGAATGATCCAGCGCCGCAGTGGGGCACGCCTTGACACACGGAAGGTTTTCGCACATTTCGCAAGGCGCCTGGCGGGCGACGAAATAGGGCGTTCCGGTGCTCATCGGATCCTCCGGTTTGGCCAGGTGGAGGATGTCATAGGGACAGTCGCGCACGCACATGCCGCAGCGAATGCAGGCAGCCGAGAATCGATCTTCGGGCAATGCGCCAGGAGGACGGATGGCAGCCGGAGGGAGCGCCGTGGCGTGCCGCGCATAGAGACCCAGGCCGAGCCCAACCATGCCGACACCGCACGCCATGCGTGCGGTGTCGACGATGAACTGCCGACGGGCAGATCCCTTGGGTTGGATGGTGGTTGTCATTTGCGCGTCGCAGGAAGCGCTCCTGCGGAGGCCTTCCGCATCGACGGGTTTCTGGACGTTCTCAGACCTTCCAGACCTTGCACGCGTTCTTCTTGAAGTCCGTTTCTTTCGAAATCGGGCAGGTCGCATCAAGGATCAGCTTGTTTACCAGACGATGCTCGTCGAAGAACGGAACGAAGACCAAGCCTTCCGGCATCTTGTTGCGGCCTTTGGTCTCTGCGCGCAATTCGATTTCGCCACGCCGCGTTGCCACTTTGACGATGTCATTGCGCTTGATGCCTCGCTTCTCGGCATCCTTCGGGTGGATCCAGATGACGGCATCCGGAAACGACTTGTAAAGCTCCGGCACGCGCCGGGTCATCGAACCGGTGTGCCAATGCTCCAGCACGCGACCGGTGCACAGCCAGAGGTTGTATTCGCCGTCCGGCTTCTCAGGCGGGTCCTGGTAAGGCAGGGCGAAGACAGTGGCCTTGCCATCAGGCTTTCCGTAGAACTTGATGCCTTCACCCGGCTTGACGTAGGGGTCGTAGCCTTCGCGATAGCGCCACAGTGTTTCCTTGCCATTCACCACAGGCCAGCGCAGACCACGAACACGGTGGTAGTGGTCGAACTCGCCGAGATCCTTGCCCTTGCCCTTGCCGAAGTTTCGATACTCCTCGAACAAGCCCTTCTGCACGTAGTAGCCAAACGCCTCGGTTTCGTCGTTGGTGTATCCAGCCCAGGCGTGGGCATTGACCTTGGCCGCCTCCTCCTTCGGGAACATGTTGACCTGACCGTTGGCGTAGAGCACGTCATAGAGCGTCTTGCCCCTGTACTGAGGGTTCTTGTCGAGCAGTTCGGCCGGCCAGACCTCCTCGGTCTTGAAGCGCTTGGAGAACTCCATGTATTGCCAGAGGTCGGACCTGCCCTCGCCCGGCGCCTTGACCTGTTGCCGCCAGAACTGGCCCCGGCGTTCTGCATTGCCAAATGCACCTTCCTTCTCCATCCACATCGCACAAGGCAGGATCAGGTCCGCCGACATCGCAGAGACCGTCGGGTAGACCTCCGATACGACGACGAAGGCCTTCGGGTTGCGCCAGCCAGGGTAAATTTCCTGATTGACGTTCGGTCCGGCTTGCATGTTGTTGGTGGTCGAGGTCCAGTAGAAACCGATCTTCCCGTCCTTGAGCATGCGCGACTGCAACACGGCGTGGTACCCCACACGATCGGATATGGTCCCCGCCGGCACTTTCCATATCTTCTCGGCCACTTCGCGATGCTGCGGGTTGGCCACCAGCAAGTCCGCGGGCAGGCGATGGGCGAACGTCCCGACCTCACGTGCGGTACCACACGCTGAAGGCTGCCCTGTGAGCGAGAACGGGCTGTTGCCAGGTTCGGATATCTTGCCCACCAGCAGGTGGATGTTGTAGAGCATGTTGTTGATCCAGGTACCGCGGGTATGCTGGTTCATGCCCATGGTCCAGGTCGACATGACCTTGGTCTTCGGATCAGCGTAGATCTTGGCCAAGGCTTCAAGCCTGTCCTTTGGAACACCGGAAATCTCGTGAGCCTTGTCAAGGGTGTACTCCGACACAAAGCGGGCGAACTCATCGAAGCTGATCGGTGTGGACGCCATCGGGTTGCCCTTGGGCTTTCCATCCGGGCCGGGATAGCCGTTGTTGCCCGCGACCTGTTCGAGTGGATGGTTCGGACGCAGGCCGTAGCCGATATCGGTCACACCCTTTTGGAAAGTGACATGCTTGCCTACGAAATCCTTGTTGACCGCGTTGTTCTGGATGATGTAGTTGCAGATGTAGTTGGCGATCGCCAGGTCAGACTGCGGGTTGAAGATGATTTCGTTGTCGGCCAGTTCGCACGAACGGTGACCGAACGTGGAGAGCACGTGGATCTTGACGTGCTTGGCCGTCAACCGGCGATTGGTGATGCGTGACCAGAGGATCGGATGCATCTCGGCCATGTTCGAGCCCCACAACGCAAAGGCATCGGCATGCTCGATGTCGTCATAGACGCCCATGGGTTCGTCGGCACCGAAGGTTCGTATGAATCCGAACACCGCAGAGGCCATGCAATGACGGGCATTCGGGTCGATGCTGTTGGAGCGGAAGCCCGCCTTCATCAGTTTGTTCGCGGCATAGCCTTCCCAGATCGTCCACTGGCCGGATCCGAACATCGAAACGCCAAACGGGCCCTGATCGGGATTCTTGAGGGTCGCCTTGACCTTCTCGGCCATGATGTCGAACGCCTGGTCCCAGGAGATCGACGTGAATTCGCCATTCTTGTCAAACTTGCCATCCTTCATGCGCAGCAACGGCTTCATCAGGCGGTCCTTGCCGTACTGAATCTTGGCAAGAAAGTAGCCCTTGACGCAGTTCAGGCCGCTGTTCACCGGGCAGTCAGGATCGCCCTGGGTGGCAACGATCCTTCCTTCCTTGGTGCCGACCAGCACGCCGCAGCCGGTACCGCAATAGCGGCACACGCCCTTGTCCCAACGCACACCGTCACCCCCACGGGCCTGGGCCATGACGGTGACCGGAACCGCCATGCCGGCTGTCGTGGCCGCCGCGGATACGGCATTGGACTTGATGAAATCGCGTCGCGTCAATTTGATGACTGGCATATCTAATCTCCTTATCCGTTACGGACTCGCCTCGGGGCTATGCCTCGACCGAGAGTTCAACATCGGGCTCGTCTTCTTTCTGGTGATAGACCATGGACGCCGACATCACGCCATCCATGAGGCTGATCTCTTCATAGATCTGCACGGTCTCGCGATCACCTTCGGTTTCGATCAGGACGATGATCTTTCCCTCGGGCGAAACGGCCGCCACCTCGATGCACTCGAGTACGCCCAGGCGGGAAACCACCTGCTCGACCAGATCGGGCCTGGGTATGACGATGACGCTGGAAATATTCATGACGGGATCCCCTCAACCTGACAACTTCCATGGACCGCTGTCCGGCCCAAGACGAAACGCCGATCAGTTTAGAAGTCGCAGCGCCGGGTGCAAGCCGTCTGTCTGCGTCAAGAAACGCGGTTCTACCTACAAAGAGGTAGACGCTTTGGGCGCAACTGTCTCGCATAATCAAGCGCTTAGGAGCAACCTGGCGGCCGAGGACCGATCGGTCCGGCTACCCCGAAAGCGGCCTTTCCTCCTCCGAATGCCCCGCGATGTACCGCATCTTTCCGTCCATTCGCCATGCACTGCGCGACTCGATCCTGGTGCGCACGGCCATTGCCATGGGAGTACTGGCCCTGCTGTCACTTGGGTCGATCGTCATTTCGGCACTGATCGCCGATGACATCAGCGGTCGCGCCAACGCAGTCAACGTGTCGGGCTCTCTGCGATTCCTTAGTTACCGGACCCTCAGCGAGGTGCAGGTGCCCGAAAAACGTGCCCAGGCGCTGGAGACCATGAAAGTCTTCGAGCGACGTTTGCTGAGCCTTGAGCGATTTGTCAGCAGCAAGGGCCGGGCGGATTCGCCTCCCGTGCGCGAAGTGCAAGGTGTGCTCCAACGCTGGAACACGCAGATCCGCGCCCTGGAACTCGAGGCGGCAAACGGCGACCCCAGCGCATTGCGCCAGGTGTCGCTGGAGATTCCGGACTTCGTCGATCAGATCGATCGCGTGGTGCATCTGATCGAGCATGAGCTTGAAGAGCGGGCACGCTGGTTGCGCATTGCCCAGCTGGTCTTGCTGGCCATCATCGTGATCGTGAGTCTGCTCACCATCTGGATGCTGCGCCAACAGCTGATGCTGCCACTGGCTCAACTGCTGCGCGCCGCCCAGATCGTGACCCAGGGTTCATTTCGAGCTCGCGCGGAACACGTCAGTGGCGACGAACTCGGGCGACTCGGCCAGGCTTTCAACGCGATGGTGAGTGAAATCGCCACCATGTACGCCCATCTTGAAGACAAGGTCGAAGAGAAAACACGCGAAATCAAGCGAACCAACGAGGCCCTGGAACTGCTGTATCGAGTCAGCCAGAACCTCTCGGCATCCGATCTGACGCTCGATCAGGTGCAGGATGTGCTGCGCGACGTTGAGACAGCCCTTGGCCTGGGGCACAGCATGCTCTGCATCAGCGAGAACCATCAGTTTCCGGCGTACACCATCAGCGCCTCCCTCGGCCGGGAAGAGCGCCATGTGCTGTGTGGCAGCCAGGAATGCGAGGCATGCTTCCTGCGCGCCGAACAGCCGGTGGCCGAGCAAGACTCCTCGTCCCGCATGATCACCGTACCCCTCGGCGATGGCGACCGGTTGCGTGGCATTCTGCCGATACGCAAGAACGGCGAGGCCCCCCTGTCCATTGAAAAAGCCCGGATCATTGAAACCGTAGGACACCACGTCTCGAACGCCTTGATCAATATGCATCGGGCGGAGGAAAAACACCGCCTTGCCGTGATGGAAGAGCGCTCGGTGATTGCGCGCGAGTTGCACGACTCGATCGCGCAGTCACTTTCGTATCTGAAAATCCAGGTCACGCGGCTTGAAAGAAGCCTGGATCAGGGATTGAACCCGAACGACATCGTCGATGAGCTCAAGCGCGGCCTGTCTGGCGCCTACCGCGAACTGCGTGAGTTGATTGTCACCTTTCGCTTGCGCATTGACGAGCGTGGTCTGAACACGGCCCTGGTGGAAACTGCGCAGGAGTTCTCACAGAAGCTGCATTTCACCGTTTCGCTGAAAAACAACCTGTCGGGCATCGTGCTGTCGGCCAACGAGGAACTGCACGTGCTGCGAATCGTTCGCGAGGCCTTGTCGAACATCGAACGCCACGCAGCAGCGACCAGTGCCAAGGTCAGTGTGTCGGTCGACGAATTCAAGGCCGTGACTGTTCGGGTTGAAGACGATGGCGTCGGGTTTGATCCGAAGCAAACGCCCGTGAACCACTTCGGGGTCAACATCATGAGTGACCGCGCCATGATCCTGGCCGGACGGCTGGAGATCGAATCCGCGCCGGGCAGGGGCACCGTCATCACCCTTCAGTTCTTGCCTCAAAAAGTGCGACAGTCTGTCCACGAAACCGAATAAACCCTGGATCCAGATGACCGAATCCACCCGCGTACTGATCGTTGACGATCATCCTTTGTTTCGCATTGGCGTGCGCCAACTGCTCGCCCTCGAAACCGGCTACGACGTCGTGGGTGAGGCGGCCAGCGGCCAGGAAGGCATCGCCCTGGCGCGCCTGCACGACCCGGACCTCATCCTGCTGGACCTGAACATGAACGGCATGGACGGCCTGGAAACCCTGCGCACCATGCGCGATCTAGGCGTTGACGCCCGGATCATCGTGCTCACCGTTTCGAATTCGCCCGACGACCTGATGACGGCGATCCGCGCCGGCTCAGACGGCTTTATCCTCAAGGACAACGACCCTGAAGACATTCTGCGCATGATCGCCAGTGCGCTCGAAGGAAAGAACGCCATCAGCCCCGAACTGGCGAGCCTGCTGGCAACGGCCTTGCGCGAGGAAGCGGCCTCGGAGCGGCGAGGCGGGGCCAACCTCACCGATCGAGAGACGTCGATCCTCAAGTGCCTGGCCGCCGGCAAGTCGAATAAATTGATCGCCCGCGATCTCGACATCATGGAAAGTACGGTGAAGGTTCACATCCGCAATCTGCTCAAGAAGCTTCATTTCAAGTCGCGACTCGAGGCCGCCATCTGGGCTGTGGACCAGGACCTGAGGTAAACCGCCGCGTGGCGGCCAACTTCAATGGCAACCCGTCACTTCAGCAGCCATTTGGAAAATCGCAGGCCGTTCGAATCAGCGATCACCGGGCACCAGTCCGTAGTGGCGCCGCTGAATGGGCCGCACCAGCTTGAGCACGCAGGCCTCTTGTCCCCCTGCCTGTTCCAGCACCATCAGCAGCCGGTCGAGGGCCTCCCCATCGCAGGCCACCAGCTGCTGCTGAAAGCGGCCGAAATGCCACAGGGTCTGTGGTGCACTGACCCGCTCCACCGTGCAGCCCCGCCAGCGGTAGGCGATGGGCCCCACGTGGGGATGCACGCGCTTCTTGCCGTCCAGGGCCACGAATGCACCGTCGGCCAAATGCAGATGCGCCGACGCCCAGGCGTTGAAGGCCTGGGCGTTGGCCAGCAGCTCGGGCGTCCAGTCGCGGAAGATCAGCGCCAGCAGCGGCAACAGGGTGGGCGGCACGCGATCCTCGACGTCGAAAGCAGCCGGGACATCCGGAAATTCGCCATCGGCAATCACCGCCAGGTTCATCCGCTCGATCCAGCGCGCCACATTGGGCGCGCGCAG
>Ga0075163_10013828_pt1 | contig 10441 bp, 14 predicted proteins | sample JI1023141ADNA_FD_71478 | JGI IMG/M metagenome (GOLD analysis project Ga0075163, IMG submission 71478) | Wastewater effluent complex algal communities from Wisconsin, to seasonally profile nutrient transformation and Carbon sequestration -... | ecosystem: Engineered > WWTP > Effluent > Algae... | reverse complement strand
TCGTGTTGGAACGGTGTTAGCAGTTCCTTGTGTCGCTGCGTTTTCATTAACAGCGGCTTTGACGTCTGGAGCTTTGGAGCCCAACTTGAGACTCACCAAGTCTTACCACGAGAGTCAACAGATACGCGCGTGTATCGCAAGAATTCAAAAGAAGATTAAATTGGTCTGATTACACGCGTTGCCATCTACAAATACCGTTTGTGTCCTTCTTTGAATCCCACATTTTACCATCATTGCCTAATTTACGTTTACCACAGCACTCGTTAGCAGGAAACGGAGGACTACTGCGAGACGTATACTTCTTTGTGTGTTGACGTTCGCAATTCTTGTCTTCATTGCGACGATGAACTCGATTCCAGTACTGTCTCAATCCGTTTCTTCCACCAGATTGAGAACGACTACGCGATCTTCGCGATCGTCGGCTTGATCTTCTTCGCGATCGTCGGCTTGATCTTCTTCTCGATCGTCGGCTTGATCTGCGCGAACGTCGACTTGATCGTCGACTTGATCTTCGGCTTGATCTTCTTCGTGAACGTCTGCTTGATCTTCGACTTGATCTTCGTGACGCTCTGCGTGATCTTCTGCGTGATCGTCGGCTTCTTCGTCGGCTTGATCTTCTGCGTGATCGTCGGCTTCTTCGTCGGCTTGATCTTCGAGACTGACGACGAGACGTTTTGCGTGAACGTCTCCGCGATAAACGTCGCGATCCGCCCGATTGTTTGCTGCCATTTGCAAACGCAATGAGTGCCGATTCTTCTCGTGGACCTTTGTAAGCTTCAAATTCACCCGATGAATTGACACGCATGATGGTCGGGAAACCAGTCACTCCAACAGACGAACACACTGTTCTGTTCTCATCTTTAGCACAATTCAAAGCCTTAACAGCACGTTTTCCGTTAAGTGACTTGTGAACATTTTCCCACGTTTGCACAAAGTGAGGATCATTGCAATGTGGACACCAATCGGCATAAAACAGATAAAGTCCTTGCTTTGGTGATTTCAGTTCCGAGTGATGCAATTCAATGTTTGAATTATACAAGTCTGGCATTTAACTTGATGGAATAGATTTTTTTCGTTTTCGTTTTCCGTTAACATGCAAAGTGTCTTTTGTCGTGATGTGTGGGAATGTGTCTTGATGTGTCTACAATCTCGCAAAGACTTTTTAAACACTGCCATGTCATGTAAAGCAGCTGGTGCTGCATCAAGAGTTTGTCGTGATAGATTTGCAGATCGATTCATGGTTCCTGATGAAAGGTTAAAGGAGATTGGCGTGTTATGCTACTTCATGAATGGTAGCGGTCGATCTTATCTGCATGGACCTTGGTTTGAATTTGGAAAAAGAAAGAGGGCACTCCAATTCTTTTCAATCGGGACACGCCTCTCTGAATACACAATCGAAGACTGTCAAGATTTGACACCAGAACTCGCATTGAAAATGTGGAGGGCACGGGACTTTCCGAGACCGCTAAAGCGCGCTCACACGTTTAACGTGATTAGCCACGTTTAACGAATCGTTATTGCCACAATCAGGATCATGACGGCGATAAAAGTGCCAACACCGATCAATCGAGTGGCTTTTATGCATTCGTGTGGTAAAACGCATAACTTATTTGCGATTCCTGTAAAAATGGATAAAGTAGGACTTTCATTGTCATCATCTCGTTGATAAAGCACTTCCTGCAGACCCATGTGAATCATGGTGACAAGTCCAACTGCAATCAGCAAACCATAAATCCACCACTTGTATGGTTTCCATGCAGGCTTAAAGCCGCGAATCACAAACGCTGTATAAAAGATGCCAATGAAATAGATCCAGTCGCTTATGTGATCATAATAATCACCAAACTTTGTGCACATGTCATATCGTCTAGCAAAATGCCCATCCAGACAATCGAAGAAGTAAGATAACGCAGCCCACACAACAAATTGCAACTTCCGATCACCGTGATATAAGCTCCAAATGGCCAAAACAGATGCAATAACGCTCAACGTTGTGATGAAATTTGGTGTGGCGCCTATGCTACGGAACCAAGGACTGACATCAGATGCTAGTTTCAAGCATATAACGTCTAATGGATTTTCTTGATGTGGCGGTAATTTGTTGCCACTATTCATTCTGCTAATATTACGTGAACATTTTTATTTTTTCATTGATTAGGTCAACGTTAAAGCCGGCATTCCGCCAACGGTGTGCAATAATCAAACTTTCCTTGTTGTGAAACCATTTTTGAAAGTACCTTTCAAAACGTTTAGACCAAAACAGGTTTCGGCGTCTCTTACCGATGTAGGCAGTATGAAAATCCATAATCATAACATATTCCTGGTTTCAAGCAATAGAAATCGTCCTTATTTGATGTCAGCACAGATTTCCTAATCAAAGATTAGGACCCGACTCAAACAAATTTGAGATTACCAAGGCTCTTTCATAATGTTAATGTCCTCTATTTCAATCATCCAATTATGTTTTGACGGAGGCATGTTATTCTGACCTCTAAAATCGACAAACGAATTGAAGTACCTGTCAAATATTAGAAAGGTTCTCGCAAACAAAAGTTTGCGAACTTTTTGGGATTCTCGAACATTTCCATTGTAACACAATGTGTGATGTGATGGATTTTAACTTCACGCCGGTCGATTATTCCTTTCGTTTGTTTCACCCATGCAGGAAATCTACTTTATGTCAGCAAAAAAACACGTGTCACCACCCCTTACAAATCGATTGGGTGTGGATCGTCTTGATATGTTTGAAGCACAACGTCTGGAAAGTCACTGCTGCTGGCAATTGTTACATTTCGCTTGCGCCTGCTTACTGATTAATCAAATACATTGAAAAAAATACAACTTACTCGATGAATGTTCGCAAAGTTTTACGACCAAGTGCGCATTTGTTCCCTCCTTTAGAACGTTCAGTCGTGTATTGATATATGTCAAACCACAACACTGGAAAATCAAGTAGGCTAGCTTTGGGCTTTTTTGCTTGTGGCTCCGAAACGGTTTTCGTCTGTTCTTTCACTTTAACAAATTTAGGAACCTGACCATTGAATGGATGGTTGAAGTGATCACGAAAATATCGACCCTTCCAATAATCGTTGTAAGTGGGTGAGCAAATCACGCCTTTCCAGTGCTTAGCCGTTCTTGCAAGCTTCAATATGTCCGATATTGACATATGATCAATCAAACAGTTGCGAATGTCCTTAGGCCACTGTTTTGTACCTGCCAAAAATGTTAACCACGCAAAACAAAGTTATCATTTTAGAGTGTACAGTCGCGAATTTGATAACTAATCTAGACGTTTAGATATCCACATGTTCACACTAAAGACTTTAACTGTTTATCAGCAAATGACACGGAAGCGAATGTGCGAAAAGCTTCTAACGTTGGATATTGCGTCCTCAAAAAATCGATGTACCTAATCAACGTAGTAGTTAGATTAGACTAACCCAAACTTTGTTTGGGTGTACCTGCTGAAAACTTTAGCGTACGGTTCTCGTTTGTACAGCAAACGTACCTAATCAATGCAGTTTAGCTAAAGACTAGCCTGAACAAAGTTTGGATGTTACACTTTCTCTAAGTATCTGCTAAAGTATTAGAGGTTCACGTGGTACTGAAACAAACTCACTCTCGTTTTGGACAGATCAATTTCAATTCTGGTGCGCCCTTATTGTCCATTTAAAAATTAAACAACAAATTAACAATTATAACAAATGGGTATTTCTAATTTGAAGAAACTCATCGGTGATTGTGCTCAACAAAGACATCTCAATGAGTGAGCCGCAAAGCAATTGTGGTCTTTAGCTAATTTTTTAGCAGGTATCGTGGCAAAACGTTAGGCGTCGATATTTCAATTTGGCTTTATCGATTCATTTATCGTGATGAAGCTAATGCTGTGAACGATGGTTTACTCAAGCAAATCAAAAAGTACGTATCAAAACAATTTTGTTACGAAACGTGATTTAGCACTTAAACAGGTATCATCGATATCAAATAACGCCTGTGTTTGTGTTCGACGGCAAAGCAAGTGCAGATGTTAAATTAGCGTTAGAGCAACGGCAAAACAGACGAGAAAAAGTCAACGACAGCATTGATACGCTAACAGTCGAATTATCGGAAACGTTAGAATCACTCGGGCAAAATGAAGCAGCGGCTGCGGCAAGCTTGATCATCTTAGAAGATCACCACGCCACTGGCAACATTTTTACACCTATTCAAGAAGATGACGTTCCTCAATTCATTCCAGACAGTGACGATGAAGTGGAAGTGGTGGCTCAATCGCAACAACGAACTGAAGAGGAGCTAAAGCAACATGCACTGGAGTTACAATCTAGAATATCGACATTACAACGTCAAACACGAAGACCAACTAGAGAGATCATCGAGTCTTGCAAAGAGTTATTAACCATTCTTGGTAAAAACAAACGTTTCTAAGATATTACATTGCTAACAACCATATTCAGGAATCCCTTTTATTCAGTCAGAAGGAGAATCAGATATCACACTGTCTGAGCTAATATCTAAAGGCCTGATTGATGCTGTGGTGTCTGAAGACACGGATATGCTACCTTACGGTTGCCACACCTTTATCACAGGACTAAACGAAATGTCTGATGTTGTGACTGAATACAATCTGAACAATGTTCTCACAACGCTTGGCATGAATCAAGCCCAATTCATCGATGTCTGTGTTTTGTGTGGATGCGACTACGCTCAAAAGATATACAAGATCGGCGTCAAAAAAGGATTCGATATGATGAAACGGTTTGGGTGTATTGAAAAGATATTAGAACACATTGACAACTCGCCTTCTCTGAAAGCACGTCATCCATACCCTGAGGACTACATGCATGGCGTCTTGATTGCGCGTAACATGTTTTTGAAACGAAATCCTGAAGGAAAGGACAATGTGGAACGTTTAAACGGTCTCACTAGAGATGCTTTAGTTTGGAATTTTCAAGGAAAAGCCGCAACAGAACAATTGACACGTTATTTGTTAGCACACGACATTAGACAATCGTACACCGAAATCTGTTTCGGTGAAAACCTTTGCTAACGCTTTAAAAAAGGTATTCTGGACTGTTGGAAGATTGGCGACAACAACGCACAATTAATGATTTCTTTGGAAAACGCAACTAAAGTTTAAAAAATAAAAAAATTTGTTTGGTTCAGGTGTTACAATGCTAACGCATCCGCTCAACACAAAATGGCGTTGGTCATACAAACCCACCATCGTATACCAACAACAATCGGCAGAAGATTGGTTAGCCGATTATCGACCAGTCTTAGAAACACCCATTGATTCTATCGAAACGTTTTGGCGTGTATATTCAAACGTTCCAACCTTATCAGCACTAGATTGCGGCAACATTTATGCTTTGTTTCGTGATAACATCACCGCGAGTTGGGAAGACAAAGCAAACGAAGATGGATTCTCAGTTGTTATGTACATGAACAAGTATATTTCACCAGCTTACATGAAGAAGCTATATCAACATGCCTTGTTCGTCACAATCGGAGCTAATTCGCCCTTCGCGAGTGAACTTAACGGATGCACATTTGAACGTAAAGTTGGTGGCAATAAGATTGCGTTTTGGATGAAGACAAACATCAACAGCGTTAAAGAACAGCTTCAAATGGCAATGTCCGTGATCAAAGCTTTAGACATTCCGTTTAATGATATCGTTAATGTGGATGATGAACTTAGAATTGATTGGAAAGATCCAAAACAAGCTGCTCAAAAAATAACAGTCAAATGTGTGTCACACAAGAAACGCGCAACAGAACCCATGGTGCCAAGAACACGATACCCTAACAGCAACAACGTTCAACCTAAAAGATACAACAATCAACCGCCAAGGTCAAACAGAAAATAAAAAATTGTTTTAATCTCCGCCTCCACAACTTGAGCAACTTGAACAACTCGAACAACTTGAACAACTCGAAATAGAACAATCACTAAATGAACAACTCGAAAAACTCGAAAAACTCGAAAAACTTGAATAAGTTGGCAGCGGCATGACAGCACAATCGGATAAAGTAGAGCCCGAAGATTCAGAACGCTTTTGTGTTGAGGCTGCGAACAATTGACTTCTCAATTCATCGGAAGCTTTGCGTTTTTCTTTTGTAATCTTTCTCGTGTCATGATTGAGAACATGCCCAAACCAAGCTGTTGTGTCCTTGACATAGCTCTCATGATCCATCATGTGCACGTGCCATCCTAAATCTTCAATGAGACTTGGAATCAACGCTCTCTTGGTGGTCGTCGCTTTCGCTTTCAAACAGTGATCCAAAAAAGTCATGTAAGAATCGTGAACTGTTTGAAGATTAGCGATTCCACGAACGGGATTTGAATCGGAAAGAATTCTATCAGCAAACGTAAGTTGTCCACGATGCTTCAAGAGGAGAGAGTAAATATCGCGAACAACAGGTCCAGTCTCAGCAAACTTGATGGGATCTTGCTTTAGCAGTGCAATCACCCAAGCTTCCTTCCGTCGTCTCAGTTCTACGACACTCTTGTCCTCATCACTTGTTAACTGTTGAAACCAACCTCGCCGATCCCAATCTACGCACCCATCGCGCCAAATAAAGTTTTCAAGCGTGTCACGATTGGCACGACCAAAACGTAACAAACTCAAATAGTCTTCGGCAAGCTTGTTAAAATTTCTGACCCTCATTTTAATTTTTGCGTTTCAATAATGTCGTCTCGATACGGCACAATCGCCTTCGCTAACAGCAACATGGTGTTGTACCTAATCAACAATGTTAGATTAGGTTTTCGCACCCGTTAAAACAATGACGTACTTTATGTTACTGTCAGCTAAAAACTTTCCCTCATTAAACGGCGCGTCATTGAGAGTCAGCACAAAATACCTGCTAATACATTAGACAAGGACTAATCACGGTCTATCACTAACACTGCAAAACATGCTAAGGATCGCAAAGCGTGTTTTCCCTTTGGAAACAAACGATTGACAACAGGCAATAAACTAATCAGAGATTTGCACGTTCTTTGAATTTTAGCACGTGTCAACGGATTCGTAATGTCATGCTGATCGCAAAAGTCCTCTGCAAACACAAGCAGCAAACAATACCTTTCAACGACACGTTAGAAAGGTCTCCGTGAACAAATGTTTGCTAAACTCACTTGTCTATTCCGCGCATGGTTTTTAGAACTTCTCTAATCGTGGCTTTTGAAACGTTTGTCGTGTTAATGATCTTGTCGATTGTGAGTCCGCTGACCATTTCTTGTCCAATAATCCACAAACAACCAGCAGCCACCGATTGTGGTTGTTTACTGTTTCCAACTCCATATTTTGACAAATGCTTGTGCAACTTACAACACAATGAGCTGACACGACGTGGAAAATGAAGACCAACAGAAAACCAATGAATGTACCTGCTAAACTTGTTAGCAACGGTTTTCGTTTGCATAAAGCAAACGTACTGTTTACAACCGGTGATTTTGGACATAAGTTGTGGTTGGTCTTTGATGAGTTCACTAAAAATTGCAATTCCTCGTCTAATTTCGGGAACGGATATTTCAAACACGGCTGCAACACGAGTCTTTGTCCAATACAATCCCATCTGTTTGAATGCCATGTACCTGTTAAAAATGTTTAGGCTAAATTGCAAAACAAAAGTTTTTGCGTACAAACAAGCTGCTATCAGGCCATCACGTTTAGGACCCCGCAAGCCCTCACGTTTACGTCCAAGTTTCTGTTTGTCCAAATTCAAACTAACATTATTAGTGCTATAAAAACTGAAGGGATAAAGTACTCAACTCATAGACGCGCTTAAACAGGCATTTCGTCACATATTGAACACCACCAGGAACATGATGACGTCCACATTGCCGTTCAATCTTCATAAACACAATGTTCAAACTTCGTTCCACTGGAGAGAACGAGCTCCAACGATTCAGTTTAACCATCTGATACCTGTTTTAAACGTGTTACTTAGCAAAACGCCAACGCAAAACGCGATACAAACTTACTGTCTGAAAGCTAATCTTCCGGTAAACGAAATATCAGTGTTCATGGAGGCATGAGGCATTAACGGGTTCACAGTTTCAACACGATCAGGATCAGTGTTAGCATGTGACGTCACTTCTTGTTTTCCTGTGTGATTTGTTTAATTACGTTTTGGAATACAATTAATTCTTAGCACCGTTAAAATCAGGCCTATCATCGGGTATGTTATCGAAGACGAAACCACATTTAAAGCAGCATAAACGCATTCCGTTTCCATCGGTTTGCTGTGCTTCTGGTTCATGACAAACAGGACACTCTGCACTTGCTGCGTTCGCCGTCGCGTTCGTTGCGTGATCAGGTTCTGCTAATGCCCATGCATACTTCCAATCTTTAATGCGCTTTTCTGGAGGTTCTGCGGCACTTAATTGCATAATGAAATATTTAGAGAATTGTTGAAAAGAAAGCCTCTATTGAGTTTAATGAGTGCCTAAACGGCACTCTCCTTCGGATATTCGACGCTTATAGAATCACCTTTGGCCAAGCCGCCTGCCTCTAATCGGGCTGAAACGGAATTATTGTACCTATCGGCGGTTTTTCGCATTTTTCCAAAGACCAAAAAGGGTTTAAGATGAGTGAAGATCAGAAGATTATCAGTTCGTTGAAGAAGTCCAAGTTAAACACTTTCATTTTTTTGTTCTGCCGATGATTAACACGTTTAAAACAGGATGCCGTGGTTTGTTGCAGATGTTTCATCCACAAAGGGTGATGTTGTTGCAACGTTGAAAATGACTGATAAGATCCACAAAGCTGTTCCCGAGACAACCTTAATGGCAATGAGCGCTTTCATCGAGCATCTTTGCATTGCCGTCACACCGAATGCGCGATCTGAAGTTTGGCTCAAAGCGGCAATCTCCATGTTTTCCGCTGATTGCAAACTCGAAACAAGCGAAAGCGGACTGATTTACGTTGTGATTGATCAAAACATTGAAAAAGGCGTATTCCCGATTCAAATGATGGAAACTGCACGTGCCAACGCTTTTGGCTTTCTGAAGGCTAATCAGCTGATTAAGGATGAGGACAGCGACGACGATGATGCCATGTTAGCCATGGAATTTGAATGATTGAAAAAAACACTTTAGTCTTTAGTCTTTAGCCCCCTCCCCCCAAACGGAAAGGCCCCCGATAGGTACAGTAATTCCGTTTCAGCCCGTTTAGAGGCAGGGGCTTGGCCAAAGAAGATTCTATAAGCGTCCGAAGGAGAGTGCCGTCTAGGCACTCATTCAACTCGATAGAGGCTTTCTTTTCGCGTATCGCAAATTCTACTCTTCACATCATGATAAAAGCATTCGTACGCAATAGCCAACCACTAGTGTACTTGAAACAATGTGGTTTTATAGCACGATGAAAAGTCGTTGAAACAAGAGCCAACCCAGACAACAATCCTCCTGTTTGACCACGATAATGATTAGCACCACCTCCGCTTAACAAACTCAACACTTGCGACGTTCGTTTTGTCCTAAACGTGTCATGCACAAGATATGAAACTATGATCCAGACTACATCTTTAGGCACTTTAGCAAAGTTACCCATTCTAATCGTAAATTTTAAACGTGAAATGAGCGCCTTGAGCGGTGTTGAAGCAGAAGTTCCTCCAATCGATGTTGAGTCGATTAAGTCATTAGACGAGGCACGTGAAACCATTCTCCAACTGCGTAATCAACTGATTGGAGCCCGTTCAGACATTCGTTTGAATCTACAACGAACAGAGGTCATTCACTCATCATTGAAAGCCAGAACTGCAGCATTAACAGCTGCTCGTGATGAAGCGGATGATCTGCTGAAGCTGTTGTTGAATCAGACCATCGTGGACGCAACAAAACTACAAATCGCATTGAGACTGTTAGAAGCACGTGGAGAACAGTATGCAAAACAAAAGTTTGCTAAAGTCTTGTGCCTAACACGTGGTTTAGGTTCACTGAGATGAAAAAGGAGCTGGAATCTATTCTCCTGCGACAACTGCAATCATCAAAAGAACAACTTCATGACACTTTCAGCGCGTTTAATCGTGAAATAAGCGTTCCGTTGTTCTCCATGCGAAAGTACGTTGCGAATGCTGCCGTATTTGAAAGTTTTGTAATCTTCGATTAAGGTACGTTTTGCTTTTTGCAAACGAAAAACCTTTTGCTAACGCTTTTGAAAAAGGTACGTTTCCGATCAAGCAGCTGTTCAACTTGTCATTGAGTTAGCTCGTGCATTGCCAACAGCAAAGCTTTCATGTGCATCAGGATCTGTTAACGTGGATTTGACTCATTGGGACTGTCCGGAGCCCGATGATAATGATGCACTGAATTTGGACAATTACGAATTCGGAATCAAAATTGACATTGTCGAAGAACGCCGATCACAAGAACATCATTTTCACCCATCAATCGTCAAAGCGTTAGCTTTAGCTTTAGCACTTTGTTTTTGTGTGCTAA
>Ga0075163_10013826_pt1 | contig 10442 bp, 10 predicted proteins | sample JI1023141ADNA_FD_71478 | JGI IMG/M metagenome (GOLD analysis project Ga0075163, IMG submission 71478) | Wastewater effluent complex algal communities from Wisconsin, to seasonally profile nutrient transformation and Carbon sequestration -... | ecosystem: Engineered > WWTP > Effluent > Algae... | reverse complement strand
GGGCGCACCTTCTGGTCCTGCAGCACCAGCAGGAGCTGCTTTTGCACCTCCAGCGGCACGTTCTGGATCTCGTCGATGAAGAGGGTGCCCTCATGGGCCAGCTCAAAAACCCCTTTGCGATCAGCGACTGAGCCGGTGTAGGCGCCGCGGGTGGCGCCAAACAGGTGGGCCGGAATGAGCTCGGTGGGGATGGTGGCCAAATCGAGCACCACAAAGGGGCCCGGGCGACCGCTGCGGGCATGGACCCAGCGCTCCGCCAGGAACGACTTGCCGGTGCCCGTCTCGCCCTCGAGGATCACCGGCAGTCGGCCCCGCGCCAACACCGCGAGGCGGCGGCGCACCGCCCCCATGGCAGCATCCTGGCCCCACAGGATGTCCGCCTCCTCCTGGGCACGGCGCGACTCGGCGAGGGCGCCGTGCACCCGAATCCGCACCGCATCGAGGTCTTCGCCATCCAGCACGTAGGTGAGCGACTGCTGGGCCAGCTCGTCGCCCGCGTCCACCAGCGAGAGATCCTCCACCGCCGTCAGCACGACCACCGGCAGATCGGGGAACCGCTCGCGAATGGCCCGCAAGATGGCCACGCCCTGGAAGCGGCGGCGGCGGCGCAGGCTCTGGCCCTCGGGGAAGGCGAGCAGGCGGTCCTCGGGCACGTCGAAGCGCATGTCCAGCAGCACGACGTCCACCTGGGCCCGGTGGGCTTCGAGCCAGGCCAGGGCGGCGGGCCCATCGGGCAGGCGCGCCAGTCCATCGGCCGCCCCGGGATCCACCAGCTCGATGTCGCGCAGGCGCGCGATGGCGCGGGCGTAGGCCTCGCCATCGTCCACCAGCAGGACGCGCGGCCGGGCGGTGCGCAGGCTCATGGGCTCACCTCATCCAGCAGCGCACGAATGGCCGGCGTCACCGCGCCCAGGTCGGCAGCGATGGCCGCCCGGTCCACGGGCCCGTCCAGGCGTGTGCCCCAGGCCAGCGCGGCTTCCACGGCCGCAACCAGCGGGGGCCACTCAGCAAAACCATCAAGGGTTTCGCCGACTTCGGCGAGAAAGTCCGCCCAGATGTCTGCGGCGGGGGTGGCCACGCCGGCCTTGCGGCGGGTGGCCAGCAACGCTTCCCGCGCGGCCTCGCGCACCGCGGCCTCGTCGGCTTCGGGGGGCAGCCAGGCCAGGGGCAGGCGCAGGTACTTGCCCAGATCGTGGGCCAAATCGGCCAACAGATCGGCAGCATCAACCAGAGGCAACGACGGATCCGGCATGGGCCCAGCCTGTTGGAAGGCCGCGGATTTGTCGAGTTCGGCTAGTTGATCGTGATCTGGGCCAGGATGTTGTCCTGGCACTGCGGGTGATCCATCACCGTCAGGACCACGGGCAGCTGCACCCCACGGGGCACCAGCCAGGTGAGAACCTGGTGGCCCGCACAGGCCCCGAAGGCGGCGCAGGTCGCCATCGGCTCGATGCAGGTGTCCGGCGGGATGAACAGCCGCGCGTGGCGGCCATCACCCGGGGCGGGCTGGTAGACGTAGGTCACGGCGTTGGGCGGGCGGCCCAGGCCGAGCGTGGGATCGAAGAAGAAGCCCCGATCGCGCATGCCGCACTCACACAGCTCGTGGCCGGGTGGGCCGCAGGCGGCCACCGGCTCGGCGCTGCAGGGGCTGGTGGCCAGCTCGCCCAGCGCGGTCATGCACTGGAGGGGCTCACAGACCCCCTGGTCGGGCAGCTGCAGGTGGGCATCGGGCCCAACGCTGCCATCCACATCCACATCCACCGCCATGTCGGGCAGGCCCCGATCGCGGGTGGGCGCCATGTCGGGCCGCGGGGCGGCATCGCGGGGCGGATCCACCCGGCCCCGATCCTGAACGACGCCCCGATCGGCCGGCGCACCCCGATCGACGGGCACCCCGCGGTCGGCGAGCGGGCCGCGGTCAGCGGGGCTGGGATCGGCGTCCCCCCGGGGCGACCCACCCTGGTCCAGCATCCGAGGACCCTGATCGAGGGCCAATGCCTCCGTTGGCGCCGCCGGAAACTCAGCCAGACAGCCCGTTGAACCCACCCAAAACCCGATAAGAATCCGGTACTTTTGCCTGCTACGGCTGGTCGATCGTCTCGCGGTCATCCCACCCCCCCGATCGGGTGCTACCCTGTTCCGTATGGGTGACACAACGGCCGTCTTGTTGCCATCGCTGAACCTGCGCGCCCTGGCTCTGGGCCTCTGGGTCCTCGGTCCCCTGCTGCACCCGATCTTCCAGGGCGCCCAACAGCCGTGGGATTGGCTGGTGGTGGCGGCGGTGGCCGCCGTGGGGCTGCCGCTGGGCGCGGTGGGCGTGCGGCCCCTGTCCCGCGCCGCTGCGGTGGCCGAAGCGGTGGCGGCGAGCTTGTTTCTGTGGCTGCTGGTGGGGTGGTCGTTGGCCAGCTTCGCGCACAGCCTGCCGGGTGGTACCTCGCCGCTCATCCTGCGGCTGGCCATGGGGGCGGCGCTGGTGGGGGCGGGCCTCACCTTGCGGGCGCTGGGGGCGCTGCGGCGCGCGCGGACGTGGCTGGTGGTGGGCGCGATCCTGTGGGCGCTGAGCTGGCCGCCGCTGCACGGCCCCCTCTTCCTGCTCTCCCCCACGGCCAGCATGGCGCTGTATCCGGGGCTGGCGCTGGCGGGTTTGATGTTGCTGAGTCAGGCCCGGCGAGCGGCGGCCCAGCTTCGGCCGCGCTGAACCGAGTCAAAAAAAGCCAGTTTTATCGGTTACTTGAGCGCGTCAGCGCAGGCGAACGGGACACCACGCCAGCACGGGGCTCTCCTCCGCCAGCCGCAGCGGCTCCAGCACCTCCAGGCCCGGCGCGGCCTGCCGCAAGCGCCCCATGAGGGAGCGGTGCGGGCGAATGAGGCGCAGCGTCCGCACCTCGGGATCGAGGCCCGCCTTCTCGGCCAGCATGCGCACGGCATCCGCCTCGGTGCCCAGCGCGTCCACGAGGCCCCGCTCAAGCGCCTGCCGACCCGTCCAGACTCGCCCCTCCGCGATCGGGCGCAGCCACGCTTCCTCGCGCCCCCGTCCAGTGGTCACCCGATCCAGAAAAACCTGATACGTGGCGCGGACATGGCGCTCCAGGGAGGCCCGCTCCTCGGGCATCAAGCCGCGGCTGGGCGACAGTACGCCGGCGTGCAGGCCCCGCTCGAAGCGCACGCGGTGCAGGCCCAGCTTGGCCAGCAGGCCGGCCACCACCGGCCGCCCCATGATCACGCCAATGCTGCCCGTGAGGGTGCCCGGCGCTGCCACGATGGTCGGCGCTGCGCAGGCGAGGTAGTAGCCCCCGCTGGCCGCGACATCGGCCATCCACACCACCACCGGCTTCTCGGCAGCCAGGCGGCGCACCCCGTGCCACATGCGCTCGCTGGCGGCGGCGCTGCCTCCCGGACTGTCCACATGCAGCAAAACCCCGCGGATTCGCTTGCTTTTTCGGGCGGTCTCCAAGCAGGCCAGCACCGCCGCGGGCGTGGCACCAGCGGGCTCGGGATCCTCCAGCGCGCCGTCACGGATGGTGCCCTGGATCTCCACCAGGGCCAGCCGTGGGCGGCGCACCCAGCGCGGCCACGGCTTCGGCGCACCGCGGTAGGCCCACGCCGGGATGGCCTCCTCGTCGAAGAACGTCTCCTCGGCGGTCTCCGCATCGGCCAGCCCGAGGGCCACCGCTTCCTCAGCGCCCAGCGGCCCGGCGTCGAGGGCGGAACGCACGGCCTCCTCGGTGAGGCTGCGCCCGGCGGCCAGATCGCGGACCAGGGCGGCGTAGCGGTCGTCCAGCAGGGCGTCGATGGCCTCGCGGTTGGCGTCGGTGGGGCCGGTGCGGGTAAACGCCTCCATGAAGGACTTGAAGGTGCCGGCGGCGACCACCTCCACCTCCACCCCCAGCTTGCTCAGGGCCTCCCCGTAAAAGGTCAGCTCGGCGGCCACGCCGGTGGCCAGCACCAGCGAGCCCGGCGCCAGGTGGATTTTGCTGGCCACCGAGGCCAGCCAGAGCGACCGGGTGTCCGCCGAGGCCAGGTGCGCCTCCACCTCCAGCCCGGCGACGCGGGCCTCCCTCAGCATCTCGCGCAGCTCGAAGAGGCTGGCATCACCGCCCTCAAGCCCGCCCACCGCCACCTGAATGCGGCGAACACGGCGATCTTTGGCCGCATCACGCAGCGCCCGCCGGAGCGCCCGCCGCGGTTGGCCATCCCGCCGCCGGCTGAGCAGACCACCGCTCGTGCGCACCGGGTGGCGCCCTTCCAGGTTGATCCGCAGCGTCTTGGGGCTGCGCCCGAAGCGCCAGAGGGCATACCGGATGAGCGTGAAGGGCAGGCGCAGAGGCCAGAGGATGAGGGCGAAGAGCAATCGAATCATGCGGCCTCTCGGGCGGCGAGCACCTGCCACAAGCGGGGCCCGCCCTCGGCCAGTGCGGCCTGGTGGGCGCGCTCGCGGCCCACCGTGATGAAGTAGAAGCGGCGACCGGCCGCGTGGACGGGGCTGACAAAGCAGCGCTCGCCCTGGGGATCAAAGGTGGCGGGATCCTCGTCGCGCCGCGCAAAAATCTCGGGCGCTGCCGCCGCCAACACCTGCCCGTAGGTGCGCGCCACCGTGCGCACCGGCTGGCCAGCCTCACCGCCCGTCACCCCCGCCAGCAACGCACCCTCGGCATCGGCCAGCAAGAGCGCACTCGTCCGGTGCCGGCGAATCAAGCTCTCCAACAACGCAAACTCGGTCATGGCGCACCTCCGCGCCGAGTCTGCCAGAGGTGGCGAGGGAGCGCGAATTGCTGCGATCCCGGCCCGGCCGCCCAAAACCGCAACGGGATCAAGCAGTTGTGGCAATGACGCTGCGTCTGAGACCGATTCGCTGGCCCATTCTCCAGCACATCCGCCCACCGCCACCCACCCCGGCGTGCCGGCGCCGGCTGATCCGACGTTGGCCCATGTGGCACTGTGGAGCGTCCACGACTCACCGAGGCCATGATGCGCACCCTGACTGTTCTCCTCGCCCTGGGCCTCTGCGCCTGCGACGACGACCCCACCCGCACCCGTGTGGAAGGCGACGCAGCGCCCGCTGACCAGGGCCCCGCCCCCGACGGCACCTTCCCCGATGCCACCGCCCCCGACGGCACCATCGCCGATGCCGCCCCCGACCAGGCCGTGCCCGACGCCCAGCCCCCCGATATGGGGGTGGTCACCCCCGAGGTGTGCAACGGCGCCGACGACGACGGCGACGGCACCGCGGATGAGGGTGTGGCCAACATCTGCGGCGGCTGCGGCGGCCTGCCCCCCGAGGGCTGCCAGGCGTGGGGCATCAACCTCATCGAAAACCCCGAGGGGCGGATGAACCCCGACTCGGCCGTGGGCTTGTTGGGGGGCGCGGTGGGCTACAGCGAGCGGCGCATCGAGGGCGCCACCTGCACCGTGCTGCGCCAGCCCGCCACCCTGCCCGACGCCCACCTGGGGCAGGTGAACATCGACACCCCGCGGGCGATGCTGAACCTGGGTCCGGTCTACGACGCCAACCGCGGAGGCAACCGCTACCTCAACTCCCCCGAGACCGGTCCCCTGCTGGTGCACGGCCCGGGCGACCTCGTCCAGGTGCGCGCGGGTGGGGGCCTGCTGGTGGGGGCCTTCATGTTGGAGAGCACCGCGCCCGGGGCGCTGGCCAACGTGCAAGGTCTTGATCGTTCAGCGGATTTGGCCCGCGCCCGCGCCGATGATGGGGCCTTGGAGCTCACGTGGGACGCGGTGCCGGCCAGCGAGCAGGGCGACATCCGCTTCTTCATCGGCGGCAGCGTGCCGGTGTCCACCAACATCTACTACCGCTCCATTCGCCACTACCAGCTCGAGGCGCGCCTCGTGGACGACGGCCAGCTCGTGCTGCCCGCCGGCTTCTTCGGGGGCGGGGTGGCCGAGAGCGCCATCTGGGCGCGCATCGAGCGGTCGCGGACCGTGCAGCTGCCCCTCGGCCCGCACAGCGTGGAGCTGGTGGTGGGGCGCCGCACCCAGATTCAAGAGGGCGGCCGCCTCGATCCGGCGCAGGACGCCCCGCCCTTTCAGTTGGTGGAGCCCTCGCCCAACGTGCGCGACATCGTGCCCGGGGCGCCGCTGCGGGTGGCCTGGGGTGAGCTGCCGGCCGGTGATGGGCCGCTGTCGGTCATCCTGAACACCTACGACGGGGCGGTGGACGAGGCGCGCCAGATCGCCTGCGTGGTGGACGACCCCAGCGTGGGCGCCATCGAGCTGCCCGCGGAGTTCACTGAAGATTGGCCGCAGGGTGAGAACGACCAGCGCCAGATCGGCCTGCGCTGGGACCTGTCCAACCAGGCGCTGCCGGCCCCCGACCAGGGCACGCTGACGCAATCCATCACGGTGCTGTTGAAGCTCAATCCGTAGCCAAAATCGCTGACTTTTCAATCAGTTGGCGAGGATCTCACACGTCTTGCTGCAGTCCGGGCCGCCGTCGCAGGCCTCCTCCGAGGGCTGGAGCACGCCATCACCGCAGAAGGGCACCAGGTCGAGGATTTCGGCGTGGTCGAGCAGCTTGTCGAAGGCGACGGTGCCAACGTAGGCGAGGCGATCCAGGCGCGCCAGGGAGTGGAAGTCGCCGAAGGTCTGGCGGTCGCGAACGATGGCGGCGGCGGCGCGGGCGTCGAGGCCCACCTGGTCGTCGAGCTCGGCCTGGGAGGCGCGGCTGGCCACCCGCAGGATGGCCACGGCCGCGTAGGAGCCCTCCTCGACGCCATTGACCTGCACCACCACCGGCTCGGCCACGGGGGCCTGGCAGTCGGTGCAGCCCACCCAGCCGTTCTCATCGGCCCAATCCAACATGTGGTGCAGGGCGGTCTCGCCCACGTAGGCCACCGCGTCCAGCTCGGCCAGCGTCGTGAAGGCGCCGCTGGTCTCACGGGTGTGCACGATGTGGTAGGCGGCGCGGGCATCGAGCCGCACGCTGTCATCCAAGGTGGACTGGTGGAGGGTGTTGGCCATCTGCAGCAGGGCGGCCGTCTCTTCGGCGTCGAGCTGGATGGCGTAGGTGGCGCCGTCGGCCAGGCCCTGCCCCATCTCCTCGCCACACGCCGTCATCGCAACCGCCATCATCGTGATCATCGCCAGGGTCTTCATGTCGGTCTCTCCAAGTCTGCGTTCGCCGACCCCTACTGCGAGGCCCGTGCCAGCCCGATCGGAGCCAAATAATTGGAATCATTGAGGTCTTGGGGCGGCACACGCGTGATCAGGCGTGCACTCGCCGATCACGGGGTCACACGCGATCACACGGCGTGGTATCCATCCCGGGTGCAAACGCTGACCCGATCGCCTTTTGCGGCCCCCGCAGCCACCCCCGGTCCCCTGGGCCTGCACCTCGTTTTTGCCGAGCACCCGGACGGGCTGCCCCTCGATCGCACCGTGCCGATCACCGCGGCCGGCCTGACGTTGGGGCGGGCGCCCGAGGCCGAGGGCGCCGTGATGGTGCTCGCCGCCGACGGGTGGGCCAGCCGAACCCACGCCCGCGTGCGCGCCGCCGAGGGCCACCTCGTGGTGGAGGATCTCGGGGCCCGCAACGGCACCTTCGTGGAGGGCGCCCGCATCAGCCGCCCCACGCGGTTGAGCCCCGGGCAGCTGCTCCAGGTGGGCAGCGCACTCTTCGTCTGCGGGTCGGTTGTTGAGGACGACCTGCCCCCGCCGCCCGCCGACTTCGCCTGTCGGGGCGCCGCCATGCGCGCCCTCTGGGACCGCATCTTGCGGCTCGCCCCCAGCGACGCGGGGGTGCTCATCCTGGGGGAGCTGGGCACAGGCAAGACCCGAATTGCTCAATTCATTCACGCCCTTGGCCCCCGCGCCGACCGCCCCTTCGTGGCCCACAACTGCAGCGCCCTGCCCCGCAACCTCGAGGAGGCGACGCTCTTTGGGGTGGTAGCGGGCTTCATCCCCACCGTGAAGGCGCAGGACGGCCTGCTGGTGCGCGCCGGTGACGGCACTCTCTTTCTCGACGAGCTGGCGGAGCTGCCCGAGCCCGCCCAGGCCAAGCTGCTCGACGCCTTCGATCCCAACGCGCCCAGCTTCCTGGCGGTGGGCGGGAGCCGGCGCCAAACCACGCGCTGCCGGCTGATCACGGCCACCAACCGCGACGTGTTTGCGCTGGCACAAGCCGGGGTGCTGCGCCACGACCTGCTGAGCCGCCTGGCCATCGGGCAGGTGGAGGTGCCGCCCTTGCGGCAGCGGCGGGAGGACATCCTGCCGCTGTTTGCCGCCGCGCTCGCCCGCCACGGGGTGTCCGGCCCGGTGGTACAGCGGGTGGAGGTGGCCACCGCGCTGCTGCTGGCCCGCTGGAGCGAGAATGTGCGCGGGTTGGAGACGCTGGCCCACCGGGTGGCCCTGGGGGAGTCGCTGGATCCCGCGAGCATCGTGGCCCACGCCGACCGCGGGTTGGCACCCCGGGGGGTCGCCGCTGTGGCCCCAATCGTCGCCGCTGTGGCCCCGGTCGCCGCGCCTGTTGAAGCGTCTGGCGAAGCACCCAAGGTGGCGTTGGAGGCGCCCTGGCCGCCGAGCCCCGCCGAGTTGTTGGAGCTGCTGGCACGCCACCACTGGGAGGTGAAGGCCGCCGCCGAGGCCATTGGCCGCCGCCGCGAAACGCTGTCTCGGCTGGTGAGCGCCACCTTTGGATCCCGCGAGGGGCTGCACCAGGCGTGGCAGGCCTACCGCACGACGGGGCGAGTGCCCGATCCACCGCGCTGAGGCCTGGCCCTCTCGGCGCTGGCCGGCACCCGCGCGCGCCTCCAGCTGGTGTTGGCATTGGGTGCCTCGGAACCTGTTGATACCCAAGGCAAAATCGGCGGATGAACCGAGCTAGCAGTCCGTCCCGGTGGCCACATCGATGGTCTGCGGCACGCCCGTCGGGTTGGGTGCGCTGCTGGGAATGCGCACCGCCGTACACCCACCGCTGCCGCCGCCGCTGGGCGCCCGCGCCGCCGCCATGGCCGCCAGGTTGCCCAGGTACTGCCCGGCCTCCGTGTAGAGATCCCCATTGGATTCCAGCACATAGCGCCCCACAAACTGCGGAATCGCCGCCTCAGGCACCCCCAGAATCGCCGCGATGTACTGGGCCTCGGGCCACGACAGCTCACGCCCGTTGTAGAAGATGCCGGTGTTGCCGCCCGAGGCATTGGCCGGCACCGGGCCAAAGTCGAAGCCAGGCGCGTACACCCGCGCAGAGCTGCCCCAGGGCCCCCCCAGGCCCGAGCGGGCGTCGTACCAGTAGTGGCCGGGCGGCACATCGGCCAGCAGGCGGGCCTCCAGCCGCTCCAGCTCCTCCGCTGACACGGCGTGGTTGTTGATGCGCACGCCCACCCCCGCCTCGCCCAGCTCAAGCGCTTGGGCGTCGTCCGACCCGCCACATCCCACCAGACCCAGGAACAGCGCAAAGACCAGCTTCAACTTCATGACAGCCTCCTCCGGTTGAGTCGCGGTGGAGGGCCTTCGCAAGGGCGATGCCAGCCCGGAACCGGGGCGGCGTGTCGGTCAAAATCCAATCAATTCAGTCGCTTGAATACCTGACCAGGCACTCCGCACCCCACCCGTCGTGGCCCGACCCCGGGGCCGTCCCAGGGCTGTCCCATGGGACACCCCCGCCCGCACCGCACTCCCGCCCCCATCCCAGGCCGCCGCGCGGCTGGCATGGGCCGTGCTCTGGCCCCCCTTCGCCGACCACGAACCCTCGGCAAGGAGAAAACCCATGAATTCCAAGTGGATGTCGCTCAAGTTCCTCCCCGTCGCTCTGTTGTTTGGGCTGTCCGCCTGCGCCTCCCCGGAGGACGCCGAGCCGTGGGTGGACAACGAGGCGGCCGTGGACGAGCCCGCGCTCGACACCGCCGAGCAGGCCCTGCTCCAGGGCAACCGGCGCACCGAGATTCGCAACCAGTTCACCGGCAAGTGCCTGGACATCCCCTGGGGCCTGCCCAGCGCCATCCCCGTCAACCAGTACACCTGCCACCACGGCCCCGCGCAGCAGTTCAGCCTGGTGCCCTTTGTGGGTCACCTGTTCACGCTGCGCAACGCCAGCTCGGGCAAGTGTGTGACGCTGGGCAGCTACAACGCCGCCACCCGCAGCTACCCGCTCGTCCAGACCACCTGCAACCCGGGCGTCTACTATCAAATTTGGGAGCTGGCCCAGCGCGTGGACACCGCCACCGGCGCCCGCGGTGTGCTGCGGTCCGGCAACGACGGCGGCGTGTGCATCGACGTGCCCGGCGGGTCGTTCCAGGACAGCCTGCAGCTCCAGGCCTTCCCCTGCCACTTCGGCGCGAACCAGACCTTCACCCTCACCCACTGGTAGGTCGCCCCGCCGCGCCCAGGTGGGGTGCAAAACCGCGACCGCCGGGCTACCATCGGCGCGATGTTTGCCGCCCCCCCGCCTCGGCCCGCGTCCCACGCGCCCCCCCTCACGCTCAGCGCAC
>Ga0075163_10013825_pt1 | contig 10443 bp, 6 predicted proteins | sample JI1023141ADNA_FD_71478 | JGI IMG/M metagenome (GOLD analysis project Ga0075163, IMG submission 71478) | Wastewater effluent complex algal communities from Wisconsin, to seasonally profile nutrient transformation and Carbon sequestration -... | ecosystem: Engineered > WWTP > Effluent > Algae... | reverse complement strand
GACTCGAAATCAGGAGTGGGGCAACCCACCGTAGGTTCAAATCCTATCCTCTCCGCCATTTTCACCCGTCGCGCGCACGGGATTCACTTAGGCTCGGGCCCGGCGGGATGCAGCCGCCATCAGGTAGGCGTGGGTGGAAAAGGTGCGCGCATTCGGTGTCTTGGCGGCCGGCACGTAGTCGCCGGCGGCCGTGAGCAGACGGGCGTTGACGGTGTCACGAAGCTCGCTGCCAAACATTTCGTCCACGACCCAACGGCGTAGCGCGGCATCGCGGATCGGGAAGACGACTTCGACGCGGCGGAAAAAATTGCGAGGCATCCAATCCGCGCTACCGGCCAAAATGATGGGCTCGCCGCCGTCATTTTCAAAGTAACACGCCCGCGTGTGTTCCAGGAACCGACCCACGAGGCTGCGCACTTGGATATTCGCGGAAAGCCCCGGCACGCCGGGCACCAGGCAGCAGGTGCCGCGCACGATGAGATCGATTTTCACGCCGGCCTGCGACGCGGCGTAGAGCGAGTCGATCGTTGCTTGGTCGACGAGCGAGTTCATCTTCGCGATGATGCGGGCCGGGCGGCCGGCGCGGGCGTGGCGCGCTTCGTTCGCGATGAGGGTGTTGATGCGCCGGTGGAGACTGAAGGGCGCGACGAGGAGGTGGCGGAACTTCGGCGACCGGCCAAACCCGGTGAGCGAGTTGAACAGGTGGGCAACATCGCCGGTGAGTTCGCGGCGGGCGGTAAACAGGCTGAGGTCCGTGTAGTAGCGGGCGGTGCGTGGGTTGTAGTTGCCGGTGCCGAGATGCGCGTAGTGATGCATGCGGCGACCTTCGCGGCGCACGACGAGGCACATCTTACAGTGAGTCTTGTGACCGATGAGCCCGTAGACGACGTGGACGCCGGCCTCCTCGAGCTGCTTGGCCCATTGGATGTTGTTCGCTTCGTCGAAGCGCGCTTTGAGCTCCACGAGAGCGGTCACCTGTTTACCGTTTTGCGAGGCCTCGATGAGCGCGCGCACGAGGGGCGAATCGCCACTGGTGCGGTAGAACGTCTGCTTGATAGCAAAAACCTGCGGATCACGCGCCGCCTGCTCGACGAAGTCGACGACCGGTTGAAACGAATCGTAGGGGTGATGCAGGAGGATATCCTGCTTGATAAGTGTTTCGAAAATTTTCGTCGGATCGTTCAGCGGCGACGCGTTGACCGGAGTGAAAACCGGGAACTTCAGGTCGGGCCGGTCGAGGTCGCCGATGCTTTGGAGCCGGAGAAGATTGATCGGTCCCTTGAGGCGAAAGACGTTGTCGGGCGGCAGGCCGAGTTCGTGGCACAGCGTGGCGAAGAGCGCGGGATCGACGCCGTCTTCGATTTCGAGACGCACGGCCGCGCCGCGGCGGAGGTTGCGGAGTTCCTCTTCGATTTTAACGAGGAGGTTCGCGGCCTCTTCTTCGTCGATGTAGAGGTCGCTGTTGCGCGTCACCCGAAAGGCGTGGGCGGCGGTGAGCCGGTAGCCGGGGAAGAGCTCGCCGGCGCACAGCTTGATGATCTCGCTGAGGAAAATCATCCGCTGCGGACCGCGCCGGCCAGGGGCGATCGTCACGATCCGCGGCAAGATCCGCGGGACCGGCAGGATCGCCACCAACTGCTCGACGACGGCGGTCGCGGGGTTGTCGAGCGTGACCACGACGTTGAGCTCCTTGTTGCCGAGTTGGGGAAATGGATGGGATTGGTCGAGCGCCAACGGCGTGAGCACCGGGTAGACTTGGTCGCGAAAGTAGGCGCGCACCCACGCGGCCTCGCGGGCGGTGAGGTCCTGCGCACTTTTGAAGTGGATACCTTCGGCGGCGAGGGCGGGGGCGAGTTGTTCGCGCCAACACCGGAATTGCGCTTCGATCAAGGCGTCGACGGCAGTGCGGATGCGTTTCAGTTGCTCGCTCGGATCGAGGCCGTCGGGGCCGGGCTCGGTCACGCCGTCGTCGCGCTGTTGCATGAGTCCAGCCACACGAATCTGGAAAAACTCGTCGAGATTGCTGCCGGTGATGGCGAGATAACGCACGCGTTCGATGAGCGGATGGCGATCGCTCTGGGCCTGTTCAAGCACGCGCCGGTTAAAGGCCAGCCAACTGAGCTCCCGGTTAAAATATCGGGGAAGGGGAGTGGCGGTGGAAATCTTGGACGAGCGAGAGGCCATGCGTGCGATGACCCGACAGACTAGTCGGTGAGTCCGGGGTAACGAACTTTTTCCCGGGGTGTTACCCGATTGTAACACCCCGAAAATCCCGCTGCGGGGCGCCCGTCAGGCGACGCACGCGACCTCGTGAGCGAGTTCGCTTTCGGCAAAGGTCCGCTGGACGATGCGCCGCAGGCGCGGAATCGACAAGCGCACGCGCAACTGGCGCCGCAGGGTGCGTCGATTGGACGGGTGGGCGTGAAACTCGGCCACTTCCCAGGCGAAATCTTCGGCGCGCGTGAGGCGACCGATATTTTGCGCGAACGCGAGATCGTCGGCGAAGTAGTCGCCGGGCATCAGTTGCACCAGACGGCGGAGAGCGTGGGCTTCGGGTGGCAGCGCGTGTTCCACCAATGCGCGGGGAAATTCGGCCGCAGGCACACCGTTCTGCTCACAGAAGAGCTCGGCAAACGTTTTGAGTTCGGTCGGGGGCATGTAGTGACCATCACGGCGGGCACTCCACACGGTGCGATTGTTCTGTGACGAACGTCGCCGAATTTGTGACCAACGACACCGCTATCCGACCACGGTCTTGACGTTTACGAAGGCCCGGAGGCCCCAGGCGCCGAGTTCGCGCCCATAGCCGCTTAGCTTCGTGCCGCCAAACGGCAGCTCGGGCGAGGAGCGGACGAGGTCGTTGACAAACACGGCGCCGGCTTCGAGCTGCGGCACGAGGCGCTGGGCACGGCCGGCGCTGCGGGTGAACAGTGTCGCGCTGAGGCCGTAGGCGGAATCGTTGGCGACGCGGATGGCCGCCGCTTCGTCGCGCACCGCGATGATCGAGGCGACGGGACCGAACAACTCCTCGTCGTAGGCGGGCATACCGCTGGCCACATCGGTGAGCACTGTGGGGGCGTAGAAAAATCCGCGGCCGGGCAGGGGAGCGCCACCCAGCAGAAGCCGCGCGCCACGCGCGATGCTGGCGGTGACTTGGGCGTGCAGATGATCGCGGAGATCGGCGCGCGCGAGGGGGCCGATGTCGGTCTCGAGCTGGGTCGGGTCGCCCACTTTACGGGCGGCCATGCGTTCGACGAGGCGACGTGAGAATTCGTCGACGACCGACTGCACGACGATGAAGCGCTTGGCGCAGACGCAGCTCTGGCCGGAGTTGAGCAAGCGCGACATCGCTCCGATTTCGGCTGCGCGCTCGAGATCGGCATCGGCCAACACGATGAATGCGTCGCTGCCGCCCAGTTCGAAGACGCCCGGCTTCATCGCGGCCCCGGCAAGCGCGGCGACGGTGCGCCCGGCCGCGGTGCTGCCGGTGAGCGTGACGGCCCGCACCCGCGGATCGGCAATGAGCGCCGGCACGGCGGTTGTATCGATCAGCAGCGATTGAAACACGCCCGCTGGCACGCCGGCCGCGGCGAACACATTGTTGAGCGCCAGCGCGCAACCCGGCACGCAGGGCGCGTGTTTGAGCAGTAGCGTATTGCCGGCGAGGAGCGCGGGCACGGCGGCCCGAAAGACCTGCCAGAACGGAAAATTCCACGGCATGATCGCCAGCACGACGCCGAGCGGTTCGAAGGTAACGTGGGCGTTCGCCGCAGCGCCCGCGGGCCGCTCAGGGACGAGGAAATCCGGGCCATGATCCGCGTAGTAGCGGCAAAGAAGCGCGCTTTTCTCGATCTCGGCGCGAGCTTGCGCGAGCGGTTTGCCCATCTCGGCGGTGGCGAGAGCGGCGAGGTCGTCGCGCCGCGACACGAGTTCGCCGGCCAATGCGCGGAGCTGCCGCGCCCGCTGTTTCGGCGACAAGGCGCGCCATGGCGATTGCGCCTGCGCGGCGCGTGCGATGGCCTGCGCGATGGCGCGGGCACCGTGCGCCGGGTAGCTCGCGATACGGCGACCGGTGGCGGGATTGACGGAGACAAAACGCATGACGCGGAGCCTTGTCGCGGGCGAAGGTGAGACAAACGGAAATCGCGGGACGAACGGGACAGTCGACCGGATTTCCACAGAGACCACTTGCGGCGCCGAGGTGGTTCGTGCGTGATGCGTTTTATGGCCCGAGGGGAAAATCGTCCGGTGACGGTGCACATGATCGCGGAACACGTCGGGGTTTCGCCGTCGGCGGTTTCCACGGTGCTCGCGAATCGTCACGAAGAGCGCCGGCTCGCGGCGGCGACCGTCGAGAAAATCCGTCAGGCCGTGCGCGATCTCGGTTACGTGCCGAATGTCGCGGCGCGTCGGCTGCGGGCGCACGATCCGGAGGTTCATCACATCGACCTCGGTATTCTTACGTCGTTTGAGGCGCCGCTGTTTTTGGTGAGCCGCGTGATGCGGCAGTTGCAGCGCATGGTCGATGCTCGCACCGGGCCGGGCCGGAAATTTTCAGTCTCGATCGATATGTTTCACGCGGGCCGCCTGCGCGAGATGCCGGGTTTGCTCAACGCCAGTCGTTTCAACGGGGTTATCATCACTAACACGTTGCCGGAAGATGATGCGTTCCTCGCGCAGACGACGTTGCCCTACGCGGTCGTCGTGCTGGGGCGACGGCTGCCCAACTACACCTGCGTGTTGGATACGCCCGGGGCGAGCGGCCGGCGCGCAGCGGAGATTCTCCTTGGGCGCGGCGCCAAAGCTCCCGTCGTTCTTCGGCCTGCAATGCTCACGCAAAGCACGTCCGAGCGTGCGGAGGCGTTCTGTGCCGAGGTGCTCGCGAAAACCGGCCGCGAGCCGGCGCGGATTACCGCGACGGGGTTCATGCCTACCAACGGCGCCGAAGCGCTCCGCGCGCATCTCGGAGCGAGCCGCGGCTGTGACGGGCTCTACGCCGTCACCGACGGGCTCGCGTTGGGGGCGTATCAGGCGATCAAGGATGCGGGGCGCCGCATCCCGAAGGACATCGCGGTCGTCGGAGTCGGAGATCACGAGCACGCCGATTTCTTCGATCCGCCACTCACCTGTGTCGGCCCATCCAACGACACCATCGTCGAGCAAGTCGTCACGCAGCTCTTCGGTTTGATGAATCGGCGGCGCGTGAAACCCGTGGAGATTTTTGTGCCGCCGTCGGTGGCGATGCGAGCCTCGGCGTAGCCCCGGGAGCAGAGGCTGCGCGCGAATTTTGCAAATTTCGCGCTTGAGACTAAATCGATTTAGCTATTTGCAGTTTTCCGTTCGGAAAACCCTTCCCCATGCAAACGCTCCCATTGTCTCTCCCTGCATTGATTCGGCTCCTGCGTCAGCCTGTGCTCATCATCGCGGCTTTGGTTTCACTCGGATTTTTCTCGCCGGCTCATGCGGCGGAGACCGGCGTGGTCACCGGCTCGGTCAACAACGCTGGCACCGGCAATTTGCTCGAAGGTGCCAAAGTGGAAATTCCCACGCTTGGTCTCGTCACCTTGGCGGACAACACCGGGCGTTATGTCCTCTCCGGCGTGCCGGCGGGCACCCACGAAATTGTCGCCTCCTACCTCGGACTCGACGCCGCGCGGTCGTCCGTGGCGGTCGGTGCCGGCCAACGCGCCGTGCGCGACTTCGACCTCACTTCCGGCATCTACAAGCTGCAGGAATTCAAGGTGACGGGTGAGCGCGAGGGCAGCGCGGCGGCGATCACGGCGCAGCGGAATGCCGACAACGTGAAGAACATCGTCGCCATGGATTCGTTTGGCAATTTGCCCAACATGAGCGCGGGCGAACTCGCTATCCGCCTCCCGGGTGTCGCCGGCAATCTCGACGACGAGGGCAACGTCACCGGACTCACCGTGCGTGGCATGGGCCCGACGCTCAACCGCGTGACCGTCGACGGCGGCCTTATTTCCAATGTCGGCGGCATGAACCGCCAGTTTCAGACGCACTCGTTGACGGGCGCGATGTTCGAGCAACTTGAAGTGATCAAGGGCCACACGCCCGACAAGGGCGCCGATTCGCTTGGCGGCACGATTAATCTCAAGACGCGCTCGCCTCTTTCGATGAAAGAAAAACGCCGCGTGACTTACAGTGCCTCCGCCCGCTGGGCGCCGCCGTTCACCGAGCAAATTCCCCTGCGTGAGGCGCATCGTGCGCACCCGCTCGTCAACGTCGGCTATCAGGAAGTCTTCGGCGTGCTCGGCGGCGAACGGAATCTCGGCGTCGCGCTCAACGTGTTCTACAGCGAAAACGTCGCGGGCTATTTCCGCACGATCCGCGACTTCGAAAACACCACCAACCAACCCGCCTATTTGTGGGACTACCGCACGCAGGACGCGTTCAACAACCGCAAGCAGGCGAGCGTGAACCTGAAGATGGACTACCGCTACTCGCCGACGACGAAGTTCACTTTCAACACCATCTACAACGACGCCAACGAGCCCTACAACCGCCTCTACGAGACCCGCGCGTTTACCAATCAGACTGCGCCCAACGCCACCACCTCCGGCGTGGTTCCCGGCTACACCAACCGTATCACGACCGTGCGGCCGGTGGCGGCCTCCGTGATCGATGTCACGGAGACGATGTTCAGCTTTTTCAACCGCACGCGGCAGTTTGATTTCGGTGGCGAGCACCTGCTTGAGAAGCTCGAGATCGACTATAACGCCGCCTACAGCCAGACGCACAACAACCTCGGCAGCGGCAAAGGCGGCACGTTGACCAACCGGGTGTCGGGCATCGGTTGGATTCTGGATCGCACGCAGTCGGACCTCTACCCGCGCTTCACCCAGACCGCGGGCCCCGACATCACGAATGCCGCCAACTACCGCCCCAACGGTCAGCTCAATACCCGCAACAACGACCGCGATGTGGAGATCAAAAATGTCCGCGCCAATGTCCGCTACACGTTGCCCACGAGCTTCACGCTTTTTGCCAAGGCCGGTTTCGATTGGCGCGAGCAGATGGCGCGGGAGGTGAGCCGCACCCGGCGTTGGAACTACACCGGCACGACGGCGTTGCCGGCCGATCCCACGATCCGCACGTGGGCCGAGCAAGAATCCGGGTTTAAGATCCCGCAGTGGGAGACGGCTTCGTTCATCAAAGAAAACAACATCGTCGATCCGAGCCTCTGGCGCGAAGACCAGTATTTCGCCGCGTCGACCAACTACACTGGCACGCGTGCGGTGACCGAGACGGTGACGGCAGGCTACGGCATGGTGCAGGGCAAAGTCGGCCGCACGGGGTTGCTCACCGGTGTGCGCGTCGAGAAAACGGATACGGAAAGCTGGGGTTGGGTCCGCACGCGCGTCGGCAGCACCGCCGCGCAGCAAACCGCCGATCCGATCGGCTCGGCCACCCGCGACTATGCCAACACGCGGCGTGAGATCGAGGGCAGCTACACGAAGGCTTTTCCCAGCGCCCACCTCACCCACGACATCATGCCTAACCTGAAGGCCCGCCTCAGTTGGTCGACGAGTTTTGGCCGGCCGGCGATGACGAATCTTCTGCCCAACGAAACCGTTAACGAGACCAACCAGACGCTCACGATCAACAATCCCAGTCTCAAGCCCCAGACCGCGACCAATTGGGATGCGACGCTCGACTACTACTTCGAGCCCGTGGGCAATCTTTCGGTCGGCTGGTTCCACAAGGCTATCAAGGACTACCTCGTGACCGGGCAGGCGATCGGCACGATCGCGAGCGGCGCGAGCAACGGCTACAACGGCGACTACGCCGGCTTCACCACGCTCACGACGCTCAACGCCGGCACGGCCTACGTGCAGGGCTGGGAGCTCAGCTATCAGCAGCAGTTCACGTTTCTCCCCGGCTTGCTGAAAGGATTGGGCTTCGGTGCCAACTACACCGTCCTCGATACCCACGGACAGTTTGCCGGATCGACCAACCTCACGACCGGCCAGGTTGCCGGGTTCATCCCCAAGACGGGCAACGTCAATCTGTCCTGGCGCCACCGCGGCTTCAGCGCGCGCGTGCTCCTCAACTACACCGGCGATTACATCAACGCCTACACGGCAGCTTCGCTCGGCCGAAATCAATACCGCTTCAAACGCACGATCGTGAATGCGGGCGTCTCCTACCAGTTTACTCCCCGGGTCGGCGTCTCGCTCGACGTCTCGAATCTATTCAACGAGCCCGTCGCGTTCTACCGCGGCATCGCCGACCAGATGGAGCGCACCCTCATCACCGGCACTACGCTCAACGTGGGCGTCACCGGTCGTTTCTAACCGCAGCCTCGTTTTCCCCCATGTCTATTTCCGCACTCCGCGCCCTGCGCAGCCTCCGTCATCTCGGCGTGTCTGCCGGTCTATCGTTCGCCGCGTCCGTCGCCGTCGCCGCGACGGCAGCCTTTCCCTCCGAAGTTCTTCCGCGCCTCGCGCACAACAATCCCGGCACGCTCGCCGACCTCGGCGTCGGCCTCTGGGCCTGGCCGCTCCCGATGGACTACAACGCCGACGGCCTCATGGACCTCGTCGTCGTCTGCACCGACAAGCCTTACAACGGCACGTGGTATTTCGAGAACAGCGGGCAGATCGATGCGCAGCTCAAGCTCCCGATCTTCAAGCCCGCCGTGCTAATCGGAAAATCCGCGCCCTCCGTGGGTATCTCTTACGTCACCGGCAAACCGATCGTCACCGCCACCGCCTCGGTCAAACCCGCCGGCAGCGAAATCTACAACTACCGCGGCAACGTGTTTCCCGATTTCCTCAAATCGCAGTTCACGAAACCCACGAAGATCACCGTGCCGGAAAAAATCCACACCGAGCCCGGCAACATCCGCCAGAACCAGTGGAAGTTCGTCGACTATGATGGCGACGGTGCGCTCGACGTCACTGTCGGCATCGACTTCTGGGGTGACTTCGGCGCGCTCAACGGCGGCGAAGGCGCGTTCAACGCGAAGGGCGAGTGGACGCGCGGCAAACTCCGCGGCTACGTTTACCTCCTCCGCAACACCGGCACGACCGCCAAACCCACCTACGCGCCCGCTGTGCGCCTCCAAGCCGGTGGCAAAGACATTGATCCCTTCGGGATGCCGTCGCCGAGCTGGGGCGACTTCGATGGCGACGGGGACCTCGATCTTCTCTGCGGCGAATTTCGCGACAGCTTCACCTACTACGAAAACACCGGCTCGCGCACCAAGCCCGTCTACGCCGCCGGTCGCGCACTCACGCACGCCGGAGTCCCGCTCGTCATGGATCTCTGCATGATCACGCCCACCGCCGTCGACTTCGACGGTGACGGCGATCTCGACCTCGTCGTGGGCGACGAAGACGGCCGCGTGGCGTTCATCGAGCACACCGGGAAAACCGTCGGTGGCATTCCTCAGTTTCTCCCGCCGCGCTACTTCCGCCAATTCGCCGCCGACGTGAAATTCGGCGCGCTCGCTACGCCCTACGCCATCGATTGGGACGGCGACGGCGACGAAGACCTCATCTCGGGCAACAGCGCCGGCTACATCGCGTTCATCGAAAATCTCGGCGGCTCGCCCTCGCGCTGGGCCGCCCCGCGCTACCTCAGTGCCGCCGGCCAACTGATCCGCGAACAAGCCGGCCCCAACGGCTCCATCCAGGGCCCCGCCGAGTCGAAGTGGGGCTACTCGATTCTCAGCGTCGCCGATTGGGATGGCGACGGCCTCCCCGACATCATGACCAACGGCATCTGGGGAAAAATCATTTGGTATAAAAATATCGGCACTCGCACCGCTCCGCGTCTCGCCGCCGGCCAGCCCGTCGAGCTCGCGCTTCCTGCTGGCGCCATCAATCCCGCGCCGCCTTGGAATTGGTGGAAGCCCGCTGGTCGCGAACTCGTAACCCAGTGGCGCACCACCCCGCAGATGTTCGATTGGAACGGCGACGGCCTCATGGACCTCATCGTGTCCGATCCCGACGGATACCTCGCCCTCCACGAGCGCAAACGCGCCGCCAACGGCACGCTCACCCTCTCGCCCGCGCAGCGCATTTTCTGGAGCGAAGGCGCGAGCATTTTTAACAGCAACGGTCTCCCGCAAAACAAAGAGTCCGGCCTGCTCCGCCTCAACAACGGCGAGTTCGGCCGCGGCGGCCGGCGCACGTTTTGCATCGCGGATTGGGATGGCGACGGAAAGCCCGACATCCTCCTCAACAGCGCGCCCAACGTGAATTTCTTCCGCAATCTCGGCAAAAACGCCGCTGGCCAGTGGGCCTTCCGCGACGAGGGCCCGGTGAGCACGCACGTCCTCGCCGGCCACGCCACGAAACCGACTTACTTCGCCGCCACGCGCCAACTGCTGATCGGCGCCGAAGACGGCTTCTTCTACCAAGTGAAACAGCCATCTCCGAAGTAACGCCCTGCCGCCGCCTTCTCCCGTCTCCTTCC
>Ga0075163_10013824_pt1 | contig 10443 bp, 11 predicted proteins | sample JI1023141ADNA_FD_71478 | JGI IMG/M metagenome (GOLD analysis project Ga0075163, IMG submission 71478) | Wastewater effluent complex algal communities from Wisconsin, to seasonally profile nutrient transformation and Carbon sequestration -... | ecosystem: Engineered > WWTP > Effluent > Algae... | reverse complement strand
GATGGGACATCGTCGCCGGTCGGACCCCGAGGGTCTTGGCAGTGATGCCTTGGGCCTCGCGCTTGACGCGCGTACGCAGGTAGAACAACTTGAGGTGCAAGCGCCGCATGGGTTCTGAGGTCGGAACGGGGGAGGAGGTGAGATGTTAGGCGGGACCGTTGCCGGGGGTTCCGATCACGATCTGCGAAAGCGTAACACCTCCTACAGGAAGTGCGGCTTTCCGCTCGTAACCGGCGTCCAACAACGAAACTGAGGGCGAGAGAGGGCCTTGGCAACAGGCCGTTTTGACATTTGGAGAAACGAGATTGGGCGGCCAAAAGCATCAGGCGAGTGACACGATCTGGCAAGCCAACCAAGTTCACCGCATGCTGTCCGACTGCCGATCCACTTCGGCCAACCGAACGAACGGCGAATGACCCCTAGACACGAAACTCCAGAAGTAACTCTCTCCCCGCCCTGGAGTGGCAAGGATCTTGGGCTTGCCGCGAAGCTCGGAATTGCCCCGGCCAACTCAAGAGATGATTCGGTTTGGCAACTCGTCCGTGGCATCGGCGGTTTGTCGCTTCACGCCCCCAGTTCCGCCGGCGGCTTGGCTTTGGAACTGAGTTTGCGCCACGGCCCGCTCGCACAACGTTTGCGGAGCGCCAGAAAGACAGATTCCCTGCCCCGAGCCTTCGGACTGCCGCGCCGCACGACTCCGCCGACCGTCGTTGACGCCATGGCGGGCCTTTGCCGCGACGCCATGGTGCTCGCCAAACTCGGCTGCCAGGTGACCGCGATCGAACGTGTTCCCGCGCTCGCGATGCTGGCCGCCGCTGCCATCGACGGTTCCGAGCTCGGGACCCGCCTGTCGGTGCAGACCGGCGACGCCGAAACCTGGTTGGCGGGACTTTCGCCGGAGCAGGCGCCGGAGGTCGTCTACCTGGACCCGATGTTTGCCGAGAGTGGCAAGGCGCAGGTGAAGAAGGACATGCAGGTCTGCCGGGCGCTGGCGGGTCCCCCGGACGACACGGCTCCCTTATTCGCTCTGGCGAAACAGGTGGCGAGAGAGCGTGTCGTAGTCAAGCGGCATCCGGACCTGCCGCCGCTTGGGCCCGGCGTGTCGTTTGCCGTCGAAGGCGAACGGGTCCGCTTCGACGTCTACCTGCGCTGACATGGCCGATCGCTCGCCTGGACCGTGACCACGGCGAACTGGCGCTCCGGGAACGAACTCCGCTAGCGACCTTCGATGAGCCACTGCGGGCCGCGGCGAGACGCGAGGGTGCCTCGCTGTTCGAAGACGTCTAGGGCGTCGCGCGACCGCGCAGCGCTATCGCCGTGAACGGCTCGCGCACCAGGCGCAGGTCGGGCGCCGCCGGCAACCGCGCGAGAATGCCATCGACCTCGGGGCCGCGCATGCCGCTCAGGACGAGCGCACTGCGGCCCGTCCACAGTCCCAGGATCGCGGGCAAGGTCGCGTGCAGTTCGGTCGCGGTCATGTTGGCGACCACGCAGTCGGCGGGCTGCAGCGTGTCGGGGCCACCGAGGTGCACCACAGCCCCGGGCAGCAGTTCTTGCGCGGCGACCACGGCGGGGCCTTCGATGTCGCAGGCCTGCAGGGCAGGACACCCGCGCACCTGCGCGTAGAGCGCGAGGATGCCGGAGCCGGTGCCGACGTCGGCGAGGCTCGCGGGCGCGTCCCAGACAGCGTGGAGCGCGCAGAGGGCCGCCTGCGTGCTCGCGTGCTCGCCACTGCCAAACGCATTGCCGCGCGGCACGAGCAGTTCGATGCCGGCAAAACCCGCCGGGCGTTCGACCCACGGCGGCCGTACGAGCAGGTCCCCGGCGACGAGGATCGCGGTGTCTTGCTCGAGGCCCGTGACCGGCGGCTGCGTGGCATCGACCGGCAGTTCCCGCACGGCCAGGTCCGCGAACGGCAGCGTCGGCAGTTCGCCCGCGAGCCAGACCGTGATCGCGAGGTCCTCTTCCATGACACCCTGCAGGTCGGCATGCACGTGCAACCAATCGAGCGCCATCGCTGCGTCGGCGCCCGTGAGCACGTAGACCCGCACGGCCGCAGGATCGTTCACTTCGTGCCCACCGCGAGTTCGAGCACGCGATCGAGGATGGCGTCGGGTTCGACCATACGCCCGATCGCGTCGTAGCCTTCGGCGAGGTGCCCCGTCACCGGGCCCAGGAAGTGCACCCCGCGCGCGCGCAGCACCGCGACGTTGTGCTGCACGGCCGGCGCGTTCCACATCGCGTCATTCATCGCCGGGCACACGAGAATCGGGCAGCGGCAGGTCAGCGCGAGCAGCGACACCGGATCGGCGGCGGCGCCCGAGGCCAGGCGGAACAACAGGTCGGCGGTCGCCGGGGCGATCACGTAGACCTGCGCAGAGCGCGCGGCGTCGATGTGCGGCACACCCCCATCGGGGTCAATCTGCGTCGACGAGAGGATCACGGGACGGCCCGTGAGCCCGGCCATCGTGACCGGCCCGAGGAACTGCGTCGCCTGCTGGGTCATCGCGACGCGCACCGAAGCACCACGCTGCACCAGGCGGCTCGCCAGGAACGCGAGTTTGTAGGCGGCGATGCCACCGCCGATGCCGAGCAGCACCTTGGCACTCACGGTACGAGTCACGGCCAGATCAGCCCCTCGACCTCGCGAATCGTCGCTTCGAGGTCGTGGTTGGTCACCGTGACGTCGTACATGGGCACACCCGCGACCACTTCGCGCGCGGCGAGCACTTCTTCTTCGGCCAATCGTACGCGCTCCTGGATCTCCGCCGGCGCGTTGCTGCCGCGGCGTTCGAGGCGCGCGCGCAGTTCGTCGATGCTCGGCGGCGCGATGAACACATAGAGGCCCGGAATGCCGCGTTCGCGCAGTTGCCGGGTGCCCTTCACTTCGATCTCGACGAGGAACGTCTTGCCGTGCGCGAGCGCCGTGTCCATGGGCCAGCGTGGCGTGCCGTAGAGGTTGCCGTTGTAGCTCGCCCACTCGAGGAACTGGTTCTCGGAGACGCGGCGCTGGAAGTCCTCGCGCGTGAGGAAGTGGTAGTCGATGCCGTCGCGCTCGCCTTGGCGCATGAGGCGCGTCGTCGCGGACACCGAGAACTCGACGTCGGGGCGCTGCTTGAGCGCCCGACAGACCGAGGTCTTGCCGGCGCCTGACGGACCAGAAATGACGACGAGCTTGCCCTTCTTGGTGCTCATTCGAGGTTGGCTACCTGCTCCTTCATGCGGTCGATGCAGGACTTCATCGCGACGGCGGTGTGCGCCATCGTGGTGTCCGGCGACTTCGAACCGAGGGTATTCGTCTCGCGCAGCAGCTCTTGCAGCAGGAACTCGAGCCGGCGACCAACTTCGCCACCGCGCGCGAGCACGGCGCGGATCTCGACCAGGTGCGCGGTGAGACGCTGCAGCTCTTCGGCGACATCGACGCGGTCGGTGTAGATCGCCACTTCGCGCACGAGATCGATGGCGGGCACCGGGCCCGTCGCGTGGCTCGCGAGGAACTCCTGGACGCGCTGCAGCAGGCGTTCGCGGTAGGCCTCGGACAACTGCGGAGCGCGTTGGCTGGCGGCCTGCACGTGCGCTGCAAACTCGGCGAGCTGCTGTTCGATCGCCGCCACGGTCGCGAGGCCATCCTTCTCACGATGCGTCTGCAGGTCGTCGAGCGCCGCGTGCACGAGGGCCAGGAACTGCGGTGGCAACGCGCGCGCCGTCACGGCATCGCCGCGCGAACCGCTGTTGGCGAGTTGCACGACTTCGACGAGGCTAGGCGGCGCGAGGCCGAGTTCCTTCGCCAGCGCCTGCAGTTCGGCCGCGACCTTGCGCAGCAGGGACGCATCGGGCAACAGCGCGCCACCAGCCTTCAGTTCGACGATGACCGTCACCGTGCCGCGCTGCAGTCGCGCGCGGACCTGCTCTTCGATCGCGGCTTCGAACGGCGCGCAGGCGCTCGAGACGCGCGAACGCAGGCTCAGGGCGCGGCCATTGACCGCACGCACCTCGATGCGAACTTCACCGACCTCGGTCGCGCCAGCCGCGAAGCCGACGCCGGTCATGCTGTGCGGAAGACGTTCCACGAAGAGGGCGGCAACGGAGAAGGCAACAACGATGGCGGCGTCAGGGGAAAGCCTCGCCGCGGCAAACGCGGAATGAGGCCTCGCAGCCTCGGACCGCGCAGTCTCAGGCCGCGTTCCAGGTCGAGCTGATCAGGACCGCCGAGCCGCAGAAGATCGCCGCCAGCAGGAAGGTGAAGCGGTTGATGCCGCCAGCCTTCACACCAAACGTCTCGGCGCCTGCACCGCCGAATGCTTCGGCGAGACCGCCGCCCTTGCTCTCCTGCAGCAGCACGACGATCACCAGCAGTACAGCGGAGACGAAGAAGAGCACCCAGGCCAGATAATGGAGGAAAACCATGATTCAGTTCGCAGCGGCGTAGTTCGGATCGCCCTTCACCGATCGTATTCGATGATGGGCAGGAAGGTTTCGGCTTGCAGGCTGGCCCCACCGACGAGCAGGCCATCGACGCTGTCGATCGACATGAGCTCCTTGGCGTTGTCGGGCTTCACACTGCCGCCGTACAGAATGCGGATCAGACCGGCAGCCTCCTCACCGAGGCGCTGCACGATCCACTTGCGGATCGACCGATGCGCGGTGGCCACCTGTTCGCTGGTCGCGGTCTCCCCGGTGCCGATCGCCCACACGGGCTCGTAGGCCACGGTGACGCGGTGCGCATCGACGGCGAGGACCTTCTCGAAGCCGCTCTCGAGCTGGCGCTTCAGCACGCGCTCGGTCTTGTTGCCCTTGCGCTCGTCGAGCGTCTCCCCGATGCAGTAGATCGGCAGCAGATCGCTGTCGAGGGCCGTGCGCACCTTGCGGCCCATCCAATCGTCGGGCTCCTGGAAGATGTGGCGGCGCTCACTGTGGCCGACCAGCACGCGGTCGGCGCCGACTTCGCGCAGCATGCGCGGCGCGACCTCGCCCGTGAACGCGCCGTTGGCCTCGAACCAGCAGTTTTGGCCACCCACGCCGAGGGGCGAGCCCTGGGCGACGGCGGTGACGTCGGCGAGGTAGATCGACGGCACGAAGAACGCGACCTCGCGGTCGCCCCCGTCGCCGAGGCGCCCCTTGACCGTCTTGATCAAGTCGAGCGACCTGGAGCGATCCAGGTTCATCTTCCAATTGCCAGCGATGTAGGGTTTGCGAGCGCGGTGCGTCACGGTGCGATGACCTCGTCGTCGAGTGAACCTGGCCCGAAAGAACCTGACCCGACGGGTCCGGCTCCAGACGGGATCTGGATGGACGCAACCTGGCCCGCCGTCTGCGGACGCGACCATCGGCGTCCACATAGGGGAACCAGGCGACGCAATTCTGCCGCCAAAAGGGCAAAATCCGCGGGCCGCAGGGCCTGTTTGCCGTCGCACAACGCGATCTCGGGAGCCGCGTGCACTTCGATCAGCAAGCCGTCGGCGCCGGCCATCAATGCCGCCTTGCTCATCGGCGCCACGAGCTCGGCAAAGCCGGTGCCGTGACTGGGATCGACGAGGATCGGCAGGTCGGTGCGCTGCCGCAGCACGGGCACCGCGGCGAGATCGAGCAGGTAGCGCGTCGACGGATCGAACCCGCGCACGCCGCGCTCACAGAGCATCACCTGGCTGTTGCCTTCCTGCAGGATGTAGTCGGCCGCGAGCAGCAGTTCGTCGAGGGTCGCCGCCGCCCCGCGCTTCAACAGGACCGGCTTCGACTGCCGCCCCACCTCGCGCAACAGCGGGAAGTTCTGCATGTTGCGGCTGCCGACCTGCAGGACCGACGCATGCTCGGCAACCACCTCGACATCGCGCGGATCCATGACCTCGGTGACGACCGGCAACCCGGTGCGGCGCGACGCTGCGGCGAGCAGCTCGAGGCCCGGCACACCGAGGCCCTGGAACGACTTCGGCGAGGTGCGCGGCTTGAAGGCGCCACCGCGCAGCGCCCCCGCCCCGGCGGCGGCGACCGCGTCGGCGACCGTGTCGAGCAGTTCGCGGGTTTCGACTGCACATGGACCGGCGATGACGACGAAGTGGTCGCCGCCGATCTGCAGGCCATTGCCAAGGTTGACCGTCTTCCGCAAGGTCGATGAAGGGGGTGGGAGTCTGTGGAAAAGCCCGAGGACGATAGGCTTCGGCCGGGGGCGGGTCAATGTTGCCGGGCCCGGAACCGCCGAGGAGTTGTGCGGCGCCGGAGCCCCTGGCCCCCACCCCACCAGCACCCCTGCCATGGCGAGTTCCGCGGCGCGCCACCCCAGGCAGTGCCGTTCAACCGCGCCGACTCGCCGCCGGAACCCGGATCCCGAGCCCTTCACGCACCCAGAACTGGCCCATCGCGCGCTGCTCGGGCGGGGCGAAGCGGAAGCGGAACCACGCAATCCGCACCCACTTGGGCGCACCCGCAAACGGCGCCTTCGCAAACAGCCGGGTCACCGCCGGCTCACCCGCGAGCAACCGCTGCTGGAGCACGCGCAGCCAACCATCCTGGCTCGGCGGACAGAAGCCGGCAAACCACAACTTGAAGCCCAGGTAGTCGTGGTACGGCGCAAACAGGACCGGCGCCCGATCCTCGCGCGAGGGGATGCCCAGCGGTTCGTAGTCGCGCCAATTCTCACCGTCGTCACTGCCCTGTACGACGAGGCCATACCGTTCGGCGGGCACGATGCAGAACATCGTGTAACACGAGGCGATGCGGAACGGCCGCAGCGCGGCGTCTACGCGCGCCAGCGCCGCGGGCCGCACCGGCACCCCAAACTGCGAGAGAAAAGGCCCGATCGAAGCGGCGACGCAGAGCACCACGACGACGCCGGCGAGAACCCGCCGCCACCCATGCCCCGGCTCGCTCGCGCCAGGCGACGCACGATCCGACGGCGGCGCGGCCCGTTCGCGGCGCCAACGCACCGGCACGAGCCGCCGCAGCGCCGCATCGTCCCAGAGCAACAACAAGAGGCCCGTCGTGAGCGGCTGGAAACCACGGATGCTGCAGACCACCTGGATGCCGACCATCAGCCCGATTCCAGCCACCGCCGCCAGCCGCCGCGCGCGCCCCGGCACGAAGAACAAGAACGGGCAGAGCACTTCGCAGGCCAGCGTGAACGCCGTCATGCCCTGCAACAACCATCGAGGCAGTTCCGCAAACCACGCCGCCGCCGCGGTGGGATGCGGCATCGTGAGCAGGAAGTCGCCGACCGCCGAAAGGTCGCGCCACGGTCCGTGGAACATCACTTTCGTGATGCCCGGGCCAAACATCACGCGGAACAGGAACCACACCAGAAGCCAATGCACCCACCGCGGCAGGTCCGCCTTTGGCCGCCACGGCCACAGGCCCGCGGGTGCTACGAAGATGCCGAGGAACACCGCTTCGGTCTGCAGATCGTCGTACGGGAAGTTGAACCAGAACACCGGTCCATCGTCGATCGAACGGAACGACAACCACGCGACGAAACCCAGGATGCAGCACGCGCGCGGTGCGATGCCAAAGAACAGCAGCACGCTGGCAACGGCGCCAAGACCGGCCACTGCCTGCACGAACCACGCTTCCGAACTGAGCCAGAACAGCGAAGGGGAGTGCCAGAAGGCCCCGCTGCCATACGCCCGCGCGAGGCCCGACATGAGGTCCGACAGCGGCGTGATGCCCTGTGGACCAATGAGGCCAGCCGCCTGCTGCCACAGCGACCAGAAGCCGCAGCCAAGGCACACGGCCAGCAGGCGTAGATACACGCAGCGCGAAATGCGGTAGGTGACGGGCACGGCGTTGGATGGGTGCGGGGTGGTGCCGGCCCGCGCCCCCATGCTAGCGCCGTCCGCGCCGCGTGCGCAGCCCCTACAAGCCGGCCTGCAACGCCAACGTCGCAAATCCCGTCGAGGCCGTGGTCATGTAACTCGACCCGAGGAAGTCGCAGTAGGACCCATCGGCGCGCTGCGTCTCGAGCACCTTCTCGCGCAGCCGTTCGCGGAACGACTCCCGCTCGGCGGCGGGCAGTTGTTCGATCGCGAGCGCGGCGTAGTAGTGGCCAAAGAAGTAGAAGTAGCCAGCGTTCTGGTAGTAGGCCTCGTGCGGGATCGGCCGCATGCGCGCCACCCGCAGGAACCGATGGTGCTCGAAAAACAGCTCGAGCCCGGTCCGCAGCTTCGCGTCCGTGATCGACGCATCACCGACCGAACGCAGGGCCCAATTGCCTACCTGGATGCGCCCGAGGCTGCCCTTCACGTCGTTGATCTGCTCGCCGCCGGTCACGCGCGGGATCGGCGTGAGATCGTACGAGTAGGCCCCGTTCGGCAAACGGCAACGCCGCACGAACTCGGCGGCGCGATCGCGCGTCTGCCCGTCAGGCAGCCAACCCAGCTGCGTCGCCTGGCTGAGCGCTGGCACCACGGCCCCCGTCGAGAAGCTCGTGCCCCACTTGGGCCGCCGCGTGAACGTCGGGTCGTCGTAGTAGCCGAACCCACCCGTGGGCTCCTGGTTCTTGGCGAGCCACCCCGCAAACTCGCGGCCGCGCTGCGCCACCGGCCCGCGCCATTCGTCGTTGGAGTAGCGCGGATCCTGGGCGAGATCCGTCGTCGCCACGGTGCCATAGAGCCACCCCCACACCGCGTCGTTGTCCCACGTGGAGCCGCGCATCGTCATGCGGCACTTGCAGAGCCAGCGCACGGCCTTGTCGAGGCACGCACGCCGCTCCGGCGTCTCCTTGCCGTGCAGCAACGCCATCGTCGCGAGCCCGTGCGCGGCAACGTTCCAGGCGTAGTGCGTCTCGACGGCGAACACCATCTCCATCGTCGTCTCACACGAGGTCGAGCCCCAACTGCCATCGGAGTTCTGCGTCTTCACGAGGAACGCGAGCGCTTTGTCGATGCCAGCCTCCGCCGCCGCGCGCGTGCGCAACGCGGGCAGGTCCTGCGCGTGCAGAACCGCCGAAAAGGCGAGCACCATCGCGGCGCGGATCACGACGGCTCCTTCGCCAACGCCTCCTGCAACTCGGCGATCTCCGCTTGCAGTTCAGCGATGCTCTCGTCCACCTTCGCCGCGGCAAGTTCGAGTTCGAGTTTCGCCTTCTGGGCCTCGAGTTCGGCCTTCTGGTGCGCCAGCTGGGCATCGGCGACCTTGCGCCGCAGTTCGCGTTCGCGCTGCGGCAACGCGTGCTGCTCGAACTCCGCGAACTCGCGACGTTCGACCGCGAGGCTGCGCTCCGCCATCTCGAGTTCGCGACGACCGCGCTTCAACACCAGCTCCTTGGTCGTCTTCGCAAACTCGTCGTTCTCGTACATCGAGACCAGCTCCCCGAGTTCGTCCTTGGCAAACTCGGCGCGCTGCGCGCTGCGATCGAGCGAGATCTTCTTCTCCTCGACTTCGCGCGGTCGCTGCTCGCCGAGGAACAGCTCCAGCGCCTGCCGCGTCTCCGCCAGCTCGTCGGTGGTGTTCTGCAGGGCCGCGGCGACCGCGCCTGCGCGGATCCTGCCATCGATGGCCCCCGTCTCCTTCTCGATGCGCGCATGCGCAAGTTCGCGGGTCTTCTTGTTGAGCTCCTTCTGCTTGCCCTTGCGCGCCTCGGCCTTGCCAGCGGCGTCGGACTTGCCTTCTGCGGCAGGAGCCTTGGACCCGGCGTCCGCCGCGGCGACGGGGGCGATTGAGGCGCAGGACGGCAACAAGCAGGTCGCCAGGAAGAACAGGGCAGAGAAGGGCAGGAGTTGGCGTGTGGACATGGGACGGCACAGCCTTATATCCGCGCCCCGTGACCACGGGCCACCATCCTGCGCAACGGAGATTGCGGTTCGTAGCGCTCGCCGCCCTCTACCCAACCGCGTGCGCGATGCGTCGCCACTGACAGGACCACGCCGGCGCACCAGTTTCCGGACACGACGCGGCGCCCACGGCTCACGGTCAACTCACTTGTCAATCCTGGCCATTAGAGCCGGCGACAAACTGCCAAAAGCCCCGTCCGAAGCTCTCCTCCGACACAACTCCGCCACATCCGCATCCCAGCATGACTCCGACAGCGATTCCAAGGCAAGGCGGCACGATTCGACATCAAGGCGAGAGAGGTCAGCATTGTCGAGAAACTCAACAATCGTTCTCGAGCCACGGCTCCTTGCCAAGATCGCACCGATGATTGCAGGAACTACTCCGTGGCGCTTGCCACTCAAAGCCAAATTGAGCATGTCCAATATTTCGCGCTCCTTCAGGGACACACGTTCCAAAGCGCGCGCAGCTACTATCACACAATCATCATACTCGTCGTGCAAATACGGCAACAGAGATGCGGCTGGCATACCTTCTTGGGCTCGAAAGAGCCGAATTGCGTGAAATCGGACTTGGGGTGACACATTTCGAGCAAGCACATGCAACCGCGCGGCCTCCTGAGGGGTCGCAACAATCAGAGACGGATCACGCTGTATCGTAGACAATGCAATTATTAGCCCCTGCGGG
>Ga0075163_10013823_pt1 | contig 10446 bp, 8 predicted proteins | sample JI1023141ADNA_FD_71478 | JGI IMG/M metagenome (GOLD analysis project Ga0075163, IMG submission 71478) | Wastewater effluent complex algal communities from Wisconsin, to seasonally profile nutrient transformation and Carbon sequestration -... | ecosystem: Engineered > WWTP > Effluent > Algae... | reverse complement strand
AAGGTTGAATTTGCAATAAAGTAGATATCAAAATATTGTAACATATGTAATTCTATATAGTCCTCTTCGTCTTTCATAGTTATAACATTGAAGATTTGATTAGAATCTGTTTTATAACTGTAAATTAGTGGAGAGAGATCAGTTTCGACATATGTACAACAATCTGAGAATATGGCAAAGATTATATTAGTTTCTTTCATAAGCTTATCATGAATAGAGTCTAAACATTTCTTATAGTAATTCAAAGGTAGAACATTATGATTCTTTGTTATATAATCACCTCTTCGCACATGTATTGCGACTCTTAAAATTTTATTTTCTACTTTTTCTTCTTTTATTTCATTTTCTACCTCATTTCCTTCTTCTTTTATTTCATTTTCAACCTCTTTTGCTCTTTCTTTTATTTCGTTAATTACGGCCGTTATATTGTTATTATTAATTACAAACCATTCATATTTACCCTTTAAATATGTATATATTTCGTTGTTTAATTTAAAGAGTGATTGTATATCTCTTCTATATTTATCGAAATATTTATAACTCTGAAAATAGCCTTTGAGGCAAGTCCGGTTCTTTTCTTTCCTTATTAATCTGTTATATACGAAACCAATCTCTTCTTTTACTACACTATCTACTTTAGGTTTCTTCCCATATTGAATATAAGGTTTAAGTGGTCTTAAGAAAGTATCCCAATATGTATTAACCTTTCTAATAGGAGAAGCTGCATAATTTCTTGGATCTATAACTAGTTCTGCATTTTCATCTTTGGCTAATGCATAGGCGGCCATTAATACAAATAATTGGTTTCCGAGTCCTCCAATTACTCTAGGACATATAAAATTTCTTACCATCCACTTTAATTAATAGTCTTTTTTTAAAAGCCTAGGGAAAATTCTATATAATTTATTATTAATATTAAGGATATTTAAATATTAATTAGTAAAACGTAAAATAATATCTATATTTATAAATATAGATATAGATAATGAACGCAAACATTCTCGTCCCCACTCTCCTTTTTATCCTTTTAACTCCTGGTTTCCTTTTTACGATTCCAACTGGATTCTTAGGTAACTTTGCCAGAATCTTTGGCTCGGTCTCAACAATGACTGTATTATTACATGCATTACTCTTCGCATTTATTTACTACCTCCTCCGTCAGTGGTTCCCACAATACTACTATTAAAAAGGGCAGAACGCCGCCCTTTTGAACCCTGCTCTATTGGACTCGCTGCGCTAAAGACATGCGCTAACGACAGTCGCGAGTCCGGATTTTACATTCGATATATGCCGAACTAACTGGTTAGTTTCTAAGAAAAGCCCCTTAGAAACTATTAATTATAAAAAAGGCTATAGGGTAGAGTTTTTTCCTGAGCGCAGCAAGCTGACTAGCCCTAGGGCTTTTTTGTCTCTTTAGTCTCTTCAGTTTTAAAAAAGGGCTAAAAGGGATAGGATATGCTCATTGTTCTTAGATACTATCTCTCTTTTCTGTTCTATTAAAGAATCTAAGATTGACTCATACATTCCTGGATTATTATCGATTGCTTTAATATTATCTGGTATATTCTCTGGAGTCTCATATTCCACAGATCCTTTAATCTTATATATCTTGTTAAGGCTTGAAGGTATTATGACTGGTACATTATAGTTATAAGATAGAGGTATCGTACCTGTTAAACGATCTTTATAGTACCAACTATCTTTCTCAGCAGCACATAGGATATATCTTGACTTTGTGAGAATCTCGGTCATCTTAATTGCATTCAGTTTATATGAGATTTTTAGCTTTGGGTTTGTTTGTGACAAGCTTACAAGACTTTGTGGTACGAATTTATTCTTTCTAGCGATAATCCATATTGTATAATCAAAATTTAGTAAGGGTAAGAGAGAAGTATAGCTTCTGTGATTTGTGAATCTACCTACCATCGTGATAATTTTATCTTTTGCTCTATTTATATTATTATTCATAGCATCAACTCTATTATTATAATTGTAGTCGAAAATTGGTAATAAATATAATCCAATCTTTTCATTAAGAGGTGTTAGGGTAATTCTTCTTGCGCTATTGCTATTAACGCTTGAATTAATCTTTTTAAGGTTATCTTCATTGTGAAAGATTTGTATGAATTTTTTCGGGTATAATAGGATAAGATCATTTATAAGATTGCTGGATCCCATCGTTCCAATAATTATATAGTCATAATTATCTATCATATCTCTTAATTCTTCTACTTTAAAGCGATTAATTTTAAGAGGTTTGAAAATAATCTGAAAATGCTCTAAAAAATATGACTGATCTTTATTATTGAACAAATCGAAATTAACATTATTTTTAACACAAAAATCTAGGAATAGACCCATTATCTCTGTATGATAATCATTCTCTTCGTAATATGCTATATACATTTTGTCCTAGGGCTTTTTTTCAAAAGACTTTATTAATATAATATAATAATATTATAACTTTATGTATTTACTGTATATATTGTTTTCTATATACAAATTATATAAAGTTATAATTTATTTATTACACGATAAATAAAGTTAATATAGCCATAAAATAGATTTAGCAAATTTTTAATAAGAAAAATGGATGATTTTGTGGATTTAGATGAATTGTATAATGTTCATAAAAAACAGGATTCAAATAGATTAGAAATCTTTCGGGAAATCTATAGAAAATGTTTGGCAAAGATGAAACATACTAATAATACATTACGAAGAATGGAATGTAATTTTGTAGTACCAACATTCGTATGGGGCATACCTATATATGATTATGAAGAACTAAAAGATTATATATTATTCCATTTAAATGAGAATGGTTTAACACATTGTTATTTTACAGATGCAACAACCCTATATATGTCATGGAGACCAGAACATATAGATAAAAAAAAATATCAAGCTGCTAAGAAGAAACTAATTACAGATGATCTGACTCCAGTATCGACTAATAGTGTTACAAATGTTACTAATAATAGTAATAACAATAAAGGTACGAAAACTTTGGTAAATAAAAGCACGAATGGTAATAATTCAACGATGATGAAGTTCGACGATATTTTCGAAGTTCCAGTCAATCTGGATGCATTACGTAAGATTAGTGGAACCAATATTAATGGTAACAGTAATAGCAACAGTAATAGTAACAGTTATCAAGCAATTAATAAGAATCAAAGTCAGAATCAAGGAAGGGCTCCTCCTAACAGGCAATTAATTGATTCATGGAAAGCATATTTCGAAAAGAGAAAAGGGAATGTATAATTTTTAGGAAAATTCTTAAAAACTTAGGTTTGGGCTTTTTGTCTCAAAAAGGCTACTAATAGGGAGTAGTGGTAAATTGATAGACAAAATCAAAGTTTACCTGAGTTGCGGTTTTAGCAAAGGCCCATATTAGAGGAAAAACCGCAAGATCTCTTGTCCAAGGAGAGAAGATATCTGCTGGTAATGTTGATGGATCTATGGTTATAGTAGAGTATTGTTCATCTCCTGGATTTAACCTTTCTAAATTAACGGTTAAGAGACCAGTTACAGGGTCTCCAATGAAAGTAGAACGTAAAACACTTGTGGGGTCTGGTACTATACCAGTACCAATTGGATTATTACCGGTTGCACCAGTGATAAGGGACCATTCATTCAAACTATTTACACCACCCACTTCTAAATATGGAAGCAAAAAGTTTCCAGTATTACCTGGAGGTAGAGTTGTAACATTCCTAAATCCAATGGTATATCTACCAAGCGTCTGCACACCCGTAAATGTTGCAGAATAAATAAAACCACCACCAGTTGGACCTCCGATTAAATATCCCTGAACAGGATTAGAACCATCATTTGGACCACTTATATAAGCACGACCAGCAAGTGTTGTTACTCGTATTCTACGCAAACTATTTGCGAAAGATGTTGTATTAACGTTTAAAGATGAAAAAGTACCAGCAATACTAGCATTCCAACAGTAGTTATCTACGTCTGTACTATTTCCCCTTGAAATTGCTAAAGATACTTGATTTGGCATGAATGTTCCTGCAGTCGTTCCTGTTTCTCCTGTAGGGCCTGCCAGACCATTAGTTCCTGTAGCTCCCGTTAAACCTTGATTTGATATTCCAGTATTACCTCTTATCCCAGTTGCACCTCTTAAACCAGTAAAGCCCTGTAAGCCAGTGAAACCATTAAAACCGGTTAAACCTGTGAAACCAGTCATGCCTTGCAATCCTGTAAAACCGTTTATTTGGAGTCCAGTAAATCCTCTTAAACCAGCAATGCCAGTCTGACCGATTGGTCCAGTAGCTCCTCTTAGACCTGTAATTCCGGTTAATCCTGTTGGGCCTGTATTACCTACTCTTCCAGTCAATCCTTGTAAACCAGTAAAACCAGTTAACCCTCTCGTTCCTGTAAGACCATTCTGCCCGATTACTACATTCCAATTAGTGTTTAATGCTATAATAGTTACAGAATTATATATTCTTATATTATAGGATAGTTGAGATTCAATCGTCTGTCCACCAGAAGGATTTAATGTAAGTGTATTGGCTGAATTTGAATCACTCCTTGTAATCGTATAACTAGTTCCATCACCAGTAATTAAAGGTAATGTAATTGTTATACTAGATGATCCAGCATCTACAACATAATTCGTAAATCCTGGATCTAAAGTTGTATTTGAATTAACTACTATAATCATAATATTAATTACTTATATAAAAATTACTATTATTTATCGATGATTATGAAATGTACTAAAGCTATTTTATCGGATGATTAAAAATTTACTAAAGCTATTTTATCTGATTACTAATTATGCAAGTGATTTGAGAAATTTATGGTGATAATCTTGTTTCTATATATTGATTCATTACTTGTATACTTGGTCTGCCACCTGTAGATTTACTTACTGAGACAATAGGTGTTAAGAGAGTTGTTTCAGATGGTATATTCGTATTTAATACAGTTGAAAAAAATGGAGTAGCTGAATTTAAAATTTGGAATGTAGCAGTAATACCACTTCCTTGACTACAGAAAAATCTTACTCTCCATACATCGGTATTATTTACTGGATAACTTGCTCCCAGAGAAACAGAAGTTGCTCCACCTGCTCCATCGTTATTTTGTATGGTCCAATTTGCACCAGCAGTGCCTCTAAAAGCTACAAAATTAGTTGTATACCCAGCAAACCCACCTCCTGCTACTAGCCCACAACTAAAAATACTTGAGGGAGTGGTAGTTCCACCAAATACTGCTGTATAATCGAACCCACCTAATAAACCAGTTCCACCCCTAAAAAACTGTGCAACACTATGTGTTGTTCCTGCTGTTGAATTATTTGCATTCGCAGTTCTATAGTTGATAAAAGGAAGACTAGCTTTTAAATTTGCTGTACTAAGAATCTGAGCTGCGACTGTTCCAGAAGTTACATTATTAAATCCTAATAATCTCGGTATTGCATTATTAGCTTCTGCTGCCCAAACGCTTATCATCCTAGTTAATAAAAGATTTTGACCAGATCCAGTTAGACCAGTTAAACCAGTTCGACCAGTTACCCCTTGCGATCCAGTTTCTCCAGCGGTTCCTGTTGTTCCAGTCAGACCGGAACTGCCAGTATTACCTTGAAACCAAGTTTCTCCCCTTAAGCCTGTTGAACCTCTAAAACCAGTAAGCCCTGTTGCACCAGTTAGGCCTCTTAGACCAGTAAGGCCAATAATTCCTGTTGATCCTGTTGGTCCAATAGGACCAGTGAGACCAGTAAAACCTATAAATCCAGTATTACCTTGATTACCTATAAATCCAGTAGCGCCTGTAATACCAGTGGATCCAGCTGCTCCGGTCAATCCTTGATTTCCAGTCGCACCCGTTAAACCGGGAAAGCCAGTAAGCCCATTTTGTTTTATAACTACTCTCCAGTCAGTACCTAAAGAAATTATAGTGATTGAGTTTTGTATTGGCATTCCGTATGATGTTTTATTATCTATTGTGTTGCCACCAGAAGGATTGATAGTTACGGTGTTAGATAATACAAAATCATTTCTGTTAATAGTATAAGTTGTTCCTTCACCAGTAATTAATGGAAGTGTAAGTGTTATGTTAGATGAACTTGCATCTACAACATAATTAGTAAAACCTAGGTCTAATGTTGTGTTTAAATTAATTACTGTGATCATTTATATTTACTTACATAAAAATTTTTAATTAATTCAAATCGGTATTTTCTCAATTAAATGCAATATTTTTGTCCTAGAGAGTATCAGTTGCCTATCATTCTGAGTTAAGTAAATTAATGAAAGTGTAAGTGTTATTTATAGGAGCTTGCGTCTACGATGAGGATGGGCGGGTTGGTGCTTTTTCTCGGTTAGAATGCGGTGTTTTTGTATTAAAAAGTACCAATTGCCCATCCTTAATCTACAACATAATTGGTAAAACCTGAGTCTAAGGTTGTGTTTGAATTAATCATATTATAAATTAGAAAAATTAAAGCAATTCCCGCTAATAAATCGCTTTATCTATTATCATTTTATTACTTAAATTAAAAGATGTCCACATTATTCTAAACTAAAGCTTTTTAATGTATTTTATTTTAGTTTATACCTCTTTTAATATAAAGTGTAGTATATCTTGCAACTATATTACTGGCAATAGCTCCATTATTAACATAGACGAGTGGAGTTAATAGAGTTGTACTTGTTGGGAAATTTGCTGCTATGTTACCATTAACAGAAGCTATTTTAATATCATCAAATTCCCAACTAACAGTAGCTGTATTCGGCGCACAAAAGAGACGAAGTCTGTATAAAGATGCAGAATCATAAGTAAAAGTAGTATTTACTTTAGTAGCGGCCCCTGTACCATCATTATGCATAATAGAAAATTGAGTATCACCTGCATCAAGGCCGACTCCGATAATATTAAAAAATGTTGAAACTGTAGCAGAATTAATAGGTGTACCAGTAACTGATAAACCTAAAAAGAATCCATTAGCAGTATTTCTGGGATTTATCATAAAAATCCATTCCAAATCGAACCCTCCTAAACCAGCAGCATTACCCCTCCAATACTGTGATATATTACTATATTGTGCAGCAAACGCATTTGGATTTGGAAGTGCTGATGCTACAGCATATCTTCTTGCAGTCTCTGAAAAAGGAGAAGCCGCGACAGGATTTACAAAAGCAGATCCAGTAAAAACCCTCTGCAATCCCAGAGTTCCTCCAAAAGATGTTGAACCAGGTCCCCAAAGTCCAAGAAACGAATTATTAAACCAATCTCCAGTAACTGGACCAAGTGCACCGAATGCCCCAGTCAAACCATTAAAACCTGTGTTTCCATCTAAACTAGGTCCAGTATTACCTATTACTCCTGTAAAACCAATAAGACCAGTCGCACCTCTTAAACCTGTTGCTCCAGAAACTCCGATTGCTCCAGTATTTCCAGTAAATCCTGCTAATCCTGTTGGTCCCCTAAATCCAGTCAGACCAGTAAATCCAGTTAGACCAATTAAACCTGTGTTACCGATTGGACCTGTAGCCCCTAATACACCAGTTGGTCCAGCAATACCTGTTAATCCTTGTAAACCGGTAATTCCTTGAAAACCAGTTATTCCAGGTAGACCAGTAAAACCTTGATTACCTAATGAACCAGTTAATCCATTTAAAGCATTTACGATAATCCAATTAGTACCTAAAGCAATTATAGTGATTGAAAATTTGCTTGGATTATTCAAACCTAGATTTAAAAAAGGTAAAAAATATGATGAAGTATTGTTAATAGTATCTGGACCAGTTGGATTTATGGTTACGGTATTAGTTGCATTAGTATCCTTCCTAGTAATTGTAAACGTTGTACCTTCACCTGTAATTAAAGGTAGAGTAAGTACAATGTTAGATGATCCAGCGTCAACAAGATAATTGTTAAACCCTGGATCCAAAGTAGTATTGACATTTACCTCGATAATCATTTTTTCTTATTTTAAAATAGTATTATATAATACAATAGATATTATGAAAAATCATTTTGAATTGAAATAAACCTTTTCTTAACTATTTTTTTTGTAATACAATCTCTATATTTTTATGTTTAAATATACTTATAATATATTCCAATTCTGGTATACTTGAGTTCATAAAATTAATTACATTTATTAATTGCGGTATATCAGCTATTAAACTATTAATTTCATCTATATTATTAATGTTTCCAACTATCATCTCAATATAAGGTATAGTATTGTTAATATTGTTAACAATACTAGTAATTTCTGGCATATTTGTGTTGATTTTGTCAACGATATTCGTTATACCAGGTATTGCATCAGTAGTCTTATCTATTATATTTATTATTGATGGTATATAGTGATTAGTCTTATTAATTATATTCATTGTTGGATCTATCATTGGATCTATCTTATTCCATATTTGTAAGACAGCGATTAAGCTAATTAGTAAGACGATTAATTCAATAAAGACTAATAAAAACATTAAAATTTTATAAAAATTGGAACATCCCTTACTTTTACCACTCTTATTCTCTTTAAATCTACCTATATCTGTATTATAAGGATTATTACCAAGCAATTCAAGTTCTTGATCTACATCTATCTTTACAGGATCCATTCTTAATATTACAAGAACAAAGAATCCAAAATTATATAAATCAAATTTTATAAGAGTAAGAGTGAAAGGATTAACCCATAATCATAAAGGATTAGCCCATAATCATAAAGGATTAGGCCATAATCATAAAGGATTAGCCCATAATCATAAAGGATTAACCCATAATCATAAAGGATTAACCGGACTCGCGCTTATCGCTAGTGCAGCGAGTCCAATAGGGCAGGGTCTGCTACGACTTAGCGGAGCTGAAGCTGCAAGCCCTTATTAGGTGAATGATTTTGATTGTACTAGTCTTGGAGGTGTGAAGTTTATCGTCTTAACAGTATTGACATTATTTTCGTTAACATCTTTTTTAACTGCAATAGGATTGGATGCTCGTCTTTCAGATAATCTTCGCATAGGAGATCGTGAAAATAATGAAATTTCCGATCTAAATGGTAACATAGGAGATGGTGGTTTATCATCCATATTTCTAGGTGATTGACTCTCACGTTGAAAACGACGTGGAGAATTACAATATGATTTAATCTTAAGACTGCATTCTGGACAACTAGTCTCTACTGGAATCTCTCCACCCGTTTCACCTTTTTCTTTTTGATAAGAAAGTACTAAATCAATCTTTTTAACTATTCTAACACCTCCACCCCTCGGAGAGACATTTTTATTACAGAACGCACAATTAAAAAATTCTCTTGGAGAGGTTGGCATACTACCAGATTCACGTAACTTTTGATAGCTCTGAAAATCCTTCCTGGGTGTATTATTAGCACTACTTGTCGCACTAATAGTTTTAATAACTTGTTGAACTTCTATTTCCTTATCTTTTTTAAGCTTTGATAGATCGAGAACTGGAACCTTATCTTCTTTATCCTCCTTATTCTTGCCAATTTCTTCACTCATATATTTTTTTTAGTTTTTATTAAGAAACTATAAGAGTAATTTATTAATTTATTCAATTTTTTTATAAGGAGATGAGAGAGGGTTACTTGTGAAGGGGCTCTTTAGTTTCATAAGGGCGACGATTCGCCCTTAATAACATTAATCCGGACCTGCTGCGCAGGTACAAAAGAGCAGCAGGTACAAAAGAGCAGGGTCTCTTTAGTTTCATAAGGGTGACGATTCACCCTTAATAACATTAATCCGGACCTGCTGCGCAGGTCCAAAAGAGCAGGGTCTCTTTAGTTTCATAAGGGCGAATCGTCGCCCTTATTTAGAAGTCACGTAAGAAATGCCCGATCGTTAAAGGATAATTAACACCTATAAAACATTTACTTATTTTTCCGCTTTCATCATAGAATAGCATAATCTCGACGAACATCCTTAAAAGATCAAGTTTTGAAATTGGGGTACCAATCTTAAGGATTTGATAGAGCTGACTAAGTTCAGGAAGTTTAATAGTTTCATTCATTCCCATTAAATCTTCATTATCATAATATGCTATATATGATCTGTTTATTTGATTATAATCTTCGATATAAGCATAAAATTTGGTCACGCTCTGTTCTTTTCTTTTAATATTCTTGTTACTGCTGTTGCTAGCAGTTAATCCTTTAACTTCTACCTTATTATTTGGATCTACGAAAAAATATACGATTAGTTTAAATTTAGACTTTGGAAACCTAACTATCAAGTTTGATTCAATCATGAATTGAGTATTAGAACTGTCTATAGGTTCTTCATTATAACTATAATGTTCTATTTGCATTTCATCTAAGAGAGCTAATATGACTGTACCATGACTAGACACAGTAAACCATTCTTGTTCAGATATATTAGCTTTAATTTTCTTTGTGTCTTCATCTAACTCCATAAGTTTAATCTTATATTCATATTTTTCGAC
>Ga0075163_10013822_pt1 | contig 10446 bp, 1 predicted proteins | sample JI1023141ADNA_FD_71478 | JGI IMG/M metagenome (GOLD analysis project Ga0075163, IMG submission 71478) | Wastewater effluent complex algal communities from Wisconsin, to seasonally profile nutrient transformation and Carbon sequestration -... | ecosystem: Engineered > WWTP > Effluent > Algae... | reverse complement strand
GATTAAGCGTCATGTTTTTATTACCGGAACCTACTCCATTCCTGATATCAAGTGTTTTGGTAGAAGCACTGCTCATATAGTTCGCAATAAGCAAACTACTGAAATTGTTGCCGCTGATACCTCCTACATTGTTAAGAGAGGATCCGTTCAAACTTAAAATACCCGACAACGATGTTGAACTATTCCCTATGGGCACAACATCGCCGGCATGCGTGGTAGAATATGTGTTTGCAAAATATATGGTTCCTAGACTGTAATCTCCCCCTACACTATTCATATTAATACCACATCCACCTCCTGCTCCATTTGACAATCCGGCCAAAGAGGTAAAAGATGCCAGGTGCTGATTACCCGGTAGAGAAGAGCCCGGAGAAGTTCCTGTTTGCCAGTTTGTTCCCGTTAACCATGCCGATCCTCCGGCAGCCGACCAGATAAATGTTGAAGGTCCGGAATATGCTACAACGTTAAAAGAAAACGGTGCGCTTGTTCCCAAACCTACCATTCCTGAGGTAGCCGTTGCCGTTAAAGCAACACCTGTTTCAGGAACATCGTAAAATGTGCCGGGTATAGTAACAGAACTGCTACCTGCAGCTATTGTTCCGGCAGGTACAGCAGGGAAAGTAAGAATATTCGCTCCTGCAGTTTGGGCAAGGGTAATATTTGTATTACTGGTTACATTGATGGGATTCATGTTCACCAGGTTGTCTACAGCAGTAACGGTAATAGTAAAAGGTGTTAATGCTATTGGCGAAGCAGGTGATATGGCAGTTACTACCAGTACGGTTGGTTCAGTGGCTGTAAGAAAACTATTGATGGCTCCATATCCTGTGCCTGCTGCATTTGTCGCATAGGCGTAATAGTAATAAACAGTATTGGGTAACAATCCACTCATGATAACAGAGAAATCACCACTGGCAAGGTTAGACGCAGCAATCTGTGTTCCTGTTCCCGGAGCAAAACCTGCAAGTGTACTATACTCGATGCCATATCCTGAAATCACTCCACATCCGGCATCTGTAATGGTTCCTGGAACTGTGGCCCCGGTTGTTGTAATAAAGATTGCACTGCTGGTTGTTAATACCGGCTGGTTGTTCACGCCGCTTGCCGTAACAGCCACATTAATGGCTGTTGCTCCTCCTCCGCTTATGGGAATATTACCATTATAAGACTGAACATTTGTTGGAGCGAATCTTACATATATCGTTCCCGAAATATTTCCGGCACTATATGTATAGCCTGAGCCTCCACCGTTTACTAAATTTAAGGTATTAACAAAAGGTCCGCCAGCAGTAGTAGCAAAACTGAAATTAGCCAAAGGACCAATTACGATATTGGTTCCGTTTAAAACACTGCCTGATAAACTAAAGGTATTGGTAAGTGTTGCGGTGTTGATGCAAACATTTCCGAATCCTGCCAATGAACCTGCACCTGTTCCGGGTACTGATAAAGTAGGCACCGTATTTAAAAGCGTGAAAGAATTTTCAATCCCATATACTGTTCCTCCCGCATTGGTAGCGTAGGTATGAAAATAAAATGTTTGACCGGCAGGTGCAAGTCCTGTTAAAACAACAGAATAGTTTCCTCCCGATAAATTTGAAGAAGGCACAATGGTTCCCGATCCGTTTGCAAAACCAGGTGTAGTACTATATTCAATTCCATATCCGGAAATAGCCGTACATCCTGTACTGCTGATGATAGCTGATATTGTAGCACCACTGGTACTAATACCACTCGAAGTTCCATTGGTAATAACCGGAACAGTATTAACACCATTGCCACTAACCGGTACCGTTATGGCCGGTGCTCCTCCACCACTAACCGGAATATTTCCATCATAATTTTGAACCAGCGTTGGTGTAAACCTTACATAGATATTCTGATTCTGGTTTCCGGGAATTGAAAAGTTCCTGGTTGCCGCAAAGGTTGCATTGTCTGTAGAAAAAGTATAACCAGTAAGCGGACCAACGGTTACATTCGTTGCGGTAAGATTAGAGCCGGTTAAAGTAAAGGCATTTGAACCCGGTGTGGTATTGGTACATACATCACCAAAACCTGTCAATGGAGAAGCAGAAAGGCTTGGCCCCACTACGACTGTTCCATTGAAAGTAAAATCATTGATGCTACATGTTCCTGAAGCATTTGATCCACCCCATCCATAAACCCTGAATTCAATGGCTGAATTGATATTCTGAAATTGTGCTGCAGCCAATGAAATGGTAGACCCTGTAACTGATGGAGCACCGATATTGGAAATGAAGCCATCCACGCTTGAACGGATCGCAAAAGTGGTTGGTCCGGTTCCCGAAGCCTGACCCGTATATACAAAACTTACAAAGTTGATCAGATACCCCGAATTCGGAGTCAGAGTAAAAGTGAAATAATCATTAACATCCAGGGCAGCAAGGCTCCAGTTGGTAGCCGTGTAACGGTTTATACCCGCATTTCCGGATATTCCCGGCCCTCTTCCAATCCCTGAAACCGTAATATTTGCATTGACCGTTTGGCCCAGCACAAAAGGATTATAACTTCCTGGATTTGCATCGGTTATGGGGTTATTAAAAATGCTTTGAGCAGCAACCCGGGTATCCACCATTGATATAAAAAACAGGAGGAAAACAAGGGCACAACGAAAACTTCCGGATAATAAAGCACTGTTACCCACTGCCTGGTAATTTTTTTTCATGTTACGATTTTAAATCTTGCGATCAGTTTGGCTGGAAAGGGGCAGGTATTTCGAAGGGTAATGAATCAGCTGCAAAATTAGCACAAAAATCAGTGTTGGAAACCATTTGACAGGTTAAATAATCATCAACTTCTTCACATGCAGCTACCTCTGAACATACCCTGTTGATCAGGAATTAGTTGCTTTTAAAAAGTAAAAATCAACAATTATCAAAAAAAAGAGCCGGTTTTGATGACCGGCTCCCTGAACTCAATTATAATTTAAAACAAAACTTACAATACCTGGATGCGAATCGATTTCACCGTACCCGACTCATTGCTTATACGCAACTGATAATTTCCTTTGCCTAACGCTGTGCCTGGGTCGATGGTTTCTGAAGAGAATTCACTATTGACTGTGACCCTGCCTTTGTAAACAACCTGGCCGATAGCATTAACCAGATCATAATTATATATGCCCGGTTGCTGATTCCTGAACTGAACCTGTATTTTATTATCTATAACCGGATTTGGATAAACCGTTATTGAGGCATCTCCTTTCTCAGGTGCCACTTTTACAATAGCACTGTATTGAACCTGTCCATTGTTGCTGATGGCTTTGATGCGGTAATAATTAACGGTGATCAAAGGCTTGTTGTCGGTAAAACTATATTCAGTACTACCGCCATTATTCAATAATGGATTCGCTTCACCGGTTTTTATAAATATTCTGCCATTGGAGCTCCGCTCTACCTCATAATGAAGGATATCCAGTTCATTGGCTACTTTCCAGTTTACAGCAATCGTATGGTCGGTATTCCTGCTGGCATCAATATGGATGATCTTCACCGGAACTGTTTGCATCAACCTGAATACAATTTTAAACCTGTCTTCAGCTGCAGAAGCCGGATTGTTATCTACAGTGAATGAAACAGTGGTTGTATCGAACACGCTCAGGATGGTATTTGTTTGCAGGTATTTGTCAATCAGGTAAGGAACCATGTTCAGACTACCCATATTTTCCGGAGCGAATTTCAACTGGTACTGTGTTTTTTTCATGTTACGGAAACTGTAGAAAATCGTATCCTTATCATTGAGCAATGCATGTGCTTCCAGCGAAAGCCTCATGCCATGCCTGCTGATACCGAAGTTTTCTCCTCCGTTTTCCAGTTTAGCTGCATCGTCTGCAGTATAGTCATTGGTAAATTCATTGTCAATGGCAAGTACTGCACCGTCGGCCAGACTTGGTTGTCCGTTGATCATTGCATATAAAGTTGCCCGCAGGAACTGCCTGTCGGCCAGGCTATGCTGCAAAGCTGCCGGTTGCCTGAATAACAACTGGCTTCCGGATAATTTAGCTGCTTCAGTAAATGTAATGTTACCCCCGCCACTGGTAGAATGCACCATAAATGCTTGTCCGGATTGAATGGTTGTATAAGCAGAAGCACTACTGTAATTGGCGGTACCACCAGGATTCGGTTTCCAGCCATTTGCAGCGCTGATGGTTTGAAATGCGCCATATCCCCATGAGCCATAAAGCAATGGATCCCAAACATAGAAAACATCATCTACGGCTGGAGCGGCAGGTTTGGTGATGTTCAGGAAATCAATTGCAGAAGCATAAGGATTACCTACTGATTCAAATTTTCCAGCAGGCACTGCTGTTACTGGTGGAATATTCGCTCCTGTTGTATACAAAGGACCTTTCACACGAAGAACCGTAGTTTCGGGACTCTGATTATAAGCTGTAACATTTCTGCTTCCCCTTACAAAAATCATGTACCCTTTCTTGTTAGAGATGGATGTTGAAGTTGTATTGGGAACGCCGGCATAAGTGTTGGTTGCTGAAACATATGTTTTCATTGATGGACCAGGTGACGTATATACGTCAAAACCCAGGGTGGTTGCTCCCACGATATCACTGGTGATCTGTGTGCCGAAACCGTTATAACGGTTCTGGTTAACCGCAGTTGCAGTATCCTGCCATGCCTGGTTGATGGTTTGCGATCCACTCACAGGTGTAGCGAGGAATTGCCATGATTTTCCATGATTGGGTGATCCGCCGGTACCGGAAGGTATATAACGTTCAACCGTAGCCGCACCATTCACTGTTTTACCTGTAACATTTCCCAGCCAGGCTGTTTCAGTGGCAGTTGATTTAAACGTAAGGAAGCCACCGGTGTTGATCCTTAATCCGGATGCTGAGAAGGTCAGGGAACGGTAAATATCCAGTTTGCCACCGAGTGTAACACCCGATGCATTGGCATTTCCGATCACCAGGTTTTTAAGTGCATCACTCACAAACAATCCGGCTGGTATTGTTTGTGCCGCTGTAGGATTGTTCATTTCCAATGTACCATTCACACCATTGATGGTACCTGCCGTACGGGTGATGATACCGTTCACCTGCAATGTTCCTGCGTTCAAAGTGAGCAATGGTGTATTGGCCGGAACCGGTGCGCTGAAAGTTATATTGCGTACGGCCTGTGTTGTGGCAATGGTAGGCATGAAAGAATAACCTCCGGTAATGAAAACATCCGTTGTACCATCGGGCACAAAATTCGCTTCCCAATTGGTAGCCACCAGCCAGTCGGTATTGGTTTTACCAACCCATGAACCGTAGTTCGGATCTACCCACTCATCGGCGCCCATATCCGGCGTATAACCATTACGGGTAGTAACATCGTAATCCTCTGTGATACCTGCAATCGGGTTACCCCTGTTTTTAAAATTGGTTACGTTACTGGCAATCGCCGGATCAATATGTTTATCAGTTGGACTGATATAGGCTATACCAAAACCACTGATCGAATTGGTATTCTGACCAAAACCAGTTTGTATATCTGCAAGGGCTGCCCTGTTACTGCCAATATAACCATGATTGGCACCTGATGTTCTGTAATAATTATAGTTAATCGTTCCGAAAACTGTATTGGCAGCAGTTGACATAATTGCGTAACGCTGGCCACCAGTTTGTTCATTATGGAAAATATTATTTTTAATGTTTACGCTTCCAGCCGTTGTAACAAAGGATGTAATATTAATAGCAGCCGGGAATCCATTAACAGTTTGACTGGTATTGAGGTGTACTGTATTATAGTAGATATTGTATCCCCCGCCATAGTCTACGATGATTCCATAACCATTGTCTTCCACATCTCTTCCACCATTGTAACCATAAGCAGCTACATCAAATACAAAGTTATTGAGCACATTCACATTAGCAGCAGTACTGGAAGACGCCAGCCAGATACCATTGGCACCATAGCCCAGCGAATTGGTATGTTTGATATCGCTGATCTTATTTCGGTTGATGGTGATACCATTGGCGGTACCAAAGACAGAAATACCTGAGGTTGTAATGGAAGAACTACTGCTGGTAATACCAAAAATAGTATTGTTACTAACGGTAGCGCTTGCCTGCTGATACAACTCAATACCCGACCAGCCTAATTTGTCACCAGCCACCGTTGAACCAATGGTATTATCGGAGATAATGGTACCGGTTTCATTGCCGGTTGGTCCAACAACTGCAATGGCAGTTTGTGCTTTGGTGAGCAGGTTATTTATATATGTATTGTTATTATTGGCAGCTTCTGCAACTGCACCAAGGGTTGATCCACTTGAAATTACAGAAGTAAAAGTGGTGGTTGGTGCATTACCAGTAATGATACAGTTTTTGATATTGTTGTTGCTGGCACCATTGGAAGCATTCACACTGGCAATCCAGATGATATTACTGGTACTGGTGTTTGTACTCGTATTGATCAGCGTGAGGTTACGGGTAGTTCCACCCACTGTATTCGAACCATCGATCGTTATGTAATCTGCACCATTCAGTTTGATAATACCGAGTGCATTATTACCAGTGATCGTTGGCGTTTTGGTAGCTGCCGGTTTAATGGTAAGTGTATTGGTGGCACTCTGGTAAATATTGCTGTTGATTACGATCGGGAATGTTTCACTGGGATAAGTATTATCGATCAGTGAAAAAACTACCGGACCGCCGATACAAAGTGAATTGTAAGCATTCACCGCTGCAGTAAGGGTCGTATAGTTTCCCGCCACACCTACTGTATAAGTTCCGTTCAAAGGGTTGGAAGCTACTACAGAAGCATTGGCGGTAGCAGTACAACCTGTTGTTGTATTTGTAACCGTAACGGTATAATTGGTAGTGGAAACGGCTGTTGGCGTAGATACTGGGTTTGAAATGGATGCATTGCTCAGGTAAGTAGCCGGGCTCCAGGCATAAGTATAACCAGCAACTACCGGAGGATAAAAACCCCAGGCTTCATTGGTCACATTCCAAACGGCATTGTTGCGGGCGGCAGGTGTGATTCCTACAGTTCCTGTACTGTTTTCAATACCCAATGTTTTAGAATATCCGTTACCGTTATCGTTTACTGCAGCCAGAGCAACTTCAATATGACTATCGCTTTCGTATAAACGAATTTGCCCGGTTACCTCTTCAGCACTGGTTCCAACCAGAAATCTTAATTTATAATAATCAATCACCATCACCCGGTTGGGTGTAGTACCATTTACAAAGTAGCGTATATAACTTCCTGGATGTGTTCCTGTTGGATCTAATACTAGGTCATCCCATGCCATTGCAATTACAGTATTTGGAGTGGTAGCACTGGGCAAAGTTTGCGGCGCAGTACTATTGACTGTAAATGTTTGCAATTCCACATAACCATTGGTACTCACATATAACTGTGTAACTGGAGAACCATAATAGTTAAATGTAAATGGTATGGCGATGGCTCCAGACATAGCATCATCCTGGTAAGTATTCCAGATAGTAGTAGGTGATCCCGATGGAGTTAAAGCACTATATGCAATACTACTCACCGTATAATTCGAACCGCTGCTAACCGTTGCTGTTAGTTGCGAAGGACTGTTCACACAAACATTTACCGGACTTGCCGTTGCCGTAACAGCAGGCGGAGGATTGATGGTAACGGTAGTGGTAGCCGTTGCTGAACAACCACTGCTGGTATATGTATAAATAACGGTATAAGTTCCGGGAGTACTGGTTGAAGGGGTAATCGTTCCTGTTCCGGCAACTATGGTTAAACCGGAAGCCGGGGATGTGGTATAGGTCCCTCCTGCCGGACCGGTTCTGGTAACCGTTACCGTACCGGCCGTGCTTGTACAGTAACTCGCTGCCGGATAAGTGATCGTTGCAGGCGTGATGGAAGTGACTGTAATGGCTCTGGTTGCCGGTGTGCCCGTTCCGCAAAGATTGGTAGGCGTAACCGATATGGTGCCACCGGTTGCTCCGGCCGAAAAAACAAAACTATTGGAAGGTGATCCGGTAGTGGCACTAAAAGTTACACCGGTTCCCGAATATGTCCAGGCATATGAACTGGCTCCGCTTACAGCTGCTATAGAATAATTCTGAGTGGTACCGGGACAAACAGGAGATGGACCTGCGATCGCTCCGGCAGCTCCGGGTGCTACTGTACAGGGAGACCAGGTAAAGGTCAAACCACTTGCCGGAACAATGGTATTGCTGAAACGTACTGTATTGGTATTGGCTACTGCCGCTGTTGTTGCAGCCCATCCTGTTGAAGATGTCCTGGCATTAAAATCGGTAGCGGCCGCCCCCCTTAAACCAACCTGTGTTTCCAGGATGGTGGTTGATGTGGCAGATAAACTTCCATAAATCACCTGAAGTGTTTGAAGGTTGGCAACGCCACCCGCTTCATTGATACGCATCTGGAAATTAAAAAGATCCGTACCGGTACCGCCATATCTTTTGGCTTGTGTCCATTGAATGGTGAACACCCTGTTGGGCGCCGTTCCGGAAACTATTCCAATGATACTGGAATAAGGAGTAATGGTTGTACTCGTTCCAGATCCGCTGGTAGCGGCTGCACTCATCGTGATGGTTCCTCCGCCAAAAGCAGTAACAATGGTTCCATTGGGAATACCAGTACCACTTAACCTGGTTCCTACCTGTATATTGGTAAAAGAACTGACAGCTGTGAGTGTATTACTACCACTTGTTCGGTTAGCCGTAAACGTTACAAAGGTCTGATCATTCAGATCTGCATTAAAACCTGCAAAACCATTGTTATTGGCAGTACCATTCAGGTAAACGCCGGTATGATCAGATATAGAAACCCATGAACCACCGCCGAGCTGACCAGTCATGGTTGGATTGCCATTGCTGAAGCAGAACCAGGCATCAGAATCAAGACCGATTCTTCCTGTACCAGCTGTATAAAGCGTTCCGTTAAATGTAAAATCAAATGGTAAACGGAAAATAGCAGTCCTGTCATCCCATCCCGTTGTAAAAATACTGGCAGGTGTTGTAGTTGCCAGTCCAGTTGTATCTATAAAACCTGCAGTGGCTGGCGTATAAGTTCCTGAGCTTTGAGTAAAAGTGTAATAGGTTGATACTAACTGGGCATTAGTTCGCTTAGAAAACGAAATGCCTGTTAAAAATACCATTAAAACAAAAATGCTTTTCTTAAGCAAATCAGCAAGTAAAAAATCCTTCATGGGTCCCAATTTAATGATGCAATAAAACCAAAAGCAAAAACTATTGGCGTAAGATTTGAATTCAAAAAATATCGGATCAATTAAAATCGATTCAGGACAAAGGAAAGCAACTGGATTTAGATTGGATGAAATGGATATAACGGTACAGACTCCCTGGGGCAGTCTTTAGTTGCATGTAAAATAAGTAAAAAAATCTGTATTTGTTTGTAGTTTTTATACTATTTGGGCTTAAGAAAACGTCGAATTAATTTTTTTTATACCTATTGGTTACAAAAAAGGCGCCCAAAAAGGCGCCTTTTACTATTTTTCTTTGTTTAATTATTGAATGAAAACCTGTCGGGTCATCGCTTTTGCCTTTTCAGCAGCAAGAGTTAACTGGTATATTCCCGGGTTCAGCCCCAATGGCAGTTGTATATTTATAAGCTGGGTACCTGAGCTGATTTTTACTGTTCCGGTATAAACTGACTGTCCGAGATTATTGAACAGTTTCAGCTCATAATTGCCGGCAGCCTGATTTTTAAAGCTGATATTCAATTGATGATTGATTACCGGATTTGGATAGATACGGATTTCTTTTTCAGCATCTGTGGTAGCGATCAATGTTTCTTCTGATGCATTTTTACTTACCAGAGGATTTCCGCCTTTTGCCGGCTGAACCATTACGGTATTGCTGTAGAAGAATTGTCCGTTCGTTTTGATTGCTTTTACCCTGTAATAATTGGCTCCTGAAGAAGCTTCATCATCGAGGTGACCATAGCTTGCTGTAGAACAGTTGTTTGCTGAAGGATCTACAAAAAGCATTCTGCTAAAATTTGTTCCGTCGTTGCTTTTTTCCAGTTCATATTTGGCCATGTTAGCTTCATGTGCAACCTGCCAGTTTACCTGAACATTGGTTGATCCTGAAACCCTTGTTGCAGTTATGTTCGTGAAAGCAGCAGCTGCCTGTTGCCTGAACACAATGCTGAATCTGTTGGCCGCATAAGCTCCTGGTATATTCACAATGCTGAAAGGCGCATCACTTGAATCACTTAATAAAAGTGGTGTGGTGGTTCTGAGGTAATTGTCTACCAGATAAGCCGACAATCCTTCGATATCCATGTTTTCCGGGATAAAGCGGAATTTGTATTGCTGTGCTTTTACACCAGTCAGATTAAGATTGATGGTATCAGCATCGGTAACCGTTTGTTTCCTGTCTACCACCAGCAGCTTATCTGTATTTTTAATCGAAAGGTTTTCACCAAAGCTCATTCCTTTTTTGGCATCATCGCCATC
>Ga0075163_10013819_pt1 | contig 10447 bp, 12 predicted proteins | sample JI1023141ADNA_FD_71478 | JGI IMG/M metagenome (GOLD analysis project Ga0075163, IMG submission 71478) | Wastewater effluent complex algal communities from Wisconsin, to seasonally profile nutrient transformation and Carbon sequestration -... | ecosystem: Engineered > WWTP > Effluent > Algae... | reverse complement strand
TATTGCTGAGTGAGTTGATATAGGTCGTATTAATTTATTAAACATACAACAATGTACATTGTTGTATGTTTAATAAATTAATACGACCTATATCAACTCACTCAGCAATAGTTACTAGAGACAAATCTTCGACTGTAAGGCTGTCCTCATATTCTTCTGTTTGCCTAGAGTCTCTAAAATCTTCGGAATACCCCACCAACACATCGTCAACTTCAGCCTCGTCGTCGGTAGAGTCGTAAGTGAGATCTTCTGGTAAGGCGTCAGGTGTGTATAAGTAATTAGGGTTAGTTTCGAGGTGAAGGGTATCGGCGTCGTGTTTAATACCAGCCAACCGTAACGTTCTCTTTACCGAGTGGGGTCGTTTTATACCGAACATTGGTTGAGAGTGAGGTAACACTACCACGCCACTTTTTATTAGTTCGAAATATAGTGTTTCTTTTTTGAATAACGATAGTCATTTGTACTTAGACTTCGTATGGTATTTATGGAGTTTTTTTATATGGCTCTCGCTTCGGTAGCGTAATAAGTTAAATAAACAGGTTACTTGAGTTTTAAAGTGACACGATTTTTTTTGTAAAGTAGGGCTTAAAACTAAGTCAAGCATTCGTATAGAGTGTCGACAGTTTGAGCGAGTGACAATTTCTTGTGACAGTAGCATTTTAATACAACCTTTACTAATGACGATACTTGATAGACAGCACCTCGCTAAGGGGTAATAGTGGGGACTACTGCTCGGCTACCGCTGTCAACATACGACTGAAGCATAAGTTTTTGAATTTGGGCGTATACCATCTCATAACCAAACTCATGAAAGAACAACTCACTTAAAAAAAGTGTTACATTGGAGTACGACTCATACGGCCTAGTATCCGAGCTAGCTAAGGAGTAAAGCTTATACAACCTAAACACACAACCCCGTATTTTGGTGTCTTGAGGCAAAGTTAAATATGCCTTATATCGTTGTTTACCCCGCAAGTTCTTACGAACCTGCCTCGAAAGTTTAGTATACTTGATAATTACACCTAACCTTAGGTTCGAGAAGTTCCTATTTAATGTATCTAAATTAGTTGCGTTATAGCGGATTGCGTTACTGATAAAGCTAAAGTCGCGACAGTCCGATCTCTCAATCGAATCGAAGTCGGTATCATGACCTACGTAACATAAGCCGAAAATCAATCCCCTAAGAATAACGGAGGCCGTCGAGTGTAGCGTTTGGTGTTTACCGCAAGCTATAAAAAAGGGCAGTAGTTGTGGAGTTGTGATGTACGAATCGTAGAGAGTCGCTACCGTTTTTGGTTTTACTACCATAAACGAGCTAAAGCATTCGGTAGAAGCGCGTAAGTCTACACTATCTGAAGTACGCATTAAGAGCATTTTAACTTATAAAGCCGCAAGCCCCATAACGTTTTATCTTAAGAACTAAAAACGCAAAAAATAACTTACGACTAAAGTATTGTTTATTTTAACTAATCGCAGGGAGGAGTACGAGTTTTTTTTTAAAAGCTTATTTCTATTCCTATAGAAATTTTTTGTTTTAAGAGCAAAATAATTTGATTCTTTAAATTTAACAAATTTTTTTAATTTTTTTTTTCGCGGGTGAGTAGTCTTTTTCTTGTTTCGTTTGGAGTATTTTAAAAAACGTCTATATACACTATTGTCTAGTTTTGCTACTGTTGCGGCCATATAATCCAGACGTTTTATTTCGACGCCTTGAGTAAGCAATATTCACCGTCAAAACTGCTCGTACTCGGGCACCCGAAGGGGGGGGACGTCGTAAGCAAATACGGCGCCCTCTTGTCCAAACATGTGCGTTAATAAAAACTCTAACGAGAGGTAGTCAAGCGTAGCGGCGTTAAGATTTCTATCGTAATTTAAAGACAACCTTCGTAGGCGATTTGTGTGTCGAAAGGATAGGTGGTTTTTACGACGAATCGCTAAGAATTTGCTAACGCCCGAGAGTAGCTTTACCTTAAAGTACGTGTTTCTAATTTTTCGAATTAACAGAAATCTATAAAATGAAAAAGAAAGCAACAGGCCGCGAACGTGAAACACTGCAGTATCTCGCCAATTTTGTTTTCCAACGAGAGCATCCGTCTTGGAAACTTGTGAAACGAATCTTCGTTGAATAAACTCAGACGTAGGTTGAGCCATTTTAAAATAATAAAAAAATAAACCTGTAATTCTCTTAACACAATAAATAGACCAACTAGGACTAAGGCGGCATTAAGCACAACAAAAAAAACGTCTAATATCGCTACTCAGCCTGAAACTATTTTGCTAGAGGTATCGGGGTAGGCGGTAACCATCAATAACAGAACAGACACCAATACCAGAACTATGCTCAAGTGTAGTCATACAACAAGGGCAGCTAAGAAATTAGCGTAGGGTAGACTAAAATCAACCGGAACTTCTGGCCTAGTTAAGTGTCATATAAAATCTTTCCTTGTCGAATCTAAGAGACCATAAGACGTAGCTAAAACACTAGACGTGCAAGCGTCATTTGCACACATATCAGAGGTACTGACGAGTGTAGCAAAACTATAAAAGCGGAATAACAACTCTAATGACGTTAGGGTGAATAGGTATACAGTGACCATAAAGCAAACAAGCAACACCTTGAAACGAATGTTGAACGAGACATAATTTGTTAACGACAAGAGAGACCTAACAAGTAAAAAAACAAACCCTACAAACACACAAAAAAACTCTAAAGCCTGTACAACTGCGGGCGTTACAAATAGTGAGTCGACACTATCTGCCACGAGAGGAGATATCATGTGAAGAAAAAAAACAAATCATATCAACACGACATAACATAAAATACCTAAAAAGGTCGTAGTCGAATAAGCCCAGAGCAGGCCATCCCTTGCCACAAAAGAACCGTAAGTAGCCTTTACGGTATTATCTATGATAACGGATAGAATACCCATTACAAGCGTAGCGACAATAAAGATATTGAGGTCGGTAATATCAAATAACGGCTCCTCATCAAAGAAAACGAAGCACCCCAATACAATTAAAGGTATAAATTTAACAACATATTTTAAAAAAAACATTTTACTCTTACGTTACACCCGTACAACGGCTGTAACGCATAACTTGAGTACAATTGGAATCGAACCAATTTGTCTTTAAACATGGCGTTTACAGCGCCACCCATTCCCATTCTGGCATGTACCCTACTTACTACGAAAATATCCCAATACTGATTGTAGCATTGGTTTTGAGCAACAGTACGATTTTAAGATACCAACAACTCGTACTTAACTTCGATACATTACAGGACCCTATAAATACTAACCGGCACATAACGCTCGAGAGTAGCAGGAATCGAACCCGCGTCTAAGGCTTTGAAGGCTCTTGTCTTTCCACTAGACGATACTCCCTTTTAAAAAATAAGTAGTATATATTACAATAATATAATACCAATAACACCATAATGCTGGCGTAATCCACCGTCACGGGATATATGACAATAGGCTTTAATAGCCAGTGAGTCGAGCGGCGGAGTTTAAGTTCGACAATCGTTAATATACTACCCCCATACACTTTTTTTAGAATCGCGACTTCGTATAACGGGTTTTTTTCGACCTGACGTCGATTTAGAGGAGGATTTTTTTCTTAACATGTTTTTTTGGAGCTTTTTTTTCTTTTCGTCGTTACTCATTTTTGAGCCCAAATGCACTTTTCGAAAATGTGCCACCATTGAGAATAATTTGAGAGAACGATGTAAGACCCGTCGACATGTTTTAGCGCGTGATCGGGCCCTCTGGCCTCGGTTGGGTAATGACGTAAAATACCTAGGCAAAGCAGCGCACCTTACTTTAAAAAGATAAAAAATCCAGCCATGGTTTTCAATAAACCCTCTCCCCAAATAACTACTAACCCCACATAGGAACAAAACTAGAGGCACTTGTAGTTTCATTAAATTCAATTGGGCGAATGACAAGCTTGGAACGAATGTTGTTTGATTAATTGAGTACGTAAGGTATCGCAGTTTAGCAGCTGTAAGCCGTTTTAATAAGACCAATGAGTTTACCTTAAAATCATGCGAACACCACCATAACTTCGGAATCATTTTAAAATACCGAACGTTAAAAACTAAAAGTAGACCCGCTATTTACATTTGTCTTGACTTGAAAATGCGGTCGTTTAAGTGTATTGTTTTGTGCATTACGGCCCGTCAATAATAATTTAGATCGCGAGTATTCGTAAAACGCAAAACGTGTACCTACCCGGGAAACACCGTATGTTCTCGAAACTGGGCTACGTCCTGTATAAAAACTATCAATTAACATACACACAAAAAAAAAATAACCCAATACGCTTAACAAGTGACCACCAGAGACTATACTGTGTCAACCGTTAAAAAACGCAGGGTAGTCCATAATTCGTCTTGGCATACCAGCATAACCCATCCATATCATAGGAATTACAGTAAGGAGTTGGCCAAAAAAATAAAATATAAAATGTAATAGTCCGAAATATTTGGAGTATCTTACGCCGAATATGGAGCTAAAGTAGAAGTAGAAGGCAGCAAACGAGGCGGAAAAACCAGCTCCTGCTAACATGACGTGGAAATGTCCAATAACGAAAAACGTATCGTGCAGTGCCACATCAAAACCGATGTGCGCATTAAACATACCACTCAGCCCCCCTAATGTAAAAAAATATGTAAAAGACAAGACAAATAGTAAAGATACGTCGAATTGTGGTGCCGAGTTTAATAACGTTACACATCAGTGAAGCACTTTTGTACTAGCAGGGACCGAAATCATAACCGTCATCGTACTGTACAAAGTTCTTGTAGTATTGGCCAACCCCACCATGTACATATGATGACCTCATACAGCAAATGACATAAACGCGATAGTGTACATAGAGAACTGCAACGACAGTCTACCTGACAATCTTTTTCGTAGTAGGTGCGGCATAATAGAGTTAACTATACCGAAACAAGGTATAATGATTATGTAAACTTCAGGGTGCCCGAAGAATCAAAACAAATGCTGGAACAGCACAGCGTCACCACCTCCCGAAAAATCAAAAATAGATGTTCCCAAGTGTCTGTCGCTCAGCAGTAGTATAATGGCGATAAGTAATGCTGGGTTTGCTGCAATAATCATACGAGATCCCACCATCAAGCCATCCACAAAAAAAGATCGTAACTCTTTTCGGTTTTTAAACGATGGGGAGCTTATGCACCTATAAGTTAGTACATAATTTACCGAGCTAAATATAGAACCCATTCCAGCAACAAATACAACAACTAGTGCGATATCTATTTTACCGATTGCCGAATACTTCAAACGGGATGAGTAGGGTGTTATAAGCGCCCAACCTGCGATTATTTGATTAGAGGCTCATGTAGATACTTTCACTAAGTAAGTTTTCTTTAGATCTGAAAACATATCGGACGAGTTTGACGAAACATTCAGCGACACAGCTGTATCAGAGTACGATCTAGTTGAATCAAACATCGGGTGCGCCATGATTGACTCCAGACTAAGCTCTTCGGAGGAGAACATAGTAGACCATAGGTATTTTTGGACATCTATTGTAGTCGATGGGTAAACAAAATATAAAAATATTGGTAGTAATTTCCCGCGAATAAGCGACCCGTCTACTTTATCCGATGAGGCGGGCTCAAAATCGCTAAAACTGTTTAAGTCTATTAAGTCATACGCGCACTCATATAGTAAAGAAGATTGAGTCTCGCCCAATGAGTTAGCCTCTATACTTTCTGACGAAAAAGAGTAAACCGCATTAGGATTCTTGTCCATAAAAAAAATATGCAATAGTAAAATAAAACCACTAGGAGTTATTCAAAACATAAAACTGTTTAAACGAGGGAAGGCCACGTCGCGAACTCCCAACTGCGTAGGAAGCAAAAAGTTACCGAAAGCTCCGTATAGTAACGGAACAATCACAAAAAAAACCATAACAAAGGCGTGAATTGCGGCCACCGTTAAGTATTTTTCTGAATTATTATTAAAAAAACTTATACCCGCGTGAGCTAACTCAATTCGTATCACTGTAGCTAAGATTAAACCCGAGAAGGATGTAACCAGAATAAATAAAAAATACATTATAGCGATTCGTCTGTGGTTAGTAGACAAGATTCAATTATTTGTGACATCGGACAAGTACAATTTAAAGTGCGTAACGAAAGCGAAACTGTGATTTACAATTTTAAAAACCAATGAATTAGGTAACATTTTAACGATGCAAATACAGCCCCAGTACAGCAGCACATTACATCTTTCTAAATTTGTTAATAAATAGCAGCAGTACTACCAACAACACAAACTCGATTGTACCAAAGACGATTAGATTAAACACCCATATAAAGTTAGCGGATAGCCCTAACATTACTCCGGCGCTTGCAAATAACCCCATTAGTACGACTGTTATAACCTCGAGTAACAGTATTGTTATAAATAGTGAGTCTGCTGCTAAGTACATAAACGCAAGTACAAATAACATTAAAAGGTGGAGGTAATAACAATCGAGTGTCATTTTACAAAATTTAATGCAGGTGCATTTAGTCAAAGAATAGAAGCAATTTTTGGTAATTATTGTTACTCGCGTATTTTCTAATTTGTTTTTCTGAAAACCTCACATGATTTGTGTTGGAGTTTAAACCGATGCGCGTGGGGGCAATTTGATTTTTTACTAAAACCCCACTAAAGAACTTCTTACGTACTGATTTAAAAAAGACCTTCTTACGCCTAAGTACGCCCCACTTAAACCTATAAAGCCTGTCCTTGCGTCGCATAAGAGACCTCGCCAATCTGCTCTTTTGAGTAAATCTATTTCGGGAATATCTAAATCGCATAACAATAGGCCTGGACATATTAGCCTCTCCGTAATGTACCTTTTCGGTATAAAAATTAAAAGACGGTTTAAAGAAACTTCTAACCCGTGAACCGAATCTACAAGATAAGTAATTACCAAAAAAAACCTGAAGACGAAAAGAATTTGACCCTATCATAAATAGTGGTTTAGCTGGCAGAACGTATCGGTACGACGAGTATAGCGACCCGTCACCCTTACCCATACGCATATTTTGGCCCTTAGTGTAGATAAAAAATAATATACCCAATGTGACCCAACATTTTTTTGAAAGTACGTCTCTGTGTTTTAATTTTTTCGCCCTAGCGATTAAGTACCGACGTAGTCGGTTTGGCATAGTCTTGACCTTGCCTGATAAATTAAACGTTAAAATAACATAACTAAAGTTTTTTAATTTTGCGTATGGTGTGGTTTTAGGCAAAAACAATCTTTTTCTCGCGACAGAACTCTGCAGAATGTGAGTTTTTTTGTTTGTGGGTTGGACTCAATTTAATCGTCGGCGAGTGTAAGGGTTAGGGGTTTTAGCTCGTCACAAGATTTTTGTTTTTGAGTACGAAATCGTGTTCAAACTCATACTCATTCTACAACACTATAGACTTAACATAACACCCACAATTATACCACAAACTGTAAAATGGTACAAATCTACCATATCTACACTGAAACCTCCGAATGTAGATAAAGCAATATAGCCTACAATAATGCTTACGATACACCCAAACAGAGCCCCAGCTCAGTCTCCTTTAAGTGTTTTGGCGTACTGCAACTTATGAGTTAGCGAAGTTTTTTTTAGAATAAAAATTAACCTTAGAAGCATTCTACTTTGCGCACCAATACTCAATTACTTACGACAGTCTAATAAAAGTATAACCACCGAAGTAGCATCGCGAGAGTTCATAAAAGCCAGAGGTTGGGAAAGTTTTTTTTAACGGCGTTAGTAAAAACATAGGCAATAGAAATAATGACCTCGAGTCGCGTTTGTGATAAAAAGAGGCCCCAACCATTTCCTCTACCTCACGCTCTTGTCAAGATATACTAGGCCAAATTTTCTCTAGTGTTTTTGGTCTGAAATTAATATAGGGGCTGGATGGTACTACCAAAGCGCTCAAGGACGAGTAGCTACAAAGGGGGGTGAAAAAATACAACAACGTGCTTGTGTAATATTGAGACTTGGCGGATAGGTTATCATAGAAGCCTAAAAAGTAAAACATATAAAACGAAAGAGAACTTTGTTTTAAAATACTTCCAAATAGTGATATAGTGTAAGGGTGGACAACCGCCAACACACTGGATATAGTAGACGTATAGTAAGAGGGTTTATTTAGTAACAATATAACAATCCCTTCTAGTCGCATTTTACGTAAAAAACCCACCGCAACCACACCTCTTAATAAAAAAAAATTAGCAATAACCCCAAACAACCAGTAACTGTATTTATAATCGAACTCGTATTAGTAGTCTGAGTCGTTACCAAACTCGTCGATTTATAACCATACGATTTTAACATTGTCCTAGTTCTAGAGTTTCCCCCGACAGATATCTTACCGGAGCAAGAGAAGTAAAAACCCAATAATACCCCAAAGTTATACAGTACGAATCAGTAAAGAGATGATTGGGCTAGTCGCAATAGTCGCCTATGTGAGAACATATCTAAATCGGTTAACATGTTGGAGTACGGTATTAGGAAGTAGGATGGTTCTTTTATGCATAAACACAGCGCCATTGTTTTTGACACACCCGCAAGATTGTAAGTTTTTAAAAAACGATTGTATGTAAAAGTTATGCGTCGGCGTTTAATAGATCACGTAAATAGTATGGGTTGGCCAGTTAGGAGAATAATCGGCCGAAACATATACCTCAAGATAGATCTTTTTGGTTTTTTTTTCTTTCGCGATCTAGACGTTAGTTTTGATGTGAGTTTTTTTGTTTGTGAGAGTATCTTACGTAGCTTATAAGAGGTTGAATTTTTCTTATTTAACCGGTTTCGTTGTCGTTTAAGTTGGGTTAGACTCGTTATGGCCTCGAAATATAACAACCCGTCGAAACATAAATGCCCCGACAATTTACTTACTAATCCCCATTGACAAAGGCCAGAATAAAACAACTCATCACGTCTGCAATAACCCAACCCAACTCTTACTTTACTTACAGCACTAAAGCACAATAGCATTTTATACGAAACAAATCAAATATAATAGCAGGTCGAAAATAATAACACAATCACCCAAAAAATAACCAGGAAAGTGCCGAGAACAAACACAATCGCCTAAAGACTAACTTGGTTCCTTTATAGGCGTGGGGGGTTTTTACCTTGTCTACGGGGTAAACGTTTTCTCACAGATAATCAGAGTGGACGTCCGGTCACCTATCGGAAGTACGCCAAACAACAATAAGGCCTGTAGTGGTTGTGCTTAGATTTAAACTTATATAAATAAATACGGTTAGGCGTTTGAAGAAAAATCACGGACCATAACACACAAATCACCGATATACGGTCCAAACAATTAATTGCCCTATACACTGAATATACAGAAACAATACTACACCTAAAAACTTCATAAAAAGAAAAACAAGTCACGCCACCAGGGGACGTCGGCGCAGTCTTAACTTCCTAACCCAAAAACGCCTTCATTGCGTGTGATTTTGTTTATCAAAAAAATAATCTAAAATCTCACCCCCTTTAAAATGTTTTCGAAAGAACACACGATGTCACCTAACTATCTGCCACAACTCATAAGCTCAATACCTAATGTACTCTCCGCGCAGTTCATCTACGTGTAACCGTGGGGAGATAGCTAGATTTTGAGCGTGGATTTTTTTTCACTCCGACTGTTTCGTTCGAAAAGTTGCTACAGCGTAAGTGCTATTAAATTGCTCTTGCACTTGTCGTGGTATAAGGACTATGTGCGCGTATAGTATTTTTGATAATTCTACCAATTCAGTTTGTTTTTTTCACGCTCCCAAACACCACTCTTTGAACAATGACGGCATATTGCAACACAACCATACCACGAAGTAGCCTACACTACCTATTGAGGCGCAAAACAATCTTAACCTACGAGTTACATATTTAAAACACAATGGTAACTTTAGGATCTCTCTAAACACCAGCATAATTACTTCGCGCAGAATACGTCATTTGGCTCGTAGTTTTGACTTCATCCTACACTAACTACTGAAATACAAATACCATGTGGTTTATGAGAACAACCTTACCACCACTAATGCGCTATTCGTAGAGTTATGCGACAAGTTTGGCAAGTTAGAGAATAGTCGTCAGTCGTCAGTAATTCACGATGCGTATTCCACAACTATCGCTACACATATAATAACTCTAAGGGTCTGTAGTATGGGTTTGCAGCCTCAAACGAGAACATTACGTACCCACCCTTAAACTCGGTATACCAAGTGAGTGTAAACATGTCTGTAGAAACAAACGAATCGCAACAAGGTATAGCATATTGGGTAATGACAATAGACAATACTATAGATACGTGCGTTAGGGTTTTTATTAAAGAAAACATTTTACGACTATACTCGTTTAGTAAACAACCACACAATAGTAAATTGACCCCCTATACATAGAGGAGCT
>Ga0075163_10013818_pt1 | contig 10447 bp, 9 predicted proteins | sample JI1023141ADNA_FD_71478 | JGI IMG/M metagenome (GOLD analysis project Ga0075163, IMG submission 71478) | Wastewater effluent complex algal communities from Wisconsin, to seasonally profile nutrient transformation and Carbon sequestration -... | ecosystem: Engineered > WWTP > Effluent > Algae... | reverse complement strand
GGCTGGGGGAACGATGGATCTGGTAGGTTCGAGCCGAGCGCGGAAAACAATTTGCATCCGCTGGCAGCGACACAGTGACGGGGGCAGTCAGTACCCGCGGGACTGACGAGCCTTGACCTCCAGTGCTCGCCAGCAAAGTCCGCTCGACGATCCGTGGCTGCTCCATCGCCCCAGCCAGAGCCGAGCAGTGATACTGCGACACGATTGACGCCGCAGTTTGCGATCACTGGATTAGCGGGGCAGCGTCCATCAAGCCACAGTCCCCAGCTGGCAGCGCTTTGTAGCGAGCGGCCGGCGTCCAGGTCGGCGGCGCTCGATGGCCCCGGCCAGCGCCGCACCCGAGCGCCCCGCGCTGCTGACCTAAAAGGGGATCGGCAAGCTAAAATCGTTCATTCTTCGGTCGATAGCCGCAGTTTTCTTCGGTCACAAAAATGCGCATCGTGCGTTCAAAGTCACTCCAGATGGCATCTTCTAGGTAAGTGGCCCAACTCACCCGGGTCGATCACTGTGCTCGTGCGAACCAATTTTACCCTGTGGTCACCATGCTGAACCCTACAAGCCCGACTGGTTACCCAGTTCCCACTAACGCAGTACAGGTACGGCTTTATCAACTGCTGGCCGGAATACATCTAACCCCAGAGGAAAGGGCGCTAGCAGCACAATGTCAAAAAATGGTACGCAGAAAAATACAAAACTCTCTGCAAGGAATTGAAAGAGATTTTCTGTCTGGATCCTACGCTCGAAATACGTCCATTTCGCCATTAAAAGACATCGATATTATATTCGTACTCGATAAAGAAGTTAGACGGAAGCTATGGCATTCAGAGCCAGGAGATACCCTTAAAGCAGTCGCCGCATCCATCCGAAATGAATTCGATGAAGTAACGCTAAGGACTCAGAATCGCTCCGTTCGCATCAAACTTAAAGAGTTCAAATTTACCGTCGACATCGTGCCGGCCTTTGCATCATCGCTAGCTGGCTGCTTAGAAATCCCAGATCGACGGGCCAGCAGTTGGCTCTTGACCGATCCTGAATCAGTCCGAGACGAAAGTCCTCGGTTCAACGAAGAGTGGGCGTATTTGCTCAAGCCGATCATCAGAATCCTTAAAAAGTGGAAGCGGATCTGGGGGGAACCATTAAGGCCATTAAAGTCCTTTTATTTAGAAATGATGTGCTATTCTATTTTTAATTTCCCGTTGCCCAAAATTGACACGCTGCTTTTGGCCGCATTTGAGCATATTGAAAAAAATATCCTAAAAATGTGCCCTGACCCGGTCAATTCAAAAATCGACCTTGGTGCGGCACTTTCCAATGCACAAAGGCGTGATATTTCACGTAGAGCAGGAGCGGCAGCATATCACGCACGGGTGGCGATACAGTTTTCGCTTCTGGGGAAAATTTCAGCTGCCCATGATAGTTGGTCTAAGATTTTCCCGAACGTGTATTAGGCGGCTTTTTAACCCAGTTAAGAAACGTAAATTTTCTTCTACTCGACTCGCTAACCCCAGACTGGCAAAAAAGAGTACGATGCGCGGCGATGTTCTCCGCCGGTCAAAAAATCGGGCACTATGTCATCGTCCGTCACATCGCCGATGGTGGAACCAGCGAAGTCTATGCTGTCACGGATGGCGCTCAAACCTTTGCCCTAAAGATTATCAAAGAGCTGCATCGCGAAAACGCTGCGCTCCAGGCGCGCTTCCTGAATGAAGCAGTATCACTAGAATCGCTGAACATCGAGGGAGTGGTCCGCGTTTTTGGCAACGGCGACTTCCAAAGCCGCCCCTACTTCGTCATGGAATATCTTCCTACCTCTCTGGCAGATCGCCTTACGGGCCCCGTACCTCCCTCTTCAATCATCCCCATCATAGAGACACTAGCCCGGGTGCTAGCGACCCTTCACCAGCGCGGCTTCGTCCACAGGGATATCAAACCCCACAATGTTTTATTCACCGAGGATGGTCAGCTTCGATTGGTAGACTTCAGCCACGCCAAGCACCCACAGGACGACGACGCGGTCATCCCCCACAGTACGGAGACCGGAACATTTCTCGGGACGCGGGACTACGCCGCGCCAGAGCAGTTCTACAACGCCAAAGGCGTCGATGGCCGCGCCGACGTCTATGCCCTGGGTTTGGTGCTTTTCGAAGCGCTCAGCGGCCGTCGCCCGTTCGCCGACTTGGCAGCGGCAGACTTAGCCCGGCAACGGCTGACTCGGCGTGCACCTCGTCTGTCATCCTTCGTTGCGAGACTGCCGGCCGAACTCGTCAACCTTACGGCTTGTATGCTTGATGGCGAGCCTAGAAAACGTCCCACCGCGCACGAACTCGCAGAGCGGCTTGCTGAACTACCGATGCAATCCCGACACAATCATTGGCGGGAGGCGCTGCGGCTCATCCCATTAATGCTTTTCGCACTGTCGCTGCAGCCTTGGCGGCGTCCGAGCCTGGATGACTTTGACTCGGCGCTGGATCACTGGCCATTGCAGAAGGCGATGATTGTGCTGAAGGACGCTGAAGTTCCTCACCCATCTCGCGAACTGTACGCCCGTCAGGTACAAAAGCGGGCTGACCTGGCCCTGGCGCAGGGACAGCTGTCAGTTGCCGCACAGCTCTATGAAGAGGCGCATGGGCTGTTCAAGGCGTTAGATGACCGTCGGCGCCAGTCAAGCTGCGCTAACATGTGGGGCGACGTGCTGCTTCACCAAGGAGATGCTGCTCGCGCACTAAGTCGGTATCAGGAATCGCTGCAGCACCATCAAGTCCTGTCCGTCAAACACAAAAATAGAGGCGACGAGTTCCCGCTAACGTCTTATCGGATCGGGCTTTTGCAGATTGAGCAGGGGAACTGGGCCAGTGCCAGGGAGCAGCTGGTTTTGGCCAAGGACGCGGACCCGCAACCGCTATTGCTCTCCCGAATCACTGAGCGAATAGCCGCGCTGCCTGGGGAGCACAATGCAGCTGCAGAGGCCCGAGAATCCCTACGGCAAGCAGAGCAAGCCGTTCGTGCCGACCGGACCAATAAAAAGGCGCTGTTCGTCCGCCTCCGTGCCCAGCTAAGATTGGCAGCGCTGAGTAACGACTCAGAACAGCAAAAGGAGGCGCTAGCGCGAGCATACGCGTTATGGCAGCGTGAACCGGAGCAGGGTCAGTGGGCTCACGACCTGCTGGAAATGCTGCTCGAATGTATCCATAGGCTGCCAAGACAAGCAGACCTAATTGGACGGGCCACCGAGGTACTGCGTGAAATGGAGCGGCTGTCACAGTGGCGTGGTGATGTTCATATAAAACGCTGGCAAGCAGAAATTGTCGCGTTAACCCTGCCGCCCAACGGCGTCTTGGGAGAGTAAGGAGAATACCATGCCAGTGATACGAACTTTTATAAGCCACCATGGAGGCGATTACGAAGATCGCGTCGCTCCCATACTGAGGCAGATTGCGCCGCTAGGTGTGCGTCCATGGCTCGACAAGCGCGACCTCATAGATAAAGCAGGGCTGCCCCTGGACCAGATGCTACAGGAGGCCATCTTCAATGGCACCTGCACGTCGCTCACGCTTTTCCTAACCAAGTCGGCGGCGACACGGCGCTGGATCGAGTTTGAGGTCCAGATGGCACTAGAGCGGCTGCCCGATGGCTTTCGCATCATCCCGATCCTGCTTGATCCGCTGGAGGAGATCGACCTGCCGGAGACCTTTGTTCCTTTTCTCAAGCGGCGGAAGGTGATTTGGCTGGAGCCGACAAAGAACCCTCGCTTCTTGCAGAGCTATGCGGCCAGCGTTCACGCGGCGGGTAGCGTAGACAAGGACACCACAGAGATAACGATCTACCTTGGACACCGAAGGCTGCAATGGGATGCAGATTTGCCCACGGAGTGGGCGGCAGGCCCGGTGCTACATCTACGACTGGCGCTAGACGGCGCGCAGGACTTCTCTCCGACAGAGGCAGAGTGGCAAGAACTTGAACGCGGGCTGACCACGTTACGGGAAAACTTGGGGCGTCTAGAGCGCATCAACATTTGTGGGCAGGCACCATTAGGGCTCGCTGCTCTTATCGGTAAGGTCTGGGATCGCAGTGCAGGCGCGACCAGTGCGATTCAACTTCGAAGCTATAATGTGATGGGTAAACAGGTCTGGACTACCGACCCACAGGACTATGATCTGTCCAGCAAATGGGCCCCAGAAAAATCACAACACGTAAAGATGGCGAGGCCGGTTACGCGGCGCCACCAATCCCTCCTGCTGGCACTGCTCCCAGCAGGAAAGATGGACGAGTATCTGGGCAGCATCCATCGCTGGAATGAGCAGCGCGACCAACCCGCGCTCGTACATGTAGCGCAACTCCCTGACAACATCCGTGACGCCGAGCACGCGCGGGAGGTGCTGCGCGAGTGCGTGGGGGTGATGAGGTACATTCGCCGAGCATGCCCCAGCGTGGACGTTATCGAGGTCGTGCCTGGATACCCCCTGGCCCTGGCTCCGCTATTCCTTTACCACCTGCGCACCCTAGGGCCAGTGCACCTGTATGATCAGGTGAAGCTGACCCGAAAGTACCACTTGGTAACTACGTTAGGATGAGGAGTCCAGCTCGCGTAGGGAGTCGGCCAACCGAGCTTTGGCGCGCTGGAAAATCATATGTATCGCGCTCAGCGGACGACCAAGCTGCTCCGCGATCTCGGGATAAGTGGCTCCCGCACGTAGCAAATTCACGGCTTGGCGCTGAAGCGCCGGCAGGCGTTCGATAGCGGCTAGTACATACTGCTCACGTTGAGCGCGCTCAAACTGCTGATCGGAGGGCTCTAGTGCCGTCGGGAAGAGATCTGTCAGAGTTATACTTGCCGGATCCCGCTTTAAGCTAGAAGCGGCGCGGTGCGCACTGTTACCCGTGTTTTTCATGATGCGGGTTAGGAGCGCTTTCACGGCTGGTGAGTCGTTGGCTCTCACCTTACGAATGGAGCGAGACAGCCGAAGTGCGGTTTCCTGGGTGAGCGTCGATACGCCGATCGGAGGAGCCGACTTTGCAATGAAATACCTGGCCTTCTTGCGGAGCCACGGCCATAGGCGGCGGAGAAGCTCATTGAGTGCTTTGCCGTCGCCCTGGCGGGCCGCGCCGACCAACGGCTCGATTTGTTCAGGGTCTTCGCTCGTAACCATTTGGCGAGAATATAGCAGCGTCGAGGATTGAAAAAATGAAATTAATTGCGTGAGGTTTCTTGTTAGCGGGCGTCTCTGCCTATTGTCACAGGCACTTGTTAATAGAGCTTTCTGGATTCTCGAAGTCTCGTTTGCTGGCAGCAGGTACGGAGGTTCAAGAAATGGGACGGCAGCATGTTGACCACGGTGATATCGCTCGATTCGCACAGGAGAAAGTCAACCTGTCGAGGGATAAGGCGAGCGAATTTCGTGCCCAAGCACGCAGACTTCGAGAGAAGCTGGATAGCTACCTGAGTGAGCATCCCGACTTTACGTTGAGGAAAATGTTGATCTCAGGAAGCCTAGCCAAGGGCACTTCCCTGGGCTCGCTCAACGATATTGATCTCGCCTGTTACATCAGCGGAGCAGACGCACCTCACGATATAAAACGGCTCCTAGACTACTTGGCTGAGCGTTTACGAAAAGCCTTCCCGAACTTCAGTCCTGAGCAGGTTCAGCCTCAGACATATAGCGTGACGGTATCGTTTCGCGGCTCGGGTCTGGATGTTGACGTCGTCCCCGTCCTCTACAGCGGAGATCCAAATTGGTATGGCAAGCTTGTCAGCCAGGACGATGGCTCATTGCTCTCTACCAACATCGGGCTACACCTCGCTTTCATTCGTAAGCGTAAGCTGGCCCAGGAACAACACTTTGCGCAGGTCATCCGCCTGATCAAGTTCTGGGTGCGGAAAGTCAAGCGAGAGCAGGAAGGCTTTCGCTTCAAGTCATTCATGATCGAGATGATCATGGCACACCTTTGCGACCAGGGCGTTAGCTTCTCGGATTACCCCGAGGCCATGCAGCACTTCTTCACCTATATCGCGCGCAGCAGAATGCGTCAGAAGATCGTCTTCGCTGACCATTACGATCCTGCAGTAGTTGCAACTTTTTCCGAGCCGATCCAAATCATCGATCCGGTGAATGCGAAGAACAACGTCGCTCGCCTTTACACTGCTGCCGCTGCCGATGCCATCGTCGAGGCGGCACTCGATGCAGGAGACGCCATTGACGCCGCTTTGGCGGCTCCAACCAAGTATGAGACCGTCCGCTACTGGCAAAAGGTCTTTGGCCCTTCCTTCCAGATGTGAAAAGAAACCATGAGCAGTTACTCTTTCTCAGAGTCGATAACCTTCACGCTGACACATGCCAAGCATATTGCGGCAAAGGTTATTACGGACCTCAAGCGCATGCAGCGCCTTTACGGCTCTCCAAACGATGTTCAGATAGCGCAGTATCAGACAGAGCTGATTGAACTGCTTAAAGCTGGCTATCTGGGCACCATTACCCTCGGGTTCGACCGAGATGGTAAATGGATTGAACCGACGCTGCGATACACGGCGCGTGAGCTCGCGGACGATCTAGCGGAGGACGACGACCCTGGGCGCGTTGGCTCGGGCGTAGACGTCACGGGCGCGTCTTTCCGCAGTTATCTAACGTACAGTACGAAATGGCATGCTTTGAGCGCTAGCCAACAAGATGCTTTTCAGCGAAGCATGCCCTTCTATCGACTAGGTGCGCCTGAGCCCGGAATCAACGGTCATCTTGTTGAGGATCGCACATATTCGTCAGGCGGTCGCGCTCTAAACCGAGCTAGCGTAAGGAACTCCCGATGAGCACCAAGCCTGCCCTCGATGAGCTTTTTGAAAACCGGATCAGTTATCCAGATTTTGCGCATCAGGAACGTCTGACACGGCTCGTCGGTCTCGACGACCAAAAGACTCGCCTGACCAAAATTCTGAGCTTATTAGTAAATCCGGCCGGTCTGGAAGCCTGGGCGCGTAAGTATCATGTTAAATCTGACAGGCTTCTCGCTACCATCCTACACCGTCCTCCCCTCGTGGTGCTTGCTGGCGATGTTGGATCTGGCAAGACCGAGTTGGCGGAGACCATCGGCGATGCCGTGGCACGGCAAGAGAATATCGACATCTTGCTATTCCCACTCAGCTTGTCTGCTCGTGGCCAGGGCCGCGTCGGCGAGATGACTCAGCTTTTTTCAGCTGCGTTCGACTACACCATCGCGGAAGCAGCAAAACTGATGAGTAAGTCAGGACGAGCACGCGGAGGCGTCATTCTGCTCGTCGACGAGGCCGACGCGCTTGCGCAATCCCGCGAAAGTGCGCAGATGCACCATGAAGACCGTGCAGGTGTGAACGCCTTTATTCGCGGCGTAGATCGTCTCGGTAACGGACGGCTACCGGCCGCAGTGATTATGTGTACTAATCGACTGAGCGCGCTTGATCCCGCTGTAAAAAGACGAGCTGCCGATATCCTAACCTTCGATCGCCCCGATGAAGTACAGCGCAGTGCCGTACTCACCGGGGCTCTCGACCAACTGGGATTTTCACCGCGGCAAATAGAGACGCTGGTTTCCTTGACTGGACCAGCGAAGGGTCAGAAGTACGGGTACACTTTTTCAGACCTGACGCAGCGGCTACTGCCAGCGATCGTGCTTGATGCCTATCCCTCCCAGCCCGTTAGCCCCGCTCGCGCACTTGAAATCGCTCGCGGAATGAAGCCAACGCCGCCGTTCCAGGAGGAGAGCAATGACTAGCTGGTCCCTGTCACAACTACTTGCCGGCTTACATGACGACATCCAACATCGTCTACAGACCGTCCGAAAAAGCTTCAGCCATCCCGGAACCAAGGGCACTGCGAGCGAGCAGGTCTGGCTAGAGCTGCTTCAAAACTATCTGCCGCAACGCTACCAAGCTGCGACGGCACACGTCGTTGATAGCAACGGTGTATTCAGTGATCAGATCGACGTAGTGGTGTTCGATCGGCAGTATTCACCGTTTATCTTCCATTATGAGGGACAGACCATCGTTCCTGCAGAAAGCGTTTACGCGGTTTTTGAAGCGAAGCAGACTGTTAACTCAGGCCAAGTGGCCTATGCTCAGGAAAAGGCCGCCAGTGTCAGACGTCTGCACCGGACTAGCTTACCAATCCCGTATGCACAGGGAACTTATCCCGCTAAACCCTTAATCCCTATCATAAGCGGCCTACTGACCTTTGAAAGCGATTGGACGCCTGCATTTGGCAGGCCGCTAGAGCAAGCGTTGGCTGAAGGCGACGCTGATAGTCATCTCGATCTCGGCTGTGTCGCATCTCACGGACATTTCGTTTACGACACAACGAAAAAAAACTACGAGTTCACCGTAGAAGGCAAGCCAGCCACTGCCTTTCTTTTCAAGCTCATCTCCCTGCTTCAATTTAGTGGAACGGTTCCTATGATCGACGTCCATGCCTATGCGCAATGGCTGTCGAAGTAGAACCTGTCGGACAACCGGCTTCTCATGCACCAATCGGTGGAACCGGCCTGCCAGCACCCGTTTCTCTTAGGGCAGCACCGCTACGGCGACTTAGCCCGATATCGAGTCAAGTCGCTTTTCGACGATCCGCTCAGTCGGCCGCTGCTCCCAGCTCATCGAATGAACCGAAATTCGGTCCTAACCATATCTGAGTCTTTGCATACCTGAACGTCTTGACAATAAGCCTACCCAAGGTAATATAAAAATCATGAACTCTCGCGACCTAGCCCCTGGCGATCATTTGTCTGTGAAGCGTATCGGCTATAGCCATCACGGCATCTACATCGGCGACAACAAAGTTATCCACTTTACGGGAGCGTCGAGGCGCCCCGAAGACGCGTTTATTCGTATCGACACGCTCGCGGCCTTCGCTCGCTGGGGCGAAATTGAAGTCGAGCATTACGAAAAGTGCTTTGCAGTGGTGGAGGTTATACGTCGCGCGCATGTGAGCGTCGGGCAAGATGGCTATCACCTCTTCGTCAGAAATTGTGAACATTTCGCGCGATGGTGTAAGACCGGACAACACGAAAGCCAACAGATTCGCAATATGGCGGCAAATGCTCTCAGCGTAGCAGGTAACGCAGGCGCAGGCGCCGCTACGCTGAGTCTTGTCTCTGCGGCCGGTGCCGTGGGTATGAGCGGAGCGGGTATGATGTCTGGTCTAGCTGCCTTCACGGGAACTGTCACCGGGGGGGTAGCTTCTTTTGCAGCCGCGCCGGCAGTTTTGACTGCAGCTGCGATGCACAGGAAATTCAACGACGACCCCCACCTCTCCGAGCGCGAGCGCGCTGCGCGGAAGCTCGCTCGTGAGGGATCGAAAGCAGCGGTTCCGGTAGGTGTGGGCGCCTCACTAGCGTTGGTGTCCGCCGTTGGAGTAACGGGACTTAGCGGTGCCGGTATTACCTCTGGGCTAGCAGGGATCGGATCCGTCGTAGGCGGCGGAATGGCGGCGGGGCTCTTTATTACGGTCGCGCTGCCCGGCGTTTTTGTCTGGGGCGTTGGCCAGTTCCTCTATCGGGCTTCTAAGCGCAAGCGGTAACCTGTACTGCTGGGTGTCATCGCGGACGCGGAAAAAGCCTTCGATTCTAGACTAACACTCAGCGAAGCACTCGTATTCCGCTTCGTGATGGCGATTTTATACAGATTGCCCTTACCAGCTGCTGCAACATGTCTACAGTCATCCATCCAAAGCTACATACATAGAGACGGTACTCATAAGGCCAGTCCCCCGCCTCCGAGGAGGGAAACGGAAAACCAGAGCCGAGCAGTTACGGCCGGATGGGTGCGTCCCAGAGGCTGAGGCGGGAGAAAACGGTGTTCCGTGGCAGTCGCAAGCACCCGAATGCCGGGTGCCAGGTACTCCGCAGGGAGAGCAGGTGTGCAGTTCTGCGTCTACGGCGGAGGCGCACCTTTGGCTTACGCCTTGGCTGCGTTGCGGGACCGCTTGGGACCTTGGCCTGCGGCTGCTCCGGCTCGGTCGGCTTCTCAGACCCCCTGGCCCTGCGCTGGTTGCTGCCGTAGGCGAAGTACTCGGGTTGCTACTTGAGCGGCGGCTCTTTCTTGGTCTTGTCGTCGAGCGCTCTGCCGAGGGGCGGGGTCGGCATCCCCAGCGCGGCAGCTAGCTTCGCCAGCGTGAGCTCGGAGGGCCGAAGACGACCGCGGCCTTTCTCGATGTGGTGAATGGTCATGGTCGATAGATTGATCCGGCGGCTCAGCTCGGCGACCGTCCATCCGGCCAGCAGGCGGCGGCGGCGCAGTTCCGCTCCGTAGGCGACCCAATCGGCGCTCGCCCATTCGCGTTGCCGACGGCGGAGGCTGTCGTAGATGAAGCCGCGCGAGCGGTCTAGCGCTTCGGCCGCGGCCTTGACGGTGTCGGCGCGACGCAGCGCCTCGGCCACGGCGGCGGCGGTCACCTCATCCACCTTGACGGCGGGCAGGCCCACGAAGAGGGCT
>Ga0075163_10013817_pt1 | contig 10447 bp, 8 predicted proteins | sample JI1023141ADNA_FD_71478 | JGI IMG/M metagenome (GOLD analysis project Ga0075163, IMG submission 71478) | Wastewater effluent complex algal communities from Wisconsin, to seasonally profile nutrient transformation and Carbon sequestration -... | ecosystem: Engineered > WWTP > Effluent > Algae... | reverse complement strand
AGCAGCAGGTCGCTGCTGGCGTCCACCGCGGCCGCGTAGCGATCGCGGTTCTCGCCCTCGCCATCGGGGCCACAGCGGTCGGTGGCCTCCGAGTGCGCCATGCCGTCGCGCTCCTCGTCGTGGCGCCCTGCGAGCGGCGCCTCGAAGTTCATGACGTGCACCACGCCACGCATGTCGGCCGTGCGCAGCGAGTGCGCGAAGCTGTCCTGGAGCGTGTGCAGCGCGCGCCCCAGGTGGTAGGCCGGCCCCCACACCTCCACCTCGAAAACGCCGTAGATGTCGAGGGTCACGTAGATCTCGTCCACCTCTGCCGCGCGGTCACCACCAGACAGCGTGGCCTCGTCCGCCACGTGCGTGAGGCTGGCCAGGATCTCGGCGCGACAGCCCCCGAGCGCGCTCGCGTTGCCCGCGTCGAAGTCGTCGGTGGCGGCGCGCAGGCAGTGCAGGTACTGCCCGCCAGGGTCGGCCTGCGCCGCACGCAGGGTCTGAGCGTTCGTGACGGAGTGGCCCTCGGTGTCGGGCGCCCGCGCCCCCATCACCACGCTGAAGAGGAAGAAGCGCGAGGCCCGGTCGAGCTCGCCGGCGTCACCCAGGTAGGCGTCGGCCACGCCCTCCCACTCTTCATCGGGGACGGCGCTGTCCGGAAAGCGCGGGAGCTGGTCCATGCTGCGCAGGAACGCGCTGGTGGCGATCTGCTCGTGGCAGCCCCGCGAGAACCCGGTGCGGATCTCGAACGCGCTGGCGTCGCCGGCCACCAGCGTGGCCAGCAGCCCGAGAGACAGCGCCCAGCCGCAGCGCCTCATGGCGCACCTCCCACGCCGAACTCGATGGCCAGGACGGTGCGGTACTCGATCTGCACGAGCGGGATGCGAGTGAGGTCCGGCATGAGGAAGGTGAACGTCAGCGGGTCGATCACCAGCACGCTTCCGCAACGCAGCGGCACGCGCACGCCCGCCGGCCGGAAGTCGATGAACACCCCCACGGCGCCGGCGTTGTCCACCACGTTGTCGCGCAGCAGCACCGAGGGCCCCGCGCTGAACGCGCCGCGCAGGTGGTCGTCGAAGTAGCGCACGTCGGCCCCGAGGCCCACGTTGAGCGCGCCCTGCAGCACCGAGTCGAAGGGGCGCCCCGCGTCTCCCTCGGCCACGATGGGCGCGAACCAGAACGTGGTGTCGAGCTGCAGGAAGACACCCAGCTTCCGCGGCGATGCGCCCCGGAAACCGAGCTTGAGCTCCGCGCCGAAGGTCAGCCCCTGCCAAGAGCCGTCGATGACATCGCTCAGGAACGCGCTGTGCACGCCGCCGCTGAGCCACCACGAAGGCGTCGCCGTAGCAGACGGCTCCGCGGCGGACACCGGAGGCTCGTCCGCGTCGGCCAGGGCGACCGACGCGCCGAAGGTCGCCCACGCCAGGAGGGCGCGAGCCACGACACGTCGGAGCCCCACCACGCTCAGCGCCGCAGCCGGAACCTGCGGCGGCGCACCAGCAGGCCGAGCGCCAGAAAGGCCATCAGCCCGAACGGCGTCTGGCTGCTGCCGCGCACCGAGCAGCCGCAGCCGCCGTCGCCCTCGCTCCCGTTTCCGTCGATGAGCGTGACCGTGGCGCTGTCGCCGGCACCCACGTCGTAAGCCGACGCATCCGCCACGAGGCGCAGCACGATGACCTCGTCGATCTCGTCGAGGTCGTCGTCCACCGAGAGGATCTCGACCGTGGCCGAAGCGCTGCCGGCGGGGATGGTCACCTCTCCGGAGAGGGCCTCGTAGTCTGCGCCCGTGGCCGTCCCCACCACGGTGTAGACTACGTCGAGCGCGGCCGACGTGTCGCCGGTGCGCACCACCGTGATGGTGGCGGTGGTGTCTGGCCCGCGCTCGTAGAGCACTCCGTCGGTGACCTCGAAGCTCACGTTCGGCAGGTCCGGGACGCAGGGCAGGCGCAGCGTCCAGCCGCGCAGGACGCCCTGCTGGCCCTCGACGGCGTCACGCACCGTCAGGGTCCAGACACCGTTGCGGGCCTTGCCGTCGAACGCGGAGAGCGGGTTGAACGGGAGGAACTCGCCCGACATCGCCGGGATGGTGGTCTCGCACAGGTCGGTCGCCACCACACCGTCTTCGTCGTCGAACGTGACGCTGAGGTCGTCGTTCGGGCAGTTCAGGTCGATGGCGCCCACGCCGGGACGGTACATGAGCGTGACGGCTGTTCCGTCCGGGTGGGTGAGGAGCAGCTCGAGGTCGCCCACGTACGGGTGGAGGATGTCGACGTCGAGGTCCACGTCCACCACGGTGTCGCTCGGGTCGCAGGCGCCCGGCAGCACGATCAGGCTGCTGGTGGTGACGCCCGTCGTGGTGGGCACGTTGAAGCGGAACCACGCGTCGTTGATCGGCGTGGCGCAGTTGGTGCCGAGCGGGGCCTCGCACTCGTAGGTCTGCGCGCGCGTGAGCACGGGCAGCGAGAGCGGGAGGAGGAGCGCCGACCCGAGCGCGAGGTTCTTGAGGGCGCGATTCATGGCTGACCTGCCAGCTGGAGGGGGAAACCTTGGGAGAAGACCGGGTCGGAGCTACCGGCCACGCGATGGACCGCGCCGATGAAGCCCATGTGGGCGCCGGGAACCGGCGAGGCCGGAGCATCGGCTTCGACGAAGTCGAGGTCGATCTCGAGCGAGCCGCTCGCATAGGGAGTCACGATGCCGCCCGCGCCTACGGGCACACGCCCCGCCACGAAGCCGGGGACGAAGCCGGCGACCGCGGTGCTGTTCTGCGAGACGTCGTAGGCCGTGAGCGAAGCCACCCCGCCGGCGAACGACCCCGGCACCGCGTTGCACGCGTAGGGAGTGGCCGTGCGATGCACGGGACGGAAGACGATCAGCTCCGTGGTGCCGGTGGCCGCGCTGTTGAGGAACGGCACGCGCCACTTGTTGGGCAGCGCTTCGCGGCGCGACGAGCCCGAGATGGGCCAGCCGCCGAGCCAACCATAGAACGTCATGTCGCCCGCGCTGAGCAGCGGGCTGACCTCGTGCAGCGCGATCAGCGGGCCGCCGTAGGAGAAGTCATCGTTGCGGTTGCGCACCTCGAAGGACCCCGAGAAGTTGTCGCGGTTCCCGAGGGCGCTAGACGCGATATCGTTCTCGGATACCGGGTGGTCGAGACACTGCGTCAGGTCGTCGATGACGATGTAGCCGCGAGCCACGCCGTCGCCCAGGGCGCGACCGCCGCAGCTGCCGCCCCACTCGTCCGTGGGCTGGCCCGTGTGGGCGGCGCGCAGGAAGGCGACGGCGTCCGCATCCAAGACCGGCGCGGGCAGGCTCCCGTAGCAACTGGCGAAGTTGATGTCCTGGGAGATGGGACCCTGCGGCGTGATGGTATCCTGTGGGTCCTGTCCGTCGCTCGCCGAGCGGCTGTCTAGGCCTCCCAAGAAGAGCATGCGCAGGTCGACCACCGCCATGTCGTAGCCCGTGAGGTACACGTTGAACGTCCGCGTGGGCACGCCACGGTCGGTGAAGAGCGTCACCAGCGCCAGCCCGGCGCTCGCCGTGTTGTTCACGATGGAGAACTGGGTCTGGGCCTCGTTCTGCTCGTCGAGCGAGACCTCGAAGTACGGCAGGACGAGTGAGGCTGCCGCCCGTGGGTCCAGCATGGCGATGGGCCGCACGTTGCCCCCCATGAAGTAGTCCGACGTGGGCTGGGGGTTGCCGGCCACCGTGGGGTCGAAGCCGTCGTCGATGGGGGTGCCGAAGGACAGCGTGCCGTGCGTGGGCGCGCCGACCGCGTCCGGATAGCGCGCGCTCAGCACCACCGACTGCCCGAGGCCCATGGCGCTGGCCGGGTCGGCCGCAGCCGGGAAGTTGGTGTGCAGGGTGAACATGCCGCTGCGGTAGGGCATGGGCAGCCCGTTGGCGCCGCCCACCGGGTGGCGTCCCGCCGCGAAGACGAACGGCGTGGTCCCGCCCGTCCCGTACTGGGTGAAGGCCTCGGCCTCACTGAAGAAGTTGAGCGAGCCCTCCTCGAGGTCGAGCGCGCTCTGTGCCGCCGCGCTGCAGCCCACAGCCGCCGGGTCGGTCTCGGTGCGCTTGGTCTCGCGCCACACGATGACGTCCGAGCGCGTGGCGGCGGCCTCCACGCTCCACTGCGTAGGCAGCCGCTCACGAGCGTCCGCGCCGTTGTAGCCGACCAAGGCGCCATAGAACGTAGCCTCGTCCACGCGCGGGTCGGTGGTGCTGGCCTCGATGTGCACGGCCTGCTCGGCGTAGGCCGGACGGTCCGCGCCCTGCGTCATGACGAAGTGACCGAGCAACGTGTTCGCGGTGGCGAGCTGGGTGCCCCAGTAGGTGCCGCTGGTGACCTGCGTGGTGCTGCACGCCGTGACCGTGTCGACGGTGACGTAGCCGCGCGCGATCGCGTCGCCATGGTCGGCGCCCGGGCAGCCCAGGTTGGTGTTGGCCACGCTCGGAATGTGCTGACCGGTGAGCGCCGCCGCGAGGTCGGCCGTGACGCTGGACCCCAGCGTGTTGAGCGGGAAGCTGCAACCCGGGACGCCCGCGCCCGCCGCGCTGGTGGGACGCTGCCCCATGAGCAGCGCGCGCATGCCGATGGTCTGCTGGGCGTGCGCGGTGAGGTAGAGGTCGAAGTCGTGGACGGGCACGCCACGGTCGGACCACACCACCACGTGCGCGAGCTGCGGCGCGGACGACGTGTTCTCGATGGTGAGCAGCGTGTCGCGCGTGGTGCCCGCGGTGTCGGCTTCGAAGTAGGGGAAGAGGAGCGTGGCGGACGGAACGGGGTCCATCGCCCCGATCTCGGCGGAGGCGGTCGATGTCCACGCGCTGCCCAGAAGGGCCAGCGTGAGCACGAGAGGGTTGGGTCTCATGCCAGGCAACGTACGCCCATTCAGCGGTCATGGCCCGGCGAAAAAACGTGTGATCCCGGTCAATTGCGCTGAGGGCGGAACAACTCGATGCCGCCCGCCGACGGGCATGCGTCGTCATCCCCCGCGTACGACACAAGGAGCTCGTCGCCGGGCTGCCCATCCACATTGGCGAAGACCACCCCAAAGGGGGTACAGCCCGCCAGCCGGGCCTCGGGCTCTTGCACCGCGTCGGCAGTGAGCTCTGCGCCTCGGCTGGTGAAGACGTGCAGCGTCCCATCCTCCTCGCCCGCGACCACCTCGAGCGCGCCATCTCCGTCCAGGTCCCCGGAGCCGATGACCGTGATGGCCATGAGCGGGCGGCCCGTGAACAGCCGGGTGGCCGTGGCGCTGCCGGGCAGGACGCACTCGAGCACGCCCTCGAGCCCCTCGGCGCCGGGCATCAGCCCGCCCACCAGGACACGCATCCCGTCCGCATGCGGGGCCAGCGCCACGGCGCGCACCACCCGGTCGCTCGTCAGGCCGGGCAGCGTGCCGAGCGCCAAGCCGGCTTCGGTGGTGCGATACAGCACGTTGGCGCTGCCGACGGTGTTGGCGGCGGCCACGATCTCGAGCCCCGGGGATACGGGATCCACGTCGGCGATGGCGAGCGAGTCGCCGTGACCCGCGAGGTCGGTCACGGGCCAGAGCGGCTCGAAGCCGCCCACCACGCCCAGGAGTACGAGCATGCCGCGGGGGCGTCGCGCCGGGTCGGTGCTGCGCTCGAAGGGACGCGGGCCGTCGCTCTCGGCGATCACGTCCATGCGGCCATCGGCGTTCCAGTCCACCGCCTCGATGGCGCGCGAAGAGAAGGCTCCGATGATGGAGGGCTGCACCACGCCGAGCGGGGGCCCGTAGACCTCGAAGACGTCCGCGCGGCGCACCAGCACCACCAGCCCGGTGAGGTGCACCGCCAGCGCGAGGTCTTTCACGCCGTCTCCATCAAAGTCTGCCACGGCCACGTCGCCGTAGTCGTAGGGCAGCGCAGGGAAGGTGAAGCGGGTGGTCTGCTCGAAGCGGCCGTGCCCGTCGCCGAGGAAGATCTGGGGCACTTGCGAGGGCGATTTGCGTGCCGGTCCGTGCACCACGTCCAGGTGGCCGTCACCGTCGAAGTCGACGACGGCGAAGCCATGACGCCACTGGCCAGCGCGCGGCAGGCCGCTGTCCACGCGCTCGAGGGTGAAGCGCGCAGCCGCGGGGGCTGTGGGCTCGGGCGTGACCGACACGCTGGCGGGGTCTGCGGGCGGCGTGGTCGACCGGCGCGAGAGTAGGGCGCCAGCGCCCACCAACAGCAGCACACCCACCACGCCCGTCAAGAGAGTGCGCGCCGTGACGCGACGGGGGCTCGAGGGGGTGTTGTCGGTCATGCGGGGCCGAACCTTGGCACGCGCGCCGAGGGGAGCCAGGCGTCACGAGCGTTCACCCCGCGGCGGGCAGCTGGTCGCGCAGCACCCCCAAGAAGAACGCGTCGCCACGGAACTCGCTCATCTTGCCGATGCGCTTGCCGTCTCGGTACAGGAAGAACTGCGGGATGCCGTAGAGCCCGAAGCGCGTGGCCAGGCTGTCGTGCTCGTAGGCGTTCACCTTCACGAGGCGCGCCGGAACGTCGCCCAGCTGCTCGAGGACAGCGGGCAGGCGCGAGGCGAAGAACTCGCAGTTGGGACACTGCGGGCCCCAGAAGTAGACCACCACCAGCTCGTCGCGCGGCGTGAGGACCAGGCCGTCGAAGGTCTCGGGGGTGGCGTGGTGCACCGGGATCATGGGAACCGAGTAGCAGGCCATCGAGGCAGTCGCCCGCCATGTCCTTCAATCCGTGCGGTTGACGACCGCACCGAGGCACCCGTCCTCCATCCAGAGCCGCCTGGTGCCGAACACGCGCAGCCTCGGGTCGTGCGTGGCGATCACGACACCCACGCCCTTCGTGTGCGCCATCTGCGCGAGCGCCTCACCCACGGCGCGTCCGGAAGCACTGTCGAGGCTCGCGGTGGGCTCGTCCGCGAGCACGAGCGCCGGCCCGTGCACGAGCGCTCTGGCGACCGCCACGCGTTGCTCCTCACCCCCCGAGAGCGCGTTCGGCCTCCGATGCGCGAGGTGCGAGATCCCCAGCTCTTCGAAGAGAGCGTGGGTCGCAGCCAGCGCCGCGGTCCGTTCACGCCCCGCGATCAGCGCCCCGAGCAAGACGTTGTCGCGCGCGGAGAGCGTGCTGAGTAGGTTCGGATGCTGGAACACGAAGCCGACAGCGCGCGCTCGATGCGCCCGCCTGCGCGACGCGGAGAGCGTGACGACACGTTCTCCCGCGAGCAGGACGTCACCCTGATCCGGAGACAGGAGCCCCGCAGAGACCGTGAGCAACGTGGTCTTGCCGGACCCGCTCGGTCCTTCGACGAGCACCACTTCGCCGGGTCGAACGACGAGGTCTACGCCCGAGAGGGCCTGAACCGCATGCTCGCCGGTACCGCGGGCGCGGCTGACACGATGAAGCTCGAGAATGCTCATGCGCGGAAGGCCTCCACAGGGTCGATTCGTCGGAGACGCACCAAGGGCGCGTACGCGGATGCGAGCGCGGCGACACACAGCACGAGGACGATCGTGAGCACGTCGTGCGCATGGATGACCAACCCCACCGTGGGGAACCAGCGCGCGAGCGCGCTGCGAAACGCGCACGAGAGCGAGGCGCCCAACGCGCCACCAACCATGACGAGCACGATGGCGTGCGTGAGCACCGAGAGGGTGACGCGTGTGATGGGCGCACCGAGCGCGAGGAGCACGGCGATGTCGCGCGCGCGATCGTCGACGACCGCGTGGATCAAGAGCGAGACGAGCACGGCCGCCGCCGCCATGCCGACGACGCAGACGATGAGGAGCAGCGGACGAAACCCTGCGGCCACCTCGCGGACGTTGCGCTCGACGAACTGCTCTCGTGCATAGACGGATACTCCCGGGAGCCGCGCCTCGATCTCGCGGGCGACCGCGTCACCGTCCGCGTCGCGCACGAGCTGAACGGCGACGAACGAGACGCGCTCGCCGAAGCCACTCGCGCCAGACGCGCTCTCTCGCGTCAAGAAGGCGAACTGGGTCGCGAGCAGGTTGGTCTCGTCGGAGATGCCCACGACCCGCGTCTCGACGCCGTTGAGCTGCACACGTCCGCCGACGTCGACCCCGAGCTGGAACGCGGACGCGCGGTCGAGCACGACCTCTCGAACACGGCGTGGCGCGCGCCCCTCCGTGATCCGGGGCGGGCCACCGAGTCCAGTCGGTGCCTCGTAGCCGAGCACGAGCAACGAGAGCGGAGCCCGGTCGTCCGAAGCATGGTGCGCCGAGACGAAGCTGCGCAGCAGTGGGTCTGCCCGCCGCACACCGGGTACCGCGCGTGCGGCACCCAACGTCCCCTCGTCGAGGAGCGCCGACGACCGGATGAGATTGTCGGTCCCCAACGGCGCGATCCAGAGATCGATCCCCGGCTGACCCACATACGACTCGACCGCGGACGTCAGGTTCCGGTAGCTGGCAACGAGCACCACCACGAGCAACGCGCTCGTGGCGACGCCCGAAGCCGCGAGGAGCGAACGCCGCCAAGCGCTCGCGAGCGCACGATAGAGGAGTGGGTTCATACGAGAGCCATGTCGAAGCTGAGGGGACGCGGGCCAACGCGGAGAGGTACGGCAGCAGCGCTCCGCACGGTGTAGAGGTCGAAGTCGACGTGGGTGGTGACGAGCCCGCCCAGGGCGGCGGAGAGGGGATGGCGCACGTCGAGCGCGAGATCGAGATAGAGGTGCGCATGGCGCTCGCGTTCCCGGAGCAGCGAGACGAGCAGTCCGCGCAGATCTTCCGCACACTCTGCAGCGAACAGCGTCACATAGCCGAACGGCACGAGGTCCCCGTCACGCGGCATCGGGGCCACGCCCGCCATGCGCGCACCGATGCGATGCACCTGCCGCGCGAGGGCAAGTGATGGGCCGAGGCCGAGCAGACGCACACGTTTGATCGCGCTCGCATCCCAGACGGCACCGAACGCGGTCATTCGTCCCCGACGCTCGATGACGTGGAAGTCGTCGATGGCGAGGCCCATCGCGCGCATGCGCGCCCGCAGCGAATTCTCGCTCCACACGCAGGCGAGATCGCTTACCGCGCCGGTGCGATTCGAGAGCGCGACCATCTCCGGGATGTCGCTCTCGGTGGCCCTTCGCATGCCGGACACGCGGCAGCCGCGATGAGCGAAGTAGACGGAGTAGTTGCGTATCGTCGCGGCGCGCTCGAAACGGAGCGCAGACGTGCGGCTCTCGACGATCCTCGACATCGAGCGGTTTCCCCCGAGCACGAGAGCGATCCCGAAGTCCGCCCCCGTGGCTTCGAGCCTGCCACGCGCCGCGTCGAGCAGCTCGCCGGCGAAGCGCTTGCCTCGGTGATGCGGGTCGATCTTGAGGTCGCCGAGATAGGAGATGCGGCGTGGCTCGGTCCCCACGGTTCGTACCAGCGGCGCGTGCGTGCCCATCGCCGCGATCTCACCTCCACCCGGCGCATCGATGGCCAGGACCTCGGCCGCCGTGCCCTGCAGCCGCGTGAGCGCAAAGAAGTCTGGGTCGCGCTCTAGGCAGTAGCGCACCGACCCAGCCATCGGCGCGCGACGCGCTAGACGACAGAGTGCAGCGTTGTCGGCTTCGGTGGCGACGCGCACGGTCATCGGAGGCTGCCTTCCGGACCGCGATTGTTCTTGATGGCATCGAGCGAACGCATTCGAGAGACCTCAGCTGCATCGCGCCTATGCAGTGGTCGTGCCACGGACCACGCAGCCCGTTCGTCCGGGAACACCGGTACGTTCGGCTCAGACGCGCAGAACGTGGGCAATGAGCTGCACACATGCGTGCAGACGCCTGCACTCGGTGAGTGAGGTGTTGCAGCGAACCTCGCCACGTCCCAGGCTGTGCCCCATGTCGTTGGTGTCCATGATCAAAGGTCGGAGCGGCGCGAGCGGCTTCGGGTATGCGTCCACGGCCGAAGAGGTCACCCAGGGGCTCGACCTCTCGGGGAAGACGGTGCTCATCACCGGCGTGGGCTCGGGGCTCGGGGCCGAGAGCGCGCGCGTGCTGGCCATGCGTGGGGCCCGCGTGCTGGGCGCGGCCCGCACGAAGGAGAAGGCCGCGGAGGCGTGCCGCTCGCTGGGCAACGGGGCCATCCCGCTCGCGTGTGAGCTGTCGGACCCAGCGTCGGTGCGCGCGTGCGTGGCCGAGGTGGTGCAGCTGGGCATCCCGGTGGACGTGCTGCTGTGCAACGCGGGCGTCATGGCGCTGCCCAAGCGCGAGGTGCTGCACGGCCAGGAGCTGCAGTTCCTGACCAACCACATCGGGCACTTCATCTTGGTCACGGGGCTGCTGGGCTCGCTCACGGAGCGCGGCCGCGTGGTCATGCTGTCGAGCGGCGCACATCACCGCGCGCCCGAGGTGGGCATCGACTTCGACGACCTCACGCTGCAGAAGAGCTACAGCCCGTGGGGCGCCTATGGGCAGTCGAAGCTGGCCAACCTGCTGTTCGCGAAGTCGCTGGCCAAGCGCCTG
>Ga0075163_10013816_pt1 | contig 10447 bp, 9 predicted proteins | sample JI1023141ADNA_FD_71478 | JGI IMG/M metagenome (GOLD analysis project Ga0075163, IMG submission 71478) | Wastewater effluent complex algal communities from Wisconsin, to seasonally profile nutrient transformation and Carbon sequestration -... | ecosystem: Engineered > WWTP > Effluent > Algae... | reverse complement strand
GTTACATTAAAGGCAGACAATGTATTGTTGTTGCAAATGACGCAACAGTAAAAGCTGGAGCTTGGTTCCCAATTACAGGGAAGAAAAATTTAAGAGCACAAGAAATCTCTATCGAAAATAGATTACCCATTATTTATTTAGTTGATAGCGCTGGTGTTTACTTGCCTTTACAAGATGAAATTTTTCCAGATAAAGAACATTTCGGAAGAATTTTTAGAAATAATGCAGTAATGAGCTCTATGGGAATACTGCAAATTGCAGCCATTATGGGAAGCTGTGTTGCAGGTGGTGCTTACCTTCCAATCATGAGCGACGAAGCAATGATTGTAGATAAAACCGGAAGTATTTTCCTTGCTGGTTCGTATTTAGTTAAAGCTGCAATTGGAGAAAATATTGATAACGAAACATTAGGCGGGGCAACTACGCAATGTGAAATATCTGGTGTTACTGACAACAAATGTAAAGACGATAAAGATTGTTTAGATCGCATTAAAAAAATAATGGAAAAGGTAGGCGACTACGACAAAGCAGGTTTCGACCGCGTTGAAGCAGCTAAGCCTAAAAAAGATGAGAAAGAAATTTACGGCATCATTCCAGATACTCGTGATAAGCAATACGACATGCATGAAATCATTCACCGTTTAGTTGATAATTCGGAGTTTGATGAATACAAAGAATTGTACGGAAAAAGCATCATTTGCGGATTAGCGCGTATTGATGGTTGGGCAGTTGGTATTGTTGCCAACCAACGTAAAGTTGTGAAAAGCAAAAAAGGTGAAATGCAATTTGGTGGTGTAATTTATAGCGACAGTGCTGATAAAGCAGCACGTTTTATTATGAATTGCAATCAACGTAAAATTCCATTAGTGTTTTTACAAGATGCAACTGGCTTTATGGTTGGCTCTCGTAGCGAGCATGGTGGCATTATTAAAGACGGAGCAAAACTTGTAAATGCAATGAGTAACTCTGTTGTTCCTAAATTCACTATCATTATTGGTAACTCATACGGTGCAGCTAATTATGCAATGTGTGGTAAAGCTTATGACCCACGTTTAATTTACTCATGGCCTACAGGACAAATAGCAGTAATGGGTGGAGCACAAGCTGCAAAAGTATTAGTACAAATAGAAGTAGCAAGCTTAAAAGCAAAAGGTGAAGAAATAACTCCAGAAAAAGAAGCAGAACTTTATAATAAAATTAAAGATAGATACGACGCACAAACAAGTCCGTATTACGCTGCTGCCCGCATTTGGACAGATGGTATTATTGATCCTTTAGATACTCGTAAAGTTATTAGTATGGGTATTGAAGCAGCCAACCACTCGCCTATTACTAAGAGATATAATGTTGGGGTGATGCAGACCTAGTGTTCGATTTGAAAATTTGAAAATGAGTTGATTTGGAAATGAAATTAATGCGGCAAATGACTAAGTCGAACCAAATTATTTATAACTTGATAATTATAGTTGTATTGTTTGCATCAGTTACAACAATAAAAGGGCAATCTACAAAAAGACCTTTTATATTACCTTTTGGTTCAATGGAATACACTTATCAACAAACACATAATTTTGGTGTAAGTATCGGCGCTTGGAAACTATTCAAAAGACACACCTACATTGCTTTAGTAGGAGGCCCAATTTTATACCGAAATAATAATGTGACTTACGTTTCTCCAAATTTGAGTTTTGAATGGTTTTACCAATTCAATTCAAAAAAAGCGATGCTTGGTCCAATGTGCAGAATAAATTACACCTCATATAAAATTCAAGGGCAAATCGACAAATACATTTCAGGAGACATTGGTTTCCGTATATTCGCTCCTGTTATCTATGTGGGTTATAATTACAACCTTGACAAGAAGGAAATAAATCAAATTGCACCAATTAGAGTTGGCATAAAATATCCATAATTTATTTTGAAATTTTACCTACGTTCTGCCTCCTAAATTCTTAATCCTACATCAACTAAAGCACATTACTCGTCTGCTCCTTAATTTTCTCTAACTCATCTTTCATTTCAACAACCAGTTTTTGAATGGTAACATCGTTTGCTTTGGAGCCAATGGTGTTTATTTCTCTGCCAATTTCTTGCGCAATGAAGTTTAGCTTTCTTCCGCCTGCAGGCTCCTTCATGGTTTTTAAGAAATAATCGCAATGTGTTTTTAAACGAACTTTTTCTTCGTTAATATCAATCTTTTCGATGTAATAAATTAACTCTTGCTCAAAGCGATTTTTATCAATTGCTTCTTTCGGAATGTATTCATTCACATTTTTACCAATACGTGATTTGATGTTTTCGATACGCTTAGGGTCGGCAATCTCAATATCCGCAAGGCGTTGCATAATAACACCTATTTGTTTAGTGAAATCATTTTCAATTGAACGGCCTTCATCCTTTCTAAAGCCTTGTAATTTTTCTAACGCAGCATTTATAACTTCTTTCACGTTTATCCACTCGTTCTCATCAAACTCTCTACGCTCAGTCTTCATTACTTCCGGCATCTTCAACACTTCCGAAAAAATATTTGCTCCTTTTTCATTCAGCACATTTGATAGCTCAACTAATTGTTGGTGATATTGTTTTGCTAAATCAGTATTAATTTTTAAACCTGATTCGGTTACATTGCTTTCAATGTTAATAGATAAATCAACCTTGCCCCGCTCTAATATTTTTGTTATTTCCGAACGCAGTTCTAATTCCTTTTCTCTAAAAGAAGAAGGTAAACGCAGACTTAAATCAAGTCCTTTGCTGTTTAACGATTTTACTTCAACGGTAATATTTTTGTTTGCGTATTCTTTGGAAGCTTTTCCAAATCCAGTCATCGATTGTATCATAGTGATTTTGTTTTTTTACTTACTAGATAAACTCCAGCAATGATAAAGATAGCAGATAAAATTTTAATAGGTGTTAATGTGTCTTTTCCTAATGCAACAGCAAACAAGGTTGCTAAAAATGGTTGAAAATAAATATACATACTTACCACAGACGGGCTCAATGCTTTCAATGCATAGGTATTAAGCAGGTATGCAAAAAATGTAGTAGCAATAACAACAAAGGCAACAGCAAACCAAATCGAATTTTCAAAACCTGCCCAGTCAGTATGCATTATATCGCTAATTCCAAAAGGGGCAATGTAAATTAAACCAAACAAAAATATCCACTTCATTACTGTTACTGTTTGGTACTTTTGCATGTATGGTTTTGCCATAACCACAAAGACTGCCCACGACATTGAATTAATAAGCGTGAACATATCACCCATTATTGTTTCGCTTCCTAACACAAAATTCCCTTTAAATAATAACAGCGTTAATGCACCTGCTATTCCTAATCCCAAGCCTCCAAGTTTGTAAAAAGTTAATCGTTCCTTAAAAACAATCATAGTAAACACAATTACTGCAATTGGGTTCGATATCATAATGATTGCAGAGTTGATTGGTTGTGTAATGCTTAATCCATAAATAAAAAATGCTTGATTAACACATACTCCAAAAATAGCTAGGATTGCCATTTTCTTTAAATCACCTTTTTCTAATTTTTCTTGTTTGCTAAACAAACTCAAAATCCAAAACAATAAACAAGCCCCTGAAATACGCAGAAACACTAAACCTAATGGCTGAATGTGCTTTGGCATCAAATCTTTCGCAATCGAATAATTCATCGCATAAATTACCTGCGCTGCAAATAAAGAAAGATGTGCTTTTGCATTATTATTCATTGCCTGCAAAGATGCGATTTATTTGGATTATACCTAAGTGAAAGAACAAGAATAAATTTTAACTTTACATCTCTTAATTTCTGATATGACAAAAGAATTCAAATCAAACCTTATCGACTTATACACACGTGAAACCTATGCGGCGCAAGTTATTGTTGAAGATTCAAAAATAAAATCAATTGCCAAAATAAACGAAACAGTTGAAGGTTATATTTTACCTGGCTTTGTAGATGCGCATGTACACGTTGAAAGTAGCATGCTAGTTCCTTCTGAATTTGCAAAACTTGCGGTGGTGCACGGAACAGTTGCAACTATTTCTGACCCGCATGAAATAGCCAATGTGCTTGGAATGCGTGGAGTTGATTTTATGATTGAGAACGGAAAAAAGGTTCCTTTCCATTTTTTCTTTGGTGCGCCATCTTGTGTACCTGCAACAAATTTTGAAACAGCAGGAGCAAACATTGATGCACATGATATTGAAATATTACTTAAAAAACCTGAAATCGTTTATTTAGCCGAAATGATGAATTACCCTGGAGTAATTTTTCATGATAAAGATGTGCATGCCAAATTAGAAGTTGCAAAACGCCTTGGTAAGCCAATCGACGGGCACGCTCCAGGATTAATGGGCGAACAAATGCGCAAGTATTTTAAAGGCGGTGATGAGAAAAATGAGTTATTAATTACAACTGATCACGAGTGTTTTAAATTAGAAGAGGCGGAAGAGAAATTAGCACTAGGTGTTAAAATCATGATACGTGAAGGAAGTGCTGCAAAGAATTTTGAAGAACTTATTCCATTACTAAAAAAATATCCAAAGCAAATTATGTTTTGCTGCGACGATAAACATCCTGATAGTTTAATTGAAAACCACATCAATAGCCACGTTAAACGTGCCTTGCATAAAGGTCATGATTTATATGATGTGCTGCGCGCCTCATCCATCAACGTAATGGAGCATTACAATTTACCTGTTGGAAAATTACAACAAGGCGATTCGGCAGATTTTATTGTTATTGATAACATTGCTGATTTCAATATTATTGAAACCTATATCAAAGGGCAATTAGTTGCTGAAAATGGAATTTCATTAATTGAAAGTGTAGAAACTGAAATTCTCAATAATTTTAATTGCTCACCAAAACAAGTTAGTGATTTTGCAATTCCACAGGAGGGCAACACCATTCGTGTTATTGAGGCCTTAGAAGGACAATTGGTTACAAATGAAATTAAAATTGATGTGAAGTCTGCAGAGTTCACTGCATCAAACACTGATAAAGATGTTTTAAAAATTGCGGTTGTTAATCGTTATGAAAATGCGCCTATTGCTATTGCATTCATCAAAAATTTTGAATTAAAACACGGGGCAATTGCCAGCTGCGTGGCACACGATTGTCACAATATCGTTGTTGTTGGAACAAATGATGAAGACATGTGTAAAGCAGTAAATTTAATTATTGAAAACAAAGGCGGAATATCATTAAGTCATGGTAAGGACCACATGAATATTCCTTTACCTATAGCAGGCATCATGACCAACAAAAACGGTTACGAAATTGCTAACGAATACATTGCAATAGATAAAAAAGCTAAAGAGCTAGGCACAACACTGCGCGCACCTTTCATGACTTTATCGTTTATGGCACTATTAGTAATTCCGAAATTAAAATTAAGCGATAAAGGTTTGTTTGACGGAGAAACTTTTCAATTTACCAATGTGTTCGTGAAATGATTGTAAAAGACCAAATGCATAGAACTATTGAAATAAGCAAACCTTTAAAAAGGATTGTTTCAATAGTTCCTTCACAAAGTGAATTACTTTGGCATTTAGGTTTAGAAAAAGAATTGGTTGGAATTACTAAGTTTTGTATTCACCCTCATCAGATGGCAACATCTGTTGCGCTAGTGGGCGGAACAAAAAAACTAAAGATCCAAAAAATTCGTGAATTACAACCCGACATTATCATTGCCAATAAAGAAGAAAACGAACAAAGTCAAATTGAAGAATTAGCAAAAGAATTCCCCGTTTGGATTAGCGACATCCACAACCTAGATGAGTCCTTACAAATGATTGAAATGCTTGGAGTGCTTTTCGACAAAAAAGAAAAAGCATTAGAGTTAACAACAACCATTAAATCAACATTTCAACAACTCACCACTTCACCAAATGTAAAAGTTGCTTATTTCATTTGGAACCATCCCATGATGGTTGCTGGTAAAAACACCTTTATTGATGATATGTTGAAACGCTGTAATTTCGAAAATGTATTTCTAAACAAAGATTCTCGTTACCCAAAAATTTCAATAGAAGAATTACAAAAAGCAAATCCCGAATTAATATTGCTTTCTTCGGAGCCTTTTCCGTTTAAAGAAAAACATGTAGTTGAATTTCAAAAACTTTTGCCAAATTCAAAAGTTATAATTGTTGATGGCGAATTATTTTCCTGGTATGGAAGCAGACTGCAACATTCTGCTAATTATTTTTTAGAACTACAGAAATCTTTATAAACTAGAAATTATTTTGGTCTGCACTTCTAAACTCTGCTCAATCAAAGAGTGCTCTTCATCATTATTTATAATCCACTGCGCAAATGGAATTTTTTGTTCGTCGCTTAATTGTGCTTTAAAACGTTTTTTCACTTCTTCATCACTCAACTTATCACGCTTTGCAATTCGCTCCATGCGTAAAGCTTCGGGCGAAACAACAAGTATAGTTCCCTCCAATTTTTTGTAAATACCAGTTTCAAATAAAATAGCAGATTCTTTTAAAACAAAAGAGTGATTTTGTTTTAGTATCCAATCATCAAAGTCTTTACCTACTGCAGGATGTATGATATCATTAAGTTTTGCAAGTAATGCTTCATCCGAAAAAACTTTTGAAGCAATGTATGGTCTATTTAATGCTGTCGGACTATAATAAGCCTCCGGTCCCACCAAATCAATAACCGCAGCTTTAATTTCAGGAACGAAATATAAATCACGCGCTCGTTCATCCGAGTAATAGACAGGAACTCCCAACACCTCAAATATTTTCGCAACGGTAGTTTTTCCACTACCAATCCCTCCTGTTAATCCAATAACTTTCATAACCAATTGTTGAGTTGGTGAATTGTTGAGATATAGATTTATTCAATTCAATAATTCTATATCTCATTAACTCAATAATTATTTAATCGCGTTCACATTCATAACGGTAGCTTCTCCGCTTGTGCAAACCAATTTCGTGTTTTTATCTTTTATTAAAGTCTCAACAACTGCTCTGTTCTTGTCTTTTACTACTTCAATCACTCTAAATTCAGCAACGTAGTCGGTTTCAACATACATTGGTTTTAGGAAATTAAGTGATTGTTTAAGGTAAATTGTTCCTTCACCAGGAAAAAGGGTTCCAAAAACCTTTGAAAATAATGAAGCGCTAAGCATTCCGTGCATAATTGGGCGTTTAAACATTGTTTTTGCTGCATAATCAGCATCTGTGTGTACAGGGTTTTTATCGCCTGTAACTTCTGCAAAACGGTTTACTTCGTCCTGTGAAAAACGAAAATCATGGCTGTAGGTCTGGTCTTTCTCTATCATAATCAAGTAATTATAAGGTTCAACTAAATCGATAAACAAGAGTTTATCTACGACAAAGGTGCAAATTATTCAATTAATTTAACAAATTAGTAACGAAAAATTTTTATTTAACAGAAAAAATAATCGACCTTTGCACTCGAAATTAAACAACCTATTAATTCATAAATAATGAAAACAAACAATCCTATCGTTGACAACATCATAGATGTTCAATCTCAAGCGATTAGCAACTGGGTAGAAACTACTCAAAAATTTCAAAAAGCATTTACAGGCGGAAGTATTGCGCATGAAGGTCAAAACATTTACAAAGATTGGATGGACAAACAAACAACTCTTTTTAATGGAATGAAAGCAAATACTGCAGGTGCAGAAGCTTTTGCTAAACCTGAAGAGTTTTTCAAAAATTGGTACACGCAACAAATGGATTCAGTTAAAAAAATGACTGATTTCAACCAAAGCATTTACAATAGTTTTTCAAATTTTGGAAAACCAGGTCATGAGTATGTAAACAACTTTACAACTGCTAACAGCGCTTGGACAAATATTTATAACAATTGGATGAGTACATTAAACAACTCTTACCAAACGTTAATGAAGCAAATGCCAAACGCAACTAACCAAGATGCTTTCAAAAATATGTTTGAGACTAGTCAAATGTATTTGAAATTGCAAGAATTTTGGCAACCAGCTTTTAAAGCTTTCCAAAACGGCCAGTTTTCAGCTGATACTTTTAAAAATTATTTCAAGCCAGAGCAATATAAAACATTAACTGAGCAAATGTTCGGTAATCAGTTTCAATCTGCAAACTTGAAAGATGTGTTTGATACTTCAATCAAAAATATTCACGAATTTTTTACTACTAACAACAATTTATCTAAAGAGTATTACGAGCAAATGCAAACAATCTCTAAAGATTTCCCAAATTTAATTAGTGGTGATTTCGCTAAGATTTCTGAGCTTTATAGCCAAGTTAATAATGTATTCGGAAAAACATTCGAACCAGTATTAAAATTAGCTACTCCAGGTAAAGAAAAAGAAGCTATCGAAGCTAACATTCAATTATTAGACAAGATTGCTGAATACTCTGTACGTAATGCAGAATTACAATATCATTTTTATACTACATCTCAAAAAGCTGTTGAGGCTGCTGCTAAAAAGAGCTTTGAAGGAATGAGTAATAATACAAATGAGATTCAAGGATTTAATGATTTTTATAATGACTGGGTTAAAACTAACGAAGCATTATACACTGATTTATTTTCATCTGACGAATTTTCAAAAGTTAAAGGTGAAGTAATGAACTTAGGAATGGATGTTAAAAAGCATTTCGAAAAACAATTCGAAAATGTATTTAATGTTTATCCAGTTGCTTTCCGTAGCGATGTTGATGAGTTAACTAAAACAATTCACGATTTAAAAAAACAAGTGAAAACCTTAGAAACTCGTTTAGCTGCAATGGGTGCTGCTAACATCGAATTAGATGAAGAGACAAGTAATACAAAAAAGAAAAAATAATTGCCGGTTATTTTTTGAATAATATAAAGAGCCGTTCGATTAAATAGAACGGCTCTTTTAATTTAAATTTATTTTAGTAAAAAAATTGAGTATGGATAATAAAATGTTACAAGAGCTTGCGGAGATTAATCAGAAAATGATTAAGAGTTATGATACCTTATCTCAAATTAAAGATGTGGATATTGCCTCTACAGCTAAAACAGAAGTTTATGCCGAAGACAAGCTAAAACTTTATCATTACGATAGAGAAACAGAAGCTACCGTTAAAACTCCTGTGCTTATTGTTTACGCATTAGTAAACACATACAAGATGTTAGATTTGCAGCCCGACAGAAGTTACATTAAAAACATCATGGACTTAGGTTTAGATGTATATTTAATTGATTGGGGTTATCCAACTAGAGCTGATAGATATTTAAGCATTGATGATTATGTTAATGGTTACATTAACAATTGTGTGGATGTAATTCGTAAAAAACATAAAACTGATAAAATTAACATCATCAGTATTTGCCAAGGTGGTACTTTGAGTTTAATATACTCTGCATTACACCCAAGTAAAATTAAAAACTTAGTTACGCAAGTTACGCCCGTTAATTTCGACACTAAAGATGGTTTGTTGTTTAGATGGAGTAAAGACATTGATTATGATAAATTAGTTGATGGTTACAATGGTTTAATTCCAGGTGAATTTTTGAATGAGGGTTTTGCGATGTTAAAACCAATGATGAAATTCCAGAAGCAACAATCAATGGTTGGTAGTTTAGACGACAAAGAAAAACTATTGATGTTTTTGCGCATGGAAAAATGGATTGCTGATAGTCCTGACCAAGCAGGTGAATGTTTCCGTCAGTTTATGAAAGATTTATATCAAGAAAATAAATTGATAAAAGGTGAATTAATGGTTGGCGGAAAAAAGGTGAATTTAAAAAACATCAAAGCATCTGTACTAAACATTTATGCAACCGAAGATCATTTGGTTCCTCCTGCAGCCTCTATTCCTTTAAATGAAAATCTAACTTGCGAAAATGAAGCAATTAGCTTTAAAGGAGGGCACATTGGTGTGTTTGTAGGAAGCAAATCACAAAAAGAATTAGCACCTAAAGTGGTAGAGTTTTTAAAGAAAAGAGATAAATAATAACTTTAAAATCCACCGAAGTTTCGGTGGATTTTTCGCTTTGATTTTATATTTCATGAGTCGATTTTAATGAAATTAATTGTTTCCATATTTTTATTAGTAGTTCTATTTTTCGGATGTAAAAAATACCCAGAGGATGAACAGTTTCTACATTTAAAAAGGCCTGGAGCTAGAATTGGACAATATACACTTTGGAGATTAACCCAATATACTGTGGATGGGGCAGACTCAATACCATATATTAATTCGAAGGTTTGGAGTGGGTTTCCGCTTGATAAGGTTGAGTTTGATTTTAAGCATTTTGACATAGGATATATAGAATTTAATGGCATTAATCCAAGCAGTGAAATTTCAATGAAGTTTGCTGACAAAAAAAAGAGAATGACCATTGCTTTTTTTCCTGGCACTATAGGTTATTCATATCCATTGTTCTTAAGTGGTTGGAACTCTTGGGATATTCGTAAGCTTGAAAAGGGAGTTTTTATTATTGAAATAAATAA
>Ga0075163_10013815_pt1 | contig 10448 bp, 7 predicted proteins | sample JI1023141ADNA_FD_71478 | JGI IMG/M metagenome (GOLD analysis project Ga0075163, IMG submission 71478) | Wastewater effluent complex algal communities from Wisconsin, to seasonally profile nutrient transformation and Carbon sequestration -... | ecosystem: Engineered > WWTP > Effluent > Algae... | reverse complement strand
CGGCCTCGGCACCTTCGCCCTGGCCCTGCACGAGATCGAGCCGCTTGTCACCATCGAGATCGACGGCCGCGATACCGAGCGTCGACGGCGTGTCGCCCGGCGTCACGCCGGTCGCGCGCGTGAAGGTGCCGGCGCCGTTGTTGAGGTACAGCCGATCGGTGCCGAGCGAGCCGATCAACAGATCGGCATCGCCGTCGGAGTCGACATCGAGCCAGACCACGACATTGTCGTCGGCGTTCGTGAAGTCATCGACCCGCGAGCTGACGTCGGTGAAGGTGCCGGCGCCGTCGTTGAGCAGCAGGGTCTCGGCGAAGTTCGGGCCGTCGTTGATCGTCGCGAGGTCTAGATCGCCGTCACCGTCGATGTCCATCGCCTCGAACTCGTAGTTGTTCTGGTCTCCGCCGCCGTTCGATGGCGCCGGCAACGCATTCGGATCGTCGGTGAAGTGTCCGGTGCCGTCGTTGCGGAACACCAAACTCTTCTCGCAGAGCTTGCAGGAGATCAACGCGTCGAGGTCCCAGTCGTTGTCGATGTCGACCAGCTCGACGTCCCACGTCATTCTCACCAAGGCGCTCGGCATGTTCGTCGACGTCGCGTCGGTGAAGGTCCCGGCGCCATCATTGAGGTACAGGCGCGTGCGACCGCCGGCACTACCGAACGTGTCGCCCGCGCCCCACTCGCCGAGCAGGAGATCGAGATCGCCGTCGCCATCGACGTCACCGACCTCGAGATCGCCGACGCTCGTCAGCTGCTGCGGTAACTGCGCGCTCGCATCGGTCCACGCGTCGGTGCCGCGCTCGAACAGCTTGAGTTGCGTCTGATGACCGCCGCCCGTGAGGATGTCGAGATCGCCATCGCCGTCGATGTCGGCGGCCTTGATCACGCGGGACAGCCCGGTGAACGCCCCGACCACGTCGGTCGTGATCTCCTGGCAGTGCGGCGCGGCCGCGCTCCAGTTGCCGAGGTTCTTCCAGATCCGCGGCTGCTCGGGCGTTCCCGGCGACGAGTAATTGCCGCCGTTCGCCATCAGGATATCGACGAGGCCGTCGCCATCGACATCGGCGACCTCGACCTTGTTGGTCCACTGCAGGGTGTCGCCGAGGCAGTCCTGCGTCGCGTCCTCCCACCGCTGTGCCCAGGCATTGACGCTGAACGTCATGATTGCGGCAACCACCACGAATCTCATGGCTTGCTACACGACCATGACGGGACCCCGTCCGCCAGCACCGCGCACTGACATGCGCAACCGGCGCTGCGATCCAAGCACCTCTAGCAGCTAGTTGGAATGAGGGCGGGCGAGTCGGCAACCCGATCCGGATCGGGCACCGTACCGGGCATGAAGCGGCGGACGTTCCTGACGTTAGCTGGTGGGGCGAGCGCGGCGGCTCTGGTCGGCCCATGGATCCGGACCTCGCGTGCAGCGACGTTCGGCGCGTTCCCGGCCGGCACCGAGTCCGTGCAGCTCGCCCCGAACCAGCGTGCGAAGCGCGTGCTCGAGGTGTTCCTCTACGGCGGGCTGTCGCCGTGGGAGACGCTGTATTACGTCCGCGACTACGGCAAGCCGACGGACCCGCAGTTCCCGAACACGCAGTACTACGCGTTCGCCAGCGCGAACGCGCAGGTCGTCGCCAGCTGCGGCGGGAGCGAAGCCGATCGGCCGTTCGCGATCGACGCGAATGGCGCGCAGGTCGAGATCGGGCCGTTCGCGTCCGCGCTCGACACCCGCACCGATCTGTCGTCGCGGATGCGCGTCGTCGTGCAGCGCCACAACCTCGAGCCGCACGAGGCGGCGGTGCCGCAAGCGCTCACCGGGCGGCCGGTCGGTCAGCCCAACGCCGCCGGCCTCGGCGCGCACATCCAGCGCGCACGCCTCGACGGTGGCCTGACGCCCGAGCGCGCCTCGCCACACTCCTACGTGTTCTCGTCCAACGACATCACCAGCGACAACGTCGCGGCCGGCGCCTCGGCAGGCTCCCACCCCGGCGCGGCGCGTCCGCTGCTGCTCAAGACCAACTCCAACGCGAGCATCACCACGCTGCTCCAGCGCAACACCGTCGGTGGAGGTCGCGCCGAGCACGACGCGCTCGTCGGTGCGTACATCAACCAGTACAACACCCGCCTCACGTTCCCCGACCAGGGCCGCGTGCGCAGCGCGCGCACCGACGATCTGATCGTCGCGCACACCACCGCGACCAAGTCCGACGCGATCCGCGCGGTGCTGACCGACGACCTGTTCACCACGCGCACCAACCAGACCTGCGGTTCGCAGGTGCGGACGTCGATCCCGCACATCGGCCTGCAGGCGGCGGCGGGACTGCTGACCCATCCGAGCGAGCCCGCCTCGTACGTCTGCGTCTCCGACGTCGGCCTCGAGCGCGCGTCCGGCGGTGGCGGCTACGACACGCACACCGGCAACGCGCAGGACCAGGCGATGAACTTCGACAACGTGCTCGACGCGCTGTTCGGGATCATCAACAAACCGGGCGAGACCAACCCGCGCAAGCTGAACCTCGACGACACCCTGATCATCCTCAACACCGAGTTCGGCCGCACGCCGGGCCGGCAGGATCAGTCGGGTCGCAACCATCACCCGTACGGCTACGTCACCGCGTTCCTCGGCGGTCCGATCACCACGGCGGAGAAGGGCGTGTCGGGCGCGATCGATCGCGACGGCACGGCGAGCTCGTTCGCCTCGCCGGCGGAGAACCGGATGGCCGCGCTGCTCGCGATGGGCATCTGGCCGTTCGCCGCGGAGGGGTTCAACGTCGCCGATTCACCCAACGCGACGACGGAGCTCGCGGCCGCGCAACAAGCGATGTCCAAGTTCCTCGGGAGGTCGGCATGAAGCGGCTGACGCTGATCCTCGCCGTCGCGCTGTTCGCGTGCGGCGACGACGATTCCACCGGTGACGACGACGGGCCGGGCCCGAACGCCACGTTCGACGAGTGCGATGGCGACGCCCAGAGCTTCGTGCGCCAGGCGTTCCTCGCCCTCGATGGCCGGCGTCCCAAGAGCCAGGCCGAGGTCGACGTCTACGTCGATCTCTACAATGCCGCGTCCGAGCGCGGCGACGATCCGGTCGACGTCACGGCACGCGCGATCATGAGCCGCTCCGAGTTCGTCGAGCACTGGGTCGACGTGCTGATGGATGCGCTGCACGTCCAGCGCCTCGACACCCAGACCGAGGCCGCGTGCTGGGATCGCGGCACGCGCTCCACGGTGTCGGCGGCGCTCGCCACCGCAGTGCGTGACAACCCTGCCACCGGCACCGCCGATGGCCAGCGCTTCACGATGCTCGATCTCGCGCGCAGCTCGCTGGTGCTCGACGACCTGACGCCGCTGTATCGCGGCCAGCTGTTCTCGCTGGTCAGCCACCCGATCCCCGCCGCGAACGTCGGGGCGATCGATGCCGAGCTCGCGCGCCGCGAGGATTTCGGCTCGACGTTCGACGCCAGCTACATCCACCGCGACACCGTCTGCCTCGGCTGCCACAACAGCGAAGCGTCGGTGACCGACAGCGACGACCCGGCGGCCGATCGCCACTGGCCGGTACCGGGCAACCCGGAGCGCGCCGTCTACGGCCAGCCGAACGGCGTGCCCAACGATCGCGCCCACGCGGCGTTCCGCGTCGACTCCTTCGTCGACGACGGCAACGAGGTGCCGTGGGGCTGGGAGCCGAGCTGCGGGCGGTTCCGCACCCCGACGCAGGTCGGTGACGACATCGCCGGCGTCGACGGCAAGCTCGCGAGCTTGACCGGCAAGCGCACCACCGTGTTCGGCCTCGAGCAGGCGCTCGCGAAGGGCTTCGCGGCCCTCCAGGCGAGCGGCCCGCCGACCGGTGATCTGACGGATCCCGACGCCGCGCTCGCGTGGCTGGTCACGCTCAAGATCACCGAGGACGTGTGGACCCAGGTCACCGGCACGCGCCTGACGATCGCGAACTACTTCGCGCGCAACCAGGCGGCGAGCGAGCTCCTCAACTCGCTGGCGGGCACGTTCGTGACCTCGGGCTTCTCGCTCAAGTCGCTGCTCGTCGCGATCGTGGCGAGCGACTACTTCAACCGCCTCGCACCCGACGCGGCCTGCGGCCCGGGCCCCTACACCTATCCGTCGGTGTTCGATCCGTGGACCACCGCCGATGCCGACGAGGCACGCCGCGGCAACGGCCCGGGTGACGCGGTCACCGCGCTCGACGGCCGCACGCTGATCCACGCCACCGCCGCCGCGCTCGAGTGGTCGGCCCCACCCGAGGCGACGCGGTTCCCCGACTACGGCGAGCCCGGCTGCGAGGACGGCACCTGCGCCGAGCTCGGGCAGGCGTGCGGGTTCAACCAGTGCTGCACCACGTTCCAGGCGGCCTGCCAGAACGGTGGCGTGCTGCCCGCCGAGGAGCTGCCGTTCCTTCGCGGCATCGGCATCTTCCTGCGCAACAGCGAGCGCGGCTTCCGCGGCCTCGACTTCCAGGCGCGGCTGTCGTGGGAGGATCGCAACGGCGTGTGCGGTCGCCCGGCGTGGGTGTCCGCGGACTTCATCGATCGGCTCGCGACCGCGGGCCAGGGCTCGGCGGCGACCGCGCGCGATCTGGTGTCGGCGCTCAAGGACCGGCTGATCGGCGAGCCCGTGATCGAAGAGGGCGAAGAGGCCGCGGCGGTCTCGTCGGTGGTTGGCGCGCTCGAGGATCCGGCGAGCGGGGTCACCGCCTCGCAGCTGCGCGAGGTGTGCGGCGCGATCGTCGGCTCGCCGCAGTTCCTGCTCCAGGGCATCGCCGGTCGCGGTGGTGATCGTCCCCTGCTGACGCCCGACAACGCCGGCTACGACGCCGTGTGCGCCGACCTCGCGGCAACGGGGATCGGCGTCACGGGCCGCGTGGTGGCGTGTGGTGGTGGCAAGGCGACGCTGGCCGAGGGCCGCGCGAAGCCGCGACCGCCGATCACGCACCCGGTCCAGCGCCTGCCGCTGCGTCGCGGCAAGACGCCGCTGCGCACACCCGCACCGCTGCGTTAGCGGCAGCGGTCGTTCCTCGCTCTGGCGAGGCTTGCGAGCTGGCTAAAAAACCGCCATGTTCCGCGCGATGCGTAGGACATGGCTTCTGATCGCGCTCGCTGCTGTCGGCTGCGAGCACAAGACGGGTTCCGATAAGTCGGCTGGCGGCACCAAGGCAAAGGAGCCCTCGGGCGATCCGTCGCCGGCGGGTCGCAAGCAGCAGACCGTGCAGACCGGTGACGTCCGCGCGCCGGCGGCGGCCGATCTCGCCGAGTACACCAAGGACCTCCCGGGCAGCGGGTCGAAGCTGCTCGCGACGTTCGAGACGCCAGCGGGCAACATCACGTGCGAGCTGTTCGCGGATCGCGCGCCCGCCACGGTCGCCAACTTCATCGGGCTCGCCACCGGCAAGAAACCGTGGGCGAACCCGAAGACCGGCAACACCGAGAAGGGCACCAAGTTCTTCGACGGCCTGATCTTCCACCGCGTGATCCCCGGCTTCATGATCCAGGGCGGCGATCCGCTCGCCTCGGGCACCGGCGGACCGGGCTACCAGTTCGAGGACGAGCTGTCGCCGTCGATGGACATGGGCCCGGGCACGCTCGCGATGGCGAACTCCGGTCCGCGCACCAACGGCAGCCAGTTCTTCATCATGGACAACGCGTCGCGCCCCGACCTCGCGAAGAAGCACTCGATCTTCGGCATGTGCTCGCCGCTCGACGTGGTCTCCAAGGTCGCGGGCACGCCGACGGGTGCGCAGGATCGGCCGACCACGCCGATGACGATGAAGGTCACGATCTCGAAGGGCTAAGGTTTCGTGCCGCAGGCCAGCGCGGCGGCGTCATCCTCGGCGGCGACGAGGCAGCGCTTGCGCTCGATGGAGAGGTTCGCGCGCTCGCACATCGAGATCATCCGCGGCTTGAGCCGGGTGAACTCGCGGCGCGCGGCGATCGCGAAGTCGCCGCGGAGGTCGCCGGCCTTCATCTCGTAGGTGTGCTCGACGACGCCGTCGCAGGTCGCGTGCTGGGTTGCCGGAGGTTGCCCGCCGGCACAGCCGACGAGGACGAGTGCGAGGAGCCATGGCTTCATGCCGTGGCGTGGTGCAACGCGATGGCCAGCGCTAACCGCGCGGACCGTGGCTAGCGAACGTGGTGCGCGCGACGCAGCGTGAAACCGGTATCCATGGGGCTCGCCACGGGGTCAGCGGGCATCAGCGGGAAAGATGATCGGCGTCGCGAACCGCGAGCGGAGCTTGTCGGCGTAGCGGCGCTCGCCGGATCCCCACACCGCACCCAAACCGACGATCACGGTGATCGGCGTGCGCTCGGTCATCGGCTGCTCGGTGGAGCGCTCGGCGACCGAGCTGCGATCGCGCGGCGTCATCACGCGGACGAACAGCCGCGTCTCGGCGAGCAGCGTGGAATCGAACGCATCGCCGCCGCCGCGCAACCGCAGCGCCGCGCCGCCGCCGTACGACACGTCGTCACCGCCGGCATCGAACCACGACTTCTCGACGACGCCCTGGAGCTCGAGCCCGAGCTCGAGATCGCGTGGCTCGATGATCGAGCCGAGGAGCCGATCGGCGATCAGCAGGCGCAGCCCACCGGACAGCGTGGCGCTCTCGGCGGTGCCGGACTCGACGTTCCACCGGCGCGAGCCCTCGACCGCGACGCCGACGCGGTGCCACCAGTACGTGGCCTCGAGCCCGATGCCGACGACGCCGACGTCCTCCGCACCGCGCGCGGCGATCACGCCGCCGCCGATCATCGGTGATCGCTCGCCCTCGGCGACGGCGGTTCCGGTCAGGACGGCGACGAGGAGCAGCGCGTGACGGACGGTCGGCACGCCCCGAGTATGGCGAAATTCACGTCGAGAACAACGCTCGACTTCACGGCTTCACGGAGCGCAACGTGGCGACGCTCCCGCGACGATCTCGGCGAGGGTCGTGAGGTCGTCGTCGTCGACGCTTCCGTCACCGGTGGTGTCGGCCACCCGTGCCAGACAGGCATCGGCGGGCGCGCCGGTTGACACCATGACGGCGAGTGCCTCGATGTCATCGCGGTCGACCATCCCATCCCCCGTGACATCCCCGCATCGGGTGGCGCACGTCCCGACCGGGGCGTCGGCGCCGACCTCCTCGAAGCCCAGCCGTCCGCATGCGACCAACATCACGCACGCAAACAGCCCGAGGACACGGATACAATGCGGGTGTGCGCCTCGCGTTTGTCGTGTTCGCGATCGGGTGTGGGAGCGATTTTCCACCGCCGATCGAAGTAGCGAATGGCCGGCTGACCGCCGAGCTTCACGAGGAGCCGGCACAGATCGTCCTCCTGCTCGACGGGAAGAAGGTGTGGGCGAGCCGGCCCGGAGAGCAGGGCGCGGAGGATGGTCCGCCGCACGGGTTCGCCGCGATCGGCTCGCGCGCGACCGAGATCGAGATGTCGTTCGGTTCGTTCAGGTTCACGGAGACCCCCTCGTCGGAAGTCTGGCAGCCGGTCCAGCGCCTGGTCGACATCACCCCGACCTCAACGGGCGCGACGTTCAACCTGCAGATCAACGGCGCGGTTCGCGGCACCGGCGAGCTCCGCTTCGTCCCCGAGACCAGGTCCGGCCCCGACCCCGACGCCGCCGGCTTCGCGCGCCACGTCCAGATCCGCCTCGAGGTCGACAGCGCCGACCGCATCCAGCTCGCATCGGAGACCACCGACACCGAGCACCTGCTGGGCCTCGGCGGCCAGTCGTTCGATCTCGATCACAACGGCGAGACGGTGCCGCTGTTCGTCCAGGAGGACGGCATCGGCAAGGAGCCCGAGCCCGACAACGCGTACGGCGGGCTGTGGTTCCTCGCCGGTCGCAAGCACTCGACGCACACGCCGATGCCGATGCTGGTGTCGTCGAAGGGCTACGCGGTCGCCGTCGATACCGACGCGCGCGCGGTGTTCGATCTCAACGACTCGAGGGCCGGGGCATCGCGCTTCGAGGCGTGGGATCGCGTCCTCGATCTCCAGGTGTTCATCGGCGACGGTCCGCGGGACGGCGAGCTCGCGGGCGAGGCGACGCGCGATGCGCTCGGCCACATGATCGCGTGGGTCGGCAAGCCCGAGCGCCCGCCGCTGTCGATCTTCGCGCCGTGGATCGACGCGCTGTTCGGCTCGGACAACATCCGCCGGGTCGCGAACGTGCTGCGCACCAACGGGATCGCGTCGTCGGCGATCTGGGCCGAGGACTGGCGCGGCGGCAAGGACGGCGCGCTCGGCTACGAGCTCGACGAGGACTGGAAGATCGATCGCACGCTGTATCCGGACGTCGAGGCGATGTCGCAGGAGATCCGCGGTCAGGGCTTCGCGTTCCTGACGTATCACAACACGTTCATCGACGAATCGGCCGACATCTACGCGGAGGCGACCGCGGCGGGCTACGCGATCAAGGACGCCGATGGCAACCCGTACGAGTTCACCGGGATCAAGTTCACGCCGTCGACGCTGCTCGATCTGACGAACCAGGACGGCTACGCGTGGGCGAAGGGCGTGATGGGCGAGGCGCGCACCGTCGGCAGCGACGGCTGGATGGCCGACTTCGCCGAGTGGCAGCCGACCGATGCGGTGCTCGCGTCCGGCGAGGATGCGCTCGCCGTGCACAACCGCTACACGGTGGACTGGGCGCGCTTCAACCACGAGCTGTTCGCCACGCCGATCGCGAACCGGCCGACGCCGATGTGGTTCGTGCGCTCCGCGTGGCTGCACTCGCAACCGCAGGTGCAAGTCGTCTGGCCCGGCGACCAGCAGACCGACTTCTCCGACGGTGATGGCCTGCCGTCGGTGATCCCGATGGGCATCAACCTCGGGCTCGCCGGCTTCCCGTACTTCGGCTCCGACATCGCGGGCTACATGAGCCAGGGCACGATGCCGACGTCGAACGAGCTGTTCCACCGCTGGACCACGTTCGGGGCGCTGCAGCCGGTGATGCGCACGCACCACGGCCGCAGCGCGCGCGAGAACGTGCAGTGGGAGACCAGCGCGGCGACGATCGCGCACTTCAAGCGGTGGTCGCGGATCCACATGCAGCTGGTGCCGTACTTCGCGGGCCTGATCGCGAGCTTCGAGCGCGACGGCCTCCCGCTGATGCGCCTGATCGCGCTCGACTACCCCGACGAGGCGTGGGCCTGGACGACGCAGGATCAGTACCTGCTCGGCGATCGCATCCTGGTCGCGCCCGTCCAGGTCGAAGGCGCGACCTCGCGCGACGTGATCCTGCCGGCCGGCGACTGGGTGCCGCTGCTCGGCGGCGCGGCGGTGTCGGGGACGATCACGGCGCAGGCCGCGATCACCGAGATCCCGGCGTTCGTCCCGGCGGGCTCGCTGCTGGTGCTGTTCCCCGACGGCGTCGACACGGTGCTGCCGTCGACCAGCGCCGCGATCACCACCGCCGACGACATCGCCGATGACCGCGAGGTCTGGCTCTACGCCGGCACACCCGCCCGCGCCGAGCACGCCGCGTGGAACGACGACACCGGATCGATCGGTAGTGCGCAGTGGACGTGGAGCGGTCGGCCGGCAGGCGCGCCGCCGACCACCGCGCTGTTCAACGGTGCGTCCGTCCCCGTGACCAATGGCGTCGCGACCGTGACCGGCGATGGCACGCTCGAGATCGGTGGCGGCACGCTGACGATCGCGCGGGGCAGCCCGACCGCCGTGACGACCGTGCGTCTGCGCTAGCGGGCGCGCGCCGAGTGCGAGCGTGAGGAATGCAGACCTGCATTTGATCTCACGGTCGTGGTCATCGAGGTCTCGAGTTACCCGAGGCACGAGCTCAGACAGCATCCTCGTCGACGACGAGTCCCGGGACCGCCAGATGGGAAGCGAAGGGCGACGCCCATCTCGAAACCGCGACCACGCACACCGGGCGCTCGAGGCCGATCGCTGGCTCGCGTGGATGTGACGTCCCTCAGAGCTCGGTAACCTGGGCTCAGTGCCAGAACCCGACCGAGAGCCCGATGTTGCGATAGCGGCGCGCGATGTCGAACGTCGCGCCGAGCTTGCCGCGGCGGATGCCCCACAGCTTGAACTCGAGCGCGCGGAGCTCGAACCCGAACGTGCCGTGGGCGCGGCCGCGCACGCCTTCGAACCGCTCGGGCTCCCAGTAGCTGCCGGCGCGTAGGCGCAGCCGACCGGGCAGGGCCTCGACCTCGACGCCCGCGCGCGGCGACAGGGTGACGTGCGCGCCCGAGCGCTGCAGCTGCTGCATCGCGAACGCCTCGATGCCGTGGCCGTCCGTCGACGAGCCGGCCAGGATCAGATCGCCGGTCACCGTCACCGAGAGCTCGTCGCGGAACTTCGTCTTGACCTGCTGGTTCCACGGCGACTCCGCCCAGCGATACGCGATGCCGACGATCGTGCGGCCCGGCGATTCGATCTCGTCCGGCAGGATGTACGCGGTCGACATCGGATCGTCGGGATCCGCGCGAC
>Ga0075163_10013813_pt1 | contig 10449 bp, 18 predicted proteins | sample JI1023141ADNA_FD_71478 | JGI IMG/M metagenome (GOLD analysis project Ga0075163, IMG submission 71478) | Wastewater effluent complex algal communities from Wisconsin, to seasonally profile nutrient transformation and Carbon sequestration -... | ecosystem: Engineered > WWTP > Effluent > Algae... | reverse complement strand
TAGAAACTTCCCAGCGACATGTTGAAGACGCCGCCCGAGTTCACCGTAGTGGCGAGCTGCGTCGTGGTGGCTCCTCCATCAACGCCGCTGTAGGTGGCCACGCCATCGACGACCGATTGTTGCCCGCCGCCGTAGTGATAGGTCCAGAGGTAGCTATTGTTGTTGATGTAGGAGGAGAGGTTACCGACGGGAGCCGATGGGGTAGGGTCGATCAGACCTATCATGGGAGCCGTGCGGAAGCCACTTGCGGCAATGGGGTTGCCGACCCATTGCAGGTTGTCGATCATTACGCCACGAACGGTAGGAGCCCATGCCGCGATCTTATAGGAGTGGGCCTTGTTGAGGTAGTTCTTGATGAGCTGGACCTCGTTGGCGGAAAAGGCGGGCAGGTCGCGCATGTCCACACGCCCCACTTGGAGCTCGATGGCCGAAGGGAAATCGCTTTGGTCGAACTTGCCGTCGCCCGGGACGTTGTCCGCTTGCTGATGGGTGGAAATGGTGTTGTTGACGGTGTTGTCGGTCCACGTGCCGTTGACGTCGGCGTAGTATCCGTCCGTCGGACGCGCGCCCTTGCCGTCGTCGTGACCGTCGGGGGTGATGTTGCCGCTGTAGGGAACTGGAACGTGACCCACGATGTAGAGCGCCTTCACGTTGGCGGGGTCGGCGTTGTAGTGTCCTTGTACGATCGCGCGTACGCTGGGTACCGTCGCGGTGGGTGCGACGTAGCTCACCAAGGGGATCCATCCGTCGGCGCGCATATCGTAGATCAATTGGGTCAGCTCCGGTACGATCTGGGCGGAGATGGAGTTGTCCACCAGCAGGATGATCTTCCCGCGATAGTCCGTAGAGGGCACTTGGATGCCCGTGCTGATGTAGCCCGTTCCGGTGACACCATTAGAGACGCGCACGATCTTGTATTCGTAGTTCACGCCCACCGTAACGGTGTTGTCGGCCCACTGGGTGTCGGAGGCGGAAGGGGAAGCAACGGATGAACCCCACGAGGTGGCGGTCTTGAGCTTGCGATAGACGGTGAAGGACGTGGTGCTGGCGATGGGCCTCCAGCTCAAGGTGATCCGGGCGGGGCTCGCTTGCACCGTAGCGTTGATGGCGACGGCCGCGCGCTGGGAGACGCTTTGGGCGCCGCTGGTGAGGCCAATAAGGAGGGCGAGGATGCAGAATAGGAACTTCATGTCTATAGATATGTCGGTCGGGTGCTGAATTGGGGCGTTTCAATTCGATTTTTGTGTGTAATTGGATGAAACGGGGCGGCGGCCCGATGAATGAGTTGCATATCAATTGAAATGTCTATTTTTGGATGATGAAGGAGTCGCCGATATTGATGGACCAAGAATCTGTTCGCGGTGTGTTGGACGGAACAAAGTACCAAACCAGAAGGTTGGTGAAGCACAAGAAATGTCACAGCGTACCGCCGGGTTTCACCCTTGCCGATGTGTCGCGGTCGGCATATCCTGACGGAAGTGGCCTCGGATGGATCTTCAATTCAACTCCTCCCGCTCCGGGGAATGCAGAATGGGTCAAGAAGATGTATCCCGGCAATGATGGCATCAATTGTCCATTCGGCAATGTCGGCGATCGCTTGTGGGTCCGAGAAACGTGGGGAAAGTGTGACGGAGGTGAGATTGTATTCATGGCAAGCGACGACCTATTGCCGCGTGGATTCCATGGATGGAAACCATCCATTCACATGCCGCGTTGGGCGAGCCGTTTGACGCTGGAGATCACCAATGTGAAGGCGGAGTTGCTGCACGACATCAGCGAAGAGGATGCAAAGGCGGAAGGAACGGACTCGGTAAAGGATTTCAAGAGGCGATGGGAAGGCATCCACGGAAAGGGAAGCTGGAAGAAGAACCTTTGGCTATGGTGTATTTCGTTCAAACAAATTCCGCATGAGCAAGGAAAGATCGGTCGCATTGCGTGACCATGAGGTGGCGCAAATATTGTCGGGGACGCGTACGCAGTTCGTGAAGCCGATCAAGCATCGTCATGGGTTCAAGGTCTACAACAGAAGGAGCGACGCCGCGACGATAAAGGAGATGAACGACACGCCGATCCGAATTCCTTTGGAAGAAGAGGCGGATGCGAAGGAATATCTGCTCAGGCATTGCCCTTATGGAAAAACGGGCGGAACGTTATGGGTGCGTGAGGCATACGCATTCGTGCTGGAGGATAAAATGGGTCCTGTATGGGATTCGATCATCTACCGTGCCGACCTCGGAAATGAGGATTGGGACGGCGCATGGCGTCCGTCGACCAACATGAACCGAAGCATCTCTCGCATAACGCTGGAAGTGGCGGACGTCAAGGTGCAGCGCCTGCATGAAATGACGGCGGAGGATGCTGTTGCGGAAGGAATAACGCCCCATGAGATGGGAGAAGTGGCGTCTGATACGCTCTTTCGCATCAGGGGCGAACGATGGCCGGGGCCTGTTCTTCAGTATGCCGAAAAGTGGGTCGACATGCACGGCCTTGCTTCTTGGGAATCGAACCCTTGGGTTTGGCGCGTGACGTTCCGCGTTCAGTCTTCTTCTCCGGTGAGATAGTCGACGATGTCGTTGTAGGCGGCAAGGTCTCCTTTTGGCGTTTTGAATACCAAGCCCGAGTTGGTGATGAACTTGCGCACGAAGTAGATGAAGCTATATCTTTTCATGAAGGCATTTGGATTATAGTCCATCAGGACGACATCGCCATATCCTCCAAAGCGCATGACCAATTTATGTTGTATCCCTGTCCTTTTTACCGTTATGTTGATCTCCTCCGTTTTTAAGGTCGCCATGTCGAAGACGTCCACTTGCATCTTATGGACCAGTGACCAGAATTCCTTGTTCGGATCGTCGAACCAGATCTCGCGAGCGTTGTCACTTCTGCTGATGGTCACTTTCATCTGAGGAGGAATTCTTGCATGTCCTCCAATCCGCTCAGCGTGACTCCTCCCTTGGTGTGGATGGACAGAACGCGGTACACGACGATGCCAGATCCGTCTATCAGGACGTCCGCGCATAGTTTCCCTAGTTTGACGTGGAAGATGCCCAGATGTGCCAAGTCGTGTTTCTTGATCCGTTCTTTTTCCTCTCCTGTCCATACATCCATGTAGGTGGCGTAGGCCCAGAATTCACTGTGGAGCCTCAGGAACAATCCGTAGTTCCAACTTTCGAAGGGTCTGATGGGCATGGTTATAGGGATAGGAATTCCTTGATATCGTCCACGTCCGTCAGGATGACGCCGCCACGAGTGCGGATGGATTTGACGTCATATTCGACATTGACGTTATGTCCACCGCGTGGGGCAAAGAAAATGGCGTACAAATCCGTAGTCCCGTAGAATATAGCATTTCTGGATCCGATTTGGGTGGAGTACTTTCGATCCACATTGAACCGCCATGAACTTGGAAATGCCCAATGATGAACGGCGATGTTTTCGGCGTACCGCCATAGGTCAGCGAGGTCAACGTGCAAGCCGTCCTTCCAATTTATCTCCATGGGTTGATTCGCTATTGCCGCTTTCCATAATGGATCCGGGATCATCCTCACAAATATAAGAAGAACATTTCTTATATTCGTGGCATGACGGAACCGGAAGAGAAATGCTCCATTTGCGAATGTGAGGCCACGGACGATTATCAGGGTGAACCATCATGCGGCAACCCTGAATGCGAGCTGCTCATCCAAGCCGCCTTGGACTACCGGGACGAGCGGGATTGGTGAGTTTTGGAGGCTATTTATGGTCAATGAAACCCACCATCAAGTCCCTGATCCAAGAGGCGGTACAGGAAGCGCTCACGCTCCAGAACGACCGCGAGAACAACGCCCTCGTGGTGGTTTCCAACGAAACGGACGCCAAGAAGGCCTCGCAAGAGACGTTCCGCAACAAGGAGACCCTCAAGAGCGGAGGCTTCCGGTGGAGCGGCGACATCAAGGCGTGGACCATCCCCATTGAGAGGTTCGAGGACGCCAAGAAGATGCTCGCGGACATCAATAAGAGCGAGGAGTTCGTGGACCAGATCGAGAGTCTTGAGGAATTCGTTCGCAATGCCGAGAACTTCCAAGGGAAGAACGATCTGATGGGCCGTATTCACCTGTACATCGAGGACCTCGCCAACGCCACGGACGAGCGCGCCATGTCTGCTGAGATCAGGCGTTATCTGACGTTCTTCGCAAGCTTCCGGGGCCACAGCTTCTTCAACACGTTGCTCATTTGGCTCCAAAACCAAAATGCGACCAAAGTGGCGGGTTTCAGGCAATGGGAGAAGAAGTTCCGCCGCGTTAAGAAGGGCGCCAAAGGCCTCATGATCTTCGTGCCTATCTTCAGCAAACCTGAGACGGAGAAGGACGACGAGACCGGGCTGGACAAGGAGGTCCGAAAGGGCCGCGCGGTGCGATTCAAACCGGGGTATGTATTTGACATCGCCGACACCGAGGCGATCGACGAGAGAGGGAATGTTCCCGATCAACCACAATGGTTCCATGAGAGCGAGCCGACCGAGCGGACGCGACAGCTTTATGGTTATCTGAAGGAGGTCATATCGACGATCGGTATCACCATGACCTCCGATGCGCCCATCGGTCAGGAAAAGGGATATTCAAAGGGCAACCACATCAACATGTCCTCCGCCATTGAAGGGGCCGGAGAAGTGGCGACGCTCGTGCATGAGCTGGCCCATGAATTGATGCACTGGAAAAAATCATCGTTGTACTATCAGGGCGATGAGGTGAAGTACAGCAGCGCGCTGAAGGAATTGCAGGCGGAAAGCGTGTCGTATATCGTGATGAAGCACTACGACCTCCCCGTGCAGCATCAACCAACGTACTTGGCGCTTTGGAAGGCCAATAAGGAGGCTATTTTGGCGCAGATGAAGTCCATCTCCGAGGTGGCGAGGTTCATCATCGAGGAGATCGACAAGGTGGCGGCGCAGCAACAGGGTATGGCGGTGGCCAATGCGGCGGAGTGATTATCGCCTTTTCTTCGCCGCATAACGCAAGTGGAGGCCTCCGTTTCCCTTGAACCAATGATCAAGAGCCCGATCAAATGGCTTTCCTGAATTCTTGGGTCGTTGGAATTCGATGAGAGAAACAAGATACACATCGTAAGCAATCTCGGGAACAAGGAAAAGCTCCAAGTACTTGTGCAACTCCTTCATGCTCTTGGCGTAATACGACATCACAGTGGCATTATTGTCGTTGTTGTCGGTGATCATGCCGAAGGTGGGGCCGCAATAGACGTTCGGTCGATCGAACATATCCTTCGCGAACGCCAATAGGCTTTTTGGCACCTCGGACTTGGCGAGGGAAACTTCTTCTTTTTCGATGGATACGTTATGGCACAGCGCCGTGGTCATGGAGTTGGCAATGAAGTTGTACATGCCCTCTCGCGGAGTGAGATGTCCGGGTCGCGTCCTATACTGAAGCTCGCTGTGTGCTGCCGGTTCGATGAGATAGTGGGATGATGACATTTTCGCGTCGGGAGGGATGTTCAGTAGTTTCATTGTTCGTTTTTTGGTTCACCACTCGGTCATCATTTCGAAGAAGTGGACGATGGCATTGTCATTATTGTTGTCTCGTCGTACGACAACTCCGGCCTTGGCGTGGACGGATTGGATGCGGAATTGGCCCAGCACTTCGTAGTCATTGTAGAAGTAGCTTCTTTTCATGATCTGCATTGTGGCTCCATACCTTTTGTCGTCGACGATATTGAAATGAATGTGTGAGGGATGTACAAGGGTCTCTAGGTTGAAGTTCATATGCAACCATAAGCAATTATTGACTCTCATGGAATCAAGATCATGGATGTTTTTTATCGTCCAAGACCATGGAGAGAATATCTTATTGACATGGTTCCACAAGTTCACTTGTTGTATCGCGACTCCGGGCAGGTCGATGGTGACGGTTTCGATCTTCACAGCACCAATATAGCAACAAGCAACAATAATTACTATATTCGCCCTCACAAATCAACAATCATGGAGACAGCAGAAAGCACCATCGAAATGCCCGCGAGCGCGAACGCCGCCCAGAACAACGCGGAAACCTTCGCCAAGCATAAGAAGTCCAGTCGCTTCTTTCCGGCAATAGAGGACATCAAAAAAGGCGACAGGTTCAATATCCTCAAGGGTACGGGCATCCACAGCGCCACGTTGAACGCCACCATCTCGCTGAACGAGGACATCCGTGTGGAGATTCTTGGAGAAAACGCGGGAGACAGTACTGGATACAAGAACTTCAAGGCTCTCAAGTTGACGCAGATGGGCGACGGAAGCTGGGCGAATGACCCGAAGTTCGGCACCTTGACCGTGGAGTACACCGACCTGTCCGCTTGGGGCTATCGTCCAAAGAAGTAAGGCCAACAGAAGAGCTCTCGCGAGAGAGGTTGTCCTAAGGAGGGCGGAGGATCTGATCCTCCGCCCTTTCGGCAACATATGCAACAATTGATCCGTAGAAGTCACCATGAGCACCGAACACAACGGAGGATATTGCCAGTTCCGCGACAAGATGATGTTGACGAAGGAGGAGGCCATGGCTTTGGCCAGCAGAATGCAAGGCACGTCCCATTATGCATGCGTCAAGTGCGGCGCCCATCACATCTTCACCACCAACGTCACGGCCCAGCGCAGCGTCAAGCGCCGTTACAAGGCCCGGAAGGAACGGCCCATCACCTTCAGCGCCGATGGCGAGATCTTCGAAAAGAAGACGCGGGATTACGACCCCAACAAGATGGTCGCGGCCGTTCCTCCCGAGGACTTCACCGGGCGGATGTCGGACTGGTTCAACGCGCTATCGAAGATGCGCCTGCCGGATAATTATGCCGTGGGTGTGCCCATGATCCGCAATGCCGATCATTGCCGCTTGGTGGCGAGGTTGGAGCCCTAGGTCCTCTTTGGCGGCTTTGGATAAAGATGTGCCATGGGACCCGCATGAATGAAAAATTCAGGAGCATCTTTCGTTCCAACTTTGATTGTTTGGTACATGATGGATAGGTCCTTGAAAAATTCCGCAAATTCATCAAATTCATGCAACCATACACCTCCTTTGGTGACGATGGTATGAACGTTATAAGTCGAATGAATATTTGATATGTTGCGCATGCCGTTGTTTGAATAATGAACGGGTGAAATTTGAACAGTGTTTGTTATGTATCCAACGTATAAGCCCAAATATGACATGCTGTGATTTTTCGAAATATAGGAGTCACTCATCTGCGTATACCAATTGCTATCTTCTTGCGAATATTGCCTAGTGAGTTTGATTTTGTGGACAAACTCCCAAAAGGTATTCAAGTGAATAGATAAGCTACGTATCTTTTCGTCGCCCATCACGTTCAATGCAGGAACAGCGTCTCGTCGTCCTTCCTATCGGTGACGTCCACAATGGTGACCTCGCCCAATAGGTACTCGTCCGCCTTCATCGTGATGAGAAACCATCTATCGAATGGGAACGCGCTCAACTGTTTGTTGAAGAACCGATATGGGTCCCGGATGATGTCCTCCACCAATTTCGGCGGAAAAAACTTGCACGCGCGGATGGAGGTCACTTGGTAATCAACAGAGGAACGATAGAGCGTTCCGTCCTTCTTGCGACGAAGAGCTCCACTTTCGTGATTGTACACGACGACCTCAAGGATCTGCTCGGTTATTGATTCGTGATAGTAATGCATCGATTCAAGAGTTGAGGGCGGCTTCGATGGCGGCGGAAACCGCCTTGGGGTCCATACCTTTCTTTTTGCGCATGACCGATCCGATGAACATGGAGGCAATGTTCTTCCGTCCGGCGCGGTATTCGGCCACCTTATCGGGGAACTCCGACAGCACCTCCGCCACAATGGTTGCGAGCTCGCTGTCGGCTATCATAACGGGCAATGATGTCTCCAACGCATCGGCATAAGGGAGATTCGGGTCCGCCAGCAACTTCTCAACAACCTTCGTCACCACGTCGGCACCGATTGAACATTCTTTGCGCACCGACATGAGCGTCACGACGTCCACCATGCGATCCATTGAGAGCGGATAGGAGAAGATGTCCGAGAGGCCCTTTGCGTTACAATAGGCCGCCACGTCATTGGTGACGTAGTTGATGGCCGCCAGCATGAACGGGGCGAAGCGTGAAGGGTTGTCCCGGCATCCACGCTTGAGAAGATCTATGGTCTCGGGGTCTTCGTGGTACACCAGCGCCATGATGTTGTGGATGTGATCGGCATCCGCATCCCCGCTCGTGAACACCGGAGGTGCGGTGTGAACGAATTCCACGCGATAGGGATAACCGTCCGCAGGAAGAGGAAGCTTGCCCCGGGACGGTTCCTCGATGTTCGAGTGGGTCTCGCAAGGGAAACGTTCTCCGGAGTGCGATATGAAGTGGGATGGTTTCATGGTCGCACCGGGTAGGCGAAGTATTGCTCCAGTTCACTCTTGGTGCGATGGCACCACTTGCACGCGCCCACGCCCCAGCCTGCGGGCCAGCTATGGCGGGAACCCACGCGTTTGCCCGTCTCGGGGTTGATGCCGCCGCACGCGCGCAGCACGATAGTTCCTTTTGGTTTCTCGGACATGGAGCAAAGATAGACATTCATTTCCTTATCTTCGCGTCATGAACGACTTGAAATTCCGCGCTTACGACAACAAAGCGAAAGAGTGGCTTCTGGGATACGAATATCCCAACCTCGGCGGCTTCTCGATGTTCGGAGAGTGCATGCTGATGGGTGAATGGAGCGCCATCGTTAACCGCTTCATCCTGCAACAGCGCGACCGCACGCCCGAGGACCTCATCGTGATGCAATGGTCCACATTGATGGACAAGAACAAGCGGGAGATATACGAGGGCGACATCGTGGCGGTACAGATGGATTATCCGGATGCTGAATGGCATGGCCTGCACGTGGTGGAGAAGCGCAATGGTCAGTTCGGGGTTGTTGGAGGAAAGCCAAGAGGTTTCCGGACCGGAGCCATCATGAACTACTATCCGTTCAATGTTGAAGTGGTGGGCAACATTCTGGAGAACATGGAGAAGGTTGCTTGGTACGAAACGCACGGTCTTTTGGTATGAAGAGATATCTCTCGAAGCTGAACTGGTCAAGCTTCTCGATCCTGATGGTGTTGTTGGGGCTCGGCGCAGCCGCGAACGATAACATCACCACGATGGGCCAATGGAGCCTCCTGATGTTGTTCTTCGCCCTTCCTGTTTCGATGTTCTTCCTGATCGAGGGGAGAAGGGATTAGCGCTCATGTTTCAGGCGCCATAGTTGTTCCTTGATGGTGGGATATTCCGGGAAGAAGTAGTCGCGGATGTCGTCGTTGGAACGCAGAACGATACCGGCTCGGCAATAGACTTTCAAGATCTTGAAAGTGATCCAACTGCGGTGCCCATTATCATAGACGCCGATCGTGGTGTGCTCTCGAACAAGGGTGGGATTGCCCGCTCTCGGCGGGAACAAATAAAGGCGCCACTCCTCTCCTCCGATGATGAACGTCATGTCCTTGTCTAGGCGTTTCATATTTATCCATCGCTCTTCCTCCAATGCATTTATCGCCAAGCAAGAGAATGCACACTCCACTTCAACATAGCGAACGAGGTCGAACGTGTCGGCGGGCATATTGGTGAACTTCATGGAACTTTTGATTTCTCATCAAAGATAATCTTATATTTGTGATGTGGAACGGCAATATCGCATCCGGGAGATCGTCATTGGCGGCGGCAGTTCGTTCCTGCCCCAGATGAGGTGCGTCTTCGATTCCGGCATCACCACCAATTGGGCCTCCCTCAAGAAGGGTTGTTCATCCCTGAAGTGCGCCGAGAAGGCCATCGAGCTGTCGCGGGAGATGGAGCAGGAGGATGTTACGATCATCGATGTTATTGATCATACAGCATGAAAGCTCAACTCCCGCATATGGATGACTTTCGGCTGGAAGTTCCAGCCCACATGATGTGGATGAAGAAAGGTCATTGTCCCGCCCTCATGGAAGCATGGGACATAGAGAAGATCCGAAAGAGAATGGCATCAGTCTTCAAGAATTACGAAAATGATGATTGGTCAGCTTTTGGATGGCGTTTCAAACAAGATCTGGACCTTAATTTGAGGGCACAGTCCACGCCCACAAAGACGGTACACGACGAAATTTTGGACCCCCATCATGTCGGATTGAGCATTGACTTCTACGACGGAAGTTCGTCCAACGTCGGCGAAGAATACGACAAAGGAAAAAATCGCACAGCGCGATTTCTGATCAATGAAGATCTGTTCATTTTCCCTTACATGTTCAGAGTGGTGGAGGCGAATGTCATACAGTTCGATAGCGAGAGATTTTGTTGGTTGCCCGATGAACCGCGAGTGAAACAACGTCTTATTGTGGATGTTCCGCAGCATTGGGACAAGCTCGCTTCGCTAGAACTGTTGTCGAAGGATGCAATGACGCGATGCGGCGGGGACAATATCGTTTTCTTATCTTCG
>Ga0075163_10013812_pt1 | contig 10449 bp, 3 predicted proteins | sample JI1023141ADNA_FD_71478 | JGI IMG/M metagenome (GOLD analysis project Ga0075163, IMG submission 71478) | Wastewater effluent complex algal communities from Wisconsin, to seasonally profile nutrient transformation and Carbon sequestration -... | ecosystem: Engineered > WWTP > Effluent > Algae... | reverse complement strand
CCGTGGCCCCCGGCATGGTAGGGAAGGATTTGATACAGCTCACACTGCTGCACGATGGCGCGGCACAGGATTCCCTGCGCTTCCTGCTGGTCGCGAGACAGGAGTATTTGGGTCGCTTGCGCGGCACCCAAGACCACAAAGTTGGTGCCGGGGTGACTCTCTAGGAGTGCGGCCCTGATGGCCTTTGGGTCTTGGGGAAGGCCACTGCGCGTTAGATCTAAAAGCAAAGCAAATCGCGGAGCACCAAGCTCTGCGCGGCTGCACTGTGCGACGGTGGCTTGTACTGTTTGTGACCGCGAGGCGCAGATGATCAAAAGGCAGCTCTGCGGAAACTGCAGGGAGAGTGGAGGAATACTTATTTCAAAGGTCGCTAAGCCATCGCTTTCAAATCGCGTGCTCAGCCCTGCCCTGAGCTGTGGGGCGAGGCAGGCCTGGATGGCCGCAGCACCAGCAGGAGCAGAGCGGGTAGCTCGTAACGCGCGCTGCCAGCCATGCGGGTCAATCCGCGCGTTGACGAGAGCGGACTTGATTTTGTCGTTCAACGCAGTGAAAAAGCGCGCGCTCCGCAGCAGTTGCTCTATAGCGGGGAGTTCATAGAGTGCAGCCTGACGCAGCGCACTGGTTCCTGCGAGTAGCTGCTGGATGACAACACTACCGGTCACTTTGCGATAAGAGCACCACAGCAGCCATCCGGCCAGCGTCATGGCTACCACTGCGAGTCCAGCGGCCAGCGCTTCGAGGTACTGCCACCACCAAGGTCCAAACTTGCCGACAAAAGGATACTCCCCTTTCGCACAGTCGCGACCAACAGGAGAAATCCGCTGAAGGCTGTAGTAGTGCTTGGCCGAGAGGCAAAACTTCACCTCACGCGGAGGTAGCAGCGTTCCATGGGATTGATAGAGCGAAAACCTTAGAGTAGACGACTCACCCGGGCCCATTCGCAGGACGTTTGGCTGCAGATCATCCACTTGAATGCGCACCTGATCTTGAATGTCGTTCCTTCCGGAATACTCCTGCGGAAGAAGCTCTACCCAGCTAGCTTGCTCGGTGCTGCTGTTATTCAGGAACTCGACAGTGTAGCGACCTAATAGCAACGGAGCTTTTTCGGCGCTGGGTACGCTTTGATAACTTTGCACCACCAGCTCGGCGTTGGTTTTCGGTGGCGGGAAAGGTGCCAGGTTCCCATCCTGTTGCTGCCAGACTAGGCCGCCAAAGTCGTGCCGAAAGAGCATTGCCTTGCCGCCTTGCAGTTCAAGGTAGGCCCAGTTCTGCCCTCCCTGCCACAACTGTCCCACCTGCTGCTTGGTGGCAATATTCCATAGGAAAACCTTACTGCCTACGGTCGAGGCGACAATCGGCTGAGGGCCATCTTCCAATACTGCCAAGCTGCTAGTCCGCGTGCCGATCTCTGCTGGATTCGGGAGGGCCTGCTCGGCGCGAGTTGCGAGGTCCCAAGTCTGTACCTCACCATCCACCAGACTGGCCACGAGCAGCTTACTGCCCGGAACAAGTTGCAGTGCGAGGACTGGCTGCTTGGCTTGTAGCGGCTGTCCAATTTGCGTGTGGCTCCTATAGTCCCACAGCGAGATCTCAGTGCCTGCCGCAATTGCTAGTAGGCTGTCCGCGTCACTGCTGGTCAGCGCGCGCGGACCTTGGCGAAGCACCGGATAGCTATGCAGCTGCTTGCCGCTTGGCAGTTCCCACTCGAACACCTGCTTGTCAAATGAGCCACTGACAAGGCGGCTGTTTTCACCGGAGCCAACGAAAGTCAGCGAGATGATTTCGTCCCGGTGAGCACTAAGCGGAGTAGCCTGTCGCCACTCGTTTCCATGGTGTTCCCAAGTCAGGATGGGCCCATTTTTGGTGCCAACGGCAAGCCATCTCCCGTCGCTGCTAAATGCGGATTCTTGCAGCTTTCCGATCCACTCTCCGTTGATATCAAGCGATGCGCGCAGCTTGCAGGAGGCCGCATCCATTAGCACCACGGAAGCGCCACCGGCCAGTAGCACTGCCACATCATGGGACCCAGGCTTTGCGATGATTTTCGTGATGGGCTGTCCTTTCCCAACCTTCGCCCGGCAGCGCTGCAGCCACGCCGAGCCCTTGCTCTGGGCCTCTTGCCTTTCAAAAGTCCGCAGGATGCCATCGCTGGTGCCGGTGGTAAGGAGGGTTCCCAGGTTAACGTGGATAGTTACTAATGCCTTGACATCAGCAATCTGCGTCCGCAATTCATCCGATATTCCTGTACCCGCAAGCGCAATCTGGACGATCCTTCCGTTTTCTCCGATAGCTGCAACAGTGCTGCCATCAGGAGAGATGGACAGCGCCTGCAGTGCGTCTCTACCTGGGGGCGTTTGTTGTTGGGTACAAGTAAGTGTGCGGGTGCTGCAAACGAGAAGCCTTCGTGCGTGGGTTCCTACCACTAAGGTTTCACCGTCACGCGAAAATACAAGGGCTCGTACAGCATCGCCTGCTCGATCATTGGGCGGTGCACCGAATTTTGGCAATGAAAAGGAGCGTGCTGTACCTGTCGCAGCATCCCAGATTCGCACCGCTCCGTCATAGTGCCCTGTGCCAATTGCCTTGCCATTGGCTGCAATGGCTAGATCCGTAACTAGGGAGCCTGTCTTTGGGGAAAACCACTTCTTCCGCCCTGTCTGAAGCTCGAAGATACCTACCTGCTCACCCTTTGCGATGGAGATCGACTGTCCATCCTCGCTCACTGCTGAGAGGTCAAAAAAGGGGCTAGGAAAGTCAGCGAGCGGAGGGAACCTGACGGGTAGCGAAACAATGTCGTCATTGATGCTGTCAGGCGCAGCGAAAAGCCGGTCGCAGCGCTGCGCTGAACGATTCCCGGATGCGACTGCAATCAATGAGAAATTGCCTTGGGGAGCAACTAGCGCTGTGATTTTCCGACCAAGTGACCCCTTGCTTTCTTGTCCTTGAATAGAGCAGCTTGACTCCAGAGAACGACCATCAGAGTGCCAGCTTGCAACGGCTCCGCTAGAGTAACCAACGCTTAGGAACTTGTCATCTTGACTGAAGGTAAGAGCAACTGCTTGGCTTTCTTGTTCCTCAGCTTCGCTTTCGGTACCGTAGCAGTGCTCGATCCGCTTGGAAACTAGGCTCCAAATGCAGAGTTTTCCGCGCGTACTCAGTGATGCGATAGACCGCCCATCGTGGCTATGAGCTAGGTGACGAATAAGACCAGGGTGCGGCGCCTTCAGAACCTCTGGTTGCGCTACGAACTCGCCCTTAGGAACGAGGAGCAAAGCCGACTTGTTCTCAGAGTCACTAGCGTAGGAATCTGCACTTCCTGTCGCACCAAGGAAAAGCAAGAAAGCGACCCACAGAGGGATGGGCTGGCAGTTTTTAGCAACAAGTGAGAGTCGTCTGTAGTTCAAGTTCATTGCCAGCCGATGCGCGATGTCCTAGCTGTAACACGGTCATATGGGCGGCCGCATTGCTATCTGCTCAACACTCCTGCGCCTACAGGTTCGCATTGCAGCCAATTTGCCTGGGGGGGGAATCAAAGTAGCTACTTCGGGCCAAAATGGAGCTAAATTGCAGCTGTTCATGAGTCGCTTAAGAACAGAGCTGTTGAAGGATCGGCTTCTTCCAAAGCTATTGCTTTGGTTGCTCTGGGTACTGTCGACAAGCGACTGTACCTTTACCCCCGAGCCAAATGCCGCTCTGCATGAGGCAGCGACGGTATTATTCCGGGGCTGTCGAGTCCTGCAAAAGACAGACGCCGGAACAGTTTGTCTCTCCTCTGCCATCAGCCAGACCATCGTATGGATTGCGGATCGCTCATGTGACACCATAGAGCTCGTCGAAGACGGAACTAGCGTCGCAACATCATCTAAATGGGTTGAGGGCGGCTGTCAGATCAGGCCCAACGAGCGTAGCACCAAGCAGACCTCGACCTACTCGATTCGAGAGCGCAAGAGCGGGACATCGCTGTGGAGTCTGTATTTCGATCGTAGCAAGCCATGGCTGATGGAGCTCACCGATCGGATGTGGCTTCGAGGCGTGCCTGATTTGATGGGGATTGCAGTTCCAGAGCAGACAACTCCTACCACAGACGACGAGCCAGTTGTTGTTATTGATCGCGCAAATGCGGCAGCTGTTGCCCTGAAACGCAAAGGGGAAATCGATTCGTCGTTAAGTGCTTTTGCCGAAGCCCAAGAGCTTGCGACCCGACTAGGGTTTGCATCTCTTGCGATTAACGCAGCTCTTCAACGTATGACTATGCTGCGGCGCGCAGGATTTCCTTATGAAGTTGAAGAGATATTGAAAGGGGTAGAATCGCTTCCTGTTTCTGGTCATGCTCTTTCGCAATATCTACTAGCATGGAATGCGGGTTTATTTTTTCGGGCAAAAGGCGATCTTGTAAAAGCTGAGAAGAAGATTCGCGAATCAGTTGTCGACGCGAAGAAAGTCTCGGATATCGAAAATTTACAAAATCAGATGCCAATGCTGGCAAGTGTTCTTTTTGATTTGAACCGAGCAGCTGATGCGCAACAGGTTATCTCTGATATACCATTAGAAAATGGAGACAACTGTTCTATAGCAGGAGTTTTGCAAGCTGTGATGGAGCTGCAGCTGTCGCAGCTAGAAATAGACATAGAAGACGATGTATTAAGTGCACGAGAGATCGCATCTATGGAAGTGTTGATGCGGAAAGCAGTAGATGCCGGAGCAAAGTGTCAAGATGCAACCCAAGCTACCGTGCTTTCCATTAACTTGGCGCATTTTTACCTCTTGACCAATCGGATTACTGAAGCGGTCGATGGGCTGGCACATGCAAGAGTTCGGGCGGCGATGTCTAAGATCAGTGAGATGGAAGCCTTAGATATTGAGGCCAGAATTGCGATAAAGGACGGACGACCGACTGATGCTCTGTCGCTTTATGACAAGTTGAATGAAATGTCGCAGATCTTTTCAATGGATCAGCGTTCCTTAATGCAGTGTCGTGTGTTAATTGGCAAACTGGAGGCAAATCAGCCACTACAGCAGACCGATGCATCCGCTCTCACACGAGCAGTAAGCTGTACCAGCGAGTCCTCCTCCCTTGGTGCGCAAGATCGAAAACAGCTACTACGTCGCCTCCATTCCATGCATGTGCGCTAGGTGGTGAGCGCGCCATGAGATCCTGTAATGACGTTTCGTCCAGAGGCAACTATCTGGCAAATGTATTTGCCAATCTACAGCAGAGTGCTGCTACTAGCAGTGCTGCTGCAGAGTTTTCTCTGTATCGACATAGAAAATGGGTTCGGCATATTCCCGCCTACTGAACTGCAAGACGGGAATTCGTCAATACACAACGGCTAACTTCAACTGCTTACTTTGTGTCGAGTTATTAGCAAACACACTGCTCTCCACCAACCACCTAACCCCCTCACACCGAAACCTAGTCTCCCCCTCGCTATCTGCAATCAACAGTCCGTCAAAATACAGTCGTGACTCTGCGCAGCTGTCTGGGTTGTGCCGAATGCAGGGGTCGGCCAGACTCGCTACTTTATCACCGCGTAGTAGGCGCGAAAGGACGGACTGCGCGGCGGGGTCGTCGCGGTGCTTGTCCAGTACGTTGGACATGCAGATCTCGTAGATGACCTTTTTAAGTACTTTGGCGGGGTCGGTTAGGCGCTCGCAGATTAGGGAGTGCAGCAGGGTTAGGTGTCCGCCGGTGTGCTCGAAGTACAGCGGTGCCAAGGCTTCATCCAGAAGGTTTAGGCGCAGTAGCTGCGCAACCTCACTAAGTACTAGGTCCGGCACATCCACGAAGGACGCAGGAGAAAACAGCCGCTGTAGCTGATACAGCTCCGGCTTGCGGAGCTGCAGCACGCGTGGACCTGACACCACCAGGAGGGCCGCTTGCCGATGCGTATAAAGGAAGCTGCGCAGCACCGCCGCCGCTTCCTGAAGCTGCTTGACCGGACCCTGTGGCCCACGCCAGATGATCAGCAGTTGGTCCGGATTTGGCTGCGCATCAAGCCACCCCTTTAGCTCGCGCTGATTGGTCACAGACACATTGCCGCCCGTAATGCTTCGGTACCATTCAGCGGGGTCGCTCGGATGCAGCGCCGGGGTGTCCATCCACAGCGCCGACATTCCGTACTTGACGGTGGCCTCCTCTGCGACTTGCACGGCCAGCGTTCTGCCCCCGCCGCCATCGGTCTGCAGCAGTGTTGCCACATGCGGCCCCTGCAGCTTCTCCTGAATGATGTGGGTGAGCAGCGCGGGGCGTTCAAGACGCGTGTAGCCAAGATACTCCCGCAGCAGCTGCGAGCGCGGCGTGATGGCAGACGGCGGCGTGCTTTTGGGCGGAAGCGACACTTGGAGCTCGGGATGCTCTTCCTTGAGCCTGGCTAAGATCTCATCGGGCGTATGCTTCTGAAGGAGCAGATTTAGGAATCCCACCCGCGTGGTCTGAAACTGGAGCAGGTCGCGGTGGGTCTCCTTAAAGTAAACAATGCAGAATCCTTCTAGGTCATCCTTCACCGGATACAGCTTGTTTATCTGCTCGCGGACGAAGGCATCTGGACTACACGGCTCTGGCATGGCTGCTCCCAAGGCAAGCACCATGGGCATACCACATTAAGGATGTGCTTGGTTTTCCTTCATGCCTGCGCGTCCATCCTGGAATCGAGTCACCAGCTAACTTGTGGTCGGCTAGAAGTCCTGAGTTCAAAGGCGGACGTCAGCGTAACCATCAGAAGCCGAAAGGACCCCCTTGCGCCTACGGTAGGTCTGACCAGCAGGGACAGATGGGCTTCATGCACGAGGTCGCGCGGCATGTATGGGCCCGTAGGCTTAGTATGGCGGTGTCGGAGACTTTTGGTGGCTTGTGTCGAATGCGGAAGAGCAATACCACCCGCAGAACAGATGAGAAAAGGCCAAGGGTGCGAACTTATGGAGGAAGTTTAGAATTGTGTCCTTCTCGGAGGAACTGGCTTACTGATAACGCCTTGACGTTTAAAGTAGCCTGCCGAGTTCTTTGGCCACTTCATCCATGTTCTGAATGCGCCTAATCGGCTCAGGATCCACCATGCGCTCAATGATCAGACGCTTGGAGGGAATCAGTGCCTGTGTTTGTTCGTAAATTTCCTGTTGAAGCTCCTCATCAGAACTCGCGGTCAGCGATCGCCTCGCGAATAGTTCTAGTGCAATAAGGCCGAGCGAATACACATCCGCGGCAGGGGTAGCATCATGGGGTCGTCGACGCACTTCCGGCGCTACATAGCGTAGTTGTCTCAAGTGCCCTGTAATACGACTGGCGATTGTAGTTTCGCCGGAGATACGCGAGAAATCGAAGTGCAAAATAGTTGGTTGCTGAGACCCCTCAACCATAACTATACACGCGGGTGTAAGCGCACGATGAACAACACCCTCCTTATGGCAACGCCCAAGCGTCTCTGCGGCCTGTATGATGGCAGGCAGAACTGGCACGCTCGGTCCGCACTGTTCCAGGGCCGTGCCGACAACAAAGTCATAGGCAGTCCACAATAGGCCATCATCATCGGAATCCGGAAAGAAGCGGTGCGGCACAGGTATTCCCGGGACTTTCGCGAGCCGCGAAAGCGCGTTGTAGTTTCGCTGGACCTGATCGAGTTCACGCTGGCGCTCCTGTTCATTGCGGAAGGAGCCAAATTCGTGTCGCTGGAGTCGAACGATCTTTGCTCGCTTTTCTGCAGAGCCTAACCATTGAGCTTTGTACTCATGGAACTGTTTCCCGGGGAGGCGCTGTACGATAAGATAATCCTCAATCAATTCCTTCCTGGTGCGGAATGTATTTCCCCAGAGCTCAGTCGTCCCGCGTTCGATCAATTCATCATTTAGGAGATGTTTAGAATCGGCAAAAAAGCCACCATCGTGGCCGATCTCCCCACTCAGTACTTCACGAATCCCACGAGAGAGGTGACGAACCTTGCAAACCAGTTCAGTTTGTCCACCTATCTGCACTGTGTCTGACGCCAGTAAAACAAGCCCATTACACGGGAACCGTAAGTCTTTCTCGAGGAAAAAGCTGCGTAAGCGTTGTGCTGCTTCCTTAGCCTGGGTTCGCGGATCCTTTGGCATCTTGCGCGTGCCATTTATACAGCCTTGTTGTCCGTCAAATTGGACTGGACCGGCAAAATTCTTTACTTCGATGACGGTTGCACCGTAGGGCCCTATCACAACGAAATCTGCTTCTCGATCTCCTCCATCGGGAGATGGAATAATACAGTTAACTAGAACCTGCGTCGTATCGTCCTTGCGCCGGACAAGCGCCTCTTGTAGTTCGTTACCAACGACATGCTCGCCCCAATCGCGGCGGCTCCCAAATGGTTGGCGCCAAAGGAACTTCCTCGGCATAATGTCACCTCATTTGCAAAAGAACCCCCTCGCCAACGGCGAGGAAGTCGTTACGCCCGGTTCCCCAGAGGCTCTTCATGTTGCAATATCCGGTTCGAGGTAACGGAATCGGGGTCTCAATGGTGGGGAAACTGTTGGAGATAGAGCGTAGCGCTCGCGTTGCTCCAGCAGCACCTGCGGTCATAAATTCCTGAGGGCTGAGTTGCAGTAGGCTGTAAGATGGTGCCATCAGTTTTTGGCGGTCCCATGTCCCACTCTTGCCACTCTTGGGTCTGAATCGGTATAGCACTCCGCTGCCGCCCTTGACCGCGCCGCAAAAAAGAATTTCATCACTGTCTCCGCCTAGATCATACAAAACCTCACCTAGTACTGCCGCAGCGCCCTGAGGTCGAAACGCCTTCGAAATCCACTGCTTCTCCGTAGCACTGTACTGCACAATTGCTCCGTCGTCACCGACCGCCCACATATCTGCACCAATCCCACGCAATCGCCGTAGTGAGTTACTAGTGGGGACCTTAATCTCGGTTAGTTTGACCTGCCCTGGTTGTGCTTCCTCGTACCGTACTATGTGCCCAAGTGGATCCGCTGAGGTGATGTACACTTCAGACGCTGAACGGCCCCACGCGGCACGTAGTGGCCACCGCTCGCCAGTGGACTCTGATACAAATGGGACTTGCAGTATTTTGTTTCCCCGCTCGCTCAACTTAAGAATAACGCCCTCGCCTACTGCAAACACGGTGCCATCTAATGCGCCCCACAAGCCGTACAGTGAATGGACCAGCGCAGACTCCGTTTGTTTGATCTGAGCGGTCCGAAATGTCGAACCACCGTCCGTCGAAATGAGCAATACCGCCCTCGCTTGCTCCTGTCGGTCTTTTTCTCGAATTCCAGCTGGGCATTCTTTACAGTAGTCGCCGACGATGTAGATGGTTCCTGCGCCATCACGCCACACATCTAACCAGCGAGCGTTTTGCGGATCGTTAAACCCGGGAGAAAGCACATGCCACCCCGCTGGTTCCGCTGGCGGGGCAGTAACTGGAGCCGCTGACGCTAGCGCTTGATCTGGCGCTGGCGCTGACACTGGAACAGCTTGTGCTAGCGAAGCATCAGGTGATGCTATTGCGTCAATAGCAATAGGAGGATTATCAGTAGGTCGGGCTGCTGATTTGTCTTGGAAAAGCACGAACACCAAAAGAAGAAGCAAGGACGCAGCGAGCCCGGTCACACCAAGAGCAGCACCTCGCCAGCGGTGCTCACGGGCGCGGACATCTGAGATGGCCCTAGTGACAAGTTCGCTGTGAAATCCAAGGTCCGGTGATAGTCCAGGGTCGGGTAGCGATCTTGATTCTTTGGATTTCATAAGCTCGTCGACCGTAGCCATCAGCCGCTTGTGTTCCATCTTGAAATGCGCAAGTTTCGATTCTAGTTCTTGGATCTGTGCGTCCTTCGCGCGAATCTCCTGGGCCTGAGCCATCCGAAGTTGCTCGAGTTCCTGCAACTCATGCTGGGCGCGGCTCAACATGCTTTCCGTATGGCGAAGATCGCTCTCGACTTTGCTCAGACGACTTCGGCTCCTCTCTAACTCAGCACTTGTTGTGTTCAAAGCCTGGCTGGCTAACTCATGTTGTTGCTGCAAAGTCTTAACCTGCTTCCGCTTCTCCTCGATCTTCGTCTGAAGAATCGGAATCTGATGCAACTGAGTGGTTAGCTCCCCTGCCTGCTTAAGAAGAACGCGAACCTGCTCTTCGCATCGGTCAAGATCTTTGCCCTGTTCCTGACTCCTTTCTCGAAGGACCTCCAACTGGTCAGAAGTGAGCTGGTGCTGTGCTTGCATTCCTGCGAGTTGCTGCTGAGCATGAACCAGGGGCCGCTTCTCTTCTTCTTGCAATGCCTGTAGTAGTTCGTGCTGTGCGCTCTCTGCAGTGCCACGAGCGCTAGGATCCAATGTCAGCCACCGTTTCAGAAGACCACGCAGTCGCGGCGGAGTCTCGGTGAATGCCGGGTGGTCAAGCGGTGGGAACTCATTCTGGCGTTGTGGGTCGAAGACGCCGGGCGACGGTAACTCACCCGTTAGCATTTGGTACAGGATGG
>Ga0075163_10013811_pt1 | contig 10449 bp, 7 predicted proteins | sample JI1023141ADNA_FD_71478 | JGI IMG/M metagenome (GOLD analysis project Ga0075163, IMG submission 71478) | Wastewater effluent complex algal communities from Wisconsin, to seasonally profile nutrient transformation and Carbon sequestration -... | ecosystem: Engineered > WWTP > Effluent > Algae... | reverse complement strand
AGTACATGGCGCCCGAGCAGATCCGGGGGGAGGTCATCGATCCCCGGGCCGATGTGTATGCGCTCGGCGTGGTTTTGTACGAAATGATCTCGGGCCACCTGCCTTTTGCCGCTGGCAGTGTGGTGGAGATGTTGACCAAGCATTTGACGGCGTCGCCGGCGCCGATCAACCGCAAGGCGAGTGAACCGGATCCTGTCGTCGCTCGACTGGAAGCGGTCGCCCTGCGGGCCCTGTCGAAGAACCCGGAGAGCCGCCAGCAATCGGCCCGGGAGTTCCTGGAGGATCTCATGATCGCAGTCCCTCAGTTGTCGATGACCAGCCCCACCGGGCTGATTCCTGCCACCCCCGTGGCCACGCCGGCCTGGAACGTGGCCCCCAGCAGCGGTCGTGGTGCCACCCGCGTGGTGGCGATCACCGCCCTGATGGCCGCTCTGGCCGCCGGTTCGCTCTTCTGGTTCCAGGGCTTCGGCCCGGGTGCTGGCGGCGGCGGCAACGGCGTGCCCGTGGTCGTCAAGCAGGGTGCGCCCGACGGCAATGGCGGTGGTGCCCCCGCCAGCGACGCGCCGCCCGCGGGCGACGCCGCGCCGGCCACCGAGGCCGTGACGGCCGAGCAGGCCGCTCAGGCCGCCGTTGCCGAGCAGGCGGCGGAAGAGGAGGCCAAAAAGGCCGAGGCGGACGCGGCCCAGGCCGAGGCCGATGCCAACAAGCCGATGACCGACGAAGAGGCCGCTCGCATCGCCGGTGAGGCCGAGGCCCAGGCCGCCCAGGCCGCCGCCGAGGCCGAGAAGGCCGCTGCCGAGATCAAGGCCAAGGAGGCGGCCGAGAAGGCCGCTGCTGCCGAGAGCAAGAAGAAGGAGGCCGAGGCCGCCAAGGCCAACGCCGACGCCGACAAGAGCGCTGCCCAGCAGGCCGCGTCGGATGCCAAGAGCAAGCAGGCTGAGGCCGAGGCCCAGGCCGCTCAGGCCAAGGCCGAGGCGGCTGCTGCCGCTGCCAAGACCGAGGAGGAGAAGGCCGCTGCCGCTGCCGAGATCGCCAAGGCCCAGGCCGAGCTCGAGTCCGTCCGCCAGGCGAGCGCCGCCGCCGCCGCCGCCACCGCCGCCGCTCAGGCCGAGGCTGCTCGCCTGAAGACCGAGGCCGAGGCGCTGCGCGCCCAGCTCGCCCAGATCGAGGCCGAGAAGGCCGCCGCCGCCGCCGCCGAGGCCGATGCCAAGGCTCGCCAGGAAGAAGCCGCCGAGCGCGCCAAGGCCGCCAAGGCCAAGAAGCGCGTTGTGGGCAACTCCAAGGTCATGATCAAGACCAACTCGCTGGGTGTGCGCATCACCGTCGACGGCAAGGCCCGCGGCGTGTCCCCCCTGCGCGGCGTGATGCTCCTCAAGCCCGGCGCCCACACCATCGTGGCCACCAAGGGCGCGAAGAAGGTCACCAAGAAGATCACCGTGAAGGGTGGCAAGGTCGAGCGCTTCAAGCTCGAGATCTGATCGCCCAGGCGTCACTCTGGGCCCGCTGGACGCGCCCGAGAAGTCCAGTGAAATCGGACCCTTGAGCTCAACAGCTCTCCGATTTCATGGGCGCCTACGGGACCCCGGCATCGGGGACCGCCTCCTCTGCCTCCGGGCACTTCAGCTCCATCACCTGCACCGCCTCCGCCGTCGCAACCGCGAAGCGCAGGCCCTGCGCATGCACAGCCCAGGCGTCGGGCGCCTCCACGGCAAACCAGGTGGTGGTCTGGAGAGGGGCAAGCAAATCAAGGACTTGCACCCCGCCCGGCCCCACGGCCACCCCTGTATGCGGGTCCAACAACGCCACCGCCTGCACGGCACCGTCGAGCAAGAAGGTGGCCTGGCGCTCGGGTGAGCCGGCGGCCAGCGTCACGAGACCCAGCCCCGCCACCTGCTCCGCCAGCAGCACCTGACCGCCCCGCAGCGCCACACTGTCCACGCGGCCGGCGGTCGCCGTCGTCTGATCGCGGCGCAGGGCGGGGGTGCCGCCCTCGGGCAGGTCGATGAGCGCGAGGCCGCCCAGGCCATCGGCCACCGCAATCAGGCTGCCCTCCCGCGCCAGCCCCACCGCCCGGCCCGGGGTGTCCACCCGCGCCGTGCGCTGCGGATTGGACCAATCACCGGGTTGCAAGACCTCAACACCCTTGGCGTAGGCCGCCACAAACACGCGGCCGCCCTCAAAGGACAGGGCGCGCACGTCGTCCCCCGCGTGGTAGGCCACGCCCACGGGTGCGCCCGACGCGCGGTCGAGGGCCCGCACTGCGGCGCCCTCTTCGCCCAGAACGATCCGGTCGCCCGCGACCGCGAGCGCGACGACCGGGCCCTCCTCGCCCTCCCGTTGGCGCGCCAGGCGCAGCATGGGTGGGTCCAGCGCCACATCCCAAATCTCTAAACCTTCCGCACCCTTGGCAATGTAGAGCTCGTTTTCGGCCAGGGCGATGGCGGTGGCACCACCCGCCACGGGAATGGCCGGGCCCACCACGAGCTCGGCCCGGGGCGATCGCTCGGTGACGCAGTGCCCCTCCCGGCAGGCCTCGACGGTGCAGGGGTCATCGTCGGCGCAGATCTCATCGGCCTCGCAGGGCACGCCCAGGTCGGTGGCCGTGGCGTCGAGGCCCGCGTCGGCCGGGGTTTCGGTGGTGGAGTTGCACGCCACCGCAGAGGCGGCGAGCAGACTGGCAATGAGACGGTAAAGGCTATTCGGCATGGCGGCAGACGAGAGTATACTCCCTCCGCTCTGCCACGGGGGAGCGCGATGGGGAGCGCCATTGAGGAGCGCTGGAGGAGGCATGATGCAGCCGATTCGGGTTGCGGCGATCCTGGTGATCAGCGCCGTCGCCTCGGTGGCCTGGGCGGAAGCGCCCTTGCCGGGTCTCGCGGTGCAGAACCGCAAGTACGCAGAAACGCACGAGTTTACGCTCTTTGGCGGCGTGCTTCCGCTGGACGCGTTTCGCAAGGGCGTCACCCTCAGCGGTGCCTACACGCTGCACTTCACCGATCTCCTGGCCTGGGAGGTGCTGCAGTACACCTACAGCTTCCCGGTCTCCACCGACCTCGAGGACGAGCTGGCGGCCTTTGATCTGCGCCCCACGCCCTTTGAGCGCCTGGAGTCCTTCGCCAGCACGTCGTTTGTTTTCAAGCCGCTCTACTTCAAAGGCGCCTGGCTCAACGACGCCCTGACGTTCGGCGAGTTCTTGCTGCTGGCGGGCGGCGGGTATGGCTGGCTGACCCGCACCCAGCGGCCGATGGTGGATGTGGGCGTCGCGACTCGGATTTTTGCGTCGGAGTGGGTCTCGCTGCGGCTGGATGTGCGCGGCATGACCTTTTTCACCGCCGACGACTTCCACAACGAGCTCTGGATTGGGCTGGGGGTCTCTCTGTGAGATCGCTCCTCCTGCCCTTGCTGCTGGCGGGGTGTGGGGCCGCGACGGTGCCTGCCGATCGGGAGGAGGCGTTCACGTTCGCGGTGGGCCGCCTCCAGGCAGGTGAACCCCTGGCCTCGGCCACGGCCGCCTACGAGTACATTCGAGGCGCGGGCCCCGATGATCCGCGGCACGATCGGGCCCTGCGCATCCTGGCGCTGGACGCCGAGATGCTCGGGCTCACCTACGCCGCGTCGCTTTGGTACCTCGAGATCGCCGAGGGTCGCCGCGATCCCATCTTGCTGCCCGAAGCGGTTCAAGGCTTGCGCCGAATCATCGAGGGCGGCCCCCACGATGCGGAGACGCTGGTGGATGGCTTCATCGCCACCAGCGAGTTTTCCGGATTACCCTTTGATCTCCAGGCCTTTGTGGACTATCACCGCGGCTTGCACGACGCCCGGCAACACCTGGATGCCTGGGCCGATGCACGGTTTGCCAGCCTCGATCCCCGGTCGGACTACCAGCGGCGCGGGGCCTACGTGCAGGCGGTCCGGAAGGTCGCCGCCCGCGATTTGCCCGGGGCGACGGCCGCGCTGGAAGCCCTGTTGGCCGGTGCCACCGAGCACCCGCTGCCGCCGGATCTGGCCGCCGACGTGGAGCGCAGCCTGGCGCGGCTGGCCATGGAAAAGGGCGACTACACCGAAGCCATCGCCCACTACGAGGCGGTGCGACGCCTGGCGCCCGGGCAGCGCGCGGGTGGTGATGCCGAGCTGCTGTTGGAGATGGCCTGGGCCCACTACCACCAGGGGGATGCGCGCCGGGCGTTGGGGCTGCTGCTGGCGCTGGATGCCCCCATCTACACCACGCTGATCGCCCCCGAGCGGTTTTTGTTGGAGGCCCTGGCGCTGCGGCGCCTCTGCCAATTCGGGCCCGCCCGCCAGGCAGCTGTGCGGTTGCGAGCACGACACGGTGAGGCCATCAATGATCTGCGGCGCGGGGTGGCCCCCACCGCTTCATCAGCCGTGCGCGCGGCCGCCCGCGGGCGCCAGGGCCTCTCGGCGCTGAGCACCTTTGTGGATCGCCTGGAGGTGGAGGCCGCGCAGGTGGAGAGCAACCGGCGTCGCCTGGGTGATGCCCTCGGCGACCGGCTGACCCGCCTGTACGCCGATGGGATGGCCGATGCACGACGGCGCCTGGAGGCTGCGCTGGGCCAAGAAGCCGACGCGTTGGCCGCGGAATTGCTGGCCTCGGAAGAGGATGTGGGCCTGATCCTGCATGAGCTGGGCGTGGGCCTGCTGCGCGGCCGCCGACGGCCGCCGGGACCTGCCGAAGTGGCTGCCTACGAGGCCTCTGCGGGGCCACACAGCACGCGCTTTCCCTTCACGGGTGAGTTCTGGACGGACGAGTTGGACGATTTGCTGGTGGTGGCGGAGGACCGATGCATCGAGGAGTAGCCTGCTGCCTGCTGGCCGCCCTGCTCGGCTGTGCCAGCGCCCCGCCACCGGTGCAGGATGCCAGCCGCGTCGAGCGCTTGCGCCTGCAGATCACCAAAGCGCGCAACGCCATCGCCGAGACCCAATCGGCCCTGGCTCGCGCGCGCAACACGCCTTTCCATGCTGAGTTGGAGGTGCGCCTCGCCGAGCTGCTCAGTGAGGAGGCGCGCTACCACTACCAGGTGGCCCACGAGCGCGAGCAGGACGCCGAGCGCACACTCCATGTGCCCCAGGTGCGCTTCCTCAAGAACCAGGCCATCGAGCTGTATGAAGGGGTCTTGAAGCGCGAGCCGGGCTCACCGCTGGAACCCCGCGTGCTCTTCAACCTGGGTCAAGAGCACCGCGAGCTGGGCGACTACGCCAGCATGCGCGCGGTGTTGGAGCGCCTGACGCAGACCCATCCCACCGATCCGCTGGCTTCCGAGGCCCTCATCATCTTGGGGGACGACGCCTTCGACCGCGGCGAGATGGCCCGCGCGGCCAGCGCCTACCAGAAGATTACGGCGGGTCCCCCCAGCCGCACCGTGGGCCTGGCCTGGTACAAGCTCGGCTGGGTGCGGGTCAATGAAGGGGTGTGCAAAACGGCGCTGGAGGCCTTCACCCACTCGATCGAAGCCATCGATGCCTGGGCGGCGCGCGGTGGGCCCGACGCTGGCCCGGGCATCCAAGCCGAGTTGGACGTGCGCCGCGAGGCGCTGGTGGATCTGACGTGGTGCCTGAGCCGCGAGCTGCCGCCCGAGAAGGCAGTGGCCTATGTGCGCGATCTTGCTCGGGATCGCGGCGCCTATGTCGCGGCCTTGGAGCGGTTGGCCGACCGCTTTGGCTTGATGGATCAGTCCGTGGGCGCGCTGGATGCTGAGCGCGAATTGCTGCGGCTGGCGCCCGATGGTCAGGCTCGGCTGGACGATGCCCGCACCCTGCATGCGGCCCTGCGCAAGTCCCAGCGCTTCGAGCAGGTGGGCGACGATGTGCACCTGATCACCGAGGCGATGTTGCGGTACGCCCGTCGACCCGACGTGCCGATGGAGACGCGGGATCGGCTGGTGGATGAGTTTGAGAAGTATGCCCGCGATCTGGCCACCCGTGCCCAGGCGATGGTGGCCCGGCCCGGCACGCCGGCGCGCCCGAATGCGGTGCCCGCCGCTCAAGTGGCCGCGGCCTACCGCGTCTATCTGGAGGCCTTTCCGGCCTCGGAGAACCGCCTGAGTGTGCTGCAGAACCTGGCCGACGTGTTGGCCGAATCGGGTCAAGCGTTGCCGGCGGCGCGGCGGTCGCTGCAAGCCGGTCTAGAGGGCGCCGAAGGGCCCCCTCGGCAGCAGGCGCTCTACGACGCCGTCGTGCAGTACCAGAAGGCTCTCGACCAGGACACCCACCGCTCGGCGCTGGAGCGCGTGCTGGCTCGCGCCGGCCTGCGGCGGGCCGCCAGCGAGCTGCTGGTGGGCACGCTCCCGGTGGATCAGGCGCGGCGGGTCAAGTTCGCCATCGGCCAGACCGACTACGACGAAGGCCAGCTCCAGGCGGCCATCGATCGCCTGACGGCCGTGGCCTTCGAGTATCCCGGCACGCCCGAGGGCGACGCTGCGGTGCACCTGGTGTTGGATACCCACAAGCGCCGGGCCGATTGGCTGGGCCTGGTGGCCAGCGGGCGGCGCTTCTTGAGCGGGGACAGCCCCGTGTCACCCGCGGTCAAGCAGGAGATCGCACCCATCGTTACGGCCGCAGAACAGCGGCAACTCGATGAGCTGTCGGTGGCCGCCGCGGGTGTGGATGGGGGCGATGTGGCCAAGGAGCTGCGGCAGTTTGCTGAGCGGTACCAGGGCACCTCCCTGGGCGAGCGGGCGCTCCTCAACGCATTTGTGGCCGCGCGGGCCGAAGGCGACACCGAGGCGCTGGGCTCGCTCGCGGAGGAGATTCGCTCCAAGTACCCGCAATCCAAGGAACTTTCGGGCATCCTGTCCACCATGGCTCGGACGGCAGCGGCGCGTTTTGAGGTGGACCGCGCCGTGGGCTGGTTCCAGCAGGCCGCGTCGGCGGATCCGGCAGGCCAGGCCACGCTGCGGTTGGCCGAAGGGCGCTTGCGGGCCGAGCTGGCCGATGATGCCGGTGCGCGGGGTGCTTTCCAGCAGGCGATCCAGGCCTCCGAGGGCTCGGGTCGGGCCCAGGCCGCGGCGGCGTTGGCGGCCCACCTGGAGCGCTTTGCCGGGCCGGCGGAGGTGATCTCGGCTCTTCAGCCGCTCGCGGCGGGCGGGGATGGGGAAGTGTTGGCGCGCCTGGGGTTGGCCCAGGTCCGCGGTGGCAACCCCGACCAGGGTGAGGCGACGCTCCAGAGGGTGCTCGACCAGGGTTCGGCCACCTCGGACGGCGCCCGGGCGCGGGCCTGGTACGGTCAGGCCGAGGCGCTCGCGCGCACCGTCAGCACCTACCAACCCCAGGGTGACGTGGAGTCGGTCACCGAATTGGTGACGTTGATTGAGGTCACCGAGCAGGCCTACCTCAAGGCCGCCCGGCAGGTGGATCCGGTCTATACAGCCGCGGCACTGGGTCGCCTGAGCTTCATGGCGGCAGATTCGGCGCGGCGCCTGCGCGCGCTCTCGCTCCCGGGTGGCGTGGCGGATGCGGTGAAGCAGGGCATCGAGCGGCGGGCGAGCCAGCTTGAGAAGACGAGCACCGAGGCGCTGGCCGCGTGCGCCGAGTTGGCCTGGACGCGGCAGGTCTTCCACCCGGCCGTGCGCGCCTGCCTCAAGGGCACCGCACCGGCCCAGGATCCCGTGGTGCAGGACCGCCTGGCGCCCCGGACACCCGCCGGCAACCTGCCCAGCGTTGAGGCCCCTCGAACCCGTTTGGCCCGTAATCCCGAGGATCTCGAAGCGTTGCGCGCGCTGGGCGAGGCGCTCCTGGACGCTGGCGATCCCCACGTAGCGCGCCTGGTGTTTGCCCGGGCCAGCCAGGCCGGTGGTGGTCCGCTCGAGGCCAACCTCCTGGGCATCGCCAGCTTCAAGGCGGGCGACCAGGGTGGGGCGATGGAAGCATTTGCGTTGGCCGCGGCGGGCGGTCTGGAGGCGGGCCGCCAGAATCTGGCCAGCGCTCTGCGCAGCCTGGGTATGGCGCAGGCGGCCGACGCTGCGCTGGCGAAGTGGCCCACCGGCCGTGACGGTGGGCGCTTGTTGGGTGGAGGTACGCCGTGAGGCGCATGGCCCTGGCGCTCGCGCTCTTGCTGCCCGCCTGTGGGGGCGTTCGCCCCCTTTCGGTGGGGGATCCCCGGCTGCCGGCCGATGCGCGGCGCGATGTGGCGGACGCCGAGGATGCCGTGGTGGCCGCGCGGGCGCGCGCAGCGGACGCTGAGGCCGATTGGCATGCCGCCGCCGCCTTTGCCGAGCGGGCCGCCGATGCGGGCAGCCGTCTGGGCGCCGCCGCGAGTGCCTTGAACCAGCTCGCCACGGCCCGCCTGACCCTGGCGGACGCCGGGCTCGCGGTGGCCAACGCGGAGCAGGCACTGGCCGAGGCGCGCCTCACCGAGACCTACGCCGAGACGGCGATGCGTCACGATCTGGCGGTCTACGAGCTCGCCCCCCTCAATGCCGAGGTGGAGTCCAAAAGGACCGAGGCCGCGCACCTGCGCGAGGCCGCCCAGCAGCAACGTGAAGCGTTGGAGACCACCACTCAGGCGTGGTGGACGGCCTGGCGGCAGTACACCGCGGGTGGGGGCGACTCGCGGCCCCTCTGGCGCGAGTTGGAGCCTTGAGCAGCCCGACCTCGCCTCGGAGCGGCCACGCCCGCCCTCCACGTCGTGGCCGCGCGAGGCGCCTGAGCGGCGCGCTGGCAGCGGGACTGGTGCTCAACGCCTGCGAGCCCGCCGCCGAGCCGTGCTCGGGTGCCGCCCTCACGGTGAATCCCGCGGCCCTCAACTTCGGCGATGTCCGGCGCCGTGCGCCTGAGGACCCGGGCGATCCCACCACCCGCGACCAGGTGCCCAGCCGCCGGGTCCTGCTCATCGAGAACACCTGCACGCCGCCGCTCGCCCTCAGCGAGATCTGCATCGTCCTGGACGCCCACAACGGCGTTGAGGGTAACCCCGCGTTTTTCTTGGAGCCTCCGGAGCGTTTGACCGTGCGGGTGGGCGAGCCGGCGGCCCTGCGCATCACCTATGACCACGTTGATCCCAATGAGGATCGGGACGCGGATGGCTTCCGCGACGTGGATCGGGCGCTCCTCGTGATTCAGTCCAACGCGACCAACGCGCCCACCCAGGTTGTGCCCTTGTGCGGGCGCATCCTGGGGGATGCCGACGAGGTGGACACCCAGCCGTGTCCGGCGCCCTTCACCATTCCGCCGGGCGAGCGCATCGCCGACTTGTGCGACCGGTGAGGCGATTCGCCTTTGTTTTCATCCTCTTCGGCTGCTTGAGCCAGGAGGAGGAGTTCACCGAGGGGCGGCTGGAGACCCTGTGTGACGGGGCGCTGCCCGTGTGCAGCCTGCGGGCCGGCTGCTTGTTGGACAGCGAGAACTTCACGCGCGGCCGCTTCCCCGGATCGCGCGAGGTCATCGTGCACGCCCCCGTGGTGGAGTCCCAGCTGCGAGTTCGTCTCCTGTTCACCGAGCAGGTCTACCCGGGCACCGAGCTGTTGGTCCAGGTCCACGGCCCCGGGTGCTCGACCTTGGAGCAGGTCTCGCTGGTGGACGTGGACATCTTCCGCCGCGCGGGCCAGGACCGCATCCTCGACTTCACCCTGCCGCTGCACGAGAAGGGCGACCACCTGCTGGAGGTCTTCTCCGACATGAGCGCCGCGTGGCTGCTCCAGGTGGACGTGGACTTCGAGTGAGCGCCGCGCGCCCGTCGTCCGAAAATTCCATCAGAATCAATGCAGTGGGCGGTCCCTGAGCACAGGCCTTGCAGCGGGTCGCTCGAACCTCTGAGGAGCACACCCCTATGAGTCGCTTTTTTGTGGTGGCCCTGGCCATCGCGGGCCTGGCGCTGGCCTGTGAGCAGGCGGACGACGCCGATCCCTGCACGGAAAACTGCGGTGATGCCTCGGAAAACCCGAGGGCTGACGCCCGGGCATCCGACGCGGCCGGACCCGACGCGGCCAGACCCGACGGGGCCAGCCCCGACGCGGCTGAGCGTACGCCCGATGCCTCCGAGTCCGCCGACGGGAGCGCGGACGCGGGTGAGCTGACCTGCGCGGCCCAGTGGGCCCATCCCCGGTTGACGGTGGAGGCCGCCGCCCGGCCCGCTTCGCCCGGTTTGGAGCTGATCTTTCGCTATGGCCTGGAAAACCAGCAGGGCTACATCACGCTGACCCAGGCCCGCGAGGCCACCGTGGTGCGGCCTTCCGACGGGCCCTTCTCGGTGGAGGCCAACGCGGGCCACTGGGCGGAGCTGCGCGATGCCCAGAACCAAACGCTCTACACCCGCGGGGTTTTCCAGCTGATCGTGGAGTCCCTGGAGGCACCGCCCGCGGGAGACGCGGGCTTCGTGCGGATCGACCAGTGCCCGGATTTTGGGGAGATTCGCCTGGACAACCTGCCCAACCTGGCGGGCGCCACTGAGGTGGTGTTGTTTCAGGATGCCATCGATGGCGCCTTTGGCGGGCCCAC
>Ga0075163_10013810_pt1 | contig 10450 bp, 9 predicted proteins | sample JI1023141ADNA_FD_71478 | JGI IMG/M metagenome (GOLD analysis project Ga0075163, IMG submission 71478) | Wastewater effluent complex algal communities from Wisconsin, to seasonally profile nutrient transformation and Carbon sequestration -... | ecosystem: Engineered > WWTP > Effluent > Algae... | reverse complement strand
AATTTCTTCGCCTTGTATGCCAATATAGATGGGTACGAAGTGCAGGAATTTGACCGGGTTCCATATGCAAATCTCACAGAACTAGATCGTTGGATTCTTTCTAAACTCAATTCTTTGGTGGCAGAAGTAGATGGCTATTATGCCGATTACGAGCCTACCAAAGCCGGACGTGCGATTCAGGATTTTGTGTGCGACCAACTTTCTAATTGGTATGTGCGCCTGGGCCGGAAGCGTTTCTGGCGAGGCGAAATGACAGAAAATAAACGGGCTGCTTACGAAACTTTACAGCATTGTTTGCTGACGGTGAGTCAGTTGATGTCGCCCATTGCGCCGTTTTTTGGGGAGTGGCTATATCGCTCAATTACCAACCCGGTTCGGCAAAAGGCCATTGACAAGCAAACCCCGCTTCGTTGGGAATCGGTGCATTTGACAGAATTGCATCCGACAGATAACCAATGGATTAATAAAGAACTGGAAGCTTCTATGGAATTGGCCCAACGGGTCTCCTCGCTATGCCACTCCCTGCGCAAAACCCACAAACTTAAAGTTCGCCAGCCGCTTTCCAGGTTGCTGGTACCGCTGGTTTCGGCAGAATTTAAAAAGCAGCTTTCCTCGGTAGAAGACCTGATTCTTTCTGAAGTAAACATCAAACACCTGGAATATGTAGACGATGCATCCGGACTGGTAGAAAAATCGGCCAAACCGAACTTCAAGAAACTCGGCAAGGCACTTGGTCCGAAGCTGAAAGCATTTTCTGAACTGGTTACCGAGCTTACGCAGGATCAGATCAATGCATATGAGCGCAACGGCCAGCTAAGAGTGATTTTGGAAGGAGAAGAAATGACACTCGTAACCGACGACCTGGAAATACGATCAGAAAATATTCCGGGATGGGTGGTAGCCTCCGATGCCGAAATTACGGTTGCCATCGACCTTGCACTGACCGACGAACTGAAGATGGAAGGCATTGCCCGGGATGTGGTAAACCGGGTACAAAACCAGCGCAAAGACATGGGTCTTGAAGTTTTGGATCGGATTTCACTGAAATTCGAACAAACCAGCAACACTTTAGTTATGAATGCATTGGAGGCAAACAAAGAATACATTTGTGTAGAAACCCAGGCCGATTCGCTCGAAATTGTGGGCTCAGGAAGCCTGGCCAATTTATTGGAACTGGAAGAGGTTTCTTTGACTTTTGACCTGCTAAAATCTTAAATGCCAACCACGCCCGTCGTTCCTTACCACGCATCTACCGCTACCAAAAAAGAGCAGGTAGCCACCATGTTCAACAACATTTCGTGGCGATACGATCTGCTTAACAGGCTTTTATCTTTCGGCATCGACATTTGGTGGCGAAAAAAGGCCATTGCCGTAATGCGGCCGCTACAACCCAGGTTTATACTCGATGTGGCCACCGGAACCGGCGACCTTGCGCTGGAAGCCCTCAGCCTGAATCCGGAAAAAATTATTGGCGTAGACATTAGCGAAGGCATGCTGGAAATGGGCCGGAAAAAAATGGAACAAAAAGGCGTGACCCATAAAATAGAACTCCGGCTCGGCGATTCCGAAAAACTGCTTTTTCCCGATCATCATTTCGATGCCGTAATGGTAAGTTTTGGAGTGCGTAATTTTGAAAATCTGGAGATGGGGCTTTCAGAAATTTTACGGGTCCTGAAGCCCGGCGGACAAATTATGGTGCTGGAGTTTTCCAAGCCTAAAAACTTCATTGTTAGTACCTTATACAACTTTTACAACCGTACCTTTTTGCCACTCATCGGCAAGCTTTTGTCTAAAGACGCCTCTGCCTACACTTACCTGCCAGAGTCGGTGGCGGCGTTTCCGGAAGGGCGTGCTTTTGTAAATATTCTCACATCTGTCGGTTTCAAACAGGCAACTGCATTACCTTTAACCTTTGGAATCAGTTCGGTGTACTCCGGGCTGAAATAAAATGCCTCTTTTGGCGTTATTAGTCTGAAACGTTAACACTTTTGAACCTGTTCCGCTATTTACTTTGGTTTGCAATGGTGCTGGGGGGCACAGGCCAAATGTGGGCCCAGTCGCAATCGCAGTTTGGTCGCAGCTCCGACGATAAAAAGACAGTGTCTCGCCGGGGCCAGAATCTGGTTGCCTACGACGACCGGCTGCTTCACTACGGGTTTTTTCTGGCCATCAATTATGGCGGATTTCGAACGCAGGCATCAGACTATTTCAATCAGCAACTAAAAGACACCTCCCTCCGGCCAGATACTCGCCTGTATGCCATCAATCCACAACACGCCATTGGGTTTACCACGGGCTTTATTCTCAATGTCAGGCTGTTCGATCTGCTCGATGTCAGGGCGCTGCCCACCGTTTCGTTTTATCAGCGGTTTGTAGATTTTCGCTATCAGAACGATTCCATGGTGACCGAACTCAAGCAATCCACCTTCAGTTTTATTGAGTTGCCCATTCTGCTCAAATTCAAATCGCAACGGCGAAACAACACCCGAATGTACATGCTGGGTGGGTTTAAACCGGGTATTGAGGTAGGCTCCAAGAAGAACGAAATCCAAAACGATCGCCTCCGGGCCACCACATTCGACTTTAGCCTCGAGTATGGCTTTGGCTTCGATTTTTACTATCCCCTGTTCAAGTTTTCGCCCGAACTCCGGTTTTCGCATGGCTTTATGAATCTGCGAAACGTGGATCCCAATGCCTATTCCAGCAGCATCAAAAAGCTGTATACCCACACCGTAACGCTGTACCTCAATTTCGAGTAAGCCTCAGAACCGGAACTTCTGCAACCGCTCTGCGGCAGCCTCCAAAGTGCTTTCCTTTTTTGCAAAACAAAAACGCAATACCCGATGGTCGGTTTTGTCCCGGTAAAAGGCCGACACCGGAATGGCAGCTACCCCGCCCTCTGTCACCATACGCAAGGCAAGATCGGCATCAGACGCTTCCGAATTGAAGGTAAAACACTGAAAATAAGATCCTTTAGAAGCCAGGGGTTGTAAAGGAAGCCCTTTTGTAAGCGACAGCAGCAAATCTCTCCGACGCTGAAAATCGGCCGCCAGCCCCAGGTACACAGCCGGGTTCTGCAGGTATTCGGCCATGGCTACCTGGTAGGGTGTATTGACCGAAAACACATTGAACTGGTGGTGATTACGAAATTCCTGCATCAGATAGGCCGGCGCCATGGTATACCCGATTTTCCAGCCGGTGCAATGGAATACCTTCCCCAACGAAAATGCCACAAACGAACGTTCGAACAAATCCGGATAGGCAAGCAGGCTCAAATGCTTATGCCCGTCAAACACCAGGTGTTCGTACACTTCGTCGCTTAGAATCATGATGTTGGTGCCCGACACTACTGCTCTAAGTGCCTCAATATCAGCCTCCGAAAGCAAAGCACCGGTTGGGTTGTGTGGCGAATTGATCAGGATAAATCTCGTTTTTTCAGAAATTTTGCTTTTCACTTCCGCCCAGGGGATAGAATAGTCTGGGAACTGAAGCGGAATGGCCACCGCCCGGGCACCCATTACCTCAATATTGGGGATGTAGCTATCAAAACTGGGCTCAAACAAAATAACCTCGTCGCCCGGGTGCAGCATGGCGGTAAGCGCATTCGAAATGGCGTAAGTACCACCAGGCGTGATCGTTATGTCGGTTTCTGGATTTATGTTGGCGCCATATAAACCATTGGCCTTTGCTGCCAGAACTTCCCGTAAGCCGGCATACCCGTTGGTGTGCGCATATTGGTTGTGCCCATCCCGCATGGCCTGCTGCACCAGCGCCTGCAAGTGGCCGTCCATGGCAAAATCGGGAAAACCCTGGCCAAGGTTAACAGCCTGGTAGTCACGTGCCAACTGACTCATTTGGGCAAAAATAGTGACCGGCAGATTGGGCAGTTTCTTCTGTATGGAAACGATTGACATGGTGTGCGATTGTGGCTGCGAATCTAGTGCAGAGATGTTTGGCTTCGTCGTGCCTGTTTTTTTTCTTCGGGCGGCATTTCCGGCTGCTTCGGAATCGCTTTGCTCAGCAAATTTCGAACTCTCGTTCTCATTTGTGCTTCGCTTCCGTGCTGCGCACCGGCTTGCCGTTGGTCGCCGCCCGGTGCATCCAGGCCACTGGCAATGCTTTGTACCACCAGCCGGCCACATACCAGCAGTCCTGGCTATATTTCAAAATAAAGCCATCTACCTCAGAAATCGAGTAACTCATTGATTGTTAGCGTGCTAGCCTAAACTCAAAGCCAAGGCCTGGATGCCCGTAAATCCGAGCCGAAAACAGGGAATCGAAACCCAAAACACAGCGGGCTATATTTGTGCCACCAATCATGATGCAGGAACAGGAAATTAACAAGCGCCGCACCTTTGGCATTATCAGCCACCCCGATGCCGGCAAAACTACCCTCACCGAAAAACTGTTGCTCTTTGGGGGCGCTATTCAAACGGCTGGTGCTGTAAAAAGCAATAAAATCACCAAAGCCGCTACCTCCGATTTTATGGAAATCGAAAAGCAACGGGGTATTTCGGTGGCCACTTCAGTTATGGGCTTCGAGTACAACGGATACAAAGTCAATATTTTGGATACCCCCGGCCACAAAGACTTTGCCGAAGATACTTACCGTACCCTTACGGCAGTAGACTCTGTGATCCTGGTGATAGATTGTGTAAAAGGCGTAGAAGAGCAAACCCGCCGCCTCATGGAAGTTTGCCGGATGCGCAATACACCGGTTATCATTTTTATCAACAAAATGGATAGAGAAGGCCGGGATCCATACGATTTGCTGGAAGAAGTAGAAAAGGAACTGAACCTCCATACCCGTCCGCTTACCTGGCCCATTGGCATTGGAGCCAGCTTTCAGGGGGTTTATAATTTGTTCGAAAAGAGACTCTTACTGTTTTCAAATACGAAGACAAAAAAGGCCAACGATATTGTTACCATAGCCGACATCCACGATCCGGTGCTTCAGGATCAGATTGGCGAAAAGGCCGCTGCCCAACTCCGGGAAGATGCCGAACTGATCGAAGGTGTGTACGAGCCGTTTGATGAAGATTTGTACAAAGAAGGCTACCTGGCACCGGTGTTTTTTGGTTCTGCTGTCAATAATTTTGGGGTGCAGGAGTTGCTGGATACGTTTGTGCGCATTGCCCCATCGCCACAAAACCGCCAGGCCGATAAAAAGGAGGTGAAGCCACTCGACAAAGATTTTTCGGGTTTCATTTTTAAGATTCATGCCAACCTGGACCCCAACCACAGAGACCGGATTGCTTTCTGCAGAATTGTGTCGGGCACATTTGAAAGAAATAAATTCTACTACCATACCCGGCTTGATAAAAAGCTGAGGTTCTCCAGCCCTAATATGTTTATGGCCAATGAGAAAAGTATTGTAGACGAAGCCTACCCGGGCGATGTGGTTGGCCTGTACGATACCGGCAATTTCAAAATTGGCGACACCCTCACCGAAGGCGATAAGTTTCAGTTTAAGGGAATCCCAAGTTTTAGCCCGGAAATTTTTAAAGAGTTGATCAATAAAGACCCTTTCAAAGCCAAGCAATTGGAAAAGGGGATACATCAGCTTACAGATGAAGGCGTTGCACAGCTGTTTGTGCAGCAACCCGGCAATATTAAAATCATTGGCACGGTGGGCGATCTGCAATTCGAGGTTATCCAGTTCCGGCTATTGGCCGAATATGGAGCTTCGTGTTCCTTCCAGCATGTCAACTATTACAAAGCCTGCTGGATCACGTCCGAAGACAAGGCGGCCCTCGATAAATTTATCCACCTCAAACGGCGTTTTATCACCTACGATAAAGACGAACGACCTGTCTTTATGGCCGAAAGCCTATGGACCTTGAAGTCTATGCAGGAAACCTATCCGGATATTCAGTTCCATTTCACATCCGAATTTAAGACCGACCAGAAAGAAATTTCTGAAGCCAGGTGGAGGTAGCACTTGTTCCCGGAAGGGGTTTTTGTTTCAAATTCAAATTTCCCGGCTTTCGGCAGGCCAGTAGCTGAATTTCACTTTAATCGATTTTCCGCCTGAAAACCAGTGGGTTACTATGTAGTATAGAAATACCTGCAAACTGTTTTTCAGTGCTCTTTTCGAAATGCTGGGCGATGGGGCCCGGTAGTGGATCGGCACTTCTCTATACCGGGTATGCCGAAGCAGATACCGCAGTTCGGTCTGGTAAAAATGCGCTTTCGACCTCAACCCAAATTCCAGAAAGGCCCTAACCACACTGGAGTGAAAGCCCTGGTAGCCAGAGGTCATATCGCTCATTCGGGTACCCAGAAAAATATTGGCCAGCATCGTACCAAAGGTAGAAACAAACCGCCTGGAAGAAGGAGAGTCTGCATTGGAACCTCCGTTGATGTTTCGGCTGCCAAATGCACATTCGTTGCCTTCGTTCAACACCCGCAGAAACATGGGGATGGCACGTGGATCGTGCGAAAGCCCGGCATCCATTTCGATAATAAAATCGTGGCCCATCTCCAGCGCCCTGCGGTAACCGACCAGGTATGCGTCTACAACGTTCTGGTTCTGAGGCGCCCAAACGGTTTCGAAACGAGGGTCTAACGCCGAAAGCTGATCGCAAAGCTGGCGGGTCTTGTCTTTGGAGGCGTTATCTACCACCAGATATACTTTGCCACTTTCCAGCTTATCCAAAACAAACCGGAGCAGGGCGGTAAGCTCACCAAAATCTTCCGCCTCGTTGGCAAGTGGCACAATCACAGCCCAGTTGTTATTAAAATACATAACAGGATAAACGTAGGAGTCGGAGCGGCATGCTTCAAAATACCATCGGCAAGAAACCGAAAAATGCCTGAACATAGGCTTCTGGCGGGTGCAAATCTGTAAATAATGAAAGCCGACAAACCATTGGCAAATCCAAACTACGCATTCCTGGGTTGGCATACCGGATGTTCCAAATGCAGTTTTCGTACCCCATACCTTGCGCAAAAAAGTAAGGTTAGGAAATCTTGTTTCTGCAAAACCCTGTTACTCACTTTTAAACCGATCTTTTTTTGGAGAGTACAGAGGCAAATTTTGAATTAGAACCGAATCCAGCCCGCCGAAATTTAAAGGCTGGAGCTCAAAGGCTTTCCTTCCTGGCCAACAGAATTCAAAGCAAGTACAGACTCACTATCAGGCAGATACAAACTTCAGAATTTGATAAAGTACAGGTAACAATGCGGTTTTTCGAACGATACAAATTGCAGCCAGATATTTAAGAACCGATGAAGAAATTATTTGTTACCCTCCCCTTCCTTTTACTTTTTGCTGTAGCTGGCTTTACACAAGCAACAGCGGTTGTCCATCTTGAACAGCTTAAGAGCGAGGCCGGATCTGTAAAAACTGAATTTGCAAATACAAAAAGAGCTGCCAACACACTCATCAAGCAGCTTTCTTTAACAAATGGCCAGGCCAATGTCTCCATGTTTGAAACGCAGGTTACGCTGGGGCTAAACCGGGCAGTTGATGGCATAGATAATATGTACTATTATCTGAGCGAGGCTTTAAGTGCATCTGCTCAAGGTTTTAATCCGGCCAATCTACAAAACTCGATAGCTAATCTGAGTCTTGAAAGAGACATGGCACAGGACCTGGTTCCGCAAATCGTCGGTTCTATACAGGCAGGCAACAAACAACTTGCCTTATCTCAATTGGCAGAATTTAACAATAAACTTTCGTTGGCAACTAAATTTTGCAACCAAACCATAAGCCGTGCCGAAGCTGCCCTACAAGTTATTCGCCCCTATCAGGTTTGCATAAGATTGGTAGATGGCAACGGTAACCCAACTACAACTTCAGATCTTTTTGGATACTATGCCTACAATACTGCCACAAACCAGTATTACTATCCAGAAAACCAGGAAGGTACCTGTTTTAGCCTGGCTAAGGGCACCTATACTTTCGATGCTTACGATGGCTATTGGAGTGGAACTGGATCCAGGACAGTAACCTTGAAGCGTTCGCTGGAAAATGCCGATGGTATTATTTTAGTAGACCTCATTTTATGGTCAGAATAGCAATCTGAGATTTAAACCGGAGACTTCAGGCCTGCCATTTCCGGTTTGGAGTTTCCTTTTACCCCTGCCATTACAATGTTATTTGCTGGTATTTCAAATTTGCTCTGCTCTAACTATGCGGTTGCTATGCGGCTGAACGACTGGCGGGTAGAGCGGTTTTTTCCACAGGCAGTAGCCCTCACTTCGCTACAAGGTTTTCTCATTGCCAGCAACCTGATTCTGGTTGGAATACCGGTCCTGGAAAATGTAAACCTGAGGTGGGGTTTTATGACATGCTGGGGATTTTTGGGCCTGGTTTTTCTGAGTCAATCAAACAGGATTTTGGGCGACTTATTCAAAAGGTTTAATATTCCTTACCGTGCTGCAAGGCATAGAGAAAAACCATTCCAAATCGTGCCTGGTATAGCAACCACTACGCTTGCACTGCTGATATTTCTATTTCTGATCGGGTGGAAAGTATTTGCTATACGCATTTGGCAAATATAAATCAACATCATTCCTGATCAATCTTTTACAAAGAACATTTGTAATTTATGACTGATTTAATGCAACATAAGTATTATAATACTGTATTTTTTTAGAAGTATACTTACTATTTCTCACCAACAAACAGAACAAGATTTTGAAAAACAGCTGGAAATATCTGGATAAGCGAAACGAATGTATAGCAACCCTTTCCATAAGGCCACGCAGAAATTTTAGCGCCGAGTCGTTTACACGCCTTGTTGGTGAGGCAGATAGGCTGGAAGTTTTTTTGCGCTTTCTAAAATTTTGTGATGAAAATGTAAAGCGTAGTAAGGCCTTAAAGCCCATCCGGAAAATCAGGAAAAGTGCCGATAAGGTCCTACTTGTCTATCAGAAAGCAACCTTGAAAAATCAGATTTTCATTTCTTCCGGAGATTTAACCGTAAAGCGATCGGGAAAAAAAGAAATAGAAAACGCAAGGCAGGAGTTTTTTAAGATTGATTTCGAGGCCACTGCCAAAGAACAAAGTGCCCGATTTTTGGATCTGGATCGATCGCTGAGGAAAACAACCAGAGAAGACCTGGCTCGTTTCCAGAAACGGCGGCATAAACGTTTGATTCAATTGATCTTGAAGCCATTAAAAAAGAAAAATTGGCACCAAAAAGCAGAAGAAATAATGGGTGACCTGAAAATTCTGCAGGAGATTGACACCAGGGTTGCCTATCCATATCTTCCGGTGCTGGAAGCCTTTCATGACCTGCTGTTGCAGTGGAATGGTCTTTTAAAGCATACTGCACTGGCGGTAGAAATGACAAAGTCCAGGCAAATGCAAGACTCGGATCTTGGCTTGGTTGCCTCCTGGATGGTAGATGCAGCACAGAAAAAAGAGGATATAAAAAACAAGATCCTGGCAGAAGTGGAAATCCTGAAAAAATCACTTCCATCCAGATTTACGCCTGCCAAAAAAATCCATAAAGAATCGAAAGTGCCTGTTGCATAACACTTTCAAGTGAAAATGGGATTAGCAACTGGATGCGCCCGATCAAAGCTTAGACGAGGTTGACTGCAGAACTAACCCGGTGATGTGTTGAGTTTCTGGCCTCCATTCATAAACTCAGAATACCACAAACCCGATTGTTTCAGTGTGCGGCGTTGGGTTTCAAAATCAACATGCACCAAACCGAAACGTGGCCGGTAGCCTTCGGCCCACTCGAAGTTATCCAGCAGTGTCCAAACGAAATACCCTCTAACATTGATACCCGTTTTTTGGGCATGCAGCACTTCCTGGATATGCGATTGAATGTATGCCTTCCTTAAAGGATCGTGAAGAATTTCTTTCACCGGAAGATCATCTTCAAAGGCGGCCCCATTTTCGGTTACAATCAATGGGAGGGCAGGATTGTATGCCGCAAATTGGCTTAGCATATGACCTATGGCCGGCGGGTAAACTTCCCAGTTCATTTGGGTATAAGGTACACCTCGCTTACGAGCACTCACCAGTCGTGCCTTTAAATAGGGCACATACCAACAGGCTTCTACCACCTCTCTGGTATAATTTTGTATGCCTATAAAGTCGAGATTTGCCTTCAGGTTTGCCTCATCTTCAGGACGCATTAGTTTTTCGACCCGGCTTAGAACAGGCAAGTCTTGAAGTGGAAACCCAAGACCCATAGCTGGTTCAATAAACAACCGGTTCAGAAGTGCATCTGCTTTTTTGGTTGCCCTAAGGTCTGCCCCGGAGTTTGTACGGGGGGTTACCATAGAACAGGAATAGGTAGAGCCGATGTTGAGCCCATGGCCAAAGCTCCTTAAGATGCGCTCTCCGGCTCCCGTACAAAGTGCTGCATGAAGCATGGCAGGTATAAAATTGGAGAACCCACGGCGCCCGGGTGCATGGTGACCCAGAAAATGACCAGCACCGGTAAATACCAAAGGCTCATTCAGTACCATCCAGTTTTTAATG
>Ga0075163_10013809_pt1 | contig 10450 bp, 6 predicted proteins | sample JI1023141ADNA_FD_71478 | JGI IMG/M metagenome (GOLD analysis project Ga0075163, IMG submission 71478) | Wastewater effluent complex algal communities from Wisconsin, to seasonally profile nutrient transformation and Carbon sequestration -... | ecosystem: Engineered > WWTP > Effluent > Algae... | reverse complement strand
GGAGCCTCTCTGTGGCTCGATGCCATAACCTGCGTAGCCATCAACCCTGAGGCAATAAACATGCAATTTATAGCCGCATGTTGCAACCTTCTAATTGGTTGGGTGAGCAATTTTTTCATACAATACATTTAAGGTTAGAAAATATTTGAGCAGATATACGAGAGGAATTGGAGTTTGGATTTAAAACCTTAAAAGTATTTTTGATTTGGGCCTGCCCTACTGCAATAGTTGGTGAGGAACAAACAAATTTTCCAAAATTGGGCGTTACCGCGCAGGTGCAATTGAACTCCGAATGGCATTTCCGAGCGCGGTCGGGTTTTCCGCTGCAACTCCTCTCCGCCGGGGCGGATGTGGGGTTTCCGCTACAACCCCTAACGCGGGTGAAGCAAAAAACTGATACTAAGGCATTTCAAAGGGCATCACTTGGAACATGAATAACATTCCAAAATATAGGCATATAAAAAGAAGACCCATCAAATTAGGGAAATAAGCCGTAAATAAAATTTGAGATAAAAAATAATACTTACCTTTGACGTTAGTAACGCTATACGTTAGTATTAAAAAATCATGATATGACAAAGCCACCCAAAATGAAACGCTTAAAAAATATTCACCCTGGTGAAATCTTATCTGAGGAATTTTTAATTCCTCTAGAAATATCTGCTTACCGCCTTTCAAAAGAAATTGCGATACCGCAAACACGCATTTCTGAAATCATAAATGGCAACCGCCGAATTACTGCTGATACTGCACTTCGCCTCGCCAAATTTTTCGGCAACTCGGCAAAATTTTGGCTAGGGCTACAAAATGATTTTGATATTGAAATTGAGTTGAGGGAGAAGGAGAAGATGTTTAAAGGGATTAAGCGGTTTGATGGGAAGGCAGCGTAAAAAAAATAACCAAAATTTTAAAAGTAAAAATATTCTAAAGCGTTGCCTTATACATCAAAATTGAAATCAAAGATATTTTAGGGTGCTATATCAGAATCGAACTGATACCAACTGCTTCACAGGCAGTCCGCCTTACCGTTAGCGTAATAGCACCATATTAATCATTGTTGCCCTTCAAGGATTCGAACCTCGATACACAGCTCCAAAAGCTGTTGTCCTGCCGTTAGACGAAAGGGCAATAAAATTGATTTTTCTATTGCACATTGCAGACACTAAAAATTAATTAATAATTCGTATTTAAAAATGCAATAAAATCCCCTTCAGGTAATTTGAAATCACTTTATCAAACTGTCCTGGAATAAAAAAGCCCCATACATTGCTGTATGGGGCTTGTAATTTCTATATTATAATAAACTATACACAATACCCCCATACATCGCTTTGCTGGCGAAGTTGCTGATGATGTTGATGCAGGTTTAAATTTTTCATGGTGCAAATATAATATTGATTTTAGAAAAAATAAAATTTATTAGTAAAAATAATAATTTTGGACAAATTTTTGTAAATTTATTCTTTATAAATCCAAATAAATGAAAAATCTATTTAAAGGAATTATTTCAGCTACTAAGGGTATTACCGTAAAAATTGAAAATTATAACCTCATAGTTGATAAGGTATGGTTTTTAATATTTGAAGACAAAGAAAACACTAAAACAACATATATTCTTAGAAGTAAAAATGACGAACTTCTTATTTCAATAAACGGAAACATAAATAAAGGTAAATGGGAATATATCAAAACATCCAATTGCCTTTTGTTAGAAATGGATGGAATTTCAAAAATTTATCAAATTTTGTATATACGTGAAAATTACTTAATTTTTCAAAATGACTTTGACCCAACTGTGGTTTTCTTTATTAACGAGTCATATTTTAAAAATAAATTTGCCAAAGCGGGAAGCCGATTAATGGATTCAATTCTTAAAGACATAGGTTATCATCAATTTCTAAGCGAGCTTCAATTATATAAAAATAGCATAATAAAAGACCAAACACATTCAATTCATCAAGACACTAGTAAAACTGATAAAAACGAAGCAAAAACAACTGAAACGCAAACTGTTGAATCCTCAACAGTCATTGAATTGCAATATAAGAAGCCAGAACCTAATGCCATAGATGCTAGAATAAATAAACTAGATGATATAATAAAGGAATTGCAAAAACATGCTAAATAAAACAGTCAAAAAAACTATAGTTGGTTGTATTTACGCCTACAATAGGCCTTAAAATATTAAATGTTTTTTACATTAATTATTTCTAAATATATAAATAATCACCTTACCGTAAAACTCTCGAAAAGCATATGAAAACTTTTATAGCTGACATATTCCCAAAAATTCAAAATTACAGCCAAAAGTTGGATGACTTAACTATTCTAGCTAACAAACACTGGGTTTCAATCGACAACATAACAACAAACAAGACTGTATACATATTCCGAAATAATTCTGAGTTACTTATTTCAAGAAACGGTAAAGTTGAGAAAGCTAAATGGGAATACTTAGGTAATAAATCATTATTAATTGAAATTAAAGAAGAATGCCATTTATTTAAACATGGTTTTTTTGATCAAAACATATTAGCGCTCAAAATTGACAGTAAAGAGGAATATGCTGTTTTTGTAAATGAAAATAATTTCGATGAAAGTTTAAACTCAATCGAGAAAGTATTACATCAATTAAACGAGAAGTATCTTGATTCAAAATCTAATTCAAAAACACAATCAAACATTCCCAATAAATATGATGAATATCCACCAAAACTAACTATTGAAGAACAAAACGTAACAAATAAGCAAAGTGAAATTGAGGAGCGCCAATTTATAACTAGGTTATTAGGAATCCTTATCATAATTATTATATTAATACTATTTTCTATTATAACAAACTTATAAAACATTTTAACGAATACTTAAATCTAACTGGGTAACTATTTAAGCCCATTTACCCTAAATAAGGTTTTTATATTTTTAAATATGATTTTACCTTCCCCGCTCCCCCCATCCCACCCAAATCCCCTATCTTTACTCCCCAAAACTCACATCCATCCATGCTCCCAACCCAGCTCAAACCAAAACAGGCGCTCAACAAAGCCTTTTTGAAGGTTAAACCCAACAGGACTGAAATTGAGGCTTTTAAAAATAACCTGATTACACTGCTGGACAGAACGAATGATACGGAGAGCGAGGAGTTTCATAAGAACCTGGTTTCGGATTTTTTGAAGAAGACTTATTATGACCCAAATCATTTTATCAATACAAAGGGTCGTAACGATTTAGTTATTCATAATGGGAATACTGCCAAAAGTTCGGTTGGGGTAATTGTAGAGGCTAAAAAACCGACTAATAAGGCAGAAATGATGACTACCACCAAGCTGAATGCTAAGGCTTTTCAGGAATTGGTGCTGTATTACTTGCGGGAACGGATTACGCATAAAAATCTGGAGGTAAAACACTTAGTTGCTACCAATATTAATGAGTGGTTTATTTTTGATGCAACTCTGTTTGAGCGACTGTTTGCTCAAAATAAAAACCTGGTGAAACAATTCACCGATTTTGAGGATGGACGCCTGGCCGATACGAAAACTGATTTCTTTTACAAACAAATAGCGGAACCATTTATTGAAAGTATCAGCGGCGAAATCACATTTACCTATTTTAATATTCAGGATTTTCAAAAGCCATTGCGCAATGCCGCTAAAGCAGATGATAATGCACTAATTGCATTATTTAAATTACTTTCTCCGGAACACCTGTTAAAACTGCCATTTACTAACGATAGTAATAGTCTCGACAAACGATTTTATAGCGAGTTATTACATATTATCGGCCTTACGGAAACGAAAGAGGGCGGTAAAAAACTGATTGAACGCCATAAAGCAGGTGAACGCCATTCGGGGACCATATTGGAGGATACCATTATCCAATTGGATAGTCTTGATAAGCTAAGCAGGCTTGAAAAACCAAACCAATTTGGTGCTAATCAAAATGAACGGTTGTTTAATGTCGGATTGGAATTATCCATTACCTGGATAAACAGGATTTTATTCCTGAAATTACTCGAAGCGCAATTAATTACCTATCATAAGGGAGATGCTCAGTATGCGTTTCTCAATCTCGACAAAATAAATAATTACGACGACCTGAATAGTTTGTTTTTTCAGGTATTAGCACGAAAATATGATGAACGTAACGATGATGTAAAAAAGGTATTCGCTCAAGTCCCTTATCTTAACTCATCATTATTTGAACCAACAGACCTTGAACAGGTGACCCTGTTTATTAGTAATCTGAAAGATGATAAAACAATTCCTGTAATATCCTCTACGGTGCTAAAGGATCAACACGGCAAAAAGCTTACCGGCAATTTGAAAACGCTGGAATATTTATTTGCATTTTTAAATGCTTATGATTTTAGTAGTGAAGGTTCGGAAGAAATTCAAGAAGACAATAAAACGCTAATCAACGCCTCGGTTTTAGGATTGATTTTCGAAAAAATAAACGGCTACAAAGATGGTTCGTTTTTTACACCGGGTTTTATAACCATGTATATGTGCCGAGAAACCATCAGAAAAGCGGTGGTGCAGAAATTTAATGAAGTTAAAAACTGGAATTGCACAAGTATTGATGACTTATACGATAAAATTGAGGATCGTGCAGATGCAAACAACATTGTAAACAGTATCAAAATCTGCGACCCGGCAGTTGGTTCGGGACACTTCTTAGTTTCAGCACTAAATGAAATGATTGCCGTTAAAAACGATTTAAACATTCTGCAGGACAGAACCGGCAAACGTTTGAAAGAATATCATGTAGAAGTAGTAAATGACGAATTAATTGTCACTGACGAAGATGCCGAATTATTTGAATACAATCCCAACAACAAAGAAAGTCAGCGCATCCAGGAAACATTATTCCATGAAAAACAAACCATTATTGAAAACTGCCTTTTTGGTGTTGACATTAATACTAATTCGGTAAAAATATGCCGTTTGCGTTTATGGATTGAATTATTAAAAAACGCGTATTATAAAAACGCCACTGAGTTAGAAACATTACCAAATATTGACATCAATATTAAATGTGGGAACTCCTTAGTGAGCCGTTTTGCGATTGATGCAGATTTGAAGCAAGCACTGAAAAAAAGTAAATGGACAATAGATAGTTACAAATTAGCCGTTGACACTTACCGCAACGCCGAAAGCAAGGAGCAAAAACGCGAAATGGAGCGCCTCATTGCTGATATAAAATCCAATTTCAGAAGCGAAATATCGGCAAACGACCCCAAAGTAAAAAAGCTCTATACTCTAAATGGTGAATTAGTAAAACTCAGCACCCAGCAAAGCCTTTTTGAAATGAGCCCTAAAGAAAAGGCCGACTGGAACAAAAAAATAACACAACTCACCACCGAAACCCAAAAATTAGAAGCCGAAATTGAAGAAATAAAATCCAACAAAATATTTGAAAACGCCTTTGAATGGCGATTTGAATTTCCAGAAGTGCTGAATGATGATGGGGATTTTATGGGATTTGATGTGGTGATTGGGAATCCGCCGTATGTAACGAAACTTAATCATGAGGAGATAATTTTCTACCAAAAAAACTTTACAACAATTCAAGGTAAAAAATATGATTTGTTTCGCCTTTTTTATGAAAAAACTATACCATTAACTAAAAAGCTTGGAATCCACACATTTATTGTACCGGACGTAATATTAAATCTTCCTCAAGCCTCCATCCTTCGTGGACATATTTTAAACAATTATTCAATTTATAAGATTAATACAATAGGCCAGAACCCGTTTGATGGCGTTCAATTAGAACCTGTGATAACTTTTATTAAAAACCAATCTAATGATTCTGATGTTGAGTATTTTGACCTAGCTATAAACAATGAAGTGCGTAAAGTAAATTCGGGAAATTGGAAGAAGAATAATTTTGATTTTAACCTAAATCAAAATATTACCACTGACGCTCTTATTGAAAAGTTGAAATCTAACAAATTAATAATAAAAGATGTATCAGTATGGAAAAAAGGTTTAGGTGTTTATTCAAGACAACATCTACTATTAAAATTTACTAAAGATGAAGTTGAAAAAATAATGGCTGAAAGACCTTGGACTTTAGATTACAAAAAAGATGATTCGTTTGGGATGGAACTCGAAGGCAAAGATGTGGGAAGATTCGAAGTGAATTGGAATGGTAGAAAATGGTTGAGCTATGGTCCATGGTTGGCTTTTCAGAGACCACTAGAATTTTTTGATGGGCCAAGGTTATTAGTGAGAGAAATTACAACAGGTGGAAAATATAAGGTTTTCGCTTCATATGTAGAAGATAGATATTATAATAATCAATCAATTTTTAATGGGATATTGAAGCCGAATTCGGAATTTGACCTAAAGTTTCTACTTGCACTTTTAAATAGCAAATTATTTTCATTTTGGCAAGTAATTACATCACCTAAAGCTAACAGAAAACTATTTCCTACATTGTTAATGGAAACTGTTGAAAATTTCCCAATTATAAACATTAACAAGACTTACCAACAAAAATTTGTCGATTATGTAAACCAAGTAATAAATGCAAAAATAAAACTGGAACAATCTAATCAAATAGAATCCCAAATCGATCAATTAGTCTATCAACTCTACAACCTCACCGAGGAAGAAATAAAAATTGTGGAAGGTAATTGAAACATTCTTTATTTATAAGCCATTAAACGATTATTACACTGCTAAATTGCTTTCATGGCAGCTCTTTTACGCTTATTGAATATTCCCAAAATAAAAGTAACTTTGCAAAATGTTTTACCGCCGAAAAATCATACTTGCATTATTACAACTGTTTGATGGCCAAATAGATAAAATTCGGTTACAAAAATTACTTTTTTTATTTACACAAAAGCAGCCTAAAGCTGAATACGATTTTATACCTTATCGTTTTGGTTGTTATTCCTATTCTGCCAATGCTGACATTACAACTATGGTGCGCAAAGGTTTGTTGCGTGAGGAGGATAAATGTATTGAAAAAATTGACCAAACAAATTATGTTGAACAACTAAAACCTAATGATCGATCACTTTTACAAGAAGTTAAATTTATTTACGGTGCATTGAGTTCAACAGATTTAATGAAACACACTTATATTAGCTACCCATTTTATGCGATAAATAGTGAAGTTGCTGAAAACATTTTGACCCAAAATGAATTGGTCAATGTAATCCGCAATAAACCAACTCAGGATAGTACAATGCTATTTACCATCGGATATGAAGGAATTTCATTGGAGGAGTATTTGGTTCGTTTATTAAAAAATAATATCAAACTCCTGGTTGATGTTAGGAACAATCCGCTAAGTATGAAATTTGGGTTTAGTAAAAGTCAAATAAAGAAATATTGTGAAAGTATTGGCATTCAATATTTACATTTCCCGGAAGTAGGTATACAATCTGCACAAAGGCAATCGCTAAACAACCAAAGTGATTACGATTCACTTTTTAAAGTATACTGCGAAAACAATCTTACAAAAACAACAAAGGTTCAATTGCAAATATTCAATTTATTGCAAACACACAAAAGAATTGCACTAACTTGTTTTGAGGCAAATATTTGTCAATGCCACCGTAAGCATTTAGCAGAAGCCATTAAAAACCTTCCCGGCTTTAACTATGAAATAAAACACATCTAATGTATGGCACTAACGAAAGTCTTGATTACGGTAAAAACTTATCCAACACTTTCCACAAAGTATGATGAACTCGTTTGCACAGCAGGCTTCCGAGAAGATGGCACTTGGGTGAGGCTATATCCTGTTCCCTTCCGCAAAAAATCATACAACGAACAATACAAAAAATATGACTGGATAGAAGTTGATTTAGTAAAGAACACCAGTGATTTCAGGCCAGATAGTTTTAGACCACGTAGTATTGACAGCGAAATAAAAGTAGTTGGACACATTGACACCGCTAATAATTGGAACGAACGGAAAAAAATCTGTTTAAATAAAATCTATTACAACCTCACTGAACTGATTTCAGAAGCAAAGAATAAAGACATTTGCACATCATTAGCTGTTTTCAAACCAACAGAGATATTAGACTTTACAGCCGAGTTGGTTGACCGTGAATGGGACAAAGACAAATTAGCTAAACTGAACCAACTCAACCTTTTTGAAACCAACAATGAAGGTAAATTTGAAGTGGTTCAAAAACTACCTTACAAATTCAAATTCCACTTCAAAGACAATCAAGGCACTGAAAGCCGTATGATGATTGAAGATTGGGAAACAGGCCAACTGTTTTGGAATTGCCTTGCCCGCCATCATGGGGATGAAACTAAGGCCATTGCAGACGTTCGTAAAAAATATTTTGACGACTTTGCCAAAACAAAAGACCTGCATTTCTTCTTGGGAACAACTTTTGAATTTCATCTGAGAAATGCACCAAACCCTTTTATCATAATCGGGACATTTCATCCAAAAATAGATTTGCAAACGAAATTGTTTTAAATAGTGTATTAAGTGCTTTTGTTTAAACCCAGATCAACCATTTGTCTACCAACTCTACAACCTCACTGAGGAAGAACTAAAAATTGTGGGAGTGCGGTTAAATTATCTACTTGATATACGAACATTTTGTGACAAGACAAATGATTTATAATACTAATTTTTCTGTTTAATTATTTGATTTTCAATATTTTACAATTGAAAATCAAATAATTATGTGACTGTTTTTTACAAGTTTAGGCTAAAAGTCATCAATCAATTTTGACAATTTTTCCTTTAAACTCAAATCCTCCATTTTGAATTGAAACAACATAAACATTTTCCGGCAAACTTGAAACATCAATCGTAATATAGTTTTGGTTATTTAAAGTTGAATTTAAAACTATTTTCCCGGAAATATCCGTAATATGAATAGCATAATTGCCGACTTCAGGTAATTCAATATTGATGATATCTGAAGTAGGGTTCGGATATAAAGTAATGGATTGCAAATTTTCATTTTCGAGTTTGCATTCATTTACGATTGTGTATGGCACTGACGTTTTACTACATCCACTTGCATTTGTAACCTTTACTTTATAATTCCCTGTTGTTGTTGCAAAATAAAATTGTCCTGTCTCCCCAATTAATGCTGAAGCACCTTTATACCATTGATAGGTAAACCCGGCACCACCATTTGCTTTTAATTTGATACTGGCATCAATACATAAATTATTTGTTGCATCCATATTTGTAATAGTTGCAGTAGGTGTGTTATTTACTGTTACCACTAAAGCAGAAGAAAGTGCTGTACAAAAACCGTTATTAACCAGAACAGTATAATTTCCTGATTTATTTGCGTTATAATTTATACTTGTCGCTCCTGCAATATTGGCACCATTTCTTTTCCATTGGTAGGTTAATCCAATACCTGAATTGGCTGTTAACATTACAGATGAACCTTTACAAAATGTAGTTGCTCCTCCGGGTGTTATTAAAGCAATTGCATTGCAAGTTTCAGGGTTTAATTTAATTACCCAAAAATCATAATCACCAACATTTGCTTCTTTTTTTTCGAAGGCTAAAGTTCCATTTGATTTACCACCAATTATTACACCGCCATCTGCCGTTTGAGCTACAGTATTTAAATCCTCATCACCGTTACTATTAATAGTATAATCCCAAAGTATGTTGCCAAATTCATTTATTTTAACCAACCAATAATCATATACTCCTGACGTAGAAGATTCCGTTTTATCCCCTCCAATTCCTGAATGTGAGTGGCCACCTAAAACAAAACTGTTGTCATCTGTTGCGCATACTGCCATTAATAAATCAGAACCGGTACCATACCCTGCAATCGTATTGTCCCATTCCTTTGCTCCCACACTATCAATTTTTATAACCCAGTAATCATAAGAAATAGATGATTCAGTTTTGTCATTTAATCCAGCTTGACTAGAATATCCACCTAATAAATAACCGCCATCCGAAGCAACTGCAATAGAGCGAATTCCTCCGTTTGCACCAGGACCTCCACCTTCGTAGTAATTTTCCCATTCAATGTCACCATTTTGATCCACTTTAACAGCCCAATATCCTGATCCTGAAATAGGAATTTCAGCCATATCACCACCACCTACTCCGCCGCTTAAACCACCAACTATATAACCACCATCTAAAGTTTTTTTGGCAGCATATAATAAATCAGCACCAGTAGTAGTGCCAATAGTATTTTCCCAAATTATGTTTCCCGTAACGTCAAGTTGCATTAACCAATAATCAAAATCAGCGCCTGCTCCAATATTATTTTCTGATTTATCCCCGCTGGCATCAGAGTCAGAATAACCTGCAACAAAAAAAGATCCATCCGCATTAACAAAAATATCTTGTATGTAATCTCTACCGTTACCTCCTATAGTATTTTGCCATTGGATATTACCAAGATTATCCGTTTTAATTATCCAATAATCCTCTGAACCAGTGCCACCAATGTTAGGTTCAGTCTTGTCTCCAA
>Ga0075163_10013808_pt1 | contig 10450 bp, 15 predicted proteins | sample JI1023141ADNA_FD_71478 | JGI IMG/M metagenome (GOLD analysis project Ga0075163, IMG submission 71478) | Wastewater effluent complex algal communities from Wisconsin, to seasonally profile nutrient transformation and Carbon sequestration -... | ecosystem: Engineered > WWTP > Effluent > Algae... | reverse complement strand
TTGTGTTCTGCATCCAGTGAATAGCATCGGCGATTTTATGCCATGCGGCAATACCATCTTGATCGCCCTTGGTCCTAAGCGCGTCAATTTTATACGATCTCCAGAAGCGCACTGTCACCATGCTGGTCGAGCATCATCCTGGCGATGCGGTAGATATCAATTTCCTGCATGACTTATTCTGACTGAGAGAACCAACGTTTGCTGGCTTCTTCATGCGCGGCTTCAATTTCCAGGAGAACTTCAGCAAAGGGCTTTTCCAAGGCTTTGAGCTGCAGGTGCTGGGCTATGGCGATGTGAGGACGCGCTTGATCCTCAAGATCAGATACGAGCTCATGTGCGCGCGCTTGTGCTGCTTGTTGTTTCTTAAATACTCTATTGAAATCCAGAATGTTTGTCATAGCTCCCCAACCTTATCTGCCCGGGAGATTGCAATAAATCGTGCCTAATATTCAAGAATTCTCCCGGGCCCACACTTGCATGTATGCAAGTGTGATAATGATGTCTATGATATTTTTTCATATTTAATTCGTGGCTATAACAACAACTAATTGATTTATAATAAAATAATCGTGTTTATTTGTCATAATCTATATTATCACATCAATATTTCCTTAGCTAATGATTAATATTTTAATCAAATAATCTATATTTGGCTATAATATTAACCATTAAGTTACTTACCCAGTATTTAAATGCTCAATATTATTTCCAAATTCATACATTTTGGTTATAATAATAACCATTGTATGGAGATCCCATGGCACGAAAAACAGCCCAACCCTCTGCTGCTCTGGACAAAATTCTCAAGGGCCTTGGCGAGAACATTCACCTTGCTAGGTTACGCAGAAAAATCTCGACCACGATGTTGGCCGAACGCGCAGGTATGACCCGAAACACTCTGCGCTCTATTGAGCGCGGGGATAGCGGTGTGACGCTGGGAGCCTACGCCAATGTACTCTTTTGCCTCGGTCTGGAAAAAGACCTGTTACTGATCGGTGATGATGACACCCTTGGCCGTAAGCTTCAGGACGCGGCCCTTACACATACGAAGAAACGGGTTTCACGACAGGGTAATAAATGACAAAAGCAAACCAAACCCCGAAAGCTATTCAGGTCTGCGCCAATTGGCACGGTCTCGCAGAGCCAACTCTCATGGGAACACTTCATATTGCGCTCTCTAGGGGCAAGGAAATATTCTCCTTCGAATACGACCCTGCCTGGCTGAAATCCTCGCATGCACAGATGCTTGATCCGAGTTTAGAGTTATTCACCGGCCCTCAATATCCCCGCGATGATCAAGCTAACTTTGGCATATTTATGGATTCCTCTCCGGATCGCTGGGGACGCCTGTTAATGCAACGCCGGGAAGCTCAACTTGCGCGGCAGGAAAAGAGAGATTCTAGAACGCTATTAGAATCCGATTATCTTCTCGGTGTTTTTGATGGCCACCGGATGGGATCACTAAGATTTCGATTATCAGGATCAGGGCCATTTCTTGACAACAACACGGACATGGCTTCCCCACCCTGGGCACGGCTGCGCGATCTGGAATACGCCAGTCTCCAGCTTGAACGAGACGACGCTGAAAAAGACAAAGACTACATGCAGTGGTTAAGACTGCTCATCGCTCCAGGTGGATCACTCGGCGGTGCACGCCCGAAAGCGTCCGTTGTCGACGAAGATAGCTTGCTCTGGATTGCAAAATTCCCAAGTCGCAAGGATGAAATCAATGTTGGCGGTTGGGAATATCTTGTTCATCAACTCGCTGTAGAAGCGGGTATAGATACAGCAGTCTCAAAGATTCACCGCTTCTCTGGTGACTACGATACATTCCTGACCAGACGCTTTGACCGAACAGAGAACGGCGAACGTATTCACTTTGCATCCGCGATGACGCTACTTGGCAAAAAAGACGGAGATAGTGGTGAAACCGGTGTCAGCTACCTCGATCTAGCCGATTTTCTTATTAAGAATGGCGCTCAGGTTACAAAAGATCTTGAACAGCTTTGGCGACGGATTGTTTTCAATATCTGTGTTTCAAACACCGATGATCACTTGCGCAACCATGGTTTCCTTTTGCAGGATAAAGGTTGGGTACTCTCCCCTGCTTTTGACATGAACCCCTCAGCAACCGGAAACGGCCTTACACTCAATATTTCTAAAGAAGATAATACGCAGAGCCTTGATCTAGCCATGAGCATCATTCCCTATTTCAGAATAAAGGAGAAAATGGCCGAAGAGATTATCTCTGAAATATCCAGTGTCATAAAGAAATGGCCGCTGTTAGCAAAAAACATGGATTTCTCAGCGCGCGAGATTGATTTGATGCGGCATGCTTTTAGAATTAGTAATATAGCCCTATAAGAAGATATAAAAATTACAAGGTTTACAAAGCAAACAACTAGGTCGTGTGGACAGCCCTATTTTTAAGCTGAGAGATGCTTAACAAAATCCACAGATTTGTGAAGAACTCTCACAACAAGAATATGGTCCTCTTCCGCATCATAGAAAATTACATGACTTTCAAAATCAAAACGCCTTACTGCTGGATTAACTCTAGCATCAAGGCGACCGATTTCTGGATTTGAACACAGTAGATCAAAGAGAGCATTCAAGGCAGCCAAATAAGTATCAGCCTGATTTTCCCCAAAAGTGAGAAAGCCATAAAGATAAATATTCTCAATGTCCTGAGAAGCCGCCTTCGAGATTTTGAATTTCATATCTAGGATCGCTTAGCCTTTGATTTTGCATCGGCAACGATTTTGTTAAAACTGCGATCCTCTATGCCGCTGCTTCGTCCGTATTCTATGGCCGCACGAAACGCCATCGCCTTCTCAGCATCAGCTTGATCTTTGCGGATAAGGTCACGGACGTATTCGCTAGCATTGTGGTATTGCCCTGCCTGTATGCGGCTCTCTATCCAGTCTTTCATCTGATCAGGTAAAGACACATTCATTGTTGTCATAGCTTCGTTCTCCTTAATCTACATAAGATATTATGCCATTTATTGGCATTAAATGACAATTAAATAATGAGTTTTTACAAGCATCCAGCCGGACATTTAGATCATTCTTAACTGGCCTGAACAGTATTTTGACCGCAAAAAAATCAGGCTTGAAGCCTTCAATTTTTTGCCATATGTTCGGATACAGGAATCAAGCGCCTAGGTTGTGAGTGACCGAAACGCGAGGAAATACTAATACCGACTACCTTAACAGCAACTCTTCGTTAAACCCGCTGGCATGGTTGTCTTTAAACACTCTCGGCGACTGGAAGCCCAGCTTTTAACCGGAGGTTGCTCATGCAACATGATATCACCAAACTTTGCGCAGATTCCCTGCGCGTCTATCTCAACGACAAACACGGCATCAAATTGAAATCAGGCCACGCCCATGAAATCGTGGCGGCGTTCTTTGGCTATAAATCCCGCATAGCTATGCTGGCAGATAAAAAACACCCAATCAGTAATTTGAACAACGCAGAACTGATCCTGCTCGATCCACCCACCCCCTTCGTTGACCAGCGCCTTAAAACCCTTGAAGGGTTATCTCCTGACTTGCCGCCCAGTTACATTTTAGCTGAGGGGGTTTATCCAGTTATCACAAGTAATAAAGAGCTTTTGGAGAAGATTCAGCCAAGCTTACGTGACTGGGCTTTATTTCTTGCTGAAGAACGTTTGCGCCAGCAGATGAAAACATTGGGAATAAACCCCAAAGCCTTGAACTGGATTACAGACGTGTCTACACAAGTTTTAGATGCTGAAATACTGATGATGGTATCTTTTGATTATCATACAGGTACAGGAGAACGTCTCAGACATTTCAAAGTCGATATAAATCTACCCCGTCTCGCAGCTAATATTGGTTATGGCACACCAAAGATTAGTGAAACCCGTTACTCGGGAGGGGCAAGAAAATATAGCGATGAAGAACTGCTTAAGAGATATCCTGTCTCAGCTGTGATTGCTTGAGGTCATCCCATGACAACCTAAACCGAAATGGACCCTCAAAGGGGTCCATTTTTAAATTATCGCAAGTAAAGATTTTATCTTTCCGTCAAACTCCTCAGTTCTTCGAGAAGAAAATTCCTATTAGGCCCTATAGCCTCTTTTGAAACCTGCACCTGAAGACTGCGATATTTTTCTACAAAACTTTTAAAGAACTCACCTTTCCATACCGAACGTAACCAGTCGAGATCACCCTCTGAACAAAAATTCAGCAATTCCTCTGGTGCTCCGGTAATATAACCCGGATCTTGCCAGTTTGAGAATCTGTGTATGTCCGGTTCCTCATGAGGGATATCCAAAATATAAGGTATCAGGTAAACATTAGCAGCATGAGCCCTGCATAGTCGATAGAGTGCCTCATCTTCATGACCCAACCTCAGTTCCGAAATTGCCCACCCCAGAGCATGAACTGGCTCGTCCGTACTGTCTTCGAACAGTTTAGAGAACCATTGGTAATGACCGGCTGCCCCTTGAACATCATTCAAGAGCAAGTAATACGGCCCCATTAGAAAACGAGTGCCCGACCCATCACGATATTCAGGATCTTTGAACTTCTTTTCGGACGTCTTAAGCCTGGCCTGAATTTTCTTTAGATCCATACATATCTCATCAGCTAAAAATGACCACCAAAAGCATCAAGAAAGGCCAGCCAGGATCATAAACCCAATAAAAATTGCTACCAATCCGATAAACCACATCATCAGTTTTTGAACAAACGGCAATGTGAGGATCACACTCGTGCCCAAAAATCCGAAAATAAAGCTAACCACCATGAGGGTAAATTTTCCATTCATAGTGAGTTCAGAATAGATTGCGGTTTCACTGATATTCCAGCAAATGAAGATCGAGATTGCGAGCGTAATGATAGCTGACAGGGAATCAATAAAGCCCATAGGCTCTATGTTTTGACTGGAATGACGGTCTTTAATGTGTCCAGATCCCCCGCACCTTGTGCACGGATCATAGATAAGGGTTTGGTAAGATCCCTGTGATGCGTAAACCATTCTCTGTGACATGATGCTGCCGCTTCCTGAACAACTGCTACATGCTGCCATAGCCTTCTTCCTTACAATTTGCTCTTATTATTGATACCAGAATTGTCCTAAATAGTCGCCATCAACCCACATTTTTACATAGCTCTGTTTCTTCCGTCTTACTGCCTCGTAATTTTGACAATAAGTTTCATTAGCATCTAAATATCTTTCCGGAGCGCACTGAAAGAGATAACACCTCCCCATCGGAAAACCGGTGTGGTTCTTTTCTCTCAAAACGTAACCATCCCTGCAGGTTTCAAAAGTCTCTCGCCCAAGATCATAGTTACCAGCAACCCCCTCTCCGTTTGGGCCAGTCGTGCAAGACGATAAATCTGGAAGCGGCGGTTTCCTGTGCTTAATCCGATCACGGAAGGCGCTGTATGCTGCACTACATCCTGCAGGAAATCCACCAGGTAGGCATATCCAGATTGCACAGTCGGCCTCTGACTCAGCAGAAGAGGTTCTGGTATTCATCACGATAAAAATACCAAAGACAAAAATAAACACGGCTATCAGGCGCATAATAAAATCCATTTTTTCTTGCAAAAAACATTTACCTCTGTCATCGATCGCGGATATACGGATCAAGAGAGCAATGAGGATATTGACCCTTTGCATACTTGTTATCCTCTGTTTCCCTGCAAAAACGCGGGCCACCGTGATCGAATTTCATGGTAACGGAAAAATAACAAGTTACCCGGCAAGTGACTATCTTGCACATGAACGCCGCGCACGAATGAAACCGTCAGTTATACCTAAATCAATTTTTGCGAAACCTGCGGTTATATATGATGATTTTATTCGTATCTCCAGCGAACGGCATAAGGTAAATCCCAAGATAATTGCAGCGATCATACATTGTGAATCGTCAGGGAATGCAAATGCCCAGTCACCTAAAGGGGCTCAAGGCCTGATGCAACTCATGCCGGCGACAGCAAAAAGATTTGGTGCTAAAGATGCCTTCGATCCGGAAGAAAACATAGAGGCTGGTACAAGATATCTGAAATTTCTCCTGGATCGATACAACAATAATATCAGATTAGCGGTGGCAGCTTATAATGCCGGTGAAGGAGCAGTTGATAAATATGGCGGCATTCCTCCCTACCCAGAAACCATAGCCTACGTTGACAAAATCCAGAATATTTTAGAGGAATAGCCTTACTTCCGTGCAATTATAAGAGAGGCTGTACCCTTGGTTAGAATTTGGGTGTCATGAAAACCAGCAGTAACAGCCGCCCAAGATACAAATTCAGGATTATATTTATAGCTATTATTCGTAACGTACTGTCTATACGCCGGAATATCTATATCAAACCCGGCAACACGAGCACGCTGGCTGATTAATGGATAAATAGTATGGCAGATTTGGGAACTATCAGAAAACCATACTGGCTCATATTGCCACTGTGCTGGGTTATAATCCCCTAACAAAATCCCATCACGCTTTAATCTATAAGCTAAATTAATGCCATGATTACGTGCAGGGAGATTATTGTAGGCCTTCATTATCAGATCTAGATTGCTACAACTATCAAACGTGCACACAAAGAAATCATCCTGCTCCATACTTGAAAGCACAGTGCTGAAGAATTTCACCAGATCTTGAAAACCATTGCTGCCAGCGGGGCATGGCATATTAGAGATTGTACTGCCTAATATAAAATAACACGATTGCCCTTCATTCCTCAGTACTAAGGGCCGTGTAAAATCTGCTTGTAAACCCGTTCCTTTTATTAAAGTTCCATACGTCGCGCACCATGCTGCTTCATAAGCAAAATGACGGGACATATCAACGGCTGTAAAAGTCCTGGTTTTTTCTGAAAGAGTTAAAAAAGGTAAAGTCTTTTCTGTTACGGATTTATAGCTGCCTGGGCCAAACTCAATAAAATTTACTGTATCTTTTAACCTAGTCTTGAGACATTCCTGAGAAATAGCCCATTGTACTAATTCAGCATCACTTCGCGATACATAGTAATCTGATGCAGTGCTAACCATCTTTGACCAAAGATCTGCGCCCGCACCTGGATCGTCAGAATGTAAGGCAGGACCATACTCCCATTTACCCATATGTCCAGTAGCCTCGAATGTAATAAGCCGCAAAGCATCTCGGCATAAAGCTGACATGTCTGGATCAACATGATAAAGATCTGAGTTAAGTTGGGTAGCTTGCATCACTCGTTTCCAGATTTAATCTTAGCGATTGACCACGTAACGTCGAACATTTTTCGAAGACTCTGTGCTACAGCCTTATTATCTACGACCGTCACAACAACTGTGTTGTCCAAAAATTCGATAAAAGCTACTTTATCGCCGTAGATATAGAAAGAAACGTCTGCAAAAGCATCTTCTTCAACCCATCGATATTCTGTGTATGCAGAGGATGAAACATAAGAGTCATGCTCTTTCAGTAAAGCCCGGACTTGATGCTGTTTGAGCCTCGCCATTCGCGCCATATGAATGGCATCGTATTCACCAAGCCACCTCTCAAAGAGCTCTTCTCGCACGTTTGTTACACAAAAATTCGGATCAGAATGTGTTCGTGCTACTTCATAAATATCATCGAAGAATGAACAAAAACCGGTAGCCCCCCTATATATATGAACGCGGCTTTGCCGTGGGCGCACACCGCCATCCTCAGTAAGCTCGATTCCCGCAGATTCAAAAACCCTTATAAGCTCCGTAAGGGTATCAACAGAAGCTCCATGCCCCTTTTCAATTCCATAGAGTGTCGGAGCTTTTACCCTTGTATGGGCTGCTAAATCTTGGACAGACCAATCCAGCATTCCTCTGGCAGCACGAATCTGAGAAGCTGTTATTAACATAATGTATTTTTCCGTAAGATAGGCTTAGGCTTTAATTAAGTTACCTCATTATAATAAATATTACTACTTAAATAATGATTTTTTCTTGATTTAATCATAAAAATATGAAAAATTATGGCTGTACAATAATTTTTGTACAAATTCTGTGTGTGGAGAGGCAGGAATGGACAATTTGGTAACTTTTGGTGTGCCTTTAACTTTTATGCTTTCAGCCCTATTCGGCTTTGCCAAGGCGGCGTTAAAGGATCAGACAATACAGTAATTCTCAACCTCCCCTAGACTGAGAATGCCGGAGCCACGGCTAATTACGACAGGCCCCCCACGCCTAACGTAATCAGTTTTGATGTGCGCTCCGGCCCCCTAGTGCGGGTTAGTAAATGGAAAATTTATAAATGTTTGAACAGGAAAATACAAAGCATAGCCCTGCCCGAAATCGTAAACCGAAATTGACGGTTTACGCATCATGGCTCACTTCTCATTGGACAGATCTAAACTTCCAGGCGATCCGCCACACAGTGCAGCACTGAAAACTGTATGTGTGGCCTTAAAAAAAATGGAGAGAAAGAAACATTTATAGCCTGAGAGAAGAATCATGACTAATCAAATGAAGGCGCCCGGAAAGAGGGTGACAAAGGAAGATGTTGAGATTGGCACGCGGATATATAAAGCACGTGTGCTGAGAAACAAAACCAAAGTTGATCTTGCCGCTGCAATGGATAGCAGCTATCAGCAACTCAGCAAATATGAGTCCGGGATAAACCGCGTCAGCGCTACAATGCTCAAGAAAATCGCAGAGTATCTAGATGTAGATATCAACTATCTATTACTTTTCACAGATGATCCCTTCGGAAACAGATTGCCGATCAGCAATAACGAATACGAATATCGGCGTCATGTTCTGAATCTACTAGATGCGCTTGAAAGTCGTTCTCAAAAAGATGCGGTGATCCATCTCATAGAAACGATGGTTAAGAAAGAAGAAGCATAACCATTGGTTCTACTGATTCGAAAGATTATAAATCCGCTAGTTGCATAATAGCTCTGACTCACAATTCATTCTTGCAGTTCTGGTAATAGATCGGCTTAAGTTTCCTCTACCGCACAAGTTCCAAAGCCAAAGGACGCCGATAATGGCGCGGTTAATGATGAACAAGAGGATAGCTATGTTTACTCCTACCAGATCAAAAATAAACAATATTGCTGTAGCCATTGGAATCACAGCATTACTGCTCACATTACCTCAAGAAGCGCACGCACAGGCGCTTTTTGATTCAGGAACAAACTTCCTGACAGCGCTGGAAGACCTTCTAACATCCGTGTGGGCTAGAATTGTCGCCATTTGCGCCGTTGTCTTTCTTGGCTTTGCGTGGATGTTCGGCAGGATTTCCATGCAACTTGCGCTCTCAGTTTGCGTCGGGATTATCCTCGTCATGGGTGCGCCTGCGATCGTCGATAGTATTACCGGGTCAATTTAGATGATTGATGAAGCGGTAGATATAGATCCGTTATTTTTAGGAATGACCATGCCGCCTCTGGTTTTGGGTGTTCCTATGGAGTTCTTCGGTATCAATTTCATTATCTTTGGAATCGGGTTTATCATGTTCACAACCCTGTCCAGCAAGGTCCTATTTATTGCAGCCGTAATTCTACCGCTTCATGCATTGGGTTATCTGGCGACTGAAAAAGACCCTCATTGGATGAGGATATTCTTAACAAAATGTAATAAATGCCCTCCAACGCGTAATCGCGTTCATTGGAGAAGCAACAGCTACATGCCGTAACAGGGGGATTATAATGATCATGACAGCCTTAAAGCCACAAGTGCGCCCGGAAAAAATAGTGCTCGCTGAAAAGACAGCCAGTACCTTCATTCCATACACACGCCATATTGATCGCACGACGATCAATACAAAAGATGGCTATCTCCTAAAGATCATAAAAATAGACGGATTGCCGTTTGAAACCCAGGATCAGCTTGAGCTTAATCAACGCAAGCAGATCAGGGCAGCAATGCTGAAAGGCATGTCCAACAGCCGGTTTGCCGTATATCACCACATCATAAGAAAAGAAGTGTCAAAGGGGCTTTATAGCTTCTTTGAAAATGAATGGTGCGGTGAGCTAGATAGAGCATATCAAAAAAAACTGTCCACCAAGCGTATGTTCATCAATGAGCAGTATTTAACCATCGTCCGCAGGCCTGCGCAGGGAGCTATAGGCCTTATGGCAGAATTGGGCCGCACAGCTTTCAGAAAGATGGATAAAAATATTAGCACCCAACAGGAAGCAGAGAACCATAAAGCACTCAATGAGGCCTGTGCACATATTCTAACAACGCTCTCTCCCTATAACCCTAGAATCCTCGGGGTCAAGGAGATGGATAACGGTTCATTCTCGGAACCGCTTTCTTTCCTCTCCTATCTCATTAACCTGGTCGATAAGCCGGTTGCGCTTCCGCGCATGGCTTTGGATCAGTATTTACCCTGCAAACGTATTTCCTTTGGCAAGGAAACCTTTGAAGTGCGCGGCGCCGCCAGCAGTGATGTGAAGCTCGGTGCCATTCTATCCCTGAAGGAATATACAGAAGGCAC
>Ga0075163_10013807_pt1 | contig 10450 bp, 7 predicted proteins | sample JI1023141ADNA_FD_71478 | JGI IMG/M metagenome (GOLD analysis project Ga0075163, IMG submission 71478) | Wastewater effluent complex algal communities from Wisconsin, to seasonally profile nutrient transformation and Carbon sequestration -... | ecosystem: Engineered > WWTP > Effluent > Algae... | reverse complement strand
AACGTCGAAGAGGGCCGCCACCTCTGGGCCATGGTGTATCTGCTGCACAAGTACTTCGGCCGCGACGGCCGCGAGGAGGCCGAGGCCCTCTTGCAGCGGCGCTCGGGTGATGCAGATTCCCCAAGGATTCTGGGGGCTTTCAACGAGCCGTGTGACAACTGGCTCAACTTCTTCTGCTTCACCACCTTCACCGATCGCGACGGCAAGTACCAGCTGCGCGCCCTGGCCGAGAGCGGCTTCGATCCCCTGGCCCGCACCACCTCCTTCATGCTCACCGAAGAGGCCCACCACATGTTCGTGGGCCAGACCGGGGTGGGCCGCATCATCGAGCGCACCGTGGAGCGCATGAAGCAGGGGGATCCGCGGAAGTTCGGGGCCATTCCCCTCGACATGCTCCAGCGGCACATCAACCTCTGGTACTCGCTGTCCCTCGATCTGTTCGGCGGCGAGGACTCGAGCAACGCGGCCACCTTCTTCGGCGCCGGCCTCAAGGGGCGTGATCGCGAGGGCTTCCTCGACGAGCACACCGCCCTCGAGCAGAGCTACAAGCTCACACGCTTTCGCAGCGATGGCACGGCGGAGGAGGTCGAGATCCCCCTGCGCCGCGCCATGAACGAGGTGCTGCGGGATGCCTACATCGAAGACTGCGAGAAGGTGGTCAAGGCCTGGAACCGCACCCTGCAGAAAGAAGGCGTGGGGGGCGAGCTCACCCTGCCCAGCCGCCGCTTCCACCGCCACCAGGGGGTCTACGAGGGCCAGTTCTTTGATCCGCAAGGGAATTTCCTCTCGTACGAGGCCTTCGAGGCCCAGCGCGACGCCTGGCTGCCCGGCCAGGACGACAAGGACTACCTGCACAGCATCATGGACAAGGCCCACACCAGGCCGGGTGAGTTCGCCGACTGGATTGCGCCGCCCAAGAGCGGCATCAACGGCCAGCCCGTCGACTTCGACTACGTGAAGTTCAACCCCGCCTGAGCCCCACGCTCCATCATTTTGATTTGAGTTTCCCACCAAATTGATTGGGCTTCCACGCGCGAGGGGCCTGGAACTTGGGCCCACGGCGCGGCATGGCGCGTGCCCTCTGGCTCCAAACGCTTTGCCCGACGGTCCTCCCTTCGAGGCCGGTTCGAGGCGAGCCCTGGACCAGAATCATGCCGCACTTCAAAGGCTTTCTCCCCCTCGGGGCCCTCGTGTGTCTGCTCGCCCTGGGGTGTGATGAGGCCGATGACCCCCCGCAGGCCGACGCTTCGCGCAGTGACTCGATGGTGGCGCGTGACGTGGGCAGCCGATTGGATGCCATGAGCAGAGATCGGGGGACCGGTGGCCCCGACGCCACGGACTCCCCGGACGCCACGCCCGATGCCCGGGGCCAGGCAGACACCGGCTCACACGATGCCGCCACCGATCGAGGCGTGCGTGATCTGGGCGCGGGTCAGGGGCCGCCGTTGGTGAGCCTGGGAGCAGCGGGCGGCTTCGTGATCCTGGCCAAGACCGCCATCTCGAGCGTGCCCGAGTCGGCCATCACCGGCGACGTGGGGCTGAGCCCGGCGGCGGCCTCCTTCATCACCGGGTTCTCGCTGGTCGCCGACGCCACCAACGTCTTCGCCACCGCCACGCAGGTGGTGGGGCGCCTCTACGCCGCCGATTACGCCCCGCCGACCCCGGCCAACCTGACCGCCGCGGTCAGCGCCATGGAGCTGGCCTATGCCGACGCGGCCGGGCGGCCGGCCGACGTCACCGAGCTGGGCGCGGGCAACATCGGTGGCCTGACCCTGGCCCCCGGGGTCTACCAGTGGGGTACGGGCCTGCTCATTCCCACCGACGTTTTCCTGGATGGGCACTCGACCGACACCTGGATCTTCCAGGTCGCCGGTGACCTGACCATGGGCAGTGGTGTGCGGGTCCTGCTCAACGGCAGTGTGCTGCCCGGCCGGGTCTTCTGGCAGGTCGCCGGCAGCGTTGACCTGGGCACCACCGCCCACCTCGAGGGGGTGGTGCTGGGGCAGACGTCGATTCGCCTGCGGACCGGGGCATCGGTGCGTGGGCGCTTGCTCGCGCAGTCGATGGTCAACATCGAAGCGGGCACGGTGGTCCAGCCCTGATCGGGCGAGGCGCGGATGTGCTAGATTCTATTGCATTTTTGCTGTGAGGACCTGGCCATGCGACCCCTCTTGTTCGCTCTCTCCCTCGCCGGCTGTGGAGCCGTTCAAGGGGCCAATCCCCCGCTGCTGCCGCTGGCCACGCTGGTGCAGGAGGCCGGCCTGGCCGATCAGGTCGGGCGCCGGGTGCGCTTCTATGCGGTGCTGCACGACTTCTATGCGGTGCCCACACCTCGGGGCGGTGGGCGGCGCATGGTGGCCATGACGCTGTATGGGGTGCGCCTCGAGGGGGATCCGCCGATTCCCGCGGGCTGCGACTTCGGGGTGCGCACGGGCGGGGTGGCGGCGCTGGTGCCGGCCGAGGTGGCGGCCCCCTGGGCCGGGCGCTCGCCCGACACGATCTTCTTGATGACGGCACGGGTGGAGCGGTGGTGGCCGGGGGAGCCGCGCTGGTCACCTACGCCCCTCTCGCTCGAGGTGGACTCGCTGACGGCCATGGACACCTGCCCACGGTCGGATCAAGGCGGGCCGGGCGGGCCTTTGACCCGCCTGCCCAGGCGCTAGAGCGCCGAACAGATATTCTCCCGTCGCCTGGCTTGCCCAGGCCGTCGCTGGCGGCGTTGCTCGTCGTGTTCCCGACGCGCTTCCTCCTCGCGCCTGGCCAGCTCTCTGATCGGCGCTCCAGGTCAGTTCTCCGAAATCGTTTGGAAAACAAAGGGATAGCTCACCTGAGCCGTCCCGCCACCGGGGATGGTGGGGAACTTCATGCGCCCCACCCGCTGGGTCATGCAGGCGACGGCCTCGGGATCCTTGAGGGTGTCCTCGACCACCTCGACCAGCGTGACCAGGCCCTCGGCGGTGATGGTGAACTTGAAGACCACCTTGCCGGCCAGGCTGGGGGTCTTCTGCAGGGCCTTCTCGTAGCAGTAGCGAATGCCGGCCTGGTGGCGACGCATGACGCGCTGGATCAGGGCCTTGTCGAGGCTGCCGGTCACGATGGACGCCGCCGCGCGCACCTTCACACTGCCACCTGCGTCTCCGGCCCCGACCTTGTGGCCGACGGCACCGCGTCCGCGGGTGCCCCGCGCGTCCAGCCCCAGGGACACGCCGGGATCGGCCACCTCGCCCGCCCGCACGGTGACCTGGCGGCGGGCGCTCATGCGGCCCATGCGGCCCGCGCCCACGCCATACCCGCCGCCGCCGGTGCCGGAGCCCCGAAGGCCGAGCCCCCCGGCCCCGAACAGCGCGTTGGGCGGCGCGGCGGTGCTCAGATCCACCCCCTCGGGGGCCTCGGTGGGCTGCACCACGGTGGGGGCCTTGCCGTTGCCCACCTTGCGGCTGCGATCAACGGCCACGAAGCTGGTGTAGGCGGTCACGATGCGGTGCTTGAGGCCGGTCTCGGTGATGGCGTCGATGGCGGGCTGGTCGTGGCCATCCCACAGGCGCTTCTCCAGCTCGGCCACCCGAGCACGGGCCCAGAGCGTGGGGGTGGCCGGGTGGCGCACCGAGGTCTCGGGCAGGTGGATGCTGAGGGGCAGCTCGACCGGGCCGTCGTCGGTGGTGCCCCGCACCTTGATCACGCCGCTGCCGCCGCCGGTGTAGCGGGCCTGCAGCACCAGGGGGCGGCTGGCCAAAAGATCAGGAATTACGTTGGGATAGACGTCCTCGACGGGCAGGCCACCCCAGTCGATGACCACGTCGCGAATGACCGGGCTGTCGATGAGGCGGAAGGTGCGCCGCACGGCGTCGGCGGGATCTTCGGCGAGGGTGATGGTGAGGCCCAGGCCCTTGCCCGCTTCGGCGAGGCCGTTGATGAGGTGGTGGTTGACGCTGCTGCCGGTGCCCAGGGCAAAGACGCGGGCGCGCTGGCCACGCTGCTGCATCGCCGCCACCAGATCGCGGGCGCCGGCGAAGATCTCCGCCTCGTTGCCCACATAGCCGTCGGTCAGGAAGAGCACGTAGCGGTGGCGGCCCTTCTCGACGGTGGGGGTGAGGGCCTGGGCCACCGCGTCGGCCAGGTAGGTGCCGCCGCCGGCCGAGACGCTGTTGAGGAAGCTCAGGGCATTCTTGATGTTTTCGTCGTTGGCCGGGCGGGGCTCGGCAAAGGCGCGGGTGGTCTGGCCGGCAAAGGTGTAGACGTTGAACGTGTCGTCGGGGCCGAGCTGGCCGATGGCGATGCGGGCGGCCTCCTTGGCCTGAGCGAGGGGCTTGCCGTTCATCGATCCCGAGACGTCCACCACGAAGATGAGCTCGCGCTTGCCCACCAGCGCCTCGACGTCGAGCCGGGGGGGCTGCACCACCAGGGTCAGGTGGCCCTCGTCGCCCTTTTTGTGTGCCATGACGGCCACTTGCGCCTGCTCGCTCTCCACGGTGTAGCGCAGCACGAAGTCGCGGTTGGGCCGCTCATCGGCCTTGCTCAGCGTCAGGCGCATGGTGCTGTCCTCGCTGACGGCGTCCACCGCGTGGGTGGGGGTCTGCAGATCCTGCACCGGCAGGGGCGAGTCGATGACAACCTCGAGGGAGAGGTCGTGGCCCGAGCGCATGCCGGCGCCCACGATGGGGGGCGTGATGCGAGAGGCATCGGGCACGGAGTCGGTGTCGGCTGACCAGCCAACCCCTTGCTTTCCTTCGGGATTTCCGGGAATGAACCGGGGACCCACCACCATGGGGAAGACCCACTCGTACTCGCCCGCCGCGTAGGTCAGCTGCTGCACGAACCGCACGTGGACCTTGACCTCCTCCCCCGGGGGGATGTTGGCCACCGACTGAGTGAAGATGTTGGGGCGCTCCTGCTCGAGCAGAGCGGCGGTCTGGCCGGCCCGGCGCGCGTCCTCGTAGGTCTGGCGGGCGTCGGCGCGCTTTTGGATCTCGGCCACGATGACCCGGCCGCCCACCTCGATCTTGAGGTCGTCCACCGCGCTGTTTTCGGGGAGGGGGAAGACGTAGATCGCCTCGATGGCGCGGTCGTGGTCGTTCTTGTAGGTCTGGGTCACATCCACCCGCGCGACGTGGCCCGACAGCTCGGCGAAGACGTTCGTGTGGCGCAGGGGCAAGGGCCGCTTCTGGCCGTCGATGGTGACCTCGAGCTGGGGCAGGCGTCCGGGGGCAGTGCGCACATCCCGTGCGATCTTGAGGACTTGCGGCGATATGTCGGTGGGTGTCGAGTCGGCCCAGGCCGCGGGCGCACCGAGGGCGAGGGCGAGAGCGAGCAGGCTTCGCATGGTGAAGGTCTCCAGGGTTTTTGGGGGGGCGGCTGGGCGCTCCGGCGGCTTCGACACGGCCGGGCGGCGGTGGTTCCCCACCAAGTACAGCGCCACCGACCCGGTGCGCGTCTGGGTGCGGCCACGGGGAAAAAGGTCCATCAGAACATGGACTTGGCTGAAGGTGGGGGCAGGCATGCCCAGGCCTGGCACCGGCCTGGATCGAAGCGCGTTGACCGGCCCCGGCCACCCCGCTAGCGTGCCGCGCCATGCCCGCCCCCCCAGAGCTCTCCGCCGAACTGTGGCAGCGCGTCGAGGCCTTCATGGCCGGCGCCGCCGAAGATCCCGACGCCATTGCCGCCGACCTGGCCGCCTGGGCCGATGGTGGCCCCCCCGAAGACCTCGAAGGGGTGCTCGATGCCCTGCGGGATCTGGGCGCCTATCCCATCTCGCTGCCGCTGCTGGCGGCCGCGTGGGAGGCCGAGATGCCCGAGGATCTGCTCGGTCGGGTGGCCCACGACCGGGTGGGGACCATCCTGCACGGCTTCGGTGATCGCCCGGGCGCCCTGCGCATCGCGCGGGAGATGCAGGGGCGCGCCCTCGAGCTGGGGCCCGCTTTTGCGGGTGATCTGGGGGACTTGTGGCTAAGCCTGGGCCTGGTGGAGGCCGCCGATCCGCTGGTGCGCGCCGCCGCTGCGGAGCACCCGGGGGATCTCGCGCTGCGCTTCAACCTGGGGGTGGTGCAGAAGCTGGCCCGCGAGTGGGCGGCGAGCCGGGAGAGCTTCCTGGCGGTGCTGCGCCACCACGACGACCAGGCCGCCTGCTGGAACCTGGGCATCGCCTGCACCGCCCTGGAAGACTGGGCGGGCGCCCGCGCCGCGTGGCAGACGCTGGGCTTCGATCTGCCCCCGGGCGAGGGGGACTTCGCAGCGCTGGGGGAGGTGGTGGCCATCGCCCTGCCCACCCCGGACGGCAGCGAGGTGGTGTGGGGGCGGCGCCTGTGCCCCGCACGCGCCGAGGTGCGTACGCTGCCTTTCTTGAGTGGTTTCGCGCAGTTCGGTGATGTGGTGCTGCTCGATGGGGTGCCAGCGGGCGAGGTGGCCTACCCCGAGGGCCAGTGGGGCCCGGTGCTGCCCGCGCTCACCGTCCTGCACGCCCGCGGCACCCGCACCCTGGTGGCCCAGGGCCCCCTGAGCCCCCGCGGCAAGGCGGCGGTGGCGCGCGCGGCCGAGCTGCTCAACGGCCGGGGCTGGCCGGCGGCCGACTGGACCGAGCTGTCCGGCAATACCCACCTGGCGCTGGCGGTGGGGGTGGTGCCCCCGCGCACCGACGCCGAGGCGCGGGCCGCCCTCGCTGAAGTCACCCTGGGGCTGCCCCTCGGCCCCGCCCACCTGCACGAAAGACTCCTGCCTTGAGGCGCTCCACCTTCCTCGATCTGTGCTTTTACCTCGCCCTGGGCGCGGCCCTCACCGCCATGATCTACAAGGCGATCAACGCGCCCCCGGGCGGGCGCGTGGGGGGCGACACCTTCGTCATGCTCAGCCCGGTGTTCCTGGTGATGGTGGCCAAGCGAGCCACCCGCTTCGGGGGGACGGCGGTGGTGCTGGGTGCGCTGGGGGTGATCTTCTCGGGCTTCGCCCTCTGGGCGGCCCTGAAGTAGCCAGGCTCGGGCTGCCAGGGGCTCTAGGGCCCAACCACCGGATTTATCAGCGAAATCAGGAGGTTGCCCTCGGCATCCACCAGCCGCACCTCGACGGTGTCGCCGGCGACGAGGGGGCCGACCCCGGCCGGAGTGCCCAGGGAGACCACGTCGCCCGGCAGCAGGCTCATCACCCGCGAGACGGCGGCGAGGGCCTGACCGGGGGTCCACAGCAGGTCGCTGAGGGCGCCGTTCTGGCGCTGCTGGCCGTTGACGAAGCCCTGGATGCGGCAGCCATCGGGCAGGGTGGGCAGGCGCACGTCGGACATCGGGCAGAAGGTGTCGAAGCCCTTGGCGCGGGTGAAGCGGCCGTTGTCGGCCTGCTGGAGGTCGCGGGCGGTGACGTCGTTGAGCACCGTCCAGGCCCCGATGCCGGCTTCGGCCTCCGCCGGCGTGCAGTGCGACAAGCGCGTCGCAATGATGACCGCCACCTCGGCCTCGTGGTGGACCAGGGCGCTCTGGCGGGGCAGGCGGATGGCCTCACCGGGGCCGATGACCGCCGATGGGGCCTTGAGGAAGAAGAGGGGCGACTCGGGCACCGCGTTGCCGAGCTCGACGGCATGATCGCGGAAGCTGCGGCCGAGGCAGACGATCTTGTTGAAGTGCATGGTGTTTTCGCTCCTGGCGAGTCGCCGGTGGGGCCGGTGTCGGATCAGGAAAACGGGTGAAGGCGGCGCGAGCGGGGGCTCTCAGAGTCCGCTGCCGAGGCAGCGGCCCAGGAAAGCAGATCAGGAAAGCAGATCAGGGCGCGGACTTGGGGGCCGTCTTGGGCGCGGGCGCAGCCGAACCGGGGGCGGCACCCGAGACCGCCGCGGCGGGGTGGCCGGGGGGCGGCTTCCAGCCCTCAGGCGGGATCTTGCAGGTGCACTCGGTGACCGAGACGCCCTGGTTGGAGGCCTCGTCGAAGTAGGTGGTGCACTCGGACTTCTCGAGGAACTGGACTTCCTTGCGCTTCTTGGCGTCGTAGAGGAACCAGTGCTCGCAGATGTTGGGGGTCAGCTCGACCATCTTGATGAACTTGTACTCGCCGGTCGCCGAGTCCTTGGTCCAGATGTGGGGCGCGACCGAGAAGTCGAAGGGGTCGTGCCCCTCCATCTCGATGCGGATCTGGAAGGTCTGGCTGATGTCGAGGTCCATCATGTTGGTGGGCGTGGTGACGACGATGTCCTCACCCGTTTCCGCCTTCTTGGTCATCATCTTCTCGCCGTCTTTGAAGACGATGGCCTGCGGCGGGTTGGACTCGATGCGCAGCACGCCGTACTTCTTCTGCTTGGAGAGCTGCTCCTCCATGAAGGCCTTTTCCATGGCCTCGCGGGCCGCCTTCTTGGCGGCCAGCGCCTGGGGCGAGCCCACGCGCCACATCTGGTAGCCGCCTCCAACCGCGACACCGATGAACAAGAGCAGCAAGACGATGTTGAGGGCGGTGTTGCTGCGCTTCTCCTCTTCGTCGAGCACGATCGTGCTGGCGTCTTTGGCGCCCTTGCCGAGCAAGACGTCTCGGGCGCTCTTGTGGTCGGGCGAGACGGGCCAGGCGGCCACCTCGGCGCTCAGGCCGTGGGGCTTTTCGACCAGGACCGGGGGCGGACCATCGCCCACGGACTCTTCCACGGTCTCGTCGGCGGCGGCGTAGTCCTTCTCGATCTCGTCGAGAACTTCCTCGCCCTTCCCCTTCGTCTTCTTGGCCATGAAACCTCCAGCTGCCCACCGCGGGGTGGGTCTCCCCGCCGGGGAGCTGCGTGCTGCGCGATCGTAAACGGGGCGCAGTATGGTCAAGACCGGCCCCGCCCGCAACATCGACGAGCAGGCAATTCCCGCACGTCGTCTTTTCCGGGTGGCACCATCACCAAAAGCCTGGCGAGGCGGAAGTGCGAAAGGTTGCACCCGCCCGAGCGGTTGCGTCCGCGCGCGATTTCCGAGTAGACCGCTCGCCATGACCGGTCCCGTGCACGCGCTCGTCCCTGCCGACCTCGTCGGCGCTTACCGGAACATGGTTCTGTCCCGCCGGCTGGACGACAAAGAGATCGCCCTCAAGCGACAGAATGCCATTTACTTCCAAATCAGCGGCGCGGGTCACGAAGCCGTGTTGGTGGCCGCTGGCCTGGTCCTCAGGCCGGCCTCCGACTACTTCCTCTGCTACTACCGCGATCGCGCCCTCATGCTCCAGCTCGGCATGACCGCGACGGAAATCCTGCAGGCGGCCGTGGGCTCCAACGAGGATCCCAACAGCGGCGGGCGGCAGATGCCCAGCCACTGGGGCTGCCGGCGGCTCAACGTGGTCTCCAAGTCGAGCTGCACGGGCACCCAGTTCCTGCAGGGTGTGGGCGTGGCCGAAGCGGGCTGGTACCTCGACCGCGTCGAGGCCGCGCGGGCCCAGGTGACCCATAGCCACACCGACGACGAGCTGGTGCTCATCACCTCGGGGGACGGCACCACCAGCGAAGGCGAGTTCTTCGAGGCCCTCAACACGGCGTGCAACAAGCAGCTCCCTGCTCTTTTTCTCGTCGAAGACAACGGCTACGCCATCAGCGTGCCCGTCGAGGTGCAGACCGCGGGAGGCTCCATCAGCAAGCTGGTGGCGGGCTTCCCCCACCTCAAGATCATCGAGGTCGACGGCTGCGACGTGCTCGCCAGCGTGCGCGCGATGCAAGAGGCGGCGGCCTGGTGCCGGGGCCGCCACGGCCCCGCGCTGGTGCACGCCCAGGTGGTGCGCCCCTACAGCCACTCCCTCAGCGACGACGAGCGCAACTACCGACCCGACGAAGAGCGGGCTGCCGAGGCCCAGCGCGACCCCATCGCCCTCATGGGCAAGTACCTGATCGACAACGGGATTCTCGACGAGGCCAGCCTGGCCGCCCTGCACCGGGACGTCGACGCCGAGGTGGAGCGGGCCAGCGAAGCCGCCCTGGCCTCGACCATGCCCGAGCCGCCCGAAGTGCTCGACCACATCTACAGCCCCATCGACCCCACCTCGGCGGCGTTTGCCACCGAGCCGATGTACGAGGGCGGTGTCGAGACCGGCGACAAGACCATGGTCGACCTGCTCAACGCCTGCCTGCGCGACGAGATGGAGCGCGATCCCCGCATCGTGATCTTCGGTGAGGACGTGGCCGACGCCTCGCGGGAAGAGGTGCTCTCGGTGTGCAAGGGCAAGGGCGGGGTCTTCAAGATCACCCACGGCCTGCAGACGCGCTTTGGCGGCGACCGGGTGTTCAACTCGCCCCTGGCCGAGGCCAACATCGTGGGGCGCGCCATCGGCATGGCCTCCCGCGGGCTCAAGCCGGTGGTCGAGATCCAGTTCCTCGACTACATCTGGCCGGCCTACCAGCAGATCCGCAACGAGCTGGCCACGGCGCGCTGGCGATCCCACAACGACTGGCCGGCGCCGGTGGTCATCCGGGTGCCCTCGGGCGGCTACCTCAAGGGCGGCGCGCCCTACCACAGCCAGAGCGCCG
>Ga0075163_10013806_pt1 | contig 10450 bp, 11 predicted proteins | sample JI1023141ADNA_FD_71478 | JGI IMG/M metagenome (GOLD analysis project Ga0075163, IMG submission 71478) | Wastewater effluent complex algal communities from Wisconsin, to seasonally profile nutrient transformation and Carbon sequestration -... | ecosystem: Engineered > WWTP > Effluent > Algae... | reverse complement strand
GGGCAAGATCGACACGAACTGGGCGCCCTCGCCGCTCGAGTTGTCCAGCCCGGGCTGGTTCACCCTGGTCAACCGGGCGATCGGGAAGGCCACCCCGCGCATGTCCGGCAACGCCCCCGACGTGGTGACGATCAATTCGGCCCTGAAGGCGCTGGACGTGCAGCCCAGGCCCGAGGACATCGCCAAGCAGCTCGAGATCTACACCGGCCCGCAGCTCGTGACCTGGTGCGCCCAGGCCCGCGAGGTCGAGAAGCAGTTGCGTGCATTCAAGCCGCTGACGGTCGACAACCAGCCGCACACCGACATGATCCAGCTGTGCGGCGTGATGGCAGACCTGGCCGACACTCGGGCCGGCATGCTCGAAGTGCTGTCGTCCAAGCGCCGTGTGCTGGCGATGAACCCGCCGCCGCAGGAGCCCCAGGCGCCGCAGGGGCGCCAGCGCTCGAACGCCCTCAGCATCTGAGCCTGGACGTCCGACGGTGCCGTGGCGGTGCGGCGCCGCCCGGTCTCAGGCCAGCGCCACGTCCATCGGTATCGGGTTGCGGAAGCAGTTGGCCATGGGCGAATAGAAGTTGGCCTGCTGGACGATTTCCTCGAGCACCGCACGCGGGGCGTCGCCCTCGACATTGATCTTGGCGCGCACGGCCTGGAAGCCCATCTGCTGCGGCTCCTTCTTGGCGCCACCGGCGCCCCAGGCGGCGGGGTTGCCGATGTCGCCCTCGAGCGACACCTCCATCTTGCTCAGCGTCACGCCGCGCGCGGTGGCCACGGCGTGCACGCCCACGCAAAGGCAGCCGCCCAGCGCAGAGAGCAGCACCTCGGACGGCGCCGGTGCAGTGTTCTGGCCGAACAGGTGCGGCGGCTCGTCCACCACCACGGGGGGCAGGTCGCCCACGTGGGTGAGCGAGCGGAACTGGCCGTCGTAGACGGTGCGGGTCTTGATGGTGCCCATCGAGTTGGGGTTGTTGCGGCCCTTCTCGGCAAAGCGCGTCAGGCCCTCGGCGTCGATGGGCTTGCAGGTGGTGGCGACGGTGGTGCTCATGGTGTTTTCTCCGGGCAATCTCAGTAGGTCTTGTAGGGCAGGAACTTGCCGCTCATGACGATGCTCACGCGGTCGCCCATCGGGTTGGGCTCGCGGCTCAGGTCCATCTTGAAATCGATGGCGCTCATGATCCCGTCGCCGAACTCCTCGTGGATCAGCTCCTTGAAGGTGGTGCCGTAGACGCTGATCAGCTCGTAGAAGCGATAGATCAGCGGATCGGTGGGCACGGCGGTGGGCAGCGAGCCCTTGTAGGGCACCACCTGCAGCAGCTTCACGGCCTGGGCGGGCAGATCGAGCATCTCGCCGATCACGGCGGCCTGCTGAGGCGTGAAGGTCATCTGGCCCAGGCAGCCGGCCGTGACCCACTCCTTGCTGTGGCCCACCGCCTTGGCGATGTCGGCCCAGCTCAGGTCCTTGGCGAGGCGTTGGGTGACGATGAGTTCGGTCACGTCGTGGCGATTCATGTGGTTTCTCCTGGCGTAGAAAAGAGGTGGCGGATCGGGATCAGCCGTTGACGGCTGCAAGGGTCGGGCGCACGCGGTCCAGCGGCAGTGGGGTGACGGAGGCGCACTCGTCCAGGCCGGGCCGCACGAGGGGTGGCTTCATCGGGTCGTGTGCCGCAGCAGCGGGACCGTCGCCACCGTAGTTCTTGGAGCGGTGCACGAGGAAATCAACCAGGTGGTTGCGAATGCGGTAGTACTGCGGGTCGTGGTGCATGGTCTGCCGTGTGCGGCTGCGCGGCATGGTCACCTGCACGATCTCGGCGATGCGCGCGCGCGGGCCATTGCTCATCAGCAGGATCTTGTCGGCCAGCAGGATGGCCTCGTCCACGTCGTGCGTGATCATGAACACCGTCTGCGAGGTGGCTTGCACCACGCGCAGCAGCTCGTCCTGGATGGTGCCGCGCGTCAGCGCGTCCAGCGCGCCGAAGGGCTCGTCGAGCAGCAGCATCTTGGGCTCGATGGCGAAGGCGCGCGCAATGCCCACGCGCTGCTTCATGCCGCCCGACAGCTCGGCCGGCTTGCGTTGCGCCACCGCGCCCAGGCCCACCATCTCGAGGTACTTCATGGCGTGTGCCTCCACCGCCGGCGTCTTCCACTCGGGCCAGCGCGAGCGCACCGCGAAGACCACGTTCTTCAGCACCGTGAGCCAGGGCATCAGCGCATGGCCCTGGAAGACCACGCCGCGGTCGAGCGAGGGCCCGCTCACCTGCCGGCCCTGCATCAGCACATGGCCGGCGCTGGGCTCGTCCAGCCCGGCCAGCACGTTGAGCACCGTGGTCTTGCCGCAGCCCGAGTGCCCGATGATGCAGACGAACTCGCCTTGCTCGATGCTCAGGTGCAGGTTCTCGAACACCGGCTCATTGGGCTCGCCGCGCTCGTTGGTGAAGGTCTTGGCCAGGCCCTCGATGGCCAGGAAGTGCTGGGTCATGGTGTGGTCCTCATTCGCGGTAGGTGGCCATGAGCTGCAGGCGGCCGAAGAGCCAGTCCAGCGCCATGCCCACCACGCCGATCACGGCGATGGCGAAGATCACGTTGGGCAGCGCCAGGTTGTTCCACTCGTTCCACACGAAGTAGCCGATGCCGGTGCCGCCCACCAGCATCTCGGCGGCCACGATCACCAGCCAGGCGATGCCCATGGAGATGCGCATGCCGGTGAGGATGGTGGGTGCGGCCGCGGGCAGGATCACCTCCACCGCCTTGCGCCAGGGGCCCACCTCGAGCGTGCGTGCCACGTTGAGCCACTCGCGCCGCACCGAGGCCACGCCGTGCGCGGTGTTGATCAGCATGGGCCAGATCGAGCAGATGAAGATCACGAAGATGCCGGAGATCGACGAGTCCTTGATCGTGTACAGCGCCAGCGGCATCCAGGCCAGCGGCGACACCGGCTTGAGCACCTGGATGAAGGGCCCGAGCGCTTGCGACAACAGCGGCGACATGCCGATGGCAAAGCCCAGCGGCAGCGCCACCAGCACCGCCAGGCCGAAGCCCAGCGCCACCCGCACCAGCGAGTAGGCGAGCTGGATGCCGATGCCCTTGTCGTTGGGCCCGCGGTCGTAGAACGGGTCGGACAGGTGCGTGATGAAGGCCCGGCCCACCTGGGCAGGCGAGGGCAGGCCGTCGGTCTTCTCGGCGCCCTTGCCCATCATCGCGGCGTATTCGGCCGTCATTCCCGGCGGCAGCGCTTGCTCGGGCTTGAGCGTAAGCACATGCCAGAGCGCCAGCACGGCGCACAGGATGGCCAGCGAGAGCAGGCTGGCGCGCAGGCGTTGCTTGGTGGCGGCACTGTGCATCGTCAGGCCTTGCGGATGGCAAAGGAGTTGACGTATTCGTCGGGCTTGGCGTAGTCAAACTCCTTGCCCATCACCTTGAACTTGCGATACGTCTCCTTGGGTGCCGCCATGCCCACCTCGGCCATGTGCTTCCTGGCGTCCGTGAGCAGGTACACCTGCTCGGCGATGTCCTTGTAGCGCACGTCGCCCTTCAGGTAACCCCAACGCTTGAGCTGGGTGAGGATCCACACCGCCATCGAGTACCAGGGATAGGGGTCGTAGTCCACGCGCTCGGGCACGGTGCGCACATTGCCCAGGCCGTCGGCAAACTTGCCGGTGAGCACCTGCTCGATCACCGCCTTGGGCTGGTTCAGGTAGTTGGCGGGCGCCAGCACCTCGGCCATCATCGGACGGTTCTTCGGGTCGCGCGCCATCGCGGCGGCGGTGAGGATGGCGCGGTACAGCGCGGCAAAGGTGTTGGGGTTCTCCTTGACGAACTGCGCCGGCACGCCGAACGAGCAGCAGGGGTGGCCGTCCCAGATCTCGCGCGAGAGCACGTGGATGAAGCCCACCTCGTCGTACACCGCGCGCTGGTTCACGGGGTCGGGGCCGAGAAAGCCGTCGATGTTGCCGGCGCGCAGGTTGGCCACCATCTCGGGCGGCGCGGTCACGCGCAGTTGCACGTCGGTGTCGGGGTTCAGGCCATGCTCGGCCAGGTAGTAGCGCAGCAGCAGGTTGTGGATCGAGTAGTCGAAGGGGATCGCGAACTTGAACCCCTTCCAGTTCTTCGGGTCGCGGTTGGCCTTGTGCTTGTTGGCCAGCACGATGGCCTGGCCGTTGACGTTCTGGATGGTGGCCACATTGATCGGCATCGCGGCCGAGCCCGCGCCCATCGAGATGGCCAGCGGCATCGGCGCCAGCATGTGGCTGGCGTCGTACTCGCGGTTCATCACCTTGTCGCGCACCAGGGCCCAGCCGGCCGTCTTCATCATGGTGACGTTCAGGCCCTGCTTCTTGTAGAAGCCCAGCGGGTCGGCCATGATCAACGGGCTGGCGCAGGTGATGGGCACGAAGCCGATCTTGAGATCCGTCTTCTCGAGGCTGCCCTTGCGGTCCTGCGCCATGGCCTCGAGCGCGCCGAAGGGCACGATGGACGCCACCGCCGCCTGCGCGGTGCGCTGGCCTACCGCACGAATGAAGCGTCGACGCTCGGCGTCGTCGGGGAACACCGCGCGCATCACGGCCGATTCGAGCGCGCGCCGGTTCATCGCATCAAAGCTGCCGGCCTGCACGCCTTGCTCCAGCGCCGAGAGGGGCTGCGCATCGTGCTCGGCCTGGCTGCTGTGGGCACCGCAGGCGCAGCGCAATCGGGTGGTGGGGCTGAAAGGGTCGAACAGGCTCATGGTGGCACCTCGGGTCAGAAATCGAGCAATGTGAAATCGGCCTTGGTCACGCCGCACTCGGGGCAGTACCAGTCGTCGGGGATGTCCTGCAGCCGGGTGCCGGGCGGCAGGTCGTGGTCGGGTGCGCCGGCGGCCTCGTCATAGACCCAGCCGCAGGTGCTGCAGATCCACTGGCGAAATTCGGTGGTGGAGGCGGTGTTGGCGCTGTCCATGCTCACATCTCCAGCGCGCAGGCGGTGGCGCCGGCTTCGATGCGGGCGATCTCCTTGCGCAGGTGCTTGGTGGCGGGCGTGACGATGGCCACGAAGTAGGCCTCGCGCAGGCGCCGCTGCGCCGCGTTGCGCAGCAGGTAGCCCTTGGCGCCCTGGTGCAGCATGGCCGAGCTGGCCGCGCGCAGGCACAGCTCGCCACCGGCCAGGCGCAGCTTCAGGATGTCCAGCACCACGTCGGCGGTGGGGTTGGCGGTGATGGTGTCGGCGAGTTTCAACGTGGCCTCGCGGGCGCCGTCGAGCAGGGGCTGCAGTTCGTCGGCGCGGTCGTCCAGCCACTGGTTCACGTGCGCGTGGGTGCGGTCGGCCTCGCGCATCAGGCGGATGCAGGCGTCGATCAGCCCCAGGCCCATGCCCATCTGCGCCAGCACCATGCCGGGCTTGATGCGGCGGATGTAGGCCAGCGATTCGGCCGGGTGCGCCAGCACGCGGGCGTCGGCGATGAAGGTGTCGCGGAACTGGCAGGCCAGCGTGCGCGTGCCCTCCAGCGCCACGAAGGTGGCGCACTGCACCATGCGGAAGTCGCTGGCCGAGCAGTCGACCAGGAAGAACACGCGCTGCGCTGCGTCTTCACCTTCCACCGGGCAGCCGGTGACGAAGACATGGCCCTCGCCCAGGTTGGACACCCAGGGCAGCACGCCGGTGACCTTGTAGCCGCCGTCCACACGCACCGCGCGCAGCCGCGATTCCTCGATCGCGTCGCAGGACTTCACCGTGTTGCTCAGGCCCGTGCCCGCCAGCAGCTCGCCACTGGCGATGCGCGGCAGCACTTCCGTCTTCAATGCCTCGTTGCTCGATTGATCGAGGTAGCGCGCAGCGGCCGTCTGGCACCACACCATGAAGCCCGTGGCCATGCAGGTGCGCGAGACCTCGTCCATCGCTTCGACCACTGCGCGAAGCCCGCCGCCATGGCCGCCCAGGCGCGGCGCTACTACGCCGCGGTAGGCCCCGGCGGCGCCCAGCGCGCGCATGAAGGCCTCGGGGTAGGTGCCCTTGGTGTCGATGTCCAGCACCAGGGGCGCCAGCGTGTTGGCGATCAGCGCAGACAAGGCGGTGGCATCGGCGGGGCGGGTGGTCTGGGCCTGGGCGGGGTTCTCGATCACGGCGGCGTTCATCGCGGGCTTCCTTGGGGCTGCGCTCGGCCGGGTTGTCGGGCGCTTGTGCGAGAACACTCTGCAAGCGGTGTGCCACGCCCGCTGCGGGGCCTTCTTCACCACGAATCAAGCACTTGGGCGCGGCGGGCGCGCTGGGCTTGTTGGACAAAGGCAGACAAAGCCAATCAATGTCCGGCTTTGTCGTGCTTTGTCAGGCGATGCCCATCACTTTCAGGCGATAGGCCAGCTGGCGTGCGGTCATGCCCAGGCCGCGCGCGGCGCGCGAGCGGTTGCCACCGGCCTCGCGCAGGGCCTGCTCGATGCGCGTGCGGTCTTCAGGGCGCACCCTGTCGTAGCCGCGCACTGCAGTGGCGGTGGTGGGCGCAGCGGCGGGCGCAAGCGCAGGCGCAGGCGCAGGGGCCAGGTTCATCGGCTCGCCAGGCGATGCTTCGTCGGCCAATGCGCGGGCCACCACGGTGGGGTCGATCTGCCCATCGAACGACAGCAGCACCAGGCGCTCCAGCACGTTGGCGAGCTGGCGGATGTTGCCCGGCCAGTCGTGCGCGCACAGCGCAGCCAGTGCATCGGCGCCAACCACCACATTGCGCTGGTGGCTCTGGTTGAGCCGGCTGGTGAACACGCGCACCAGCTCGGGCAGGTCTTCGCGCCGCTCGCGCAGCGGTGGCAGGCGCACCGGGATCACGTTCAGCCGGTACATCAGGTCGGCGCGAAAGCGCCCCTGCTCCACGAGCTGGTGCAGGTCGTGGTGGGTGGCCGCCACCAGGCGCACGTCCACCGGGATCTCGCGCCCCTGGCCACCCAGGCGCTGCACGCAGCGCTCCTGCAGCACGCGCAGCAGCTTCACCTGCATGGCCAGCGGCAGATCGCCGATCTCGTCGAGGAACAGCGTGCCGCCATGCGCCTGCTCGAAACGGCCGGTGCGCGCCGTGGCAGCGCCAGTGAAGGCGCCACGCTCGTGGCCAAACAGCTCGGACTCGAACAGCGCCTCCGGGATCGCGCCGCAGTTGATCTTGACGAAGGGCGCGCCGCGGCGCGGGCTCTGCAGGTGCAGCGCGCGGGCGAACATCTCCTTGCCGGTGCCCGATTCGCCCAGCAGCAGCACGCTCACGTCGGCCATCGCCACGTGCTCGATCTGCTGCAGCGCCTGCCGCAGCAAGGGCGAGCGCCCCACGATGCCGGCCGGGTTGGCGCGCACGGCGCTGCTGGCCTGCAGCGCGTGGCGCAGGCGGTGGTTCTCCTGCTCGAGCACGGCGGTACGCTCGTCGATCAGGCGGTTGACCTGCAGCACCTGGCCGATCAGCGCGGCCATGGTGTTGAGCACCGTCAGGTCACTGGACAGGGGCCGGGTGCGCGCGCGCAGGCGGTGCACACCCAGCACGCCGAGCTGGCCGTGCGCGCCCATCACCGGCACGGCGATGAAGCTCACGGTGCCCGATGGCAGGGTCTCGCGTCTCACGGCGCGGCAGATGAAGGCGGGTTCGGCGTCGATGTCCTGCACGATCGTGCCCACGCCGCTGCGCATCACCTGGCCGGTGATGCCTTCGCCAGACTGGTAGCGGCCGCGCGCCACCTCGTCGCGCGTCAGGCCATAGGCGTGGGCGATGTACAGCGCACCGCCCGTGGGCGCCTGCGCATCGGGCAACACCACGCGGCCGCGGTTCAGGCCCAGCAGCTCGGACATCAGCTGCAGCATCTCGCGGATCACCCGCGCCGGCTCCAGGCAGCGGGTGAGGCGCCGCGTGGCCTCCACCAGCAACAGGCGCTCCTGATCGGCCAGCGTCTCCACCGCGGCGCGGGATGGCGGTGCGAGCGTTGTCATGACCGCGCCAGCCTCAATGCAGCGCCGACAGGAACTGCTGCAGCTCCGGCGTCTGCGGCGCGCCGAACAGCCGCTCGGGCGGGCCCATCTCGTGGATGCGGCCGGCGTGCATGAACACCACCCGGTCGCTCACCTTGCGGGCAAAGCCCATCTCGTGCGTCACCATCAGCAGGGTCATGCCCTCGTCGGCCAGGGTCTCGACCACGCGCAGCACCTCGCCCACCAGCTCGGGGTCGAGCGCCGAGGTGATCTCGTCGCAGAGCATCACGCTGGGCTCCATCGCGAGCGCCCGGGCGATGGCCACGCGCTGCTGCTGGCCACCCGACAGCTGATCGGGCCAGGCGTCGAACTTCTCGGCCAGGCCGACGCGTTCCAGCAGCTTGCGGGCCTGCGCCGTGGCGGCCGGCTTGTCGCGCTGCTTGACCAGCGTGGGCGCCAGCATCACGTTGCGGCCCACGCTCAGGTGCGGAAACAGGTTGAAGCTCTGGAAGATCATGCCCACGTGCTGGCGCAGTGCGCGCATGGCGGCGGCGTTGCCGTGCTTCAGCGCCTGGCCGTCGACTTCGAGCTCGCCCTGCTGGAAGGCCTCCAGCCCGTTGATGCAACGCAGCAGCGTGCTCTTGCCCGAGCCGCTCTTGCCGATGATGGCCACCACCTCGCCGCGCTGCACCTCGAAGTCGATGCCCTTGAGCACCTCGTTCTCGCCGAAGCGCTTGCGCAGCCCGCGGATGCTGACGATGGGTTCAGTGGACACGGCGGAAGCTCCTTTCGAGCCGGCGGCTGTAGGCCGAAACCGGCCAGCACAGCGCAAAGTACAGCAGCGCCACGCAGGCGTACACGGTGAACGGCCGGAAGGTGGCGTTGGTGATCATGGTGCCGGCCTTGGTGAGCTCGATGAAGCCGATCACCGAGGCCAGGGCCGTGCCCTTGATCACCTGCACCAGGAAGCCGACCGTGGGCGGGACGGCGATGCGCAGGGCCTGCGGGCCGACCACGTGGCGCAGGGTTTCGCCAAAGGACAGCGCCAGGCTCTCGGACGCTTCCCACTGGCCCTTGGGCACGGCATCGACGCAGCCGCGCCAGATCTCGGTGAGGAAGGCGCTGCTGTACAGCGTGAGCGCCATGCCCGCGGCCACCCAGGCCGACACGTTGACGCCCAGCAGCGCCAGGCCGAAGTAGGCCAGGAACAACTGCATCAGCAGCGGCGTGCCCTGGAACACCTGCACGTACAACGACACGCCCAGCCGCGCGCCCGGCCAGCGCGCCAGTCGCACCAGCAGCAGCGCCAGCCCCACCAGCGCGCCGCCCGCGAAGGCCACGAGCGACAGCCCCACAGTCCAGCGCGCGGCCAGCAGCAGGTTGCGAAAGATGTCCCAGAGGCTGAAGTCGACCATGCCGATGGCGCCCTCAGCGCCCGCTGGCCTGCGGGCGGCCGAAGATCCAGCGCGGCCCGGCCCAGAACAGGAACTGCCGCACGCCGATGGCCAGCAGCAGGTACATCGCGGTGGCGATCAGCGTGGCCTCGAAGGCGCGGAAGTTGCGGCTCTGGATCAGGTTGGCGGCGTAGCTCAGCTCCTGCGCCGAGATCTGCCCGCACACGGCCGACCCCAGCATGACGATGACGATCTGGCTCACCAGCGCCGGCCATACCCGGGCCAGGGCCGGCGGCAGCACCACCCGGGTGAACACCTGGAACTCGGTCAGCGCCAGGCTGCGCGCCGCCTCGAACTGGCCGCGCGGCGTGCCCTCGATGCCGGCGCGGGCGATCTCGGCCGCATAGGCGCCCAGGTTGACCACCATCGCGATGATCGACGCCACCTCCGGCGACAACTTCACCCCCAGGCTGGGCAGCCCGAAGTAGATGAAGAACAGCTGCACGATGAAGGGCGTGTTGCGGATCAGCTCGACGTAGACGCCCACCAGTCGCTGCAGCCACGCCGGCCCCAGCGAGCGTGCCCAGCCGCAGGCCACGCCCACGCCGACCCCGACCACGGCTGCCGTCGCACTCAGCCCCAGCGTGAAACCGGCGCCGCTCAGCAGCGCGGGCCACTGCTCGAGCACCGCAAGAAAGTCGAGTTGGATCACGCGTCCAGCGGCTCAGTTCGGAAGGTCACCTGCCGGACGGCCCAGCCACTTCATCGCCATCTTGTCGATGTCCCCGCTGGCCTTGGCCGCGGCGATGATCTCGTTGACCTTCAGGCGCAGCTTGTCCTCGCCCTTGCCCACGCCGATGAAGTTGGGCGAATCCTTCAGCACGAACTTGTATTCGGTGCCCAGCGTCGGGTTGCGGGCCATCATGTTGCCGGCCACCGAGGCGCCGGTGGCGATGGCCTGCACCTGGCCGGAGACGAAGGCCGAGACGGTGGCGTTGTTGTCCTCGAAGCGCTTGATGTCGGCGCTGGCCGGTGCCAGCTTGGTGAGCTCCATGTCCTCGATGGCGCCGCGCGTCACGCCCACCGACTTGCCGGCCAGGTCGGCCGCACCCTTGATGGCCACGCCCTTGGCGGCGAACACCGCCTGGAAGAAGGGC
>Ga0075163_10013805_pt1 | contig 10451 bp, 8 predicted proteins | sample JI1023141ADNA_FD_71478 | JGI IMG/M metagenome (GOLD analysis project Ga0075163, IMG submission 71478) | Wastewater effluent complex algal communities from Wisconsin, to seasonally profile nutrient transformation and Carbon sequestration -... | ecosystem: Engineered > WWTP > Effluent > Algae... | reverse complement strand
TCCGAGCATTAATTGAGCGTCAGCGTTGTCTGGATCTTTTTTTACAATGTCTAGAAGCATTGCTATTCCTTGCATTGGGCTTGCTCCTTGTTCAATCAACGATCCGGCATACTTCATGCGCAAATTAATATTCGTGCTGTCTAAATTATAAGCATTTTGGTAGCTTTCTACCGCTTTTTCCAGCAAATAGCCTTTCATGTCGTCTGAATTACTGATGCCCGATGTGGCCTCAAATAAGTCTCCAGCACGCTCTAACTTCTCTTTACTTTTTTCGGTTTCTCCGGCTTTAGCAGTGTAGTACGCTTCTACTACCGATTCTCCTTTTCCATGAAATAAGAGTGTTAGTGCATTATAATCATTACTATTTTCCCATTGGTCGATAAGCTTCGTTGTATCTGTATTGGTTACCGATGCCTTAACTTTAGCTAAGTACGCAGTAAAGTCGAATGCAGGTGTTTCTTTAGCTGTACTTTCCATGGCAGCCGGTTTGGGCTTTTTGTCTTTGTTCACCATAGGTAAAAATACATAGCTGCCAATAGCTAATACTATAAAAGACAATACAGTAATGAGTTGATTTTTTGAAAGTTTCATGGTTGCATTTTATGGAAAACGGCCAATAAGAAAGTGGAACGGACAATACCTCCACACCCAAAGGCTGTTTCATCGCGCTAAAGTAAAAATACAATGGATAAAAGCCACACTGCCCGATAAAAAGTAGTTCCTCTTTCAGTTATCGGACTATAGTAATGGAGTGATGCGCTGTATAAATCGGGAACCGATTATTTTTTGCCGCCTTTCCCTTTTTTTACCGCCTCAACAAAGGTTTTAGCCGGTTTGAAGGCAGGAATAAAGTGCTCTGGAATTTCTACTGCAGTACCTTTTTTAATGTTACGACCGATTTTAGCCGCTCTTTTCTTTACAATGAAAGAACCAAAACCTCGCACATAAACGTTTTCACCTTCTTTAAGCGAATTCTTCACTTCTTTAAAAAATGCTTCTAACGAAACCAAAACATCTACTTTTGGAACTCCGGTCAAATCGGCAACACGTGTAACTACATCTACTTTTCTCATAAGGTTGTTTTATATGGAGAGCGAAATTGGAAACAATTTTTGAACTTTTTAGTTATTTGTAAATGATTTTAATCAGATAAATGGATAACAATAGTCGCATTTCAAAGTTTTCATCTACTTTATTGCATTGGCATGAACACGAAAATTTTCGTTCCTACCCTTGGCGTGGAGAGATGAATCCATACTATATCTGGTTATCGGAAATCATTATGCAACAAACCCGTTCCGAACAAGGTTTGCCCTATTATTTGAAGTTCAAAACGCACTACCCAACCGTTCGCGATTTGGCGCTAGTCCCCATGGATACTGTGTTGCGCGATTGGCAAGGATTAGGTTATTATTCCCGAGCACGAAATTTGAAAGCTACTGCTGTACTCATTCATACACATTATAATGATGTGTTTCCTTCTACTTATTCAGAGATTCTAAAACTAAAAGGTGTTGGTCCCTACACAGCCGCAGCCATTGCCTCCTTTGCCTTTGGCGAACCATGCGCTGTGGTGGATGGGAATGTGATTCGAGTGTTATCGCGCATCTTTGGAATAGAAGAACCTTTCGATACCGGTGCCGGAAAAAAGGCCTTTGACGAAAAAGCAAAATCACTTATCGATAAAAAGAATCCAGCACTCTACAATCAAGCCATCATGGATTTTGGCGCCACGGTTTGTGTGCCCAAAAACCCGAAGTGCGGAAGCTGTCCGTTTTCAGCACAATGCTTTGCGTATCAAAAGGAAATGATTGACTTCTTGCCTTTTCGTTCCAAAAAACTGACCATCAAAAATCGGTACTTCTATTTTCTGCATCTCGAGAATAAAAGTGGTGTTGTATTGCAGCAACGCACTACAAAAGATATCTGGCAAGATTTATGGCAGTTTCCGCTTATTGAACTGGCTGCTCCACCCAAAAAAGGCATCAAAACAGAACTTAAAAAGATGCTTCCTGTTGATACAGCATATACAATAGAAGATGAATGGACGCATGTGCAACTCCTTTCTCACCAAAAAATTCACAGCCGAGTGTTGCGTATTTCGGTGCCCAATTTGAAATCTTTATTGCAAGAAAATTGGCAGTTTGTTGCTAAGAAAACGCTCGATGAATTCGCCTTCCCTAAAACGCTACACTTGTATCTAACGGAAAAAAAATTAATTTAGGGGTGTAAAAATTCAAACAGAATCATGGTAAACAAGGTAACTCTATTGGGAAGATTAGGAAAGGACCCCCAAGTTAAGAACTTTTCTAACGACAATGCGATTGCTGAATTTCCGTTGGCAACAACCGAAACATATAAAGATCGCGAAGGAAAATGGATTGAAATTACCGATTGGCATAATGTGAAATTGCCTTTTAAATGGATGGCGGAACGCGCAGAAAAAATCCTAAGAAAAGGCAGTTTGGTGTATATCGAAGGTAAAATCAAAACGCGTTCGTATGACGATAAAGACGGCAACAAACGATATATCACCGAAATTGTAGCGGAAACATTCAAGCCACTCGATAAGCGCGAAAACAGTGGTGGCGAAGGTGGCGGAGGTGGAAACTATGGCTCTTCCAACGATTCCGGCCCGGCTCAAAACAACAGTAATAGCGGCAGTTCTGATTTCTCCGATGATTTACCTTTTTAAAATTTAATCATCGTATTCGTTAACTTAAAACAAATAACTTGGACCCCAGTGGCTCGATTAGCGGAATTCTAAATCCGCATTTATTGGTAGTAATCTACAGTATTGTACATGTTCCTTCATCAGGCGTAATGGCGTCCGCATTTGTTATGCTTTTGCTCATTATGTGTTCGGCTGTTATGGCTGCTTCCGAAATTGCTTTCTTCTCCATCTCTGCAGCAGAACTCGATGAACTGAAAGAAAGTGAAGAGCGCAGCGATCAACGTTTAGTCAAATTACTAGAACGTCCGAAGTATTTGCTCTCCACCATTTTGATTGGAAATAACCTCATTAACATTGGTGTTATTGTTATTTCTTATTTCATCATCACCAACGTATTCAGTTTTGAAGATGTGGACCTAGGCTTTTTCGTTTTACCGAAGGGAGTGTTCGACTTTATTGTGAACGTTATCATTGTTACTTTTTTCTTAGTCCTTTTTGGTGAAGCCATTCCTAAGGTATATGCCACACACAACAAATTGCCAATTGCTCGTTCGGTGAGTGGTTTGTTTACTTTTTTGAATAAACTGTTGAGCCCTATTAATTATTTATTGGTGAACTCTACGGCCGTTATTGAAAAGCGCATTAAGCGTCATAATGCTGAAATTGATATCGATGAAATCAATAAAGCCATCGACATTACGGTTGATAACAAAGCATCGAAAAACGATGTGAAAATGTTGAAAGGTATTGTGCATTTCGGAAACATCACAGTGCGTCAGGTGATGCGTCCGCGTATGGATGTAGCCGCAGCCGATGTAGAATGGGATTTCTTGAAATTGATTTTGTTTGTGAAAGAAAACGGGTACTCTCGTTTGCCGGTGTTTAAAGAATCGATTGACAATATTCAGGGTGTATTGTACATCAAAGATTTGTTGGAACACATTCATCAAGGCAAAGATTTTCAATGGCAGAAGCTCATTCGCGAAGCCTTGCACACGCCTGAAACCAAGAAGATTGATGATTTGTTGCGCGAATTTCAGGAAACCAGAAAGCACTTGGCTATTGTGGTGGATGAATTTGGCGGAACATCGGGTATTGTAACATTAGAGGATATTGTAGAAGAGGTAATTGGCGACATTAACGATGAATCGGATGAATCGGCTGATTCGCAGTTGCGCAAAAACCCCGATGGCTCTTACATTGTAGAAGGCATTATGCAATTGGGCGATTTAGCAAAAGGCTTAGAATTGGAAAACGATTATTTTGAAGAAGCAAAAGGTGATGCAGAAACGGTAGGTGGTTTGGTGGTAGAATTGTTTGGCCGTATACCAAAGGTTGGAGAAGAAGTGGCGTTGCATCATTTTAATTTTAAGGTGTTGTCGTTCAAAAAAAATCGCATCGAAAAATTGAAAATATTCAATAACACACCGCAATCATAAACATGTTCAAGAACATAGCATCTATTGTATCATTGGTTTTCAATCGCATCACATTATTGCTTTGTGTTGCTTTTGCAGGTTTGTTATCGGCATGCCATGGCGATTTTACACCGAAGCAAAAGGCTTATCCGCGTGTTGTTTATCCTGAAAAAAGATACGAATTGTATTCGCCAAGTACTTGTCCGTACGAGTTCGAAAAACCGGTGTATGCACAAATTAAAATTGATACGGTGTTCATGGGTAAGAAGCTGTTAGAGCCATGTTGGATGAATATTGAATTCCCTGATTTTAATGGAACCATTAATCTTACCTACAAGGAAATTACGAAAGAAAACAACTTGAATAAGTTGATTGAAGATGCCCATAAAATGTCGTTTAAGCATTCCAAAAAAGCAAATTACATCGATGAAGTGTTGATTTCCAACAAGAACGGTGTAGGTGGTTTATTATACAATGTAGGTGGCGATGCTGCTTCTAACATTCAGTTTTTCTTAACCGATACCACTCATCACTATATCCGTGGTGCCCTCTATTTCAACAACGAACCGAATACTGACAGTATGGCTCCAGTGATTGATTTCGTGAAGAAAGATCTCGACCATTTCTTGGAAACCTTTAAGTGGAAATAATTTCCATCAAAACTTGTTGTACATTTTTTTGTTAGAAGTTGAAAGCTCAATTTGTATTCTTATATTCATTGACCAAAACCAACCGAAATGAGAAAATTTTCCTTGTTTGTAGCGTTATGCTGCTTTACCATCAGTGTTTTTGCACAAAACTACCCGCGTGGATTTCAGACAATAACATATAATGATCCTAATAGAGCAAATAGAGCAGTTGCTGTAGACATTTACTATCCTGCTGTTAGTGCAGGTTCCAATACTCCTGTAGCAAACGACTCCTTTCCCTTTGTTGTTTTTGGACACGGTTTTGTAATTGCTACTGCTGATTATTCCGGCTATGCCGACTCATTAGTGAAAAAGGGGTTTATTGTTGCAATGCCTTCAACAGAAAGCACCACTGGTGCGAGCCATCCCAATTTTGCACAAGATTTGATTTTTATCTATAATAAATTGATAAGTGAAAGCGCAACAAATGTGTCTTCACCTTTTTATCAGAAAGTTAGAAAGAGAGGTGCAATAGGCGGCCATTCTATGGGAGGCGGGTCAACTTTACTTTCGTGTTCATACAGTAATGTGGCTCAATGTTATTTTACCTTTGCTGCAGCAAACACAAATCCATCTTCTATATCTGCGTCAAAGTTAATGACCAAACCATATTTAGATATTTCTGGAATCAAAGATTGTGTAGCTAAACCTTCCACTGATCAAATTCCAATGTATGATTCATCATCATCGCCTTGTAAATATTATATTGGTTTGAAAGATGCAACGCATTGCCAGTTTGCAACAGGTGGTGCTTCATTATGTTATGCAGCTGAAGGCTTAGTAACACTTGGTTGTTCTTCATCTCCCTATCTTACAAAACCTCAACAAACAGTAGGAGTGCTAAATTATTTGGTTCCATATCTAACATATTATTTGAAAGGAGATTGTTCAGCTTGGACACAATTCATTACTACATATAATGCTGATGGAGTAAATACAAAAAAATCTTCTTGTAGTAATACTGTTCCTACAAACCCTTCAATAGCAGGAAATCTAACTTTCTGCACCGGTCAAAGTACCACACTTACCGCAAACCCTGCAGGTTTCAGTTATGTGTGGAATAATAATTCAACAGCTAATACATTAAGCGTAAACGCTGCCGGCACCTATAGTGTTGTGGTTGGAAATGGAGTGTGTGCATTGCCTGCCGTAACAGCAACTGTAACACAAAAATCAACTCCGGCTACACCTTCAGCCATTACACTCAACGATACGGTATGCACTGGTATTGCCGGAATAACCGCTGCTGTAACGAACGACCCTAGTGCAACGCAATACAATTGGACCTTGCCTTCGGGTTGGTCGATTACACAAGGCAATAACACGAATAGCATTCAAGCAACTTCAGGAGCCAGCGGAGGTACCGTGCAAGTAACGGCTCAAAACAGTTGTGGTACAAGTGCTGCAAGTCAGAAGTCGGTGGTTGTGTTGCCTTCCAATTTAGGAACAGCAGGTGCTATCACCGGTTCTCAAACGCTCTGTAAGTCTGCATCGGGTAATTATTCCATTGCAACGGTTTCAGGAGCTACTGCGTATACTTGGACCTATCCTTCGGGCTGGAATGTAAGCGGAGCAAGTAATTCAAATACCATTACATTGTCGCCATCAACGAATGCCGTATCAGGTCAAATCACCGTTGCTGCTGCAAATAATTGCGGTAACAGCACGCCTTCATCATTAACAGTACAAGTGAATGCGACTCCGGTTTTGGGCTCTATCAACGGACCATCAACTGTTTGTCTTGGAAAAAATGCAGGCTATAAAGTTAATGTATCAAGCACGGGCACAATTGCTTGGACGAATCCCGGCTTTCAAGTTTTAAGCGGTGCAGGAACAGATTCGATTTATGTATTGGCCGTAGGGCCTTCCGGAGCAAACAGTTTGAGCGTTAGTGCACAAAATACTTGTGGGACTGCAACACCTGCTTCGCAAAGTGTAACAGTAGTAGATTCTCCTCAAGTAAGCATCACACAACAAGGCAACGATTTAACCTTGAACAATCTAAATGGCGGTAGTATTGTATGGTATCAAAACGGACAAGTCATCAATACCAATTCGCCTACAATTACTCCTGGAGCAGCAGGAAGTTATCAAGCGCAAATAACGAATAGCAATGGTTGTACCGGTTGGACGAATATGTATAATTATGTAGTGAGTGGATTGAATGATGTAGCCTCAAACACAGCCATTAAAATCTATCCTAACCCGGCAAAAGACATAGCTATCATTCACATCAACCCGAATCAATTGGGCGAAGAATTAAAAGTAACCGATGCCAATGGCCGAGTGGTGAATAAACTCAAAATGACAGAAACGGAGTTGATACTAGTAGTAAAGGAATACAGCAAAGGCTTGTACTTAATTAGTATTGGGGATGCGAAACAGAAGTTTGTTGTGGAGTAAATGATTTAAGTAAACAAGTCAAGCTATACCATTATTTATAATTTTTATTCGAAGGAAATTTAACGCATAAGGATGTTGAAGCGGACTAAAACATTAGTGTATATATTTGCCTTATTTCTTATAGGATTAGCGATATTGAATTTTAGAAGTTTTTTAGAAAAGTGGTTTGTTGCCGAAGTCCTACTTTTTAAAAAAACACTAATGCATTTCAAGGGTGCATTTCAACATTTTGGAGAACTTCATGTAATTGGTTTATACTTCTTTAGTGTTTATGGATTAGTCCATTTCGTTTATAAGTTAACAAAAGTAGAGTGGGGTAGTGTTTTACGTTATCTCCAAAACAAAGCAAAGGCTTTTCTTTCAGATATTAAGAATGACTGGAGACAATACATACTTGTTTTGTTAGTGTGTATCCTTACAAGTATAGTTTCTGTTGAACTGTTCTTGCGAATTGTGGGTTGGGATGACACATACAGTGAGGCTAACGGAGATGGCGGATATAACTCGCCTTTTAACGATTCCGGTGTACATGGTTTTTATTGGGTATGGGAACCGTCTGAAAAGCAAGTGATGAACAAAAAAGAATTTAAGAATGTTTTTTTTGCAAATTCTTTAGGCCTATTTGATCTCGAATGGACTGTAAAAAAGGCGCAAGGAAAGAAACGATTGTTTTGTATTGGGGATTCATTTACTCAAGGTGTTGGTTCAAGTAATGATTCTACTTATCCGAGAATTTTGCAAAGAATAATTGGGGATAGTTTTGATGTTTGTAACGCAGGAGTATCAGGTTCTGATCCGTTTTTTGGATATGTTTTACTCCGCGACAAGTTGTTAAAATATAAGCCGGATGAAGTGTTAGTCACGATGAACACTTCTGATGTTTACGATGTGATTACACGCGGTGGTTTTGAAAGGTTTCTTTCTGACAGTGCAGTTCAATTCAAAAATGGACCATGGTGGGAGTTTTTCTTTGCAAAATCATACATAGTTAGATTTATTGCAAGAAAGTGTGGGTTGGATTTTTTGTTTATGACAAAAGAGAGAAAGCAAAAAGAAACACAAATAGCTGTTGAAAAAATTAATGAATGTTTTAAAAACATGAATTCGCTTTGTTACACAAACAAAATAACTTTTCGTGTAATTTTTCATCCAATGAGAGATGAGGTTTTATCTAAGAAACTAACATATATTCAAGTTTTAGAGTATTGTAATAACAATGGAATATCAACAATCAATACGTTGCCAGCTTTTGTTAATCTCGAGGTAAATACTTTTAATATAGATAGCTTATTTTGGCCAATTGATTGTCATTATAAAAACATAGGTTACAACGTTATGGCAAAAGAAATCTCAAAAGAGCTATTGCGTCAAAAATAAAATTGCTAACTAAGTCCTTTTTATTCCACTACAAAATCACTCGCCTTCAAGTGTTTTACTTTCCACCAAAACTGAAAAGTGAAGCCGGGCCAAATGGACGTGTTTTTGCCGGTAGATGTGGTGTACCAACTCTTACAGCCTGAGTTCCAAATGGTGTTTTTTAGTTTTTCTTGAAGCGTTTTGTTGTACTCGTCTTGAACTGTTTGCTTTACTTCGATTTTCTTTTTGCCTGCTTTGTTTAATAATTGAATGCTCTGCAAAATGTATTCAATTTGCGATTCAATCATAAACACCATCGAGTTGTGCCCCAAGCCCGTATTCGGTCCAATAACTAAAAACATATTCGGGAAACCATGGACTGCTGTTCCCAAATAAGCTTCCGGTCCGCTTTCCCATACATCACCCAACACAATGCCTTTACTGCCTTTCACGATGAGTTCTTTTGGGTATTCAGCAGCATTAAAACCGGTAGCGAAGATGATAGCATCTACAGCAGTTTCTTTGCCATCTTTCGTTACAATACTGTTGCTTTTTATTTCTGCAATACCATCGGTAATCACCTCCACATTGCTTTTGCAAATGGCCGGATAGTATTCGTTCGATAATAAAATACGCTTACATCCAATGCTAAAGTTCGGTGTTACTTTTTTGCGCAATGTTTCATCGGGCACCGATTTCTTCAAGAACAGCAACGCCAGCTTTTCCAAAACTTTCAGGATGCCGGGATTAATCACCATGCCAATGGCGGTGAGTTCGTTGATGAGATATACTTTATTGCGCAACCAACGTTGTGTGAAGGGCAATGTTTTAAACAAGTGCTTTTCCCAATCTTTCATGGCACGATCGCGTTTTGGTATAATCCATGGTGCCGTGCGTTGAAACAAATGCAGTTCCTTTACTTCGCTTACAATGTTCGGCACAATTTGAATGGCACTGGCCCCCGTACCAATTACGGCTACTTTTTTGTCTGTCAAATCGTAGGCATGATTCCAATACGAAGAGTGAAACATTGTGCCTTTAAAGTTTTCCAATCCTTTAATGTCGGGTGTTACTGCACGGTTCAGCGGTCCCATCGCATTCACTAAAAATTGCGCATGATATTGTTTGCCGGAAGCAGTATGAACAATCCACAACGCTTGATCATCATCAAAGGCCATGCTATCTACGTTTTCACCTAAATGCGAGAAACGCGCAAGATCATACTTGTTGTAGCAATGGTACATGTAATCTTGAATCTCATTGTGAGGTGAAAACATTCTACTCCAATCCGGATTCGGTTCAAACGAAAAAGAATAGAGATGCGAAGACACATCGCAAGCCGCACCTGGGTAGGTGTTATCGCGCCACGTACCACCAATTTTTGGGTCGCGTTCCAGAATAATAAAATCGTTAATACCCGATTGTTGAAGTCGGATGGCCATTCCTATGCCGCCAAAACCTGCACCAATAATTACAATTTGTGTTCGGATAATTTCTGCCATAGGATGTTGTTTTTGTTTATTCGTCTGCTTTCACAATCATTTGTTGCGTAAGCACTCCTTTTTCAGAAGTAACTTCAACGATATAAATGCCGGCCGCTAAATCAGCGGTGTTGTACTTTTTAGCGAATGCACCTTGCTCCAATTCAATGTTTTCTTGGAAGGTAATTTGTCCGCTCAAAGAATACAATGCCACTTTGATACGTTTAACATCAGTTGATTTTAATTCTATGTTAACGTATTTCACCATTGGATTTGGGAATACCGCCAATTGTATGTTTGGTAAGTTGTTTACACTTGCAGCCTTATTACGAGCCGAAGGGAAAAGTACGTTGTTCAGAATCAAGCGATAGCCCGCAGAAGTTTTGTTGTTTTCCAAATTAGTATTCGCTCCTCCAACATAATGACGAGC
>Ga0075163_10013804_pt1 | contig 10452 bp, 6 predicted proteins | sample JI1023141ADNA_FD_71478 | JGI IMG/M metagenome (GOLD analysis project Ga0075163, IMG submission 71478) | Wastewater effluent complex algal communities from Wisconsin, to seasonally profile nutrient transformation and Carbon sequestration -... | ecosystem: Engineered > WWTP > Effluent > Algae... | reverse complement strand
CGCTGCTCGCCTCGCCCCCGCTGCTCGCCTCGCCCCCGCTGCTCGCCTCGCCCCCGCTGCTCGCCTCGCCCCCGCTGCTGCCGTCCTCGCCGCCCGTCGCGGAGCTGCTCGCACCGGCGCTGCTCGCCCCGGAGCCGGGCCCCGTCGGGCTGTCCGCGTCGCTGCTGCCGCCCGCGCTCACCCCGGTGGTGGCCCCGGCGCCCGTCCCCGTCCCCTGGCTGCTGCTGCTGCTGCCGGGCGAGCCGCCGGTCGTCCACGTGGCGGCGGCGGTCGCCGGCGTATCGTCGGCGCACGCGACTTCGAGGGAGAGGACGACGATAGAGGACAGGGCGATCCGTGCGCGCATTGTGTGGAGCTTATCTCCTGTCCGGGGCGGCCGGTCCAGGCCGCAGCCGTGCGAGCTCGATGCTCCGTGGTGATGATCGAGGTTTGACGGCCAATCAGGGGAGAAGCGCCGCGAGCTCGCGTGCCTGGTCGCTGCTGGGCCCCGGGGCGGGGCGGAGGAGCCGCTGTGCCTCCGCGGCGATCGTGAGCACTCGCTCCGGCGACGCGTCGGCATGGTGAAGGATCCACGCGGCGGAGAGCAGCAGGCTGCCATGTACGGCGGGATCGAGGGCCCCGCGGCTCGCCGCGGTGAGCGCCTCCTCGATCGTCGCGACGGCCTCCGCGGTGCGGCCGACGCCCAGCTGCCCGCGCGCGAGGAGCTCGAGCGTCGGGGCCATGATCGAGTGCGACGCGCCGTGGAGCCGTCGCTGCAACTCGAGCGCGCGCGAGGCGTGACGGATGACCTCGTCGTACGCGCCGAGCTCCCACGCCTCGAAGGCCAGGTTGTGGCTCACGGCCTCGAGCCGCGGGCTGTCCGGCCCGAGCTCACGCTCGCCGAGGGCGAGCGCGCGGAGGTAGCTGTCGCGCGCCTCGGTCCGACGACCGAGCTCGCTGTAGGCCCCCCCGAGGTTGTTGAGCGTCGTGAACAGCGCGATGTGCTCGCGGCCGAGGCTGCTCTCCTTGAGGGCGAGCGCCTCACGCAGCAGCGTCAGCCCGCGCTCGACCCGTCCGGCGCGGACGTGGGCCTGGCCGAGGTTCGACAGGACCGCGGCGACGGTCGGGTGACTGGGGCCGAACAGGGCCCGGTAGCGCGCGAGGGCGGCCTCGATCTGCGGCTCGGCCTCGGCGTGCTTGCCCTGCGCGAGGAGGGCGAGCCCGAGGTTGCTCGTGCTCATGGCGAGGTCGGCCTGCGCGAGCTGCGAGGAGCCGCCGCGCACCGCGATCGCCTCGCGGTGGAGGCGCTCGGCGGTCGCATGATCATCCTCGACGCTGGCGATCGATCCGCGGTGATCGAGCAGGCGAGCGGCGAGGACCGCGTCGTCTCGGACGGCCCGGATCGCGGCCTCGGCGTGGCCGATCCACGCGCGGGCGTCGGCGGGTCGGCGCCGCTGCACGCCGTGGAGCCACACGAGCCGCACGGCGAGCGCGGCGTGCAGGCGGTCGTGGCGGGCGGCGATGGCCTCGCGGACCGCCGCGTCGAGGCTGTCGGCCGCGGCCTCGTGGTCGCCGCGCGCCTCCTCGACGAGCCCGCGCAGGTGCAGCGCCTCGGCGAGCACGGTCGGACCGCCTCGCTCGCGCGCGGCGTCCACCAGCGCCGGGACCCGCGGTTCGGCCGCGCGGGCGTGGCCGGCGCGGACCTGCATCTCCAGGGCGAGGATGTCGCGGCGAAACGACTCGACGACGTCCAGGGCCACGACCTGGTCGGTCGACGCCTCGCGGCGCAGGCCCTCGGCGTCGTCGCAGACGGCGATCGGTGTCAGTTGATCCGCGGCGGAGGCCGCCGACAGGACGGTCGCTTCATCGGCGCCGACCAGCAGCGACGTGAGGCCGCGGAGCTCGGCGCGGCGGCGAAACAGGCAGACCTCGCGCAGCCGCGCGGTCGCGTCCGTGGGGTCATCGCGCCGCGCCTGACACGATCGGCGCCGCGCGATCAGCCACGCCGCGGCGTGCTCGTCGATCCGCGGGGCCAGTCGCTCCCACACCTCGTCCGCGTTGGCGAGGCCGCTGCCCGTGACCGCCGCGCCCGCGGCGGACCGGGTCTGCTCGTCCCAGACCGCGCGCAGCTCGTCGGCGACCGCGGCGCAGGGGGCGACGGCCCGGCCGTCGCGGCTCGCCACCGTGAGCGCCGAGGACGTGAGCGCGAGCGCGGCGCCAGCGGCCAGCAGACCGCGACGTCTGCGACGTGTGGGCGTCGCCTCGAGCTCGCGGAGGATGTCCTGCATCGACGCGTATCGGGCGGACGGCGTCGCCATGAGCCCGCGCCGCAGCACCCGCCGCAGCCACCCCGGGGTGGCCTGGTCGCCGCGCGGTCGCTCCTGCGCGAGGATACGCGCGAGCACCCGCTCGCCGCCGGCGCCCGGCTCATCCGCGCCGAACGGGTGTCGGCCGGTGAGCGCCTCGTGCAGCGCGACGCAGAAGCTGAACTGGTCGGCGCGGGCGTCGACGGGTCCGCGTCGGTGCTGCTCCGGGGCCATGTACGCCGGCGTCCCCGCGACGCCCGTCGCCGTCTCCGGCGCGCCGTGACCGACGACGCGGGCGAGCCCGAAGTCGACGACCCGCACGCGCAGGCGCCCGCCGTCGCCGCGGCAGATCAGCACGTTCTCCGGCTTGAAGTCGCGGTGCACGACTCCGGCCTCGTGGGCCGCCGCGAGGCCGCGACCGGCGTGGACGAACACGTCGAGGATCTGCGCCCGCGAGCCGCGCTCGCGCAGCCACGCGCGCAGCGTCATGCCGGCGATGAACTCCATCGCGACGTAGATGCCGCCGTCGTCGTCGCCGAGCTCGCCGACGTCGTGAATGGCGACGACGTTGGGGTGGGCCAGCCTGGCTGCAGCGCGGGCCTCGTGCAGGAGCCACCCGCGCTCGTGGGCGTCGACGCCCGCGCCCGGGCGGAGCAGCTTGAGCGCGATCTTGCGGTCGAGGAGCGGATCGTGGGCGGCATAGACATCGCCCATCGCGCCGCGGCCGATCCGCGCGAGCAACGTGAACCGCCCGATCTTCGCCGGTGGTGCGTTCGCCGTGCCGAACAGGCGACTCGCCACCATCGCCTCGAGGCGACGCTCGCCCTCGTCGGCCTCTGGGCGTGCGGCCTGCAACCGCCGCTCGAGCGTCGTACCGGACACGCGCACGCCATGATACCATCGCGCCCCTGGCGATGGAATCCACCGCTCCCTCCGATATGGAGCTGCTCGACGCCTGGCGCGGCGGAGATGTGCGTGCCGGCGACGTCCTGTTTCGTCGCTACTTCGCGCAGCTCAGCCGGTTCTTCCGCAACAAGGCGGACATCGGGGTCGAGGACCTGATCCAGAGCACCTTCCTGGCCTCGGTCGCCGGCCGCGACAGCTTTCGCGAGGCCTCGAGCTTTCGCACCTATCTGTTCGCCATCGCGCGTCACACCCTGTACGCCCACTACCGGCGCCAGGGCCGAGAGATCGACTTCGTGCAGACCTCCGTCGTCGACCTCGGCGCGTCGCCCAGCGGACCGCTGACGCGTCGCGAGGAGGCGGCGGCGCTGCTGCGGGCGCTCCGCGCGATCCCGCTCGAGTTTCAGATCGTGCTCGAGCTGACCTACTGGGAGGGGATGAAGGGGCCCGAGATCGCCGAGGTCCTGGCGATCCCGGCCAACACCGTGCGCAGCCGGCTCGCCCGCGCCCGCGAGGCGCTGCGGCGGGCGCTGACGGACGCCTCCCGCGATCCGGGGCTGCTGCGCTCGACCCTCGCCGACCTCGACGGCTGGGCGGAGAGCCTGCGCGTCGAGCTCGGCACCGGGGACGCGTGACCGGCCCCGGTCGATCGTCGGCGCGCGCGAGAGATTTTTTTCGAATCGTCGGATCACTCGCCAGTCCGTGATCACTACCGCCGCGACAGACAGCGGCGGTCCGCGGGCGGCGCGGACCGGCCGCCGCTCCGTGCCCGGTATCCGCGTAAATCGCCCCGGCGCACCCACGACGCGGTGAATCATGCCCACAGCGAATCCTTCCATGTTATTGCCCCCCGGTGGAGTGGTGGGCTGGTGCCTGTGTCTCTCCGTGATCTGCGTGTCGCCGCCGGCGTACGCGCAGCCGACCCACGCGTCGCCGGATCCGCCTGCGCCTGCGGGCCAGGCGACGAGCGGAAGGGGCTGGAGCGGGCGCCAGTTCGCCGGGGAGACGCCGATCTATCAGGGCGCGCCGGGCGGGCTGGCGAAGCGGACGGTGCTGCTGCCCGACAAGCGCACGCTCACGGTGGGTGAGCTCGGCAAGTCGCTGTTCAAGGACCAGCAGCGGTTCGAGGCCGAGCTCAAGCAGGCGCCCGCGGGCGCGCTGCTCGGCGCCGTCAAGGTCGATGAGGTGGGCTACGAATATGCACACGCGTATGTGCTCACGCGCACCGTGTCGATGGTGGTCCTGGATCCCGCCAAGCTGCGCACGTCCTCGCCGACGTTCGCCAGGATCGCGCCGAAGGCCAAGGGGCAGCTGTCGCTGAAGGACCTGCGGCCGGACGCGCTGCCGCGCTTCTCCAAGGCGAAGGCGACGCTGCTGGCGAACGAGGCCGGCGGGCACCCGCTGCGGCTGGCGGCGACGAAGGGCGATCAGCAGCTGCTCGACGCGATCGTCGATGGCGCCGGCGAGCTGAGCGTCTCGGACTCGTTCATGATCCTGAAGGTCTCCACGGCGCTCACCGGCCAGGGGCAGCTGCTGGCGCCGCCGTTCATCGGCGGGGCCTACGATCTGAGCAAGCGCGCGCCGATCGCCATCCAGCTCCCGCCGGCGGCGCTCGAGCCGGTGCCGCTGCCGACCTCGCAGGTCAGCGCGGGCCTGACCAACGTGCGCGGTCAGTGCCTCAACGGCTTCACCTACGGGCACGACTGGTTCTGGGAGCGGCGCTGGGAGTTCTTCTCGGGGCACGTGTGGCTGGCCGCGGGGCTCGCCTATGGCTTCGGGCTCAGGATCCCGATCGACCTGCAGGCGAAGTTGACCCCGACCACGGTCTCGACGACGGGGGCGGTCGATCAGCCGGCCAAATTCGCCGTGGAGGTCTCGGCCGGCACGCTCGACGCGGACGCGGCTCACTTCGCGCAGGCGGGCCTCGGGCAGCCGCTGCGGCGCAACGGCGAGGAGTTCCTGCTGTTCGCCGAGATGGGTTATGGGTACTCGTTCGAGGCGCTGTGGATGAACTTCGGCGATCGCCCCTATACGACCGAGGGCTTCGACTTCTCCCAGCACTTCAAGCCGCCGCAGGGCGGGGGCTGGAGCGCGATCAAGGAGTATTTCATCCCCCCGGACCTGACGCATACGCGGCTCAACCTCGGCGTCGTCCAGGGGCAGCTCGAGCTCGGCGTGCGGCTGGACGGCAGGGGCTGGGTCGACGTGGTCGTGAGGCTGCTGCACAGGGGGCAGGAGCAGCTGGCGTTCCTGGGCAACGGCGCAGGCGCGACCGCGCATACGCTGCGCCTGGAGGGCCCCGACAAGCCGGTCAAGCTGCAGACCTCGCTGGGGGTCGGCGCGCCGGGGACGTCGAGCTTCGGGTTCTGGATCGACCGGATCAAATACACGCTGGAGCTGTCGCTGCTGCCAGGGGTGCGCTACGGGGTGACGATCGGCTACAGCTGGTTGAGCAAGAGCTTCTCGGACACGCTGTGGTTCGAATCGCTGCGGGTGCCGCTCCCGACGCTGACACTGGCGACCCACGCCGGGACGCGGTCGGAGCTGCGCCACGAGGGCGGCGTGAAGACGTACCAGCGGACATATTGACGGCGGACCGCGGCGGGGCGCCGTCGGCCCGCCGGCGCGGTCGTGCGATTGACACGCGGACGCGATCTGCGGCAGCATGGAGCGCATGGTCGAGGCGACGCGGCGATTCTCGTGGAAGCAGGGGCTGGTTCACGCCCTCGTGCCGCTCGCGTACGTCATGGTGGTCGGCGGCCTCCTGTCCGGGCTCAATGTCGTCGCGCGTCCTTATGAGCTCGGGCGGGCGCTCGGTCGCGCGTCGGTGTTCTTGATGCTCGCCGCGCTCGGCGTCTCGTACCTCGCGCAGACGGGGCGGCGTGGGCCGGCGATCGGGCTCGGCGTGGCGCTGGCGGTCGCGGTCGTCGGCGGGACCGTCGCGGCGCTCGTCGTGATGCTGTCGCTGGCCCGGGCCGGCGCGACGGGGCTGTGAGCCCGGGCGACGGCCGACGAACCGCGGCTCGCGCACCGGCAGGTCGGGACGCGCTGCCCGGCGCGGATCGGCGCTTCTCGCCATAGACCGGGGCGAACCGGCCCGCGGAGATGGGCGTGCGCACGACCGGCGCGCATGCCCGCCGTGCGTGCGCACGGACATGCCGCCGCGCACCGCACCCCGGCCACGACCGACGCCACGTCGATTCGCGGTTGGCACGCGCATTGCTCAGGCAACCCGTCGTGAATGGGCATGGGCTCTCGCTGGAAAGGTCGGTCTTTATGGGTATCTCGCACAATTCTTTGTTCGTCGTCTCGGGTGCTCTGGCGCAGGCGGCCGTGGTGATCGCCGCCCTCGGCGGGTGCAGTGAGCCCGGGTCGGGCGAGACGGGCACGACCGACGCGAGCACGACCGGTACGACCGGCTCCTCCGGCGAGATGGACGGCGATACCGGGGCCCCGACGACCGAACCCGTCGACCCGTCGACGACGACCGGCGAGCCCATGAGCACGAGCACGGGCGAGCCGCCGACCACGGGCGAGTCGTCGACGGACGTCGACCCGTCCACGACCGCCCCGGACCCGTTCTGCGGCGACGGCACGGTCGACGACGGCGAGGTCTGCGACGACGGCAATCGCGACGACGCCGACGCGTGCACCAACGCCTGCGAGGCGGCGGTCTGCGGCGATGGCATCGTCGGGCCCGGCGAGACATGCGACGACGGCGACGACGACGACGCCGACGAATGTACCAGCAAGTGCGCGCCCGCGAGCTGCGGCGACGGCGTGGTGCAGGCGGGCGAGGGCTGCGACGACGGCGACCAGGACGACGCCGACGAGTGCCTGGCGAATTGCACGCTGGCCGCCTGCGGGGACGGCGTGGTCCAGGTCGGCGTCGAGGGCTGCGACGACGGCGACCTCGACGACAGCGACGACTGTCTGTCGTCCTGCGCGCCCGCGCTGTGCGGCGACGGGCAGGTGCACCTCGATGTCGAGGCGTGCGACGACGGCAACGACGTCGACGGGGACGGGTGCAACAACGACTGCACCGCGTCGCTCGCCCGCCGCTTCGTGTTCGTGACCAGCACGCTGCACACCGGCGAGCTCGGCGGCCTCGCCGGCGCCGACGCGATCTGCAACGAGCGCGCGGCCGCCGGCGGCCTGTCCGGCACCTACATGGCGTGGCTCAGCGACGACACCGGGGCGCCGTCGACCCGCATGGTCCACTCGCTCGTGCCCTACGTGCTGCCGGACCTCAGCGTCGTCGCCGACGACTGGAAGGACCTCACCGACGCGACCCTGAGCAAGCCGATCGACATGACCGAGCTCAAGCTCCCGCCGCCGCCCAACAACGGCTGCGGCCCGTCCGCCGTGTGGACCAACACCAACTTCAACGGCGTCCAATCCGGCAGCCAGTTCAACTGCGCCAACTGGACCGGCGGCAACGGCAAGAGCGCGTTCGGTCGGTACAACGGCGTCGATTCGACCTGGACCGGCTCGTGCGCCGGCAACATCTGCAAGGTCGGCACGGCCGCGCTGTACTGCATTCAGCAGACCTGACGCCGCGCCTGCAGCGACAGCGGATGACGGTGGGCCCGCGCCTGCAGGTCGATGCGGCGCTCGCCCCGCCCGGGCCCTGCGGGTCACGGCTCGGGGAGCGAGCGCAGCGCGAAGCCCGTCATGTCGCTGTACGTATATGCGCCCACCAGCCCGCCGACGGTCTCGTAGCTGCCGTCGGCGGGGTCGAGCCGGTACGCCTCGGCGCCCTGCGACACCGCCCAGACGTAGCCGTAGAAGTCGACGCTGATGCCGTGCGCGTGCTGCGGGAGCGCGTACGTCCGCGTGATCGTCAGCGTCGCCGTGTCGATCGCCACCACCCCGCCGGGCGTCGCCTTGTAGAGCGTGCCCGCGCCGTCCTCCATGCACCCGCCGTACTCGCCGGCCGCGAGGATCTCGAAGGTCTCGGTCGCCGGGTCGAAGCGCGTCGCGTTGCCGGAGCAGGTCCACACGTGGCCACGCGAGTCGACCGTGATCCCGTACGCGCCGACCGGCAGGTCCCAGCTGCGGTGCTCGAGCGTCTCGTAATCCACGAAGTGCAGCTTGGCCTGGCCGACCTGCGAGCCCCAGAAGTTGCCGCGGGCGTCGACCGCCGAGCCGTAGATGCCGTAGTTGTCGACGTACGCGTCGGTGACGACGACCGTCGCCTCGACCGCGCCGGTGTCGCCGTCGACGCGCAGGATCTCGACCGTGCCCGGCTTGTTCATGCCCGCGGTCCAGATCTTCTGGTCGGTGAAGCGACAGGTCGCGGCGTCGAAGCGGCCCTGCGTCCACGCGACCGGGCGCTGGCTGAAGTAGGTCATCGGCGTGTACCAGGCGACGCACTCCTCGTCCCCCCACGCCAGGAACTCCGCGTCCTCCGCGGTCTGCAGGCCCGGCGCGCCGTTGCTCTCGGCGCAGCGCTCCGGCACCGCGAAGATCTTGGTCAGCCCGCCGTTGCGGTTGGCGACCACGACGTCGCCGGCGAGGTTGACCGACGTGCGCGACGGGTTACCGGCGGCGTCGGGCCGGACGATGTAGCGCCCGCGCTCCTTCAGCGTCAGCGTGTCGATCTTGCTGATCGTGCCCTCCGTGCTGTTGGCGATCCAGATGAACGACAGCCCCAGGTCGCCGTTGCCGAGCCCGCAGTCGGGCGCGCCGAGGTCGAGCTGCGGCGCGCCGGTCGTCGGCGTGATGATGCCGCCCGCGGTCGTGCTCGACGCCTCACCGGGGCTCGCCGTCGCGCCGCCCGCGGAGTCGTCGGCGCAGCCCGCGACCGCCCACACGCACACCGAGGCCCACCGCATGCCCCGTCACGATAGCGGACGATGCGGGCCTCGACAACGCGGCGCGGGGCGACGAGGTGGTTCGAGCGTCCGGACCGACGCTGTCACTTGGCGGCCGACGGGTCGCGCTCCGGCAGCCCGGCCGCGCGGGTCGCCGCCTCGATGTCCGCCCCGGCGGCCAGTGCGGCGCGCGCCAGCGCCAGCTCGCCGATCGGGGGGCGATGAGCCCGGCCAGCTCGTCGAGGCTGCGGCCGCTGCGAGACGACGCTGCGGCGCCGATCACGGCGACCTCGGCCCCGGGGCCCCCGCGCCGGGATCGCCGCGGCGATCGGCCTGCGGGCGAGCGCACTCGAACGGGCGCCCGGTGTACGCTCGCATCTTCTGGGAGGTATTGGATGGGACGAAGCAGATTATCGTGGGTGGTGCTGGCCTGTAATTTGGCGTGGGCGACCGGCTGCGGCGACAGCTCGACGGGCGTGAGCGCCGGTGAGACCGAGGGCAGCAGCACCGGCGTCCAGACGACGACGGGCGCGCCGGGCACGACGGGCCCGGTGTCGGCGACGGACCCGGCGTCGGTGACCGACCCGGCGTCGGTGACCGACCCGGCGTCGGTGACGGACCCGGCGTCGGTGTCGGACTCGACCCCGACCACCGGCCCGGACCCGACGACCGGTGACGACACCACGACGGACAACACGACCGGGCCGGAGCCGTTCTGCGGCGACGGCATCGTCGACGCCGACGAGGCCTGCGACGACGGCGACGCCAACGGCCCCGGTCAGCCCTGCAAGGCCGACTGCACGCCCAACGCCTGCGGCGACGGCGATCAGGGCCCGGGCGAGGAGTGTGACAACGGCGCCGACAACGGCGACATGAACAGCTGCAAGTCCGACTGCAAGAGCGCGGTCTGCGGCGACGGCCTGGTCGGCCCGGGCGAGGGCTGCGACGACGGCAACCAGGACGACGCCGACGACTGCACCAACGAGTGCGCGCTCTCGACCTGCGGCGACGGCAAGGTCGCGGCGACCGAGCAGTGCGACGACGGCAACCAGGAGAACGCCGACGCCTGCACCAACAACTGCACCAACGCCGCGTGCGGCGACACCTTCGTGCAGGCCGGCGAGGGCTGCGACGCCGGCCCCGACAACTCGGACAACGCCGCGTGCACGCTCGACTGTCAGGACAACGTCTGCGGCGACGCCCACGTGTTCAACAGCGAGGGCGGCACCGAGCAGTGCGACGACGGGGTCGAGAACGGCCCCGGCAAGCCGTGCAACGCGATGTGCACGCTCAACGTCTGCGGCGACGGCGACAAGGGCCCCGACGAGCAGTGCGACGACGGCAACGACATGGGCGCCGACGGCTGCGCGGCCAACTGCAAGCTCGAGGAGTGCGGCAACTCGGTGCCCGACCCCGGCGAGCAGTGCGACGACGGCAAGAACGGCAAC
>Ga0075163_10013803_pt1 | contig 10452 bp, 11 predicted proteins | sample JI1023141ADNA_FD_71478 | JGI IMG/M metagenome (GOLD analysis project Ga0075163, IMG submission 71478) | Wastewater effluent complex algal communities from Wisconsin, to seasonally profile nutrient transformation and Carbon sequestration -... | ecosystem: Engineered > WWTP > Effluent > Algae... | reverse complement strand
AACTGTGTCGACTCGATCCTCCCAGAACTGGCTGCTCCTGATTCCGCAGCTGCCCGCCAAGCCAGCCTATCTACGGGTGAAGATCTGGCGGCGTTTGCAAGCGATGGGCGCGGTACCCCTTAAGAATGCCGTTCATGCATTGCCGAACCGCGCGGAATTGCGGTCCCAGTTCGACGAACTTCACGGCGAAATCATCGCGAGTGGGGGAGAGGCGCTCCTGCTGGAAGCGACACTGTGTGTCGGTCTTTCAGACGCCGATCTTCAGGGCATGTTCGATGCTGCACGGGATGCAGATTATGAGGACGTCGCACGCGAAGCCTCTGTCCTGGCTGAAAGTGATTTCGTGCCAGAGATCGAGGTGCGTCGACTGCGCAAGCGGATGGACGAAATCGGCCGGATCGATTTCTTCGGTGCGCACGGTAAACAGGCTGCCGAGGCCGCCATCAATCGCGCCAAGGGCAGAATGGGCCAACACCCCGACGTAAGCGGGCCCGGAGTGAACATCCCTTTGCCTGAAGAGCTTAGAGATCGCGTCTGGGTCACACGCAAACACGTCCATGTCGATCGCATTGCTTCTGCCTGGTTGATCCGCCGGTTCATCGATGCCGAAGCCACGTTCAAATTTGTCGATGGCAAGGACTATGTGGCCGAAGCGAATGAACTGCGTTTCGACATGGCCGGTGCTGAATTCACCCACGAGGAAGACCGGTGCAGCTTCGAGACGCTGGTGCTTCGCACCGGGCTGGATGACCCGGCGCTCGGCGTCATCGGCGAAATGATCCACGAACTTGATATCGCCGACGGCAAATATGAACAGCCCGAGACTGCGGGCCTCGGCGCAATGTTGGGCGGCATCTGTGCATCGATTGAAGATGATCTGGAACGGATCGCCAGCGGTAGTCAGGCGCTCGATCAGTTACATGCCTATCTAGCCAACAGGAAGCCTGCGAAATGAGCGGTCAAGACTCTGCTTCCGCAATTGCCGACAACGGGATTGAGGCGAAGGGCCACGGCATTCCGTTTAGTGATGCGGTCAAGGTCTGGGCGCGGATAGCGGCACTCTCTTTTGGCGGTCCGGCGGGACAAATTGCGGTGATGCATCGCATACTTGTCGAGGAAAAGCGCTGGATTGGTGAGGAGCGCTTTCTGCATGCGCTGAACTATTGCATGCTCTTGCCTGGCCCCGAGGCGCAGCAATTGGCAGTCTATATTGGCTGGTTGCTCCACAAGACCAAGGGCGGGTTGGTTGCCGGTGCGTTGTTTGTGTTGCCCGGCTTCCTGGCGATTCTGGCGTTTAGCTATGTCTACGTTCTGCTCGGCCAGGTGCCGGTTGTAGAGGGGCTGTTCTTTGGTCTGAAATCCGCCGTGCTGGCAGTGGTGCTTCAGGCTGTGGTGCGGGTTGGGTCGCGCGCTCTGAAGAACAATGTCATGCGTGGTCTTGCCGGGCTGGCGTTTATCGCGATTTTCGTTCTCGACGTTCCCTTCCCATTGATCGTACTTTTTGCCGGGCTGGTCGGCTTCTTCGGTGGCCGCGCTGGCCTTGCCGCGTTCCGGGGTGGAAGTGGACACGGTTCCGCTGGTGCCGAAATCATTCACGACCGCGATACTGCGCTCGGCGAAGGTCTGCCCGACCATGCCCGCCCAAATTTGTCTTGGTCACTGCGCATTTGCGGTGTCTTGTTGATGCTCTGGCTTGGCCCGGTTGCCGCCCTGCTGTTTGCTCTTGGACCCGACGACGTGTTCAGCCGGATCGCGACCTTTTTCAGCCAGATGGCTGTGGTAACCTTCGGCGGGGCCTACGCCGTGCTCGCTTATGTCGCGCAGGAGGCGGCTGAAACCTATGGCTGGCTGCAACCCGGGGAGATGCTTGACGGGCTGGGCATGGCGGAAACCACACCGGGGCCGCTGATCATGGTTGTGCAGTTCGTCGGGTTCCTGGCCGCCTTTCGCGAGGCGACCGGACTTCCGCCACTGGTCGCCGCCACGCTCGGTGCAATTCTGACAACCTGGATTACCTTTGTTCCCTGCTTTCTGTGGATTTTCGCAGGCGCACCTTTCGTAGAGAGATTGCGCGGAAACCGGGCTTTGTCCGCCGCCCTTTCGGCAATCACGGCGGCGGTGGTGGGGGTGATCCTCAATCTGGCGATCTGGTTCGCGATTCACACCTTGTTCGCAAAGGTCCGCCAGCTGCCATTCGCGGCTGGAGATTTCGATCTCCCAGTCCTGACGTCCGTTGACTGGCCAGCTATGGCGCTGGCGGCGGGCGCGCTCCTCGCGACGTTCTGGTTCAAGGCACGCATGTTGCCAGTGCTCGGCGTCTGCTCTGTTCTCGGCGTTGTCTACAAGTTGATCAATTGAAGGAGTGAATGTGACGATGGACCATCTTTCTCGGCGCGGCGCAATCGCGAGCCTTGGTATCGGAGCCGCTGCACTGACCATTGGCGAGGTCTCTGCACAAACACCAGTCGCCGCACCCCCGCTGGTTCCGGCTTTCGCCGGCACTCATCAGGTGAAGCCGCTGCGTTTCAGCCCCGCCAGCCTCCAGGGACTGTCCGAGCGGCTGATTACTTCGCATCATGAAAACAACTACGCCGGATCGGTTCGGGCGCTGAACATGATCGAAACCCGGCTTGCTGCCGCACTGGCTGATCCGGATTTGCCGCCCGTCGTGTATGGCGGCTTGAAGCGCGAGGAACTGCACCGCACCGGCTCGGTCGTCCTTCATGAAATCTATTTCGATGGGCTTGGTGGCAACGGTCAGGCCGCTGGTTCGATCCGCGATGCGCTGCTCGCGGCGTTCGGCTCGTTCGACCGCTGGGAAGCCGATTTTCGCCGCACCGCGATGAGCCTCGCCGGTGGGTCTGGCTGGTGCGTGCTCGTGTTTAACCTTCACACACGCTCGCTGCACAACCACTGGGCATGGGACCACATGCATGGTGCGATTGCCGGAGTTCCGCTGCTCGCGCTCGATATGTACGAGCACAGTTTTCACATGGATTACGGCACTGCCGCTGCCAGATATGTCGATGCCTGGTTCCGGAACATCGATTGGGAAGTCGTCGAGGCGCGCTATCGGGCCGCAGTTGGTTCGCAGGGCTGACGGGCAGGACCGGGATGGGCTCCTTGATGATACTCGTGATAAAGTTCCTCTGGGTGATTGCCATTTTCTGGCACACGCTGGCGTTTGCGGCCGGGGGAATGAACGTCGTTGGTGCCTACCGAGCCCTGTTCAGCGGGGCGCACGACCCGGCGCGCACGCGAGCCATACGTTCAGCGGAATGGCAATTGTGGGCCTCCGGCCTTATCATCATCGGTCTCGGAATAGTTCTTACGGGCTGGCACAGCTACCTCGACAATCCCAAGCTGTGGAGCAAGATCGTCGTTGTGTCGGTCTGGCTGGCTTCGACCATCGTGCTGCGGAATACCGCCCGGCATCGCTGGCCGATTGCAGACCGGCGCGGGATTCTGCTGGCCTGCTCGGTGAGCGGTGCGTGCTGGATCTACGGCGCATTCCTCGGCGTTGCCAAGCCTCTCGCCAACTCAGTCATGCCGTTCTGGGGGTTCATGGCGGGCTTCCTGGGCGTCCTTACCGTCTGCATTGCCGTCACATTTCGCCACGAACAAAGACTGTCCCTGAAGGCAAACAGCAATGAGGAAGATTCCACATGAAATGGATTACGCGAGAGCGGCCAAAGATCGATCGCATCGCCTGTCCCTGGCTGATCGCCCGGTTCATCGATGATGCGCCCGAGTTCCTGTTTGTGCCAACCGACAAGGTATTCGAGGTGGCCGAGCGCGAAGGTGCCGTTGCCTATGACATACCTGGCGCATCACTTAGCCATGTCGGTGAGAAATGCAGCTTCGATGCATTCATTGAAGCATATGCACTGGGCGACAACGCGGCTCTGCAGCAGCTGGCACTGATCGTCAGAGGCGCGGACACGAACCGCCTTGACCTGGCACAACAATCGAGCGGCCTGTTTGCGATATCATTGGGTCTGTCGGCAATCTTTGTCGACGACCATGAGATGCTGAAGCACGGGATGACGATGTATGATGCTCTCTATGCCTGGTGCCGTTCAGGTCAGGGGGAAACGCATAACTGGCCACCGGTTATGTCGCCATGAGCGGTTCGTTCGCCTTTTTACGCTGCGCGAGCAGGGGTGAATTATTCTGATCGTATCGAAGGAGCCTTGCCGTGAGATTCAAGCTTGTTTTCCTCAGTCTGGCTCTCTTCGGTTGCAGCGGCGCGGCGCCTCCGTCGGACCCGGATTCCATGCAGCCCGCCTCCGAAATGCCGCAGGAACATGTGCTGGTCAGCTTTGATGCCGATGCAGTTGGCGCAATGCCGGGGCAATTCCTTGCCAGCCGTACCGGCGGTGGGCGTGAAGGCGTCTGGCGGGTTGAACAGGTGGAGCGTGCGCCATCGGGCACACAAGCGGTGGTGCAGACCGATGCCGACAGGACCAGTTACCGCTTTCCCCTGCTGGTCTATGATCAGTTCCGGGTGCGCGATGTCGATGTCAGCGTTGCTTTTCAGGCGGTTTCCGGCAGGGTCGATCAGGCGGCGGGGCTGGTCTGGCGCTTGCAGAACGCCAACAATTACTACGTCGTCCGCGCGAATGCGAAGGAAGACAATGTGGTCCTCTACAAGGTGGAAAACGGGGAACGGAGCGACCTTCAGGTCAAGGGGCGGCGCGGCAATACCTATGGCGTCGATGTCGATGTGCCCGATTCCGGCTGGAGCACCCTGCGCGTGACTGCGCGTGGATCGCTGTTCGAGGTCTATCTGAACGGACGCAAACTGTTCGAGGTCGAGGATTCGACCTTTGGTGATCCGGGCTGGGTCGGGCTGTGGACCAAGGCCGACAGCGTCACCCGTTTCGATGATCTGCGGATCGCCAACCTCGACGTAGAAGAGGGAGCGGGCCAGTGATCGCGTTTTGCCGTGACAGTTTCAAACGACTGGCACTTGCTGCCCTTGCCCTGACCGCTGCTGTGGCAGGTTGCACGGCGGCCAATGATGGCGGTGCGGGCGAGGTCGTCATCTATACCTCGGTCGATCAGGTTTACGCCGAACCTCTGTTCCGCGAGTTTGAGCGCGAGACCGGAATCAGGGTCGTGGCCGTGTTCGATACGGAGGAAACGAAAAGCACTGGTGTGCTCAACCGGCTGATTGCGGAAGGGGACAATCCGCGCGCGGACCTGTTCTGGTCGGGCGATCCGGTCCGCCCGTTCCTACTCATCGGGCGCGGCTTGACCGCGCCCTATGTGCCCGCGAACGCAGCGGCAATCCCGGCGACCTTCAGGGACGCGGATGGAAGCTGGACCGGCACTTCGGCACGTGCGCGCGTGCTCCTCGTCAATCGCGAACGGCTGGCGGGCCGACCGATGCCGACCAGGCTCGATGATCTGGCTGATCCGCGCTGGAAGGGTAATGTGGCCATCGCCAATCCCCTGTTCGGAACCACGACCATGCACGCGGCCGCGCTGTTCGCCACGCGCGGTGAAGCGGAAGCACGCCGCTTTTTCGAGGCGCTGAAAGCCAATGATGTGCGCGTAGCCGGGTCGAATGGCGAGGTTCGGCGGCTGGTCGTTTCGGGAGAAGTGGCCTTCGGACTGACGGATACCGACGATGCCTATGAAGCCGTGAAGGACGGTGCCCCGGTCGAAATCGTCTATCCCGATCAGGATGGCGCAGGTGCGCTGGTGATGCCAACAAGCGTGATCCTGATCCGTGGCGGCCCCAACCCCGGTACAGCGCGGCAACTGGCGGATTTTCTTGTCTCGCCAGAAGCTGAGCGGATGATGGCGGCATCTGCCGCGCACATGCCGCTCCATTCCGGCGTTGCCACCCCCGCAAATGTCGGGCGGATCGAGAATATCAGGGCCATGGAGGTCGATTATGGTGAGGTTGCATCCACCATGGAAAGGATCCAGCCATGGCTGCGGGAATGGGTCGGCCTGTCGTCCGGTGGTCAGTGAAACGCCTGCCCACAGCACAGCATGTTCTGCTCGGCGGTAGCGGTGCAATCCTGGTCACGGCCTGCCTGCTCCCGCTGATCTGGCCGTTGATCGGGCTGGTCAGCGCCGGGGGCGAGGCTGCCTCGCTGTCGCTTCTTGCCGACACGGCCCTTTGGAGCCTGCTGGCCCGCACGGTTGCGGTCACTTGTGGCGTTCTCGCCCTCGCACTGGCTGTCGGCCTGCCAATGGCGTTCCTGGTCGCGCGGTCGGACGTGGCGGGACGCGGTCTGGCCTTGGTCCTGCACGCCTTTCCGGCCCTGCTGCCGCCGCTGCTTCCGGCGCTTGGCTGGTTCCACCTGCTTGGACGGCAAGGCCTGATCGGCAACGAGACGTCCGCAGCTTTCCTGTTCAGCGAAGCTGGCGTGGTGCTCACGCTCGGTCTCGCACTCGCCCCGATTGTCACAGCGCTGACGGCGCTTGCGTTGTGGAACGCTGATCCGACGCAAGAGGAGGCCGCGCGGATCACTGCCTCGCCGCTCCGGGTGGCGACGCACATTCTTCTGCCGTCTGCCCGCCCCGGAATCGTGCTTGCCGGGATCGTGATCGCCGCGCTGGCGCTGTCGGAGGTGGGCGTCCCGACATTCCTGCGCACCCGAACCTACGCCTCGGCAGTGTTTGCCCGATTGGGCGGCGTGGACTTTGCGCCGATGGAGGCGCTTGTACTGACGCTGCCGGTGCTTGCGCTTACGGGCGTTTTGCTGGGCGCGGCGCGGTGGGCGACGGGTGGCCGCTCCTTTGCCACTTTCGGGTTGCGCAGCTTTCGCCAGCCCCCGATGGCGCTTGGCTCATGGCGGACGCCTGCCAGTCTGTTTTGCTGGGCAGTCGCGCTGTTGTCGGTAGCGCCGATTGCGGCTCTGGCATGGCGTGCGGGCCGCGAAGGCTTTGCTGCCGTTCCGGTTTGGATCGGTGATGGGATGAGCAACAGCCTCAGGCCTGCTGCTCTGGCTGCTTGTGTCATTGCGTTAATCGCCCTTCCGCTGGGGCATGGCCTGGCACGCGGCAGCCGCGGTGCTGCTGTCCTCGACATGACAGCGCTGGTGGCCTTCGTTGCCCCGCCTGCCTTGCTGGGGGTGGGGCTGGTCGCGCTGTGGAACCGCCCCGAGACGGACTGGCTCTATGGGAGTTGGCTGATCATCGCCCTGGGCTATGTCGGTCGTTATGCCGTCATCGGCGTCCGGGCGTTCGCGGCGTCATGTGCGCAGCTTCCGCCCACGATCGAGGATGCGGCGCGGGTGTTTGGCACTGGCTATGGCGCACGGCTGGTGCGGATCGTTATCCCGTTACAGGCGCGCGCGTTCATGGGCGGCTGGCTGTTGGTGCTGCTGTTCTGTCTGCGCGACCTTGAAACAGCGGCGCTATTCTACCCGCCGGGTAAGGAGCCGCTGGCAATTCGCATTTTCACTCTCGAAGCGAACGGGCCGGAAGCAGTCGTAGCGGCGCTGGCATGTGTCCAAGCTGCACTCTCGGCGGCAGCCCTGGCGCTTGCCCTGCCGCTTCTCAGCGTAAGGTCTGGACGATGAATAGCGCCCTCCGCTTTGATGACGTTTCACTCCGTTATGGCACCCGCACGGTTGTGTCGGATGTGTCGCTCGCGGTCGATGAAGGTGAGGTGCTGTGCCTGCTGGGATCATCCGGCTGCGGCAAGAGCAGCCTGGTGCGCTTGGCGCTTGGGCTTACCCCGCCCACCACGGGTCGGGTATTTGTCGGCGAACAAGAGGCGAGCGTGGCTGACCGGATAATCGTTCCACCGGAACAGCGCGGCCTTTCGGTCGTGTTTCAGGACCTTGGCCTGTGGCCGCACATGTCGGTCGAAAAGCATCTCCGCTTCGTGCTGTCTTCGCGCCGGTTTGCTGCCGCAGAGCATGACAGCGCTATCGCCGCGATATTGGCGGGGGTGGAACTGTCTGGCCGCCGCCAATGCTATCCGGCACAATTGTCCGGGGGTGAGCGCCAGCGGCTGGCGATCGCACGGGCACTGGTCGTCAGGCCCCAGGTCGTGCTGCTCGACGAGCCGCTGTCGAACCTCGATCTGGTCCTGAGGCGCGAGCTGATCGAGCTGTTCGGCGGGCTGTTTGCCGAGCTGAATGCCTCGGTCCTCTACATCACTCACGATATCCGCGAGGCGGCCTTGCTGGGTGACCGCATGGCGGTGATGGATTCCGGCACAATCACCGCGACGGGGACGCTCGCGGAATTGAGCAAGCTGCAAATCCCGCTCATCCTCGAATCCCTTGATGGGACGGCGCGGCGCGGTGAGTAGGCCAGGCACGCAACAGGAGATTCCAATAAAGTTCTCAGGGTTTGACAGGCATCAAGGCGGCACATCTTCGTTCGGGCCACGCATTCCATCAATATCCGGGAATCGTGCCGGGCCAGTGACAACAAATGGAGCCGGGATATGAAAATCATTGCGGCATTATTGGCGGCGGCGATTGCTTGCACGCCTGTTGGCTACCCGGCTCTCGCAAATGAACCGGCAGAGCAACAGGGCAGGCTCTACGTCACATCCTGGTTCGGCGGGGTCATCAGCGTTGTGGATATTGCCAGCGGAGCGGTGTCGGCCAGCATCCCGGTGGGCGTGCAGGATCATAATGTCGTGCTCAATCCCGACCAGACGCGGGCGTGGGTGACGAACAATAATGACAACACCGTATCGGTGATCGACACGGCGACCAACCGGGTGATCGCCACTGTGCCGGTTGGCGTGGGGCCACGGCACAGCTACTTCGCGCCCGACGGCAGCGAGGTTTATGTCACCAACGAATTCGACGATACGGTCTCGATCGTCGATCCGGTGGAGAACAGCGCGATAGCGACAGTGGGCGTGGGCATGATGCCGCATTTTGCGCTGGCGGTGGGTGATCGGCTGTTCGTCACCAATTTCGGTGGGCGCAGCGTTTCGGTGGTGGATCGCCGCACGCGGCAGATTGCGGCCACCATCCCGGTCGGCACAGGGCCGCTGGGTGCTGGCGCGACGCGCAACGGGGCCTTCGTCTATGTCGCCTGCCACGCCGCCAACGAAGTGGCGGTGATTGATGCTGCGAGCCTTCAGGTCGTAGCCCGGATTCCAACCGAGCCTGGCCCGGTGCAGGTGAGCGTCAACCCCGATCAGGCCTTCGCCTGGGTTGCCGCTGACGGGCGCGGCACGGTCCAGAAAATTGATCTGGCCACCAATAGCGTGGTGAAAACGATCCGCATCGCGCCCGATGCCGGAAGCCACGGCATTTCCTTCGGCGCTGGCGGCAGGCTGCTGTTTGTTACCAACACCGGCAACAGCACGGTTTCCGTGATCGACACCACGCGTGATGAAGTCGTCAACACGGTGCCGGTAGCGCGCGCGCCGGAAGGCATCGCTTTCATCCGGCCCTGAGTCGTCCCGCAAAGCGCGTGGGGGGGTGGGGAAAGCGCGAGGGGTGGATGGCAGGCCCCTGCAATCCGAGCCTTCCTGGTTGAAATTGAGTGGTACAAGACCACTTCTCATCAATGCCCAGACATCCGCGACAAACGTGAAGCAGGATGAACCGCCAATATGTGCGATTCGCGCGCAAATGCCGTCCATGTCGGCGTGAATCTCCGACACGTCCGCATTGAAAATCGGCAAGATCAGGCTCAACGCAAATGTAGTGAAGAAAGTTTACCGACTCTGGCCGCCCCGACTGCGCGTCCATGGCCTTCTCTATTCTTCCGTAACCGTTCCTATCCTTCTCTTTGTCATTCTATCCGCGTCTGCGCTCACAGGGTAGATGAGTGAAAATCGCCTTGCGTCAGGCATTTGAACAGGAAATTCTTGCTTCAGGGGGCACCAGTAACTGCCAACGAATGGAAGCAAGTCCCATGTCCAACACCGACAAGATCATCCGCCTGAAGACCGTCCTCGCCCGCACCGGCCTGTCCCGCTCAACCATGTATCGCAAGATCGCCGAGGGGACATTCCCGACCCAGGTCAAAATCAGCGTCCATGGCGCAGGTTGGCGGGAGTCCGCTGTCAATCGCTGGATCGATGATCCCATGTCATACCAAAACGAAAGTGCAGCGCAGTGACGCCGCCGCCTAAGCTTGAGCCGATTTGCGTGACGGTCAATGAGGCGGCACGCATGATCGGCGTCGGTCGCACCAAGCTCTACGAGCTGATTGCGTCGGGCGAGATTGAGGCGGTCAAGCTCGGCAAGTCGACCCGGATCACAACCTCCAGTCTGCACAAGCTGGTCATGCAGCGGCGCGCGCCAGGATAGGATTGCCGAATTTGCGCAACTCGGGGCCTTTTAACGTGTTCACTGACGATGGCATAGTTTCAACCGCGCTTTGGGCCGGCTCGGGTTGCTAGGACGATCAATTTCTGTCTAAGGGTTTCGTGATATAGCCTAAAAGTGTGGGGTAGGGTGTGGGGAAGACTCAGCGAGATTGGGAAATAATCTTATATACAAGGCG